>Ga0210395_10004499_pt1 | contig 10729 bp, 7 predicted proteins | sample IncBWH4OmetaG_FD_150861 | JGI IMG/M metagenome (GOLD analysis project Ga0210395, IMG submission 150861) | Forest soil microbial communities from Barre Woods Harvard Forest LTER site, Petersham, Massachusetts, United States - Inc-BW-H-4-O ...
ATGCCGGCAATCGCATGCCGAGTTCGGACAACCAACCTGAACTCTGCGGCGACAGGAAGCCTATTGGACGACCACGGTTAGTGTCATGTTGTGGTTTAGGTTGCCGGAGGTCGCCGTAATCGTTGCCGCATATGTCCCGGTTGGTGTTCCGGGCGTAGTGCGAGAGGCCGACGAACTGACTCCGCTCAGAAATCCGGTTGGGTGACTTGCGCGGACGCCGGCCGGGATGAAAGGCAGTATTGTCCGCTCCACGAGTCCGGAGTTAAAAATCCTGATAGCTAGTCAAGGCCAGCGTTCGCTCGTCTGGTTACGGAACTACTTAAGCTGCAGGTACTGGCACGGAACTGTTGAAAGTTTGGCACTGCTGACATGGCCCGTTTCATTCTTTGAGTTCTCTCGCCCGAGGAATTTAAGTTCGAAAGTCGCTCCGGAATTTTTGGAAAAAGGTACGAATATCCGTTGCCAATGCTTCCGGCTCTTCCATCGCCGCGAAGTGTCCCCCGCTCGCGAATTCGGTCCAATGCTGGACGTTATAGCCACGCTGGATCCACGACCGAGGCGGAAATGGCGCTTCCTTCGGAAGGTGCGCGATGCCGCAAGGTACTTCGATCCGCTCACCCGGCGCGAGATGAAGCGGAGCCTTCCTCGTTTCGAAGTACAAACGGCACGACGAGTGAATGGTTTCGCTCATCCAATAAAGCGTGACATTCGCTAGCAACTCGTCCCACGTAAACCGTTTTTCAAGGTCGCCGTCGCAGTCGGCCCAGTCTCTGAATTTTTCAAGGATCCAGGCGGCCAGGGCGGCGGGAGAGTCATTCAGTCCGTAGGCAACGGTTTGCGGCGTGCAAGACTGAATGTGGTCGTATGCGCCAGATTCTTCTAACCACCGGTCCGCGTCCGCGAGAAACTGCTGCTCTTCTCGACTTAGGACTGCTCCGGGTTGAATGCCGGGCCGGTAGGACCCCGGAGTGTAATTCAGGTGCAGCCCGATGATGCGCGCAGGATGACGACGTCCCAGGCAACTGGTGACTTCGGCTCCAAAGTCGCCGCCTGGCCAGGCGAAACGTTGGTATCCAAGTTCCGTCATCAACTCGGCAAATAGGTCCGCCATTCGGGCGGTGTTCATCCCACCTTCGGTCGGTCGGCTGGAAAATCCAAAACCCGGAAGAGATGGCACGACTACGTCGAACGAATCGGATGGTTCCCCACCGTGCTCTGCCGGATCGGTAAGCCGGGGAAGCAGTTTTCGCATTTCAAGAAACGATCCGGGCCAGCCATGGAGCAACAAAATCGGGATCGGCGAGGGTCCCCGTCCGCGCTCGTGAACAAAATGGATGGACTGGACGCCGGCGATGTATTGCAGGTGATGCAGGGACGCCAGCCGCCCGATTTCTGCTTTCCAGTCATACTTCTCGCGCCAATATCGGCAAATGCGTTGCAGATAGGCGAGATCAAATCCGTGATCCCAGCCCGAACCAGGAATCGTATCGGGCCAGCGCGTATGTGCGAGCCGTTCACGAAGGTCCCGAACAGCACTCTCGGAATAGGGTAGTTGAAAAGACTGGATGGCCATTAGATTTTCCGCTCGCGGTACGTCAATGTTTGCATAACCGCTAATATCACTTATACAGGTTACCACTTTAGTCGCAATCTGGTAACCTGTCAATAAGCAAAAACGAGTTACAATATTCCACATGGACTATGAATTTCTCGGTGGCAATCTGGCGCTCAATTTCACCAACACCTTGCACGGCCACGGAGAGTCCGATCCTGGCGAAGATCTGAAGAGCGCCGCCGACCTCGTGGAATGGGCAACACAGGCAGGACTGCTTCGCGACACGGAGACCCATAAACTGGGAAAGGTTTACGCTGATCAGGTGCGATTCCGGCGCGCGTTGGCGCTGCGCGAGTTGCTCTATGAAATCTTCGGCCGGGCGGCAAAAGGAAAGAAGCCCCAGCCGCAGGCACTTCGGAAGTTTCAGAGCTTCTACCAGAATGCGATCCGGCGCGCCGAATTTCACCCAGTGGCCAATCACTACCGGCTAATGTGGCCGAAGGCGACCCACCCTTTGGAGCGCGTCTCGCAAGAGATCGCCCGTTCGGCCGCGGACCTTCTGACGTCAGAGGCGTTGACACGCGTGCGGCAATGCTCGGGAGAAAACTGTTCATGGTTGTTTGTCGATGACAGCCGTAATGGGATGCGACGCTGGTGCGATATGAAGGCGTGCGGTAATCGCGCCAAAGTCCAACGCTTTCGCCGTAACCTCACTCGAGCAGTCGGAAAGTCTTCTGGGCGCAGGGGATGATTTTGCGGAAACTCGATCCTGAATCTCTTGTAACGCCTTAGTTGCTGAATTGTCGGCAACCCTTCCCGAGCCAACCGATTCTGCGATTACCTGTGGTGATATTAGTGTTATTGAGTAAAGGCGAGATTGTCTTAACCGTGCCGGACTTAAGTTTAATCGCACTCAAGTGCGCAAGATTGGCTTGTTTCGGCCCATCCGGCTTATAGTCAGGTCCAACGAACGTCCTTTAGATGGCGGTATCTTCCTGCTGACGGACATAGCGCTATAATCGCGCTTGCAAAAAGACTGCCAGGTTCCTCAGATGATGAAGACTGAAGGATGGAGCCGAGCAAAAACCATCTTCCACCGGGCCCTCAAGATTCCGGCTGAGAGGCGTATGGACTTTCTTGCCGAATCGTGTGCCGGAGATTTCGCCTTGCAAGCGCAAGTGCAGCAACTTCTAGACAGTTCCGAGGAGACGACCTCGATCATCGAAGCCGAGGAAGGCGACCGTACTTTGACTTTGTTACAGCCAAGCCATTACGTCTTCACCGTCGGTGATATCGTAGCGGGGCGATACGAGGTCATTCGTTTCATCGCAAAAGGTGGTATGGGAGAGGTCTATGAGGTTGAAGATCGAGAGCTCAGGAGTAGAGTTGCACTCAAAACAATCTTGCTTTCGCCTGTTCTGTCATCTCATCTACTGAGTAGGTTCAAGCGAGAGATTCAGCTAGCGAGGAAAGTCACCCATCGGAATGTCTGCCGTGTATATGACCTCGGGCATCACAACCATCCAGCGTACGGCGACATACTCTTCCTGACGATGGAATTTTTGCAAGGGACCACTTTGGCTCAACATCTCCACGAACATGGAGCGATGACTTGTAATCAGAGTCTTCCTTTGATCAGCCAAATGGTCTCAGCCCTCTCCGCTGCGCACGAACTGGGAATTATTCATCGCGATTTCAAACCTGGGAACGTAATGCTGATAGAGGAAGCCGGTGAGAGGGTTGTCAAGGTAACGGACTTCGGCCTGGCGAGGAGTCTGCGACCGCAAGACAATTCCACCCTCTCACACGCCGAAGTCGTGGGAACGCCTTCCTACATGTCCCCTGAGCAGTTTCGTGGCGAATATGGGCCGGAGACAGACGTCTATGCGCTAGGTTTGACGATCTTTGTAATGCTGACTGCGAAACTGCCAATTTCGCGTAGTGCGCCTTTCAAAGATGTTCCGACCGACAAAGCCAAACAAATCGGTTCACGTTGGCAAAACGTCATCACGAAGTGTGTTGCGGCTGAGCCAGATGAACGCTTCCACGACGTTCGAGACGTCTGGCGGACTTTGGGGGGGAGTCGCTCAGCCAGCTATTTTGATTTAGCTGCACTAGGTTCTGCTGTGACGAGGCATGCTGTTGCTTTCACCGCGGTCGCCGTTCTCTTCATCGCCTGGTTCGGGCTCATCTGGGCCGGCATTCTTCCCAATCCGTCAGCGCGCATCTTGCATTTGGTTGAACCGGCAGTCCATGACAAAGTCATAGCGGTAATGCCCTTCGAGTCGATAGACAACGATCCAGCGACTAATGCGCTGGGCCTTGGCCTCACTGAAACAGTGACCGCGAAACTTGTGCAAGCGAGTGATACTGGCCATGTTCAATTGGTGTCTGCGCGAGAGCTAATCGCCGGAGGTGTGAAAAATGCTGAAGAGGCTCGGCGCCAATTCGGCACGGATCTCGTACTGGAAGGCAGCGTGCAACAGTCGGGGGAATTGATCCGAATTACTTGTAGCGTCGTGGATTCGAGGACGCGCCGCGAAATTGCTGCACGAACTCTTACTGGACAAGCCAATGAAATCTTCGCTCTTCAAGACCGGTTTGTAAATGAATTGCTCGACATGCTGCCGGTGGTGATTAGATCGGAACAAAGACATTTACTAGATGCCCGACAGGACACCCAACCAAACGCATACGACTTCTATCTGCGCGGGCGGGGGTACTTGCAAGAATATGAAAAGCCAGAAAACATCGACAGCGCAATCATTCAATTCGAGCGCGCACTGCAGGTGGATCAGAAGTACGCACCGGCTTACGCTGGTCTGGGTGCGGCCTACGCAACGCTTTTTGAGCAAAGGAATCAGAGCAAAGAGTGGCTTGAGAAAACTCGGTCCAGCTGCCAGCAAGCGCTTGCCATAGCGCCCGATCTGGCCGAGGCGCATACCTGCCTTGGTCACTTCTACCTCGGGACAGGCCAGTATGAGGCTGCCGTCAAAGAATTTCAGCAGTCGCTCGATTTGAACAACGAGAGCGATGAAGCGCTCGGTGGACTGGCGGACGCTTATCAAAAACTAGGAAACACAGGGGCCGCCGAACAGGCTTACCGCAGCGCGATCGCCCTACGGCCCAACTACTGGGGAGGCTACAGCCGTTTAGGAGCCTTCTACTACACCCAGGCACGGTATGCCGATGCTGCGGAGATGTTTCGCAAGGTTACAAGCCTCGCCCCTGAGAATTACAGAGGTTATTCAAATCTGGGAGCGATGGAGCTTTTACTCGGACACTATTCCGATTCTATAGCCGCGCTCAAAACATCGATCGCACTACGCCCGGACTTCGAATCATATGGCAACCTCGGCACATCGTATTTCTTGTTACACGAGTTTGATAGCGCCGCGCAGACCTTCGAGGCAGCCGTCAGACTTGAAGATAAGGATTGGGCAAGCTGGGGGAATCTGGCAGATGCGTTGTACCAAATTCCATCCAGACGATCGGAAGCTTTGCACGCTTACGAAAAGGCAATTGAGTTAGCCAATGCGAAAATAGAGATAAATCCCCGCGATGCAAGCGCTCTGGCATGCTCGGCGGATTACCACGCGATGCTCGGCCAAAAAAAAGCGGCGATGATCAATCTCCAGCGCGCGTTGACCGCAGCACCTACTGATGCAGACGTACACTTCCGAGCTGCCATTTTATTTAATCACTTTGGGGATGCCGAGAAGACGGTGAAATTCCTGAAGCAGGCTGTGGATTTCGGATTCTCGAGAAATGTCGTCCTCGACACACCTGATTTTGATCATTTGAAGAATGATTCAAGAGTACGCGCGCTCCTAAATCTGAGTTAGGCCCCGGCACTACGGTGTGACGTGCACGATCGGGTCACAACGCGTTGTTGGGTCGCTGGGGTCGTAGATAGCGAACTCGTACTGGCATTGCCCTGTCAGAGAAAACGTGGCACAGACCCTTGCGGAGAGGCTAACCGGAAAAGATTGGTTTCCAGAGTGAATAGGTGGAGGTGTGCTCGGAAGAGGTGATCCCTTTAGAAAAACAATCTGATAATTTGCGTCCGCTGTAATTTCTAGCTGTTCGATTGACGCTGCAAAAAGTCCCGCAGAAACCTTAGGATCCTTTATTGCCGGATATTGGGGATTCGCAACTGTTATAAGGCACCCAGTCGGCTGCTTCTTTGTGATCTTGAGAACGGCCTCGCCGGCAACAAGCTGCTGCTTGCGGCAACCGCTGAAGAAAAGCGTTAGTAGGAGCAGCGTGAAACTTAAGCTGATTTGACGAATTCGCACGTTATCCTCCTTGCCGGCATCGCGGCCAAACCGGCATGCTTGTGATTTATCACAACGCCTCCACAGCCATAACGCGTGTACGCAGGGGCCGAAAACCCCATGGCTCGTGATTCCCGAGGGCAGAAACCTAGAATGTATAACGGGGTCCCAATAGCGAAAGAAAATGCGGCAGCCCGAGCGGGGCAATTGTCTACCCTCCTTAATTAAAGGTCAAGAAAGAATGCTTCCCGCAAACACGAAGAACTGCAGCCCATCGACTGAAGCACATTTACGCTTGCCGCGCCAAACACGCAGAAGCCGGAGCAGTCGGCTCCGGCTTCGTGGTTTGGGTGGCCCATCACTTTAGAGCGACGACAACCTCTTCGATGCCGCCCGCGGATCCTTTGGCGAGCTGCAGCTCTTTCTTCAGCTCCTGTTCGTGCTTGGAGGTCGGGACAATCATTCCTCCGGCTCCAAAGCCCTTCCAAACCTCGGTCAGGAAGTATTGGGTGCCAATGCGGTCGAACACCAGCTTGCTTTCCGTATCACGGGGACCCTCGGTCCTGGCGATCGACAATGCAGCTGCCGTGGTTTCGGTGTTCCGGATCATGATCTCGTTCGGGCTTTGGCTTAAGACTCCGATTTCGTAGGTTCCGGCCGGGAGTTGTTTCGCGCCAACGTTGAAGGCGAACGGCACATTGGCCTTCGCGTAGGACTGAGCGTAAACACTGGTGGCGTTGAGCAACAGCGACATGACCACCACCGACAGGATCGTGATAAGGTTGCGTTTCATGACGTCCTCCCTTGAGGCTCCTTGCAGTGGAACCCAAACTGAATTTGTCTAGAAGTCTTCAACGCCTCCGCTGAACACTTGCTGTGACGCATTTGTTAAGGCAAGCGTGGTGCCAAGTCGAAACCGTCTTCTTTGCTGGACCATTCTGCTGCGTTTGCAACAAGATGAGTTTTTCGCCGACGGCGTCGACATGGTTTCCGGGCCGACATGCTGTAGCCGATCGGATACCGGCGAGAACCGTCAGGCTCCCAACGGGAGATCTACTCAAGCAAAGGAAGCATCGAGTGGATCCGCGATTGGGCGCCAACGCCAATCGATTCGTCGACGCACCGCAAGCAAACTCGGCTAGACTGTTCCGCAGGAGGGAGACTCCTTGAATCCGAGGTTGGTCGCGATGTCAGGGCCGCTGGAGGGGACGGTCCACACTATAACTGACGGCCCGCTGTATTTGGGGCGGGACCCTGCTAACCAGGTCATGATCGGTGACTCCGCAGTTTCGCGAAAGCACTGCGCCATCAGCCAAGTCACCCAGGGCATTTATGAAATTTCCGACCTCGACAGTCATAACGGGACGTTCGTCAACGGAATTCAGGTTAGTCGTACACCGATTCAACACGGAGACCTGATTCGCATCGGGACCAGCGAGTTTGTGTTCCTCATCGGCGAGGATGATGGCTCCAGCCCACAATCATCGGGCGCCAGCAAACAAACGACCAGCGGAACGCTGACTGCGTTGTTCCTCGATCAGCGTTCAGGATTGCCATCGGACGCCTCGGGCATAGGCCGGATGGCGCGCGACCTGTCAGCATTCTTCAAAATCGCCAATCTCGTCAACTCCTTCCACGACGTGGATGCTTTGCAGCGCGAGTTGCTGGGGCTGATTTTCGAGGTGATCCCCGCGGCACAAGGTGCAATTGTGCTGCAGCCGAACGCAGATGAGGAACCCAACCCGCCTTGCACGTGGAACCGCGACGGCGAGGCCAAGCAAGAAATGGTTATCCGGGAGGAGTGGGCGCAACGAGCCATGTGGGAACGCTGTGCTGTCTTCACAACCGCGTCTACTGCACCCGCGCCGGCTGAACACGTGTTGTGCGTTCCCCTGGTCGCGGCCGAGAACATCCTCGGCGTGATCTACCTGACTTCGCCGGCAACATCACCCCCATTCGGCGAGGACCACGTGTACTTCCTGAGCTCGGTTTCTCGCATTGCAGCCGTATCGCTGGAGAATCTGTTGAAGCTCGATTCTCTGCGGGCTGAAAACCAGCAACTCCGTGCAGACGTGGGCGCAGCCATGCTGATCGGCGAGAGCCGCGCGATGTCGCGGGTCACCGAGTTTATCGGACGGGTGGCAAAGGGCGATTCGACGGTACTTATCCGCGGGGAAAGCGGAACTGGCAAGGAGATGGTGGCCCGTGCCATTCATGCCAACAGCCTGCGCCCCAGCAAGCCGTTCGTGGCCATCAACTGCGCTGCGATTCCGGAAACTTTGCTGGAGAGCGAACTGTTTGGGCATGAGAAAGGAGCTTTCACCGGCGCGTCTGCGATCAAGAAGGGCAAGTTCGAAGCCGCCGAGGACGGAACGTTGCTGCTCGACGAAATCGGCGAAATGACTCCACTGCTGCAGGCCAAACTGCTGCGGGTCCTGCAGCAACGTGAGTTCGAGCGGCTGGGGGGCACCCGCCTGCTGCCGTTTAACGCGCGCGTCATCGCCGCAACCAACAAGAACCTGGAGCAGGCGATTAAGGCGGGCGACTTCCGGCAGGATCTTTATTACCGCCTGAATGTCGTTTCGGTGGCGTTGCCGCCCCTGCGCGAGCATCGCGAAGACATACCCGCGCTGGCGCTGCATTTTGCCAATAAGTTTGTGGCGAAGTCCAAGCGCGGCTTCAAAGGCATTTCGCCGGAGGCACGGTCACTACTGATGCAATATAGCTGGCCTGGCAATGTGCGCGAACTGGAAAACGCCATCGAACACGCCATCGTGCTGGGACTGACGGATGAGATCCTGCCGGAAGATCTTCCTGAAGCAATGCTGGAAGAGCAGTCGTCGGAGATGGCGGCGCTGTATCACAACACACTTCACCAGACGAAGAAGCAACTGGTAATCACGGCGATGAACGATGCGAAAGGGAACCACGTCGAAGCGGCACGGCTGTTGGGAATCCATCCCAAGTACCTGCATCGGCTGATCAAGAACCTCAATTTAAAGTCCGACCTGAAGCGGCTGGCGTAACACGATAAAGCTACACTCGCCATCTGTGAAAAAGCTGGCGAGCCGGGCCTTCCGACCGCGCAAATGCCTTGGCACAACTTTACACGGCCCGTCGCGCTGGACTGAAGGACCTAGTGAACGCCTATATGTGGTTCCTGATCGCTGGCGAACAAATCACCATGGCCAAGAACCACGTCAACCAGTCCATGATCATGGAGCAATCCTATCTCCTCTAAGTCCACGTCCAGTGCTCCCTTGAACAAGTGCATCAACGGCTTATGGCACGCGGCAAGATTCTTTGTAAGGTTTTCTCTTTGCCTGAGACTACCTGAATAGGAACGGCTGAGAAGACGAAGCGCAAATCCGACCGTCGGATTCCAGCTCTGGCGGCTTCGATTTCTTCGATGACCGGACCATTCCTGTTCCAGGAGAGAAAAAATGAACTTTGCAAATCGACCGAAGGCCACTGAAAACTTGCCCGTATTATCGACCGAAACTTTCCAGCCAAGTTCCCTTCTCACATTCGGGTTGAAGCCAGTTTTTATCGGACCCAACGGCCTGCGGGCGGGTTGGCGGTTGCTCATGTTCCTCGCCTTGTTTGCCATTCTACTTGGAGGCTTCGTTCTCATCAGAGCAGGCGGCCCTCAAGGCTTTCGGGAGCAGTACAGGAACCAAAGCTACATTACAATCACGCCGCTTGTTATGGGCGGGTCAGAGGCCATCACTTTGCTGTTTCTCTGCGCAGCTGCCTTGATCATGGCCAAACTCGAGCATCGCAAGTTCAGCGAATATGGTTTACCCCTGCGCAAGGCCCTGGGAAAGGATTTCTGGATCGGCTCTTCCTCCGGCTTTCTCGCGATCAGCGGCACCCTGCTGACGATGTTCCTGCTCCACGGGTTCCGTATTACCGGCCTGGCTCTGCATGGGACAGCAATTGTGTCTTCGCTTGTCGGGTGGGGCATCGCATTCCTCCTGGCCGGACTGGTTGAAGAATTCCTGTTTCGCGGATACATCCAGTACACGCTCGCGTCCGGAATCGGCTTCTGGCCCGCGGCGATCGTGATGTCCGCCTTGTTCGGCGTGGGCCACTCCTTCAATCCGAATGAAACTGCGGTGGGCTCAGCCACGGTCGTGTTGTTCGGGCTTCTCCTCTGCCTTTTCTTGCAGAGGACCGGGAATCTCTGGTGCGCGGTCGGCTTTCATTTAGGCTACGACTGGGGACAAATGTTCTACGGCGTTCCTGACAGCGGCATCGTGCCCTATCACAATCTGCTCAACTCCACGTTGAGCGGGCCGCGGTGGCTCACCGGCGGGGTGGTTGGTCCTGAGGCCAGCTTCTTAACGCCGCTGGCTTTACTGGTGGTGGCTGTGCTTTTCAGCCGTCATCATCGCGAGACTCGATATCAGGTCCAGTGACCGCTGTCGATGCCGGTAATAGTCTCGTGATGTCATAGCTGTCTCGAAGATCTTCGTAGGCTTTGCCTTTACGTTAGCAAGCTAATGAACTATGCCTATTCAGTCACAGATCGATGCGCTGGACTGGTCACAATCGTGAGCGAACACCGCCAAGCTTTGGAAACACAGTTCGCTCGCATTCTCAGTGAGTATGGCGCGGCCATCTCGCGGCTGGCGTTCAGTTATGAGGCGGTGGCCAGCGTCAGGGAAGAATTGGTACAGGAGATTGCGCTGGCGATCTGGCAAGCATTGGCTCATTTTCGAGGCGACTGCTCGGAGAGGACATTCGTGTACCGCATCGCTCACAATCGCGGCCTTACCCATGTAGGGAGGCGACGGCCGCCTCATCAGCCGCTGGAGGAACTCGAAGAATCCGAACAGCCGGTTGATCCACGGCCCCATCTTGAGGAGCAGGTGGCGCGAACCGATCAGCGGGC
>Ga0210395_10004502_pt1 | contig 10725 bp, 12 predicted proteins | sample IncBWH4OmetaG_FD_150861 | JGI IMG/M metagenome (GOLD analysis project Ga0210395, IMG submission 150861) | Forest soil microbial communities from Barre Woods Harvard Forest LTER site, Petersham, Massachusetts, United States - Inc-BW-H-4-O ...
AGGGCCAGGCCGGCCACCCCGGTCTCGGACATGATGCCGGCCGGGACGATCAGGCTGTGCGGGGCGGTGGCCGCGTCGACGTTGCCGAGCCGGCAGCCGCCGCCCGCGTGGACCAGCTTGCGCTCGGCATCGACGGTCACCTCGCGCAGCCCGCTCAGGTCGATGGTCAGGCCGCCGTCGGACATGGCCTTGCCCGCCACGTTGTGACCGCCGCAGCGGACCGCCGGCGTCAGGCCGTGCTCGCGAGCCACGTTGACCGCGGCCACCACGTCGGCGGTGCTGGTGCAGCGCAGGATGAGGCCGGGCCGCCGGTCGACCATGGCGTTCCAGACCAGGCGGGCGTCTTCGTATTCGGCGTGATCCGGGCCGATGATGTCGCCCTTGAACTGCCCGGCCAGCTGCTCGCCGATGCGCAGTCGTAGCTGCTCGTCGATTCTCGACGAGCCAGTCGCGGCAGAGGTCGTCATGGACATGGGAGGTGTTCCTTTCCTGGCTTACGCGGAGATGGGGGCGTCGGCGCCTTCGGCGATCCGGCGCATGGCGTTCAGGGTGGCGGCCACGGCCTTGAGGTAGTCGCCGGTCATGGAGTCGGCGTAGGCCTGCTCCTCGGCGGACCCGCCCTCGACGCCGTGGACGACCAGGGCAAAGCTGAAGCGGAGCTTGAGGCCGTCCGCCAGGTCCTCGATCTCGTTGGCGATGGTGCCGAGCACCGGGCCGGCGATGCGGGTGAACGTGACCCGGTACGGGGCCTCCAGGGTGATCCGCTCGGTGAAGCGCTCGCCGCGGAAGTCGATGTCGCGGTCGAAGACGGTGTCGCTGTGCCGCCGCGTGACCTCGCAGTAGGTCATGCTGGGCACGAACGGCAGCGCGTTGTTGGCCTTGAGCACCAGGCCGTCCCAGACGTTGCCCGCCGTCAGGCGCGGCTCGTCCGGCACGTTGACCGGCAGCTGGTGGCTGACGAAGATCATGACGCTTCCTCCGTTGGATCGATCACGGTGTTTTCCAGGGTGCCGAGGCCGTCGATGGTGGCGCGTACCACGTCGCCGCCGCGCAGGTACAGGCCCCGGCCGGCGCCGACCCCGGACGGGGTGCCGGTCGCGATGACGTCGCCAGGCTCGAGGGTGACCACCTCGCTGGCCGCCGCGATCAGCTCCGCGACCGAGCAGACCATGTCGGCGGTGGACTCGTCCTGCTGCAGCTCCCCGTTCACCCACAGCCGCAGCCGCAGGTCCTGCGGGTCGGGCACCAGGAACGCGGGCGTCAGGCCCGGGCCGAGGGGCAGCGAGCCCTCGAGGGACTTGGCCGCGAACCAGTCGTAGATGAAGGCGTCGGCGGGTGCGATATCCCGCTGGTGGAAGCCGCGCGCGGTCACGTCGTTGGTCACGCAGTAGGCGGCCACGTGAGCCAGGGCCCGTTCGGCCTCGATGTTCTTGCCGGCGGTACCGATGATGACGGCCAGCTCGATCTCCCAGTCGTACCTGGCGCGGTCGGCCGAGCCGATCACGATCGGGTCGCGCGGGCCGATCACCGAGGTGGTGGGGGCCTTCAGGAAGAAGAACGGCCGCCAGCCCGCGGCCGGGATCTGGCCGCCCATCTCGGCCATGTGCCGGCGGTAGTTGACGCCCGCGCAGATCACCTTGCGCGGCCAGCGCAGCGGCGCGAGCAGCGTGTCGTAGGCGGCCGGCGGCGCGCCGGCCACGTCGAGATCGCGCAGCACGGGCTCGGCGGCGGCCCAGTCGTCGACCAGTTCCAGGGCGCTTGACCAGCGCTTGAGGTCAGCGGGGGCGACCAGCGTACCGTCCTCGTGCAGGATCCCGAGGCCCTCGGTGCCGTCGGCGGCGTAGCTGGCCAGTGACCAGTTCATGGTGCTTCTCCTAGGGCTGACCGGCCGGATACCTGATCGTGCACGCAGGCGATGTCGAGGTCGCCCCAGCCGTCGGCGTAGGCCTTGTCGAAGACCTCCTTGGCCGCGGCGAACACCGTCGGGGCCAGGCCGGTCTCGGCGGCGTAGGCCTCGATCTGGGCCAGGATCGGCTGCAGGGTGGCGACTGGGCCGGGGGCGGGAGACCAGCGGCGTTCGGCCATGAGGGAGCCGCGCACCTTCCAGATCGTCGAGCCGGCGATGGAGTTGTCCAGGGTCTGGTGGACGAGCCCGAGGTCCAGGCCGCTGCACCGGGCCAGTGCCATGGCCTCGGCGGCGGCCACCGTGTGCACCGCGAGCAGCAGGTTGGCGATGTACTTCAGGTGCGCGCCGGTGCCGAACGGGCCGGTGTAGACCCACGGTCCGGAGATGGCGTCCAGGACCCGGCGGACCAGTTCCACGCTAGCCTCCTCGCCGGAGGCGAAGGTGGTGGCCTGCCGGGGCGCGACCATGCCTGGGGTGCCGCTGATCGGGCAGTCGAGCAGGTCACCGCCGCGGGCTTGCACTTCGTCGCGGAGCCTGGCCTTACGGGTGACGGCGATGGTGCTCATCTCGAGGTGGATGGTGCCGGGCTTGATGGTCGTCAGGGTGCCGGACGGGCCGGCGATGATCTCCTCGACGGCGTCCGCGTCGGGGACGATGGACAGCAGCACGTCGGCGGACGCGGCCACCTCGGCCGCCGAGCCGGCCACGGTGCCGCCGGCCTCGGCCAGCTCGGGTGAGCCGTGCCGCCGGTAGCCGGTGACGCTAAAGCCCCGTTCCATCAGGTTCAGGGCGATCGGCAGGCCCATCTTGCCTAGTCCGATGACGCCGACTCGGTCCATCGCGGTACTCCCCTCGCCGGGTCGCTGCTCTAAACTGTATGCAGTTTGAATGGGCGAGGCAAGAGGAGTACCGCGAAAAACTGCATGCACTTTCGGGATTACGGGGCGGCGAAGTCGAGGGCCTGGGGCTCGTCGGGAAGCGGCGGGATGGTGGCCGGGACGTCGTCGCCGACCTCCTCGAAGCGCAGCCTGGCCAGGTCCACCGCGCCGGCCCCGCTCAGCAGCGCGCCGAAATACAGCGCCCTGGCCTCCTTGGACACGTTGAGCACGATGCTGGCCGGGGTCCAGTCGGTGGTGCCGACCAGCGACCGGTCCTGCATGTTGTCGAGGACCAGCGTGCGGTTCTGCCCGTCGATTCGCAGCCACAGCCCGGTCCAGCCGGTGACTTCGCAGGCCCGCATCATGGCGCTGAACCGGACCTTGCGGCCGATGTAGCGGGAGGCGGCGATGCTCTGCACCAGCGCGCCGAAGCCGGCTGGTTCACCGGCGGCCGAACGGAACCGGAGCTGCGCCACCCGGTCCCCTTCGTAGTCCGTGCCTTGGAGCAGGCCTGCCTCGTAATCGGAGGCATGGCTGCCGGTCATGCGCCAGGGGGACGGGATGGGTTCCAGCTGCACCTGGCCCAGCAGGTGGGTCAGGGCCTGGGTGTAGTTCTCGCCCGTTTCGGCCATACGGGCCCGGACGAGGCGCTTGAGATCTTTGTTCTGCGGCATGGTGAACAACCTCCGTCTCGCCGGCCGCCCCAGCGCCCGCTGACGGGCCGGCCCGATGACAGATGCGTGTTCGGCCATGCAGAGCAGGACAGGCCCGGGAGTGTGCCCCCCTTCGCCCTGGTGGATGGCCCTGCTGGGGACGGGCCGCCAGGCTCGGCGTCAGACCGCGCCGTTGTGTTTATGGTGAACCACTTGGCGCGCTGGGGTCAAACGGTCCTGGGTGCTGGGCTGAGGCGGAATGGCCTTTCATGATCGCGGGCAGTTCGGGCCAAATAGCGACCAAAAGTGCCCGCGATCATGGGATGGGACGGAGGCGGGCGGGGGGCTTGTGCCAGACGGAGATGTGGGCCGTGCTGTCCCTGGTGAAGGGGGTGCGCTGCCAGTCGGCGTAGCGTTCGCGCAGGGTCAGGCCGGCCAGGCGGGCCATCAGGTCGAGTTCGGACGGCCACACGTAGCGGTGCGGTGAGGAGAAGGTCTCCATCTGGCCGTCGATGACCCAGTAGTGGTGCGAGAACGCGATCTGGGTGGCCACGTCGTACTCCTCGAAACCGAGGTGCGCCGGGGTCACGCTGAACGCGTGCACGGTCTCGCCGGGCGGCAGCCGCTGGAGCTGCGGGACGTAGACCTCGATCACGAAGCAGCCGCCCGGCTTGAGCTGCGCGGCGACGTTGCGGAAGCACTCGACCTGCTCGTCCTGCGTGGTCAGGTTGGTGATCGTGTTACGGACCAGGTAGGCGACGTCGAAGGTCCCGCCGGCCTGAGTGGTGGCGAAGTCGCCGACCGTCACCTTGATCCGGTCGGCGCCGGGCTGGGCCCGCAGCCGGGCGACCATGGCCGGGGACAGCTCGATGCCGCGGACGCGGACGCCCCGCTGGCTGAGCGGCAGCGCGATGCGGCCGGTGCCGACGCCGAGTTCCAGCGCGCTGCCCCGGCCTTCCTGGCCAGCCAGGCTGGCCAGGAAATTCACGGCCGGCTCGATGGCTTCGGGCTCGAACAGTTCTGGCCAGTAGGTTTCGTACCTCTGGGCTATCCGCTCGTCGAAGTACACCTTCGGCACACCAGCACAGTGCCACGCGGGGGCGGCCGGCCGCCATCGGTTTTTACGCCGCACTCGGGTAAACTGTATGCAGTTACGTCGATCAGGGAGAATGATGTCCATGCCTCGTGTGGTGCAGGTGCCGGACATCCGTAAGGTCGACCTGCCTGAAGCCCGGCAGGCCATCCCGCACGTGCACGCCTACCTGCGGGAGTGCATCCTGGACGGAACGCTGCCGCCGGGCACCAAGCTGTCGCAGGTGAGCCTGGCCGCCCAGCTCGGGATCAGCCGCACCCCGCTGCGGGAAGTGCTTCGGATGCTGCAGGAAGAGGGCCTGGTCGAGATCGAGCCGAACCAGCGGACCAGGGTCGCGGGGCTGGATCCGCAGGAGCTCGACGACGTCTACGCGAGCCGGATCCTGCTGGAGACGCTCGCCCTGTCGATGACCATCGGCCACTTCGGCGCCAAGGCACGCGCCGAGGCCAGGCAGCTGCTGACGGCGATGCGGCGAGCGGCCAAGAGTGGCGACTTCGGCGCCTGGTTCGCCGCGCACACCGAGTACCACCGGGTCTGCACCGCGGCGGCCGGGGAATCGCTGCAGCGGCAGCTGCGGGCCTTCGCCGACCGGACCACCCGCTACATCCGCATCTACCAGCTGTCCGAGCCGAACGGCTGGCAGGCGGCGGGCGACGTGGAGCACGCCGCGATCCTGGAGGCGCTGATCGCGGGCGACGAGCACGGCGCGCTCAGCGAGATGGCCCATCACCTGGAACGGACCGCGTTGCGGGTGCTGGCCGACTGCGCACCGGATTTCGTGCCGGTGGCGGTGCCGCACGCGGTGGCGCTGATCGACCGTGACCCGCCCGCGCCGCTCCGGCTGACCGGAGCCAGCTAGGCACGAGCCGACCTATAGTCGAACTCGGGAAGAAACAGGCATGGGTCGGGTTCGTATCGCGCTCGCCGTGGTCGCCGCCGCGGCGGCGGTCACCGCGTGCTCAGGGACGTCTGCCCCGCGGGCGATCCCGGCCAGCTACTACCTGGCCCTGGGCGACTCGCTGTCCCAGGGCGTCCAGCCCGACGCGGCCGGGGTCAGCGTGGAAACCGGAGAGGGCTACGCCAACCAGGTCTACGCCGCGCTGCGGCCCAGCCATCCCGGGCTGCGGCTGGTCAAGCTGGGCTGCCCGGGCGAGACGACCGCCACCATGATCAACGGCGGCATCTGCCGCTACCCGGGCGGCTCGCAGCTGGCCACCGCCGTCGCCTTCCTGGGCGCCCACCGCGGGCACGTATCCCTGGTCACCATCGACATCGGGGCCAACGACCCGGAAGACTGCGGCAGCCAACGGAACCTGATCGAGATTGCCACCTGTTTCGGCGCCGACGTCCCGGGCGCCGTCACCAACCTGGGCACGATCATGACCCGGCTGCGGTCGGCCGCCGGGACCGGCGTCCGCGTGGTCGGGATGAGCTACTACCTGCCCTCGCTGGCCGAGTGGCGCAACGGCACGCCCGGCGAGGCGATCGCCTGGCTGACCGAGCGGCTGACCGCCAGCTATAACAACCTGCTGGATGGGGTGTACACCAAGTACGGGGCGCGGGTGGCGAACGTGTTCGGCGCGTTCGACACCTCGGACTTCGGCAACACCCAGACGGTGCCGGGGATCGGCACGGTACCCCGCAACGTGGCCCGGATCTGCGAGTGGACCTGGGAGTGCGCCCCGCCGCCGCGCGGGCCGAACCAGCACGCGGACCAGGCCGGCTACGCGGTCATAGCCCGCGCGTTCCTGAGCGCGGCCGGCCCGGTGAACTGAGGCCGGCCCGGTGAACTGAGGCCGGCGCCGGTGAACTGGGCTGGCCCGGGCCCGGTCAGCTGAGGCCGGCGCCGGCCGGCTGGCCCGAGCGGATCTGCGGCTGGCTGACCGTACGGGTGATCGGGCCGAGCCACATGTCGATGGACCCGGGCTCGGCCGGGTCGAAGGTCCTGGGCACCCAGCCGGCCTCGTCCTCGATCCGGCGCACGCCGAACGAGTACTCGTAGGTGAAGCCCTCGGGGCCGAGGAAGTACAGGAAGATCGCGGTGGACTGCGGGTGCCGGCCCGGGCCCATCTCGATCTCGACGTTGTGCTCCTGCAGGAAATGCCAGTTCCTGAACACGTCGTCGATGGTGTCCACCTGGAAGTTCATGTGGCACAGGCCCGGCCCGTCGGCGCGGAAGACGGCCAGCTTGTGGTGCACCGGGTCGATGCGCATAAGGCAGGCGGCGTCGGCGATCCAGTCCGAGACCCGGGCGTTGAAGCGCGTGCTCCAGAACCGGTAGGCCTCGTGCACGTCGGGCGCGTCCAGGCACAGGTGGCCGAACTCGCTGATCCCGGCCTGACGGCTGAACGCCACCGGCCTGCCTACGCTCTCCTGCTGGCTGACCAGCTCGATCCGATTGCCGAACGGGTCGTCGAAGCCGATGAACTCGCGGACCCGGCGGGACCGCGCCTCGGCGGCCGAGCCGCGGCGGACGGTCAGGCCCGAGCGCTCGAGCTCGGTTTCCGCGGCGTCGAGCGCGTCGGCGTCGGCCACGGTGAAGCCGGAGGCGATCACCCCGGACGGCCCCTCGACCAGGGCCAGGCAGTGGTGCCTCTGGTCGGCGCGCAGGTGGGCGACCCCGGCCTCGGTGGGCGCGGCCAGTTCCAGGCCGACGATCTCGGTGGCGAACTTTATCGCGGCGTCCAGGTCGGCCACCCCGGACCGTACGTAGGCGATATCGGTGAGCGTGATCACGGGGCGGCTCAGGTGTAGACGGGGGTCACGTCGATGTAGATCTGCCAGTCACGCACCAGGTCACCTTCGAAGATGAGGATGTCGGCATTGGGCGTGACGACGGTCTGGCCGTCCTTGCGCTTGTACTCCACGTCGATCTGCACGATGGTGGTGTCGCCGAACTCCCAGGAGTTCAGGATGTGATGGGTGAGACCGCCGATGCTGGCCCAGAAGGCTTCCACTCCCTCCTTGACGGCCGCGTGGCCGATGGCCGGGTCGGCGTTGGCGAAGCGGAACCTCACGTCCGGCGTGAGGTAGGAGTTGAACTTCTCGGCGTCCATCGAGTCGATGGCGGCGAAGATCGGGGCGATGTCGCGGCTCATGCAGGGCTCCCTGGTTCTTGGTTGGCGAGGAAGGTCTCGGGTGGCGGCACGCCCCACAGGTGCGGCGGCACTTCCCAGTCGTTAGCCACCCAGCAGTCGTCGATCTGGTCGATGTCGGAGAACCACTCGATCCACGAGCCCCACGGGTCCGGGCTGTAGTGGAAGAAGTTCGATCCGATGGTGTGGCGGCCCAGGCCCCAGCCCTCGGGGCGGCCGCGGGCGCGCATCCGGTCCGCGCCGACCGCGATGGCGTCGATGGACGGCACCTCGAAGCTGGCGTGGTGGAAGCCGCGGTGGCTGCTGGCGATGAACCCGAAGACGTGGTGGTCGCCGGCCCCGGCGTTGAGGAACGTGACCCGGTCGTGGTGAATGGTGTCGCTGAGCCGCAGCCCGAGCACCCGGGTGTAGAAGTCGGTCATCGGGCCCGGCTGCGCGGTGAACAGCAGCGAGTGGCCCAGCCGCCGGGGCAGCACGTCCTGCGTGGCCACGGTCCACTGGGCGACGTTGACCCGCTGCTGGGTGCCGCCCATGTTGACCAGCACCTCGGCGACCGGCCGGGCTGAAGCCTGGGGCTGGTCAAGCAGCTGGACGGGCGTGCCGTCGGGATCGCGGATCCACAGCCCGTCTTCGGTGGCACCGGCCGGAGGCTCGATCACGGGCGTTCCGGCCCGGTCGAGCGCTTCGCGGACCGGGTCCAGGGTGCCGGGGTGCAAGGTGAAGGCGACGTGGTGCAGGCGCTTGTCCGGCGCCTCGACCAGGCGCACCTGCTCCTGGTCCCGGCCGGGGCAATGGGCGACCAGCGAGCCGTCCTTCTCCCCGGTCTCCAGGCCGAAGTCCTGCAGGAAGCCCTCGGCCACGGCCAGGTCAGGCACTTCAAGCGCGTAGTGGTGCAGCCCCGAGATCACGGCTTCTCCCTTCACCGTCCATCCAAACTGCATACAGTTTAGCTGGCTGCATACAGTTTAGACAGGCGTTCGGCCGTCTGTGAAGAGGAGAACCCGGGGTGATACGTACAGAGGTCGCAGAGGCGGGCCGGGTGCTGTCCCGGCTGGGGCTGGTCACCGCTTACGGGCACGTGTCGGCCCGGGCCGGGGACTCGATGCTGATCACGCCCGCCGCCGACCTGGCCGGCGTCACCGCGGCCGCCGTACTCGAGGTGCCGCTGTCGGCGGTCCCGGGCCCGCCGGGAGCTGGGGACGCGCCGGGAGCTGGAGACGCGCCGGGATCCGCGGGCCCGCTTCCCGCCGGGGTTCCGGCGGAGGCCTGGATTCACCTGGCCCTGTACCGCGCCCGGCCGGACGTGGCGGCGATCGCGCGCGCCCAGCCGGCCAGCGCCTTCGCCGCGGCGGCCACGACCACCTCGCTGGTGCCGTGGCACGGCCAGGCCGCGTGGCTGGGCGAGTCGGTGCCGGTGCACGACAGCGCCACGCTGCTGCGCACCCCGGAACTGGCCGAACGTGCCGCCCGCCGCCTGGGCCCGGGCGAGGCCCTGCTGCTGCGCGGCAACGGCGCCGTCACCCTGGGCGCCACGCCCGGCCTGGCCGTGGCCCGGATGTGGCTGCTGTCCGCGGCCTGCGAGGTCTACCTGGCGGCCCGCGGCGGGCCGGTCACGCCGTTGTCGGCCGAGGAGATCGCCTCATGGCGCGCTGTCGGTGACGAATTGCTCCCCCGGCTCTGGCTGCACCTGCGCCGCCACTGACCGGGCGCCCCGCGGCCAGGCGAACAGCAGCGTGAGGCCGAGGACGACGACCATCGGCGTCCACCAGAGGAACGGGTTCCGCCACGAGGACTGGGACAGGAAGGTGAGCACCCCGGCGGTCACGCCAGTCGGCAGCAGGCGCAGGTAGCTCGGCGACGCCGCCACCAGCGCCGCGGCCAGCGGCGGCCACACGTAGTAGGAAACCATCACCGGTTCGAAGAACGTGCGCAGCGCCAGCGCGAAGGCGACCCACCACAGCAGTTCCTGCAGGATCTGCGGGCTCCAGTCGCCCAGCCGGGCGGGCCGCCAGCGGCGCCAGGTGACCAGCGCGCAGCCGCAGGCCACCACGATGGACAGGGCCCGCGCGGGCCCGGCGGCCACCGACCCGTTGCTCAGGTGCGGGGCCAGCGCGGTCAGGTAGATCCAGGGCGTGGGATGGTCGACGGTGGGCGCGTTGGGCTGGCTGGTGACCGCGTGGACGGTGGCGGTCCAGTTCGCCGCGGCCGCCGAGCCCAGCAGCACCAAGGTGGGCACCACGGCGCGGGCCACGAAGCCGGCCAGCCGCCGCGGCTCGATCGTCACCAGCAGGAACGGGAAGGCCAGCAGCACCAGCGGCTGGACGGCCACCGCCGCCCCGGCCAGCCAGGCGGCCCGGACCGGCTTGCCGTTCGAGACGGCCAGCACCGCGTACAGCAGCAGCCCGACAGCCACGGCGTCTTCGGGGTGGCCCCACCGGATAGTCACGTTCCACAGGGCCGTCGCGCCCGCCGCGGCCAGCAGGAAGCGCTTGAACTGGCTGACGGCCATCCGTTCGGCCAGCGCGTCGGCGGCGAACAGCGCCACGGCCGAGAGGATGACCACGCAGGGCCCGAGGATCAGCCATTCAGCGTGATTGCCGATCTGGCTGCCCGCCCGGAGCTGGATATCGGCTCCGGTCTTCAGCGGCAGCCCGGCCGCGTCGATGAGCGCCGCGACCGGGACCAGGATCAGGGCGGTGCCGGGGAAGCTGACCAGGTTGGTGGGCGGGGTGTACAGGCCGGCCAGGTCCAGGTGCAGCATCCGCTGGGCCGCGACCAGCGTGGCCCACAGGTCATCGGGGACGGCCCAGGCCGTCTGGCCGTAGTAGCGCGGCCCCCAGATCGTGCCGGCCAGGCCGGCCACGATGAGGCCCGCCGCGCCCAGGATGGGGAACACGCGGCGGCCCACCCGGCGGCCCACCCGCCGCGCGGCCGTGCCCCCGCCCGCGGCGGTCACGAGCACCGCTCGCCGGCGCCGGGCACGACCAGGCCTGACTCGTATGCGGCCACCACGGCCTGGGTGCGGTCACGCAAGCCCAGCTTGCTCAGCACCCGGCTGACATGTGTTTTCACGGTCTCCTCGGTGACCACCAGGCGGCGG
>Ga0210395_10004503_pt1 | contig 10725 bp, 12 predicted proteins | sample IncBWH4OmetaG_FD_150861 | JGI IMG/M metagenome (GOLD analysis project Ga0210395, IMG submission 150861) | Forest soil microbial communities from Barre Woods Harvard Forest LTER site, Petersham, Massachusetts, United States - Inc-BW-H-4-O ...
AGGGGCCATAGTCGGGCGGGCAATCCCGCCAACGTGCGCCCGAGCGTAACATGTGAACGATTCCGCTGATGATCCTGCGATCATCAACGCGATGCGCGCCGCGCCGGCCCCGCGACATCAGACCTTTAATCCGCTTCCACTCCGCATCGCTCAGCCAATAAAGTTGCTTCCTCATCAAGGCCTCCTCGATTCGGAAGCCTTGATCACAACTCAAGCCGCCCTGGAATCCTTATTGAGTACAGACCCTAGTGCCGATTCCGAAAAGAAGCACGAGCCCGCGAGCGACATCGACACTATGGTGGTGGATAGTCTGAAAGTGCTTGGCCCCATACGGCCGATTCAAGTGTTGGCTTCCCGCCGAGGTCTGCGAGTTGGAAAGAGGAGATGGAGTTAGGCTTCAGTTTTGGACATACAAATGGCCGCGAAGTCCTCGCCGAGAGGCGTCATGTAAATCCCGACCTTGTGAATATCAATTGTGGCTGAGCCCTCGGACCAGCCTATCTTTGCTTTCGTTTCCTCCGGCATTGCGTTCATCTCGGATACTCTGGGTTCAGCAGCACGTCGTAAATCCGCCTCGCTCTGGTCCATTCCTTCTAGGATCGGCCAGACACTATCTCTGCCTTCGACGATTTCGAGCCGCTTCAGGTTACTGAGGGCCCTTCGGATATTGCCGGTATCCAGGCCTGGCACCTCCACGCTTGTCGAGTAACCAGCATTGACCCATTCGTCGCCAGCCCGAAGTCGCGCTTGAAATTCGATCGCGCCTCTGGCCAGGACGCTGAGCACCTTAGCATCGGCGGGTGAAATTTCTTTGATCATCTCCACAAAAGCGGGGTGTACTTTGCTTTTTGTTTCTGAGTTCATATCTGCCGCCAGAAGATTGGCGAACATTTCACTGATCGTTTTGTCTCCGATCGAATACGTTAGGGCCTGCAAAGCTGGCACTGCTATCCGCAGATCGGGGGCAACAATGTTCTCTTGCGGTACTTCCTTGAGGCGCTCCGATACAGCCATCTGGATCCAGTCGGCACTCTTTTCGAGCCCATATACCAGAGGCTCAAGTGCTCGGATCAGCAAATTTCCGATCCGAAGGGCGGGGGCACCCGCCTTAGGTCCAAGGGGAGCAATCTCTGTACTAACGGTCGTCATGGGCGTTCCTACTAAACCGTTGCAGAGGGGCGTCAGTCTATTGGTTTCTTCGCCGACCAAATGGCGGTGGCAGCTTCTGACGCAATCCCTGGCTTTCCCTCCCTGTCTATCCCCGCCATAACCATGCCGAGATTTTCGATGGACTGCAAATTCAAAAAAACGAGCGGCCATGCGTTTCCGGCGCACGGCTTCATCGCGCCATTCTCCGACTGGACCGTTAGCTGTTACCCGCCGCTGTCGCTGTGGACTGCCTTTAGGAAGGCCGCTTAGGATCTCTCGTGAACGGAGACGCTCCGCCTTCTCCGCGTTGCCTTTCAACACACCAATCAAGCCTTTATCTCGCTGCCCTGACTGGTGTACGATGACCGTAGTCGGTTTGTTGAGTGGGAGGGTGTCATGACACACAAATTTAAGATCGGAGAAATTGTTTTTCTAAGACCTTCGGTTGACCAAAGCTCCGCGGGAGGCGCGTACATCATCCTCCAAAGACTGCCGCAGTATTATGGCGAGTTTGAATACCGAGTCAGGAATAGCTATGAGCTGCACGAACGCGTCGTGCGCGAAAATGAATTGAGAAAAGTATCGTAGCTTTCCGCCGGTGCCCACTTCGAATACTTGGTTTCCGCCTTCGACGTCGGGTGTTGTTATATTCACGTCACGGATTTTGGCGGTGTGGCGGGGCTTGTTTGGGCCAGGAAGAGCGCTGTGGTTGGAGGGGTGGAAGTCGGAGCATAATAAATGGTGCATGCCGAAACATTGTGAGCGATTCTGCTCCGGGTCTTTTTAATAATCCGAGCCTACGGGTAAACCGGCCAGTCACGTATCCGCCTCTCTACGCCGGTAAGATCTCGTTAATCATCCATCAATACGATTCAGCGAATCACTCGTCCCAAAAAGCTTCGAACGCCGCCATAGGCGTACCAACCTTGAGTCCAGGCCGCGACGAAGGGGGCTCGCATGCGCGTATTGGTCATTGAAGACGATGCTTCCACTGCACAGTCGATCGAGTTGATGCTCAAATCCCAGAGCTTCAATGTTTACACCACGGATCTCGGCGAAGAAGGCATCGATCTTGGCAAGATCTACGATTACGACATCATCCTCCTCGACCTGAACCTCCCGGACATGTCCGGCTTCGAAGTGCTACGCCGCCTGCGCGTCTCCAGAGTGAAGACGCCGACCCTCATCCTCTCCGGCCTTGCCGGCATTGAAGACAAGGTCAAGGGATTCGGCTTCGGCGCCGACGACTACATGACCAAGCCTTTCCACAAGGACGAATTGGTCGCCCGTATTTATGCCGTTGTACGTCGCTCTAAGGGTCACGCCGAGTCGGCGATCCAGACCGGCGACCTCGTCCTCAACGTCGACACCAGGACTGTCGAAGTGAATGGCGCGCGCGTGTACCTCACCGCCAAGGAGTATCAGCTGCTGGAACTCCTGAGCCTGCACAAGGGCATAACGTTGACCAAAGAAGTGATTTTGAATCATCTCTACAATGACATGGAGGAACCGGAGATCAAGATCATTGATGTTTTCGTTTGCAATCTGCGTAAAAAACTGGCCAACGCCTCCTCGGGCAAGAAATACATCGAAACCGTTTGGGGCCGAGGCTACGTATGGCGACAGCCAATTGACGAAAGACAGGTAAAGGTTTCAGCCTGACGTTTCCGAATTTGCGGTGGAAGTCGAAGCGCCAGAAATAACTGCTCTTCGAACTTCGCGGCTACCCGCCAATCCCGAACCCCTTCCCTTCCGTAGCCCGCCGTCATGCCATTGCGTAGATCGTGCTCGGCGGGCGATGGCTCTACACGACGATGGGCGGCAGTGGCGCCTCGCTCGATGCGGCGCTGACCTATTCCAACGTGGTTTTCGCCGGCGCCATCCTGCCGCCCGATAAGCCGCGGCTTTAGGACTTCAATTGAGATTCTTCGAAATTGACCACGGTGATCAGTTTCGGTGGGGGCAAAAGCGGCCGAATCGAGTGCTTGCAAAACGGGCTGGCCATCCACTCGACATATATGTGATCATCTCAACGTCGTCTCGGATTCAAAGCTGGGTCAACGTTTTACTAAGGATTTTATCTTGCAGCCATCTCAGAGTTGCACGCTCAGGGTATCGAATTCGATCGCTGACACAAAAAGAGATTCGGGTTACGGACAAACACTTTTCATCGATGCCAGTGGTGTTCTGTCAAATTTTGGCAGCGCACCAACCGGCATTCCACGAGTCGAACGGTTCTTGGTGGAGGCCGCGCTCGCGGATCCTAACAAAGGGATAAAGGTCGTCCGCTTTGATCGGCGCCGGCGCGCATACCGGGAGTTGAGCGCACTCGAGCGGCGGCAGCTCCGTAGCGACAATGATTCGATGTATTTCGATATCATTCGTCATCTAGCGCGCCAAGTAGCTGGTAACCGTGGTCTCACACTTTTATACTTCACAATCAATTTGCTTCTTCGCACATATCGCTTTTGTCGAAGGATGTTCGTGCATCTATGGGCTTGGCGAACTCGGAATATAAATCCTGAGACCGGGACCGTCCTTTTGTCAAATTCGATTGTCCTTGGGTCTGTTCTTACAGGGGCAATGGAAATCAAGGGTAGAAAAGCGTTCATTTGCCACGATCTGATCCCCGTTGTCCGTCCGGAGCTCGCGATCGATTTGGCGCACGCTGGACGCTTCTCCAAAAATGTCCGGCAGATCATCCAGTCGGGTGCGACGGTACTATGTACATCCGACACTTCGCTTGCAATGTTGGCGGCATTGGCACGGGATGAGAATATTCTGCCGGGTCGAGTAATGCAGTTTCCCATGCCCTCAATTTTGTACGAACGCGCAAAAAACTCTGGCCGCCTGTCACGAATAGTTGGGTGCGAACCGTTTGTAATCTATTGTTCGACGATCGAAGCGCGAAAGAACCATTTTTTACTTGCTCAGGTTTGGCAGCGGGCAATTGAAGAAGGCATAAAGCTTCCAAAGCTCGTTTGTATCGGCAACTGGGGCTGGGGGATCGACGATCTAGCAAAATATTTGCGAGATCGACCGATGCTCTCAGACCAACTCGTGTTTACCGGTCCTGTGAGTGACGATAGGCTTATAGAATATTATCGCGGTGCAATTTTTGGTGTCATGCCCTCTCGGATAGAGGGGTGGGGTTATTGCGCGTCCGAGTGCCTCGATTTTGGAATTCCGGTGATAATTTCGACCGATCCCGGACTGCGAGAAGCCACACGCGGATTGATGCCTGCCATCGAACCCGACGATTGTGCGAGCTGGTATGCTGAAATCAGACGCATGTCCGATGACAGTACTTATCGGTCGTCGCTATGTCGACGGATAGAAAATGAATATCGGCCCATTTCGTCCGGATCGACCTGGGTACAAATCAAAGATCTGTTTCACTCAACCCCTCGTGACTGGAAATCCGGTGAAACGAGTGAGCCCGTGGCACGGCCTTCACTCACTGTGGTGATTTCTACATTAGAACAACCGGGCGATGTCACGCGCAACGTCCAAGGATTAGCGAAACAGGTGCAGGCGATCTGCGGCGAGCTTATCATCGTGACGGGTGCGCCCGATGATTTTTCACCTCCTCCGGAAGGCATTCGCGTACATAGAATACCGGAAGCAACTGTATTTGACTGTCGCCTAGCCGCTCTCACCATCGCTGCTGCCGATATTGTGGCAATGACTGAGGATCATTGCATACATTCGGACAATTGGTGCGCGCGCATTTTGGAAAATTTCTCCGGTCGGCCAAATCTGGCTCTGCTTGGCGGGGCAGTCTCAAACGGCTCGACCCGTCGCCTCCAAGACTTAATGAATTATTGGATGACTTTCGCAACCTTTGCGCCCGGCCAAGTCACCGCGAAACATCCCTGCATCGCACAGTTCATCGTTAGATTGTCGGCGATTGAAGTTCCACAGAAACCCGGCGAACTCGAAAGCTCAATCATCGAGAAGGTTAGGGGAATTCCTAATGCAATCTACATTGATCCGGAGCTCAAGGTCAGGCACGATCAGTCCCGTGGGTTTTGGAACACCTTTGTCGCCCACTTTCATAATGGCCGCGCCACGGCCGGATTCTCCACCCGAAGAGTTCGCGCCAAAGACCATTCTTTGTGGAAATCGCTATATTGGTCTTTGTCGGATTCTCGGGCCCATCTGCGGAGCACGGCTGGGGCTTTCAGGTCTGGCAACAAGCCCATCTCGTCAATAGCCGGCTACTTAGTCCTGATCTCACCGCTCGTTGCAGCGCATGCTGTGGGCGAGTTTGTCGGATATCATAGTGGCCCGGGCAGAAGCGCTCATCTCCTGGGGTAAGCCTGTTAGGCGGCCGGAACGAAACTGGGAACAAAATACGCGGGGCGCTAGAGGCGGCTGGAGTCGAGGAGAATGACGGTGGACCGGGTGTGCGATTGAGGAAACGAGGTGGCGCCTCGCTGCGGCACTCTCAGGCAACTTAGTTTGAAAGTATCGTGAAAAAGAGAAGGGCAGGTTTTGCCCGCCCTTCACTGATTTATCAATTCGCTCCAAAGCAGGCGGAATCATCCACCGCCATCAATGATCGCCGTCATGATCATGGTCATGGTCATGGTCATGGTCCTGCGGCGGCCGGATACACGTGTATTTCGCAGAGTTGGCAAGATCCGCTGGATTGACCGCCACCGACACGCCCTGCATCAGCGTCGTGCTGCCGGTAAAGCGCGCTTGCTGCGGAAACGGACACAGCAGCCGGCTGCGGGTGGTCGGGGCATTCACGAACGTATCGGTAATGTAGTTCCCGACGACCTGGTATGTCGTGGCATTGAAGGTCACGCCGGTCGCAGGAATTGGGCCCGGTGCAGTGCGATTCTCAACCCAATTGACCAGCGGCGTGAGCATATCAAACTGATCTGTGGTCGCTCCGCCGGTGCAGTGATCCATGTTTGGAACGGGGTAGAACCTGGAGAAGTTCTGAGCTTGATCCAAACCACCGAACTGCTGCGCCATCTGCTGATAGTACAGTTTCGTCTCGAGAACGGGCGGGCCAGGATCGCTGAGTCCGTGATACCAGATGATCTTGTGCCCGTAGTCGACGAAGTGCTTGATGTCGAGCGACGTCGAAGCGGTTACCTGCGGCGTCGACGGATTCAACAGATTTAGGTCGCTGTTGAAATTGAAGCTCAGCGGGGTGTAGCTGGGCTGCGGGTTCGCGAAAGAGCGATATCCGAGCGAGCCGAGGCCAAGCGCAGCGTCACCAGGCACCGAGGTCGCGGTGCCGATCTTGCGCGAGGGGATGCCGACCGTTGTCATCCAGCCGCCGTCATACGCGTAACCTTGTATGGTGTTGTCGACGTGGTCAGGTGCAACGGCGCCGGCCGGTGCGCGGATCGGTGCGCCATTCGACCTCGGTCCAAGGTTGATTCTCATGGCCGCCTGGATTTGCGCGGAAGACAGGCAGGTCGCGTTTTTTGCCCCCGGACATTGCAACGGATAGATCGTGTTGGCAGGCCCGAGTGCGCCGGCATAGTCGGTGTACGTGGCGCTGGACGGGTCGAACTTCGCCTTGCATGCCGGCAAGTCATCAATGACGCCGTCTGTGACCCCGTCCAGCGCGTCGCAGGTCTGCAACAAAGCAGTCTCGAACAGCCCCTGATCGCTTGTCGGAAACGCCGGGAACAAGATCGGTTCGGTCGACTCCGGCGCAGGTTCCGATTTTTCCACGAGCGGCGGCAGCCCTGGAGTCGAGTTGTAGACGCTCAAGATCGCCTCGACGCCGTTGGTCTCGGTCAAGTCGATCGCCTCCAGATCGTAAACCGGATCGCCGGCAACAATGCCGTCGAAGAAAGACGGGAAGTTCTGCGACATCACCATTGCTTGCCGTCCGCCGGTCGAACAGCCGACCCAATAGGAATGGCTCGGGCCCTTTCCGTAGTACCAGTTGGCGAGGTATTTCGCGGTCAGCTGCGTGACCTCGATCGATTGGTACGCGTTCATGATGTTTGCCAGCGGATCCAGATAGAACTCGCTGGCGTTTCCGAACGTGTTGGGGTTTGTTGTTTTGCACGCTGTCAAGTCGGTGTTCTCATGGCCGCCGTCCTGGCTGGCCACGGCATAGCCGTTGATGATGCCGAAATTCGAGCCGGCGCTCCCCGAGTCGGTGCCCGTGGCGGAGGGGATGGAGCCCTCGCTGCCACCACCGCCCTGGCCAAAGAACCGCCCGTTCCAGTTCGCTGGTAACGGCAACTGCACCTGGAAACCGTCTTGGTAGTTACACGTATCGAAGGGACTAACGTGCCTATTGACATAGCCGATAACGATGCAGCGCTCGGGCAACGGCGCGGCGGCAGGCGTGTCCACCGCCGATGTGATCACCGTGTTGGGCACTGGAAAGCCCGAAGCGGGCAGCATCGCAAGATCAGCGCAGGACGCCACTGGCGTAACCGGCCCGTTGCTGATCGACGTGCTCGTCGTGGCAAAGCCGGCGCATTCATCCTGGGAGTGGCCGTCGACCCAGCTCGGTCCATGCATATGGGTCGTCGCCTGCGAATTGTGCTGGCATTGAAGATTGCCGCCGACCGTCACGAGGCTCACGTCCGGCGCCGTCGGGGCGACATTGGATTCGATCTGCACGTTGCCGTGGACCTTGCCCAGCCACGCCAGGCAGGGCGTGGCATTCGATGAATTGGCCTGGCACTGGAAATTGCCGTTGATGACAATGTCCGGCCCTTGAAAGCCGTTCGGTCCGGCCCCGGTGCACTGTTGGATCTGCACATTGCCGCCAACCGTGACATTGCCTTGCAGCAGTGCCGATTTGCACTGCTCGGCCTGGACATTGCCGCCGATCGTCGACGGCTCGGTATAAGCGGTGATGAGCAGCGTCGAACCATGCCCAGCCTGCACATTGCCGGTCACGTTGACGAAGTTGAGAGTGCAGGACGCGTTATCGGGAACCTTCACAGTGCCGTTGATGTTCGTGACTGTCGCGCTTCCGCCTAATGTGCCGGAACAACTGACATCTGCGGCCCGAGCGGTCGATGCTCCCGCCAAAAAGTTCGTGGCTACGGCCATTACGAAAATGAGCAGGAACAGACCTCGGGTCAGCATAGTTCCCTCCCTTGTTTGAGCCGATTGCGCGCTTGATGCGCGTTATCACCAGCGTAGAGACAGCGCCCACTAGGTTACCAATGGGATTTTCAATGGTCAGCCATACCAAAATGGTAATCCGATATGCGGCAGCCATTTGTGATGTCCGCAAGTCTAGCGCAACCTTTGCTCATGGGCGTGGGACGATGGGCCAGGCTATCAGCTACTCCGGGTATCGACCGGCAAGCAGGGTAAGAGGGGTCTAGGGATTGAAGTACAGCGCGAGGCCATCGCCCGGTTCGCTGCGGCCGAGGGGCGCCAGGTGCTCGCCGAGTTCATAGCGGTCGAGACTGGCAAGGGTGCCGATGCCCTGGACGACCGGCGGCCCAAGCTCGCCGAGGCGCGGGCGAAAGCGCGCAAGGCCAAGGCCCCGGTCGTGTCCGCCGCCTATCCCGCGATGTGGCGTTCATTTCCGGCCCAATGGACAAGTGGGTGCCGGTCATCGTGACCGAGCTTGGCGCCGACGCCGACCCGTTCATGCTGCACCTATGTGCTGCCCTGGCGCGGAAAGAGCGGGCGCTGATCGTCGAGCGGACCAAGGCCGCGTTGGCGGCGAAGAAGGCCCAGGGTGCCCGACTGGGAAACCGGACCAGTCTCAGCGGACCTCACCCTCTCGCCTATTGGCATTTGTCAAAATCATCGAACACGTCCGCTGTGTACATTTGCTTCCGGCGGCCAACTCCTCACAGCATAAGCAAACAGGTAGAATCCACATGACCTCAGCGAATGACATCTACGCTGCCGCCAGCATTGCCGCGGCCAAAATGAAGATCACGGCTATGATCACTGCGGCCCATATGTAGTAATGCAGGTCTTTCGCTGCCGAGGGAGCTTCAGTTGTCACGGGCAACCGAGCTATCGGAGCACTAGGGGAGACCTTGGGCTCGGTAACATCGCTCGGCGAGTTTTGTGTTTCTATCCCCGACGGCGTCTCAGATTTTGACTGTTCGACGCCCGGCGCCTGCGTCGCCTCGACGAGTGGTTCTTGCGATTGGGCCGCCTCCGGTGGTTTCAATCGTCTGAACTCCAAATTATTGCTATAAGAGCCGTAAGTGCGACAGTTTCGCCCGACGTGTGGCGCCTGCCCGGTAAGCATTATCCGTTCACCGTTGTCGAGAACCGGTCCCTTAACTTGGAACGAGACGGCGCCGCAATGCGGGTTAAAAATATATGCGGTTCCAGCGTATTGTCCGTTGTCGACTTGACCGCGGAACAGAAGAGAGCCGGGACGTGCGCCTGCCTCCAACATCCCGGGACGGGGCTTTTGATAACGGAATTCCCGAGATGAGCCGTTTTCTACCAAATACATCACGGACCCGTTGTGATCCCAAGTTGTAGGCTCAGGTGACGCAGTTTGCGTCTGAGCGTGCGCGCTCCTACAACATTCTTTAATCCCATCCTGCAGTGTCACTGTGAAAGTGGCGCCAAGTGCAATGGCCGCCGCGGCGAATACAGCGCGGATCATGCGATGCTTTCATATAGAGAGCGGAGCGGCGCCGGCAGCTTGGCGACGTTATCCGCCACGGCATACTATCCGGCAACCATGGTGATTGAAGAGCCTTTTTGTGCTGGACTTGGTCCGGAAAAACGACACAAAGCCGGTGGGGCCAAAATGTCCGGTATGACGACAAACATGGGCGCGGGCGGAAACAGCACGTATCGCATCTACGTGCGTAGCGGGGTGCGCTTCGCACAAACCAGCGTCGCGGACGAGATGCACAGCTGAAATTAGATTTTCTCTTGAAGGCAGTGAACCGCTCTGCGCTCCTGTGCCGGAGTCATCCCAGCCGCCAAGGCCATAGCGCGAGCTTGCTGCACGCCTACTCGCCCAACATAGGCACGCACCATTTCACAGTTGATTTGCGTGGGCCGTCTAAGGATCGACGAGTTTTCAGAAACTCGGTCGGCGCATCCCTCTCCCGCAAACCCGCACACGAACGCCACTGAAAGCAACAACGTGCTTTTCACGGCACTATCCCTCGACTCAACTGCCCTATCGAATGGTGCCACAACTTTTTTGAAATGCCAGAAACATCCGCACTCCATTTTAATTTACTTGTGGGCAACAACACCCGCTAAAACTACACCGGAAAATTAGGGAAGCAGCCGTAAGAAATGGTGGCCCAGACCTCACAACCTCGCCTATTTGCCCAATTCTGTCATTGAAGACGTCGGCTATGTACATTTGATTCCGGCCGGCCAATTCCTCGCAACACAAAGTGAAGAATGGTTCGTCGGGGCTGTAGAGGCGCAGGATCGTGAACCTGTGGTGCCGTCGGCGCAAAAGCCGCAGTTCCATCGACGCCGCGCCGACGCAATGCGCTACGGTGCAAAAGTCCGCAATTGGGCACATTCCACGCATTGCCGGACTGCAGGGCTGCTTTCCAAGCAAATCCGGTCACCGGATAATTTTCCGGCCGATCTAGCCGTTTAAGTTCTGCCGCGATCAGC
>Ga0210395_10004504_pt1 | contig 10724 bp, 6 predicted proteins | sample IncBWH4OmetaG_FD_150861 | JGI IMG/M metagenome (GOLD analysis project Ga0210395, IMG submission 150861) | Forest soil microbial communities from Barre Woods Harvard Forest LTER site, Petersham, Massachusetts, United States - Inc-BW-H-4-O ...
ATCGCCGGGAGAGATGCCGACGCCGAAAACGCCGTAATTTCCATCGGCGTAGTTCTGCTGCGGCGTTTTGCACTGATTATCCGGCGCGCAAAAGGTGGTCGAGGTCAGCAGGACGAAGGGAATGCGTGGCGTCGTAATGACGCCGGCGAGATTGATCGAACCGTGGCAGATCATGCCGCTGTAGGTGACGCGCAGCGGATTCCCGTAGGAGACAGAGATGGTTTTGGTGGAACAAGCGGCATCGTTTCCGGGAATGCCTGGCGTGGCAAACAGCGTCAGACCTACAGATCCGGTGTCGACCGGAATCGAGAGGGGTTGTAGCGAGCCGATGCTGATCTCAAGCATGGCCTTCTCGGTTTGCTGTGCGGTTTCGACCATCGTCAACGGAACGGAGAGCGGCTGGACCAGGGCCGATGACGTTGTTTGAGCGTGCGAGGTAGGGGCGCACGCGACGATGGAAAGAAATGTTGTCGCCGCGAGCGCGAACCGAAATCGGAATGCCATTGGTCCACTTCCTGAGCGGCTCAGCCTGCTCGAGAAGTATGAACACAATAACGAGGGGATAGTTGTGGCGGCGCCACGCCTGAGAGATGGCGCAAGACGCAAAGGAGTTATGAAATTCGACAGGGTCAATGAGCGCTGCTCGAAAACGATCCCCTCACCCCTGCCGCTGCCGCTTCGGCTTGAGGTTCAGCGTGCGAATCAAACGGAACAAGTGGTTCGGATGCACGCCGAGGATTTTCGCGGCGTCGGTATAATTTCCGTTGGCTTGCTCGATGGCTCGCTCGATCAACACCTTCTTGGCATCGCGAATGCCATCATGCAAGGCGCTCACCGGCTCGCCGGAAGCTGCTGTTTCTTCCAGAATCGAGTCAGGCAAATCTTCCACAAGAATTAATTCCGTCGAGCCCAGCACCACCGCGCGCTCAATGGCGTTTTCCAGTTCGCGCACGTTTCCCGGCCAGTCGTAGTGCTGAAGGCAGGCACGCGCCTCGGGAGAAATGCCTGCCACGCGCCGCTTCACCTTCTCGCTATACTGGGCCGCGAAAAATGCCGCCAGCAGGGGAATATCTTCCCGCCGCTCCCGCAGGGCGGGCATGTGAAGCGACACGACATTCAGGCGATAGTAAAGATCCGGGCGAAACGATCCGGTGCGCGATGCTTCCTTCAGGTCGCGATTCGTGGCAGCGATCAGCCGCACATCGAGTTTGATGGAACGCGTTCCGCCGACTCGTTCGAATTCCCTCTCTTGCAGAACTCGCAACAGCTTGGCCTGCATCGGCACGGCCAGCTCTCCGATTTCATCCAGAAAAACCGTGCCACCCTCGGCGACTTCAAGCTTTCCTTTTTTTTGCGAGACGGCGCCGGTGAACGCTCCTCGTTCATGTCCGAACAGTTCGCTCTCGAGCAAGGTTTCGGTGATGGCAGCGCAGTTAATCGCGACAAACGGTTTGTCGGTGCGACCACTATTGGCGTGAACCGCCCGCGCCACCAGTTCCTTTCCCGTGCCGCTCTCGCCCGAAATCAACACCGTCGAGTCCCGTCCCGCCACGCGGGAAACGAAGTCATAGACTTCGTGCATGGCCTTACTTTCCCCGATCATGCTGTGGTGGATGTTCAGTTCCTCATATAGTCGTCGGTTTTCGCCGCCTAGTCTCTCCAGGTGTCGAGCGTTCTCGATCGCGAGCGCGGTAATGTTTCCCAGCGTGGCCACAAATTCCAACAGATCGGAGTCGAAGCGCGCGCCCGGAGAACTGGCGTCCAGGTACATCACCCCTAACATTTTCCCCTGTACTTCGAGAGGCACGGCCAGGACGGAGTGGACCCTGCGTTGCAGCAAGCTGTCGGCCTCGCGGTAAGCAGCGTCGCTCTGCACATCGTTCGACAGCACCGCGAGATTCTCCTCTAGCACGCGGTCCAGGATGGTCTGGCTGGCATGAATCGGCTGATTGGGCCCGAGGCGGCGATGCCGACCCACGATTGAAGAAAATCCTGCGACTCCGTCTTCACTCAATAAAACAGCGGCCTGATCGGCGGGGACTATGGCAAGAACGGCCTCCAGAACTTTTTCTTGTAGAGCCGCCAGGCCGCGCACCGAGTTCAAAGTTCGGCTGAACTCGAGCAGCACATTCAGGTCGCGAACCGTCTTCGCAGTGGCGGGCAGACCGTCTAGCCGCGAAGCCTGCAGGTACCGGGCGTCCTCTTTTCGCAGGATTACGGTCGCCGCCCCTGGCATCGGAGTCGCGTCGAGTTGCAGCGCGGCGTTGCCTGCAGCGGTGTCGCTACCGGCCCCCTGGAAGACGAGGATCGAATTGCCCACGCGAATCTGGTCGCCGTGCGCCAGCACCCGATCCCTTATCGGCACTCCGCTCACAAAGGTATTGTTGCGACTCTCCAGGTCTACAAGCCGGAAGGCGGTCGCTTCCTTGCGGATAACGCAGTGACGCCGCGAAACCAGAGAGTCGAGCAAGGAGATCTCATTGGACGGATCGCGACCAATCGAAACCTCATCGCCGGTCAGGGCGAACAGCTTCCCCTTAAGGGGGCCGCTGACCACTTCCAGCCGAGCTCCGCTCGTTGCAGAGACACCCAGTTCACCCGAATGGCCCATGACGCACTGAGTATACTCGGACGCCTACGCTTGGACAGTCCCACGTTCCGCTATACCCCTATGGCTCCGCGACCTAACATAAATGTTACCCACTAGCGTTTTTGTTTGGGTGGTTGATCTCCGCCTCGGCGGAGATCGGGGTAAATCCGAGGTGGTAGACCGGACTTTCCCCTTTGTTTCGGTCAAATTCACTGTAGATCGAACCCTCACATCCAGTTGTCAGGTTTGGTACGCAGGTTGCATTAGGAAAGGCACTTGCGACGGATGGCCCGAGCAAGAGAAACAAATCCCAGGTACCCCCAAGGAGCAACACAATGCAAGTAAAGATGAATGCAAAGCTGGCAATCAGGATCGCGATTCTGATGGTAGGAATGGTTGGCACCTTCGTGGCGGCGAGCGTTCAGACCGTTCCGGTCGCTGATGGAGGTCCGATTTTCCTGTGCCCCCCCGGGACGCAGAAGACCTGCCAAACGACCCTCCCCCCACCGGCGCAGAAGTTAAAGGGCTAAGCCGAACGCAACAACTTGTGACGGGGGCGGTCACACTGTGAAGACAAACTTTTGAGTTCGCAATCTTTTGGGCTGGCGGGGCATTTAGGAACCCCGCCAGCCATCTTTATTTCTGGCTTGCTGGATTTGTGGCTTGCTGGCTTTCTGGGCTGGGAGATCCCTTAAACAATTTACGGCTCGGCGACAGTCCTGCTGCCGTTTCCTGCGGCGAAGGTAAACCTCATGGTGGTCCCTGGCTCGCGCGCAATTTCCAACTCGGCGCCCAGCTGTTCCGCCAGAGTATGGATCAAGTGCATGCCCAGCGACTTGGTCTTACGGATGTCCAGTCCGGCGGGTATGCCCACTCCGTCGTCGGTGACCGACAACTGCAACCTCTCTGCGTCCAGTTTGCCCAACGCCACCCGCACCTTCCCGCGCCGGCCATTGGGAAACCCATGCTTTAGCGCGTTGGTGATGAGTTCGTTCAGGATCAAGCCGCAGGGGATGGCTTTGTTTACCGCAAGGGCAACATCGTCAATGGCAAGGTCGAGAGAAACGCACCCCGGCGCCACTCCCACCACGTCAAAAACGTTGGCCGTGAGTTTGCGGGCATATTCTGAAAAGGGAACGTTGGCGTAATCGCTCGACTGGTACAACATTTCGTGAATCAGCGAGATGGCTTTGACGCGCGACTGCGCTTCCTGCAGCGCCGCCCGCGTAGGCGGATCCGTGATGCTCCGCAGTTGCAGGTTCATGAGGCTGGAAATAACCTGCAAGTTATTCTTGACCCGGTGGTGGATTTCCTGCAGCAAGACCTCGCGCTCGTTCAAAGTAGCACTCAACTCAAACGTGCGTTCATTCACTCGTTGTTCGAGGTCTGCGCTGGAAACTTGTAATCTGACCAGAAGGTCTTCGCGCTCCTGCTCGACGCGCTTGCGCTCGGTAATGTCTTCGACGATTCCGAACATCCGGTTCGAGTCGCTGGTTAAAGCTCGATAGTGGCTACCACAGGCCCATATCCATCGAATATCCCCGTCAGGCCAGATGATTCTGCATTGAAAATCCAATCGTTTGCCCTGTTCGACGCAGGTTTGAAAGGTCTCCCGAACCCATTTCCGGTCGTCAGGATGGACGTGGCCAAGAAAGATTTCGAGGCCCCACTCCGCGAAGGGCAATTCAGACCCAAAAATCTGGTCATGCCGCAGCGACCGGCTGGCTTTCATCGTCCCGAGGTCGATTTCCCAATCGCCGAGTTTTGCGGTCTCCAGTGCAAACTTTCTTCTCGAATCACTTTGCCGCAGGGCTTCTTCCGCCCGCTTCCGCTCTGTGATATCGGTCCGGATTGCCATGTACTGTCTGGGCTTGCCGAAGGCGTCGAGGAACGGGACGACGCTGGTATCCACCCAGTAAGTCGAACCATCCTTGGCCCGGTTGCAGATTTCGCCGTGCCACACCTCGCCGTTGGCGATGGTGTGGTACATCTGCTGAAAAAACTCTTGCGGATGGTGGCGGGAGTTGAGGATGCGGTGGTTCTGGCCCAGCAGCTCGTCTCGCGAGTACTTGCTGATGGCACAGAATTTGTCGTTTACATAAGTGATGGTTCCCTGAACATCGGTGGTGGCGACAATGGCGTGCTGATCGAGCGCGTATTTCTGCTCGAGCATGGCGCGCTCGGCCTCCTTGTGCTGCTGGCGCAGGGTCGTCTCCTCCAGGGCCCGCCGGACGGCGCCCGGCAATCGCGCCAGACTATCCTTTAAGACGTAATCCGTAGCACCCTGCCGGATGCACTCGACGGCGGTCACATCACCCACGGAGCCCGAGACCAGAATCACCGGAGCGTCGCAACCTTCCCGGCGGAGGGTGCTCAATGCGGCCATCCCGGACCAGTTCGGGAGATTGAAGTCGGCCAGCACGATGTCCGGGACGTGGTCGCGGAGCGCCTTAGTGAAGGCAGCCTCGTCTTGCACCACATCGGCCGTGACCTCGAAGCCGCTTTTGTGCAGCGCCCGCACCACGAGCGCGGCATCCAACGTGTTATCTTCCACCAGCAACGCGCGCAGCTTGGCCGGGAGTGAGACGGAATCTTGTTTCTCGAGTTTGGGCCCTGCACTGCTCATTGCGATTACACCTGCCCCGCTGAATGCGACTTGCCATTGGCGACCGGGGGCCGGTTGGTAACCAGCCAGTAGAGCCCCAATGTCTTCACTGCCTTCCGGAACTCGGCAAAGTCCACCGGTTTCTGGATATAGCTGTTGACTCCCAACTCGTAGCCATTCACCATGTCGCGCTCTTCCCGCGAGGAAGTCATCAGGACGACGGGGATGGTCTTGGTGCGCGGGTCACCCTTGATCTGCTTGAGAACCTCCATTCCGTCGACTTTGGGCATTTTCAGATCCAGCAAAACCAGCTTCGGGGGATGATCGAAGGACCGTCCGGAGTGGGGCCCGGAGCAGAACAGAAAATCGAGCGCTTCCTCTCCGTCGCGGGCGATGAAGACATGGTTGGCCAGGTTCTCCGCCCGCAAGGCGTGCAGAGTGAGATCTATGTCGTCCTGACTGTCGTCTACCAGAAGAATGTCGACTTCGGTTGCGTTCATGATTGGGCTCCTGCGGCAGCAGACTTATTTTCAATTTCGCTGGCCTTGACTTCGGTCGATTCAGCGGCTCTGAGGGTGAAATAAAACGTCGCACCCTTATCGAGTTCCGCTTCCGCCCAAACCCGCCCTCCGTGCTTGCGGACGATGCGTTGCACCGTCGCCAGGCCAATGCCCGTACCTTCAAAATCCTCAGCGCGATGCAGCCGCTGAAAGACGCCAAACAGCTTGTCTTTGTATTTCATGCTGAATCCGACTCCGTTGTCCGAGACGGCGATGACCGTCTCTCCGTTTTCCTGGCGCTGGGTGATCTCGATGATGGCGTGCTCCCGGGTCCGGGTGAACTTGAGAGCGTTGGCCAGCAGGTTTTGGAAGACCTGCTTGATAAGGATGGAATCGCACTGCGCCGAAGAGAGATCAGCGACATTCCAGGTGACGGCGCGGCCGTTGATTTCCGGCTGGAGCAGGCAGACGACCTCCTCGACAATTGGCTTCAGAGGAGCGGCCTGAAGCTGGAGAGCGTGGCGGCCCACGCGCGCCAGATTGAGTAACTCATCGACCAGCAACCCCATGCGGCGGGCGCCGTCTTCGATGCGTTGCAAATGAGTCTGCGCTTCGGCGGGCATGCCGGGACCAAAGTCTTCCATCAGAATCTTGGAAAAACCTCCGATGTGCCGCAGTGGCGCCCGCAGATCGTGCGACACGGAATAAGTAAAAGCTTCCAACTCGTGGTTGGCCGCGGCCAATTCCGCGGTCCTTCGTTCCACGCGCTCTTCCAATTCTTCATTGAGTTTGTGGATCTTGCGTTCGTCGATTTTCCTTTGCGTAATGTCGCGGAAGGCAACCACGCCGCCTCGGGCGGATCCATCCGCGGCTTTCAAAGGACTGCCGCTAATCTCGATCCACGCTCCCTGCTCCAGTTCCGGGTTGTGGATGAACATCTCGGCCGTGCCGGCCTCGCCGCGAAGGGCGCGCGTCAGGGGATTTTGTTCAATGGGGAAGGGCGTGACAGCGTCGGGCATGTAAACGCCGTAGTGGGTGTTCCACTCCCCGGCGGGAACGTCTTCTGCGCCCATGCCCACGATTCTCGTAGCTGCCGGATTCCAGATGGTGAATTTTCCGTGTTCGTCGGCAGCCACCAGGCCTTCGGCCATGCTGTCAAGCACGGATTGCAGCATGAGCTTCTGGGTCTCCAGGGCCTGTTGCGAACGCTGCAATTCCTTGGCTTGCCCGGCGAGCTGTTGTTCCGCTTGCTTGCGCAGAGTAACGTCAGTGTTCGCCTCTAAAACCCGCACAGGATCGCCCGCGGAATCGCGATGCAGCACCCACACACTGGCCACCACGACGTGGCTGCCGTCGCGCTTCCGGTGCGTCAGTTCGCCCTCCCATGTTCCGGCAGCAGCGAGTTTTCTTTCGATCAGCTCCAGCGGCTCCGGGAACTGGGTTTGGAGCAACTCGTGTGAAAGGTAGCCAACAGCTTCTTCCCCCGTGTATCCATACAGCTTTTCCGTACCTTTACTCCATGAAACGATACGGCCTTCGGGATCGCGGACCATCACCTGGGCTAGATCCAAAACCTTAGCCTGTTCGTTTAAAGCCGCCTCTGCCCGTTTGCGTTCAGTAATGTCGCGGGCAATCTTGGAAGCGCCCACAATTGCTCCGCTGCTATCCCGGATCGGCGAAATGGTCGCGGACAAGTCAATCCGCATTCGGTCTTTCCGGATGCGGACGGTTTCGTAGTGATTCACGCTCTCGCCGTGCCGGATGCGCGCCAGAATTTCAGGCTCCTCGTGCACACGGTCGGGCGGGAAGAGCATCAGCATGGGTTTGCCGACGGCTTCCCCCGAAGAGTAGCCGAAGATCTTCTCGGCACCGTGATTCCAGGCGGTGATGATCCCATTCAGGTCTTTGCTGATGATGGCGTCGTCGGAGGAATCGACAATGGCGGCCAGGCGTTCCCGCATTTCCTCCATGCGTTTGCGCTCGGTGATGTCGGCGCGGATCGCCATGTACTGCCGCGGCTTTCCGTCAGCTTCCAGAAATGGAACGATGGTGGTATCCACCCAGTAGATTGAACCGTCTTTGGCGCGGTTGCAGATCTCGCCCCGCCAGACCTGTCCGTCGGCGATGATGTGGTACATCTGCTGGAAGAACGTTTTCGAATGGTGGCCGGAGTTGAGTATGCGGTGGTTCTGGTCCAGCAATTCATCTCGCGAGTATTTGCTGATGGCGCAAAACTTGTCGTTTACATATGTGATGGTTCCCTGAACGTCGGTGGTGGCGACAATGGCGTGCTGATCGAGCGCGTATTTCTGGTCAGCCAGTTCCTTAAGTACGTGCTCGCGCGCCGCCAGGCTTTCTTTGAGCGCCTCTTCAGCTCGCTTGCGCTCGGCGATTTCGGATTCCAGGGCCGACGTGCGCTGCTCTACGCGTTGTTCCAACTCGGCGTTCAGAATGCTGAGTTGGGCTCGTGCCCGGGCGCTGATGTCCATCTCGCGGTCGACGGCGAACTTGGCGAGGACCCAGAGGCCCGCGCCAAAGAAAATGCCCGCAATGGCAATGAACCTCGCGAGGCGCTGTCCTGCGCGGATTCGGGGTGCGCGCTCGATCAGTAACCGGGATTCCTCGCCGTACATTTCTCGGGTGGTTGCGCGTACAACCTCGAGGCGCCTCTCGGTTTCCAGCGCGTCGCTGCCCCCGGAATAGGCGCCCAGATTCCGGCGTTTGACGATGATGTTGTCGGCAAATTCGAGGGCGGCATGTACCTGCAACGCCAGCACATCCAGCCGCCGCTGCTGGCCGGGATTGTCCACCGTCAAGCGGCGTAATGTCTCCTCGTCGTCGTAAATGGCATCCTTTGCGGTCTGGTAGTGTGCAAGCAGCGGTTCTTGCCCACTCAGGGCGAAAGCCCGGCCGCTCGTTCCCGCTTCGACCGTATGCCGAGTGGTACGCTGGATCGCCTCCATCACTTCATGAGTGTGGGATAGCCAATAGGCATCCTGCTCCGCCCGTTTAGTGCCCTGCCACGCCGAAAGGCCGACGAAAAGTGTTAGTAACACGGCGACGATGAACCCGACGCTGATCCTGCGCCGGAGCGGGACGTCGATCGGCTCTTGCAGTTTCCTTGGCTCGGGGTGGCCGCGATCGCTGGGAACCGTCATCGACATCGCCAGCTCTAGTTGGGCAGACCCGGCGGCGGATCTAACATCTGACGAATGGTCGTAGCCAGGTCGCCGAGAGCCAGCGGCTTCTGCAGGAAAACTTCATCCGGGAAAGGATCTCCGGAGTCTTCCATGGCCAGATCCTGATATCCGGTGGTGTAAATCACTTTGATGTCGGGACTCGTCTGCTTCAGCTCTCTAGCCAGGTGCCAGCCATTCATGCCGGGCATTACAACATTGGTTACAACGACCTGAATCTCGGACGGGAATTTCTTCACTAGCCCAACCGCCTCGGTTCCACTGCCCGCCGCCAGAACCTGATATCCCAAACTGTCGAGGAATTCCTGGAAGAGAGCTCGCAGTTGGGGATGATCCTCAACCAGAAGCAGATTTTCAGAACCGCGCAACGATGGAGCGGAGGATCCGATATGAATGGCTTCAGCTTCCGTTTCCAGTTGGGTGATGCGGGGCAGATAAATCGTGAAGGTGGTGCCAACGCCGGGCTGGCTCTCGACCACGATGGTACCTCCACTTTGTGCGACAAAACCGTGCACCACCGCCAATCCAAGTCCTTTTCCATCTTTCTTTGTGCTATAGAAAGGATCAAAGATACGAGCCTTGACCTGCTCCGTCATACCCGATCCAGTGTCAGTCACCGATAGGGTGGCGTACTTGCCGGGAACAAGGTCGGGCAGCTTGGCCGAGTTTTTCGAACTTAAAGCAGCCGCGCCGACCTGCAGGGTAATCTTGCCGCCCTCGGGCATGGCATCGCCCGCATTCGAAATAATGGCCACGATGGACTGCTGCAGTTCCTCGGGATCGGCTCGCACCCACACCGGTTCGCGGATAGGTGCAATGGTCAACTCGATCCCCGAACCGAGCAGAGGAGCTACCAATCGGTCGGTTTCAGAAAGAATCGATTTAAGATCGACGGCGTGCGGGAAAAGCATTTGCCCCCGGCTGAGCGATACCAGCTGCCGGGTCAGTTGCGTCGCCGTTTTCACCGCGGTGTGGATGGCTGCGACCCGAGGCATCCCCCCGTTATTGGCCGGGAGGTCCGTTTCTAACAGTTCGGAATAACCCGAGACAATACTCAGCAGATTATTGAATTCCTGCGCGATTCCCCCCGCCAGCCGCGCCACCGACTCGATTTTTTCCGCCTGCATCTGCCTTTCCCGGGCTTCGCGCTGCCTTAATTCCGTTTCCTGACGATGCAGAGCGATCTCAATTGCACAGTGCAGTTCAAGGGCTTTGAAGGGCTTGACCAGGTATGCCAGCGGCCCGGTGTTCTTGGCTCTGGCCAGCGTCGGCTCGTCGGAATGGGCAGTCAGGTAGATAACCGGGATATCGATCTCTTTCCGGATCTGCTCGGCTGCCTCGATTCCATCTATTTTTCCCGCTAACCGAATATCCATCAGCACCAGGTTCGGACGCAGCTTAAGAGCCTGCTTGACAGCAGCTTCCCCGGTGCTCACGCTGGCCGCTACGGTGTAGCCGAGCTCTTCGAGGGTGCTGGCCAGATCGAGCGCGACGATCCGCTCGTCTTCCACGAGCATGATGTTCGCCGACACAGTTTGAGGCATCATCTGCTTAGAAACTCCTATTTCACTTCTCGGATGCTAGCAGTAAGAAGCCACGATTAATGCAGGATTCAGCCATCCAAATAGGCAGGTGTGGCGCTGGATTTCCCGTTTCGGAATTGGGAAATGCAGCAAGAGATTTAGAATTTCGTTTAGGTTCCGTTGCACCGGCTCCGTTAGCATCAGTGCGGTCGCGCCGCTTCGTTTTCGTGGATGAGGATGATGAGGTTGAGGATGGACTCCTGCGCGTTTACGCGCGAGGACGGCACGCTAGAGCGATAGTTTTCGCGG
>Ga0210395_10004507_pt1 | contig 10724 bp, 13 predicted proteins | sample IncBWH4OmetaG_FD_150861 | JGI IMG/M metagenome (GOLD analysis project Ga0210395, IMG submission 150861) | Forest soil microbial communities from Barre Woods Harvard Forest LTER site, Petersham, Massachusetts, United States - Inc-BW-H-4-O ...
CTGTTCGGGGCCGCCTGGTTCACGATCGACGGGCTGGGTTACAAGAGCCGTCCGGCCAAGCTTGGCGGCGCGCTGCTCGGCACCGCCGCGGGCCTGCTCACCGAGCCGGTGTTCCGCACGATGTACCTGGGGCAGATCAACCTGCTGCTGATGGTGGTGATCATCTGGGACATGCGCCAGCCGGACAGCCGCCGGTGGAAGGGTCTCGCGACCGGGGTCGCCGCGGGGATCAAGATCATTCCGGGAATCTTTATCCTGTACCTCCTGCTCACCAAGCGGTTCCGGGCGGGGCTGAATGAGATCGCCGCGTTCGCCGCCACGATCGTGCTCGGCTTTCTCGTCGTGCCCGGCGACTCGAAGGACTACTGGCTGAAGGGCCTGTTCTTCCAGGATGGCCGGACCGGGTTCACCGGCTGGGGCGGCAACCAGTCCCTGCGCGGGCTCATCACCCGGCTGGCCGGATCCATTACCGCGGCGACAGGTCCGTGGCTGCTCATCGCGCTGCTCGCCACGGTGGTCGGCCTCGCGTGCGCGGTCGTGCTCGACCGGGCGGGGCACACCATGCTCGCCATCTTGACGACGGCGCTCATCGGGCTGCTCGACTCGCCGATCAGCTGGGACCACCACTGGGTGTGGGTGGTGCCCGGCATGATGGTCGCCGGACATTACGCGGCCCGCGCCTGGCAGGCGGGCAACAAACGCCTAGCGTACGGGTGCGGCGGCGTGGCGGCCGCCTTGCTGCTGATCTTCGCGCCGTGGCCCGGCGCGCTCTGGAGCAAACCGTCTACCGGAGCCGGCAACTTCGTCGACGGCCTGATCTGGGCCGCCCCGAACTCGCCGGTCACCAAGTACGTCAAGTTCGGCGACCAGCCGTGGTTCACGGAATACCACTGGGCGGGCCTGCAGAACCTGGCCGGCAATGCCTACATCCTGGTGGGCATCGTCCTGCTCGTCCTGCTCGCGATCGTCGCCCTGCGCATCCGCCGAAATTCCCGCGTGGCCCCGGCAAGCGGCTCCCCGGCGGTCCCCGCCGCTCCTGCCGCCCCCGACGCGTCGGCCGCCGCCAGCCTCTAGCCGCCGGGGGCGAGCGGCTCGCGCCGTCCGCCCTCCCCGGTCAGGGTCGGCCCGGCTTCAGGCAGTCAGCGCCCAGCGGGGCGGGGTACGGCGCAGCCACTGCCAGAACGACCGGCGCGGCGGGCGGGCGACGATGTGCCCGCTGCCGCAGGTTCCCGACAGGTCGATCCGCAACAGCACCGGCACGTCCTCGCCCCACGGCGCCCGGACCTTGACGTGACCGCTGCGCACCGACACGTTGTCGGTGTCCACCACGATCCCTGGCCGGGTGATCAGGACAAGGTGCCCGCTCGACACCTTGGCGTCGATGCGCAGCACCGGCTCGGAGATGACCGCCTGCGTGAAGTCGAGCGTGATGTGCCCGCTGGAAACCTTCAGGTCCATCCGGCTCGGCACGATCCAGCGGCCGCGGCGCTCGCCGTGACCGCTGGTGTAGTGCATCGTGATCAGGTCCTTGCGGTTGGCCGCGGCGGCCGCGGCGGCCCGCGAGGCCAGCACCGCCGCTCCCGGCGCGGTCCCGGCGGCGGGCAGGTCGCGCAGCAGGACCTCGAGTTCGGCGTAGGTCTTGGCGTTCAGCGCCAGCTCCAGCCGCTCGTCCAGTTCCTCGGGCGTCAGCCGCCCGTCACCCGCGGCGGCCTGCAACGTGTCGACGACCTGGTCACGATCGGCGTGCGATGCCCGCAGTGAGCTGTTGTCAGTCGCTGGCACAACGGCTGGCCGCGCAGGTTCAGAATCCGGCATGGACAAACTGTAGGACACCGGGCAGTCCCTCGTCACCGCGTAATAAGCCCGCGCCACCCGCCCGCTCGCCGACCCCTACCCAGCGGCCCGTACCGGTTACTCCCGGCCCGCTGTTCCCGGTCCGTGCCCCCGGTCCGTGCCCCGGTCCGCTACTCCGCCGTCCGGGCCAGCCGCGGCCGTCCGGCTCGCTTGACCGGCCGTGCGCCGACCAGCATCTCGCCCACCGGCTTCTCCGTCACCAGCGCACCGAACGCCTCCGCGTCCATCGTCACCCGGCGCGGCACCTCCTCGCCCGGCAGGTAGAGGTCGAGCACCGCCACCCGCAGCGCGTCCTTCTCGATCGCGAGCGCCTCATCCGCGAGCGACTCGATCTCCACCGGCCCGTCGCCGAGCTCAGGGTGCTCCTGGATGACGATCCGCGCGAGCGCGTCATCGCGCATGATGAGCTGGCCGCTCAGATCGCTGAACCGGACAGTCTTCTGACCCATAATTCGACCCCTCTTTCTGAACGCTGTGCGTTGGGATCCACCATGCCGGAAACCTGTTCGTTTGTCAAACGCATGTTCTAGCGGAAACCTGTTATACGAAACTAGTCGCGAGCCCGGGTTCCGGTCAGATCGGTTTCTTCATCTGAAGCGCCGTCACGTCGTACCCGAGGCTCTCGTACAGCCCGCGCGCGACCATGTTCTGGCCGAAGACGTTCAGCCCGAGCGAGGTCATGCCCCGGCTGCGCACCTCGTTCTCGGCGAGCAGCATCGCCGCCCGCCCGTACCCCCGCCCCCGGTACTCATCGCCCACCTCGATGTCGTAAACCCACGCCATGTGCGGATCCGGGTCGGGGCCCGGCACTGCCAGCCACAGCGAGCCGACCGGGTCCGCCCCCGCCAGCACCACGAACAGCAGCTGACCGGGCGTCTCGTACCCCGAGCTGAAGGTTCGCGCGGTGTCCCGCCGCGCCTTGTCCCAGGCGTCGGCCTCCGGCATCGAGCCCGATGCCGCGATCTGCGCGGCGTACCCGGCGAGCTGGCGTGGCAGCCATTCGTCGAACTCGGCCCGGGTCATGGGCCGCAGCGAAACCTGTGCGTCACTCACCCGCACATCTAATCTCACGCATACCGTTGCCGTCATGAGGAAAGCCATCTCGTGACGGCCAAATCGTGAGGGCCGACTCGTGAGGAAAGGTACCGCGTCGCAGACCGCTCGCGGCGTCGCCGCGCACCGCCTCAGCTACGACCGGGCCGCGGCGCCCTACGGCGACCCGCGGGCGGACGAGGCGCTCGCCCGCGACGTCGCCGACGGCCTCGAGCGTCCGCCCGGCACGCCGATGCACGCTTACCTGCGGGTCCGCACGGCGTTCTTCGACCAGGTGGCCGTGCGCTCGATCGACGCGGGGATCTCCCAGGTCGTCGTCGGTGCCGCCGGCTACGACGGCCGCGCGTTCCGCTACGCCAAGCCGGGTGTCCGCTGGTTCGAGGTTGACCACCCGGACACGCAGGCCGACAAGCTCGAGCGCCTCGCCCGCCTCGGCCTGAACACCGGGCACGTCCGCTTCATCCCCGCGGACTTCGGCGCCGACCCCATCACGGAGCCGTTGCTCGCCGCGGGCCTGGACGGGGAAGTCCCCGCCCTGTTCCTCCTGGAGGGGGTCGCGGTCTACCTGGACCTGCCCACCCTGACGCGCGTCCTGCGCGCCTTCCGCGCGGCCGCCGCCGAGGGCAGCCTGCTGGCGATCAGCTTCTCGGTAGGTCACGCCAGCGCCGAGCGGCGGCAGCGCTTCCAGGACCGGGTCGCGGCAATCGGCGAGCCGGCCCGCACGGTCCTCGCCGCGGACGCGCCGCTGGCCCTGCTGGCGTCGGCCGGCTGGGTGCCGGCCCCGCCGGGTGCGGACGGCGGCGGCGAAAGGCAGCGGTCCGCCGGCCTGCTGCTCGCCCGGGCGGGGCACGGGCCTGGATGATCTTTACTGCGGCCGGCATCTGGCGCAGAGTGGGACCGACAGCGACGCTGGACCCCGCGGAAGGCAGACCAGACACACCATGCCCACCAGCATCCCTCGTGCCGAGCACGTCGGCTCCCTCCTCCGCCCGCCCTACCTGCTGACCGCCCGCGAGCGATACGAGGCGGGGGACATTTCCGTCGACGAGCTCCGCCGCGCCGAAGACCGCGCCATCACCGAACTCCTGGCGACGCAGCACGACGCCGGCGTCGACGTCTACACCGACGGCGAGGCACGCCGCGAGTCCTGGCGCGCGGGCTTGCTCGAATCGCTGAGCGGCGTCATCCCGGCGCAGCGGACGATGCGCTGGTACCGCGACGACAAAGAGCTCACGAAGGAGGAGACGCTCAACGACGGGGCGATCGTGACCGGCCGGGTGTCCCGCAAGCAGGACCTGACGGGCGCCGAAGCGGCGTTCATGACGGGCCACGCCCCCGGCCCCTACAAGATCACGATGATCAGCGCCGCGATGGCGGGCATGATCTGGGACCCGGTCCAGTCGGTGACGGCCTATCCAGGAGTCCGCGACCTCATGGAGCACCTGGCCGAGATCCAGATCGAGGAGATCGGCTCTCTGGTCGAAAATCATGGCGTCGGCTGGGTGCAGCTCGACTCGCTCACCTACACCCAGGCGATCGACGCCCACCACAGCGGCAGCACGCGATCGCGGATCGATCCCCACCAAGCCCTCGACGCCGCGATCGCCATCGACGCGAAGATCATCACGGCGGTGAAGTCGCGGCACCCGGCCGTTACGATCGGCATGCACATCTGCCGCGGTAACTACCGAAGCTCGTGGATGGCCCAGGGCAGCTACGAGCCCGTCGCGGAACGACTGCTCAACGAGGTCCCGGTCGACCGGTTCCTCCTCGAGTACGACACGGAACGGGCGGGCGGCTTCGAGCCGCTGCGCTTCCTCCCGGCCGGCCCGACGGTCGTCCTCGGCCTGGTCACCACGAAGACCGGCCAGCTGGAGGACCAGGACGAACTGCTGCGGCGCATCGACGAGGCCGCACGCTACGCCCCGCTCGGGCAGCTCGCACTCAGCCCGCAGTGCGGCTTCGCGTCTGGCTCGCTCGGCAACCTCATCACGCAGGAGGATCAGCGTCGCAAGCTGGACCTGGTGGTCGATACCGCACGGAAGGTGTGGGAGTGACCCAGAAGGGGGTACAGCACAAGGCAAGGAGGTACTGATATGCGGCTGGGCAAAGAACAAGCGGCGGGCTTCGTCGAGGACATCGACACCGACACGACGGTGGTGGAAGAGCTCGCAACCAGTCAGCCGGAACTGACCGAGCTGGCTCCCGCGCCCCAGCCAGCTGTCACCATCGGCTGACGGTGCCGTCCGGTTCCGGAAAGAGCCACCTGTAACCGTGGCGCGCGTGCTGACCTGGCCGTCGGGGCGGTCTCCGGAAGACGACGCCGCGACGCGGCGGGGTGAGCGCCCGGACAAGCCGTTCACCGGGTACAAGCTGGCGCATGCCGTGCTGTCCGGGGACGGCACCCGGACCGGATTCGCGGGGCTCACCATGGGCGCGAGCCGGGTCTACGGCGTGATCGCCGAAGCCTCGTGCGTGTGGAACCGGCGGCATCTGCCGCCACGCCGCTGGTGCGGCTGCGGGTTCTACTGCCTGCACGCGGTCACCGACGCCCGGGACCTATCGTGCGCGACGGAGAACCGGCAGGCGCTGCTGCTCGAGGTGGCGGCGTCCGGCAGGTATATCCGCTACGAGCGCGGGCTGCGGTACAGCAGGCAGCGCGTCCGGGCGATCGCCGACTCCCGGTGCGACTGCGGCAGCCCGGGGACGTCGCTCGCCGACGCCGGCAGCGGCCTGATCGGCTGGCGCCACCTGATCCCGCTCTGCGACCGCTGCGCCGTGGGCCGCCGGGTGCTCACCCTGGCCCAGTTCACCGCGCTGCTCGACGGACCCGTCCGCGTCACGACGCCGGGTCCGTCCGCGACGGACTCAGGTACCGCCGCGGGTTCCGCGTCCGGCGCCGAGGCTGAGCCCGCGGAGCCGCCGTACGCCGTGCTCGCCGCCGAGATCACGCTGTTGCACGCCCGCCTCGACGACCTCCAGTCCCGCCTCGACCGCGGCTAGCCGAGCCGGGCACCGGGTCGCCTCGTGGACCACACCGCCCTGGCGATCCTCCTCGCGCTGGCGGCGAGCTGCTGCACGGCGACCTCATCGGTCTGCCAGCGCCTCGGCGCCGCCGGCCTTGACCGAGTAACCGCCCGGGACTCCACGCCGCGGAAGCGCCGCCCAAGCGCCGGCGGCTTCGATCCGCTCCTCGTCTTCCGCCTGGCAACACGGCCTATCTGGCTGCTCGGCTTCGCCGGCATGCTCGCCGGTTTCGCCGGCCAGGTCACCGCCCTGCACTTCGGCCCGCTGGCCCTAGTCCAGCCGATCCTCGCGGTAGAACTCCTGTTCGTCTTCGGCTATCTAGTCATCCGCAACGCCACCACGCTTCCAGGCGGCGGTGTTCCCGGATCCATCGCCCCCGCAAGCAGCGGCGCCCAAGGTAATGATCCTGAATGCCGCAGTCCTGGAGGCAGCGGTGCTGGAGACGGTGGCGCTGGAGCCGATGCCACTGGAGGTGGCGCCCCCGCTGGCCGACCGCGCGCCGGGAGGCGACACGCGGTCGCGTGGCGTGACTGGCTAGGCGCCGTCGCGATGTCGGCCGGGGTCGCCGTATTCCTGACTGCCGCATCGCCGTCCGGCGGCCACTCGCACGCGCCCGCCGCCGCGTGGTGGACCGCAGGCCTCGCCACCGTGCTGGTCGTGAGCGTGGCCATCGCGGCGTCCCGTGCAAGGCTTGCGCCCCGGGTGGCCGGGCCGGGCAGCGCGACGGCGGCACCGGCGCCGACCGGCGGCAACGCGTCGGCGGCGTGGCGGGCGGCGTGCCTGGGCATCGCCACTGGCATCTCCTGGGGTTTTGTCGCCGCCATCATCAAGGAGCTGAGCGGCCAGGTCACCGGCGGGCCGGCGGCCGTCTTCAGTACGTGGCCCGCCTACGCCCTCATGGTCACCGGCGCCGCCGCGATGCTTTTGACCGCCCACGCGATGTCGGCCGGCCCACTGGCCGCCTCCCAGCCCGGGATCACGATCTTCGACCCGGTGACGGCGACGGTCCTCGGCGTCCTCTTGTACAGCGAGCAGGTGCGCACCACCCCATTGGCGCTCGCCGGCGAAGTCGTGGGCCTCCTGGCCCTGGCCGTCGGCGCCCGAACCCTCACCCGGAGCACCCTGCTCGCCCCCAGCGCCCCAATCGGCGCGCAAGAATCACGACGCGCAAACCAGTACGGCAACTAGGCGACGCGCAGAGCCGCAGCGCATGCACTTTGCCTACGAGACGACCACTTTCGAACAACTTTGCCTACCAGCGGCACCGACATACCCCTCCAAAACGGACGTGATCATGGGCGGCTGGTAGGCAAAGTAGAAGAAACCTGGTCGTCCGCTATGCAAAGTGACTCCTTTTCCGGGTCTTTGCATAGCGCATGACCATGATCGCGCTCCATATGTCCAAAATGTGCAGCGCCCGGCGATGCACAGGCGTCGGACCATGCTAAGTGAAGTGTCCCGACCCGCCGAACTGCGAGATAACAGCAAGAAGCGCTTCGCGCTTCGCGCGGCGGGTGACGGGTGACGGGTGACGGGTGAGGAGCGCGGCTTACAGGAAGTCGGCTAGCCAAGCGTGGACCTCGGGGACGCGGCTCTCGATGAGGGTCAGGTGACCGTCGTGGTCCAGCAGTCGCGCCAGGACGCCAGGGATCCGGGCGGCGAGCCACTCGCCGTGGCCGAACGGCACGAAGAGATCCTCGCGGCCGTGCATGACCATCATCGGCACTGCGATGTCCGCGACGTCGAACCCCCATGGGCTTGCCATCGCCCGGCCGTCGTCCCACCAGCCCTGATCCCCGGGCGCCAACCCCGCGTGCATGCAGAACGCCATGAAATCGGCGAAGTCCCGGGTGAGGACGGCCGCGTCGGTCGGCGTCAGCAGGGTCTTGAACGACGCGGCCAGGTCAGCCGCGGTCACCGTAAGCAATTGCTCCCGGTCCTGCTTCGACTTGGCGCGAGCCGCCACCGGATCGGTCATGAACAGCCTGAAGTCGTCGGCGTTCTCCTGGCCCATCCCGTCGAACCAGTCGATGCCCTCGGCGGGGTACGGCGCCGGAGAAGCGAGCGTGGCTGCCGCGGCGACCAGGTCGGGCAGCAGTGCCGCGGTCGCGAGGGCGTGCGGGCCACCGCCGGAGATGCCCCACACGGCGATCCGGTCGAAGCCGAATGCCTCGCAGATTACCCGGACGTCGGCGGCGCAGTCGGCGACGGTCCGGTCGGGCGACGGGTCGGACTCGCCGTAGCCCGGCCGGTCATAGCTCAACAGCCGCAGCCCGCGGGCGGCGGCGTCCGCCGCGTGCGGCGGGTACAGGTGCCGCGAGTTCGGCGTGCCCTGGTGCACGAGCACTGGCTTGCCCGCGGGGTCGCCCAGGTCCTGGACCGCCAGCGTGCGACCGTCGGGCGTCTGGATCTTGTGTTCCATCGAGTCTCCCGTCACCAAAAAGCCGACCGCAAAGCATGACCCAACGGCCGAATCGTACCGCTCGACGTTCAGCCGTGTTCAGCCGAAGACGACGTGCCGCCAGGCGGCGAACCCGACCGACAACGGCGGCCACCGCACGGCGACGATGACCTGGGCGACCGCCGCGACCGCCGCGACCGCCAGGATCAGCCAGGATCAGCCAGGCGGCCCGGCCGTCCATCAGCCTGTTCTCGAACGGAGATCACGGTCACGGGATTGAAGCCCCGCGGCAACCCGCACCTGGCCGGACGGGCGGCAAGCACGACGGCTCGGCCGCTCGCTCGGCCAGGCGCCAGGGCAAGGCGTTAACCGGCCAGCTTTACTGCTGCGCGGAACCCTTCATCCTGGCGGTGAACCAGGCCGCCACCAGAAGCACCACGGCAATCACGATGGAAATCCAGCCGCGCAGGGAACGGTGCTCGTTGGCCCGCGACGCCGGCGAGGTGATGGCACCCATCACGCTGGGCAGCGACTTGGCAGGCTCGGCGAAGTAGATGGCACCCGCGACGATGGCCAGAACGGCAATAACCACCAGGATGGCAACGGTGGCCGTCTTGCCGGTGGAACGGCCGGCCCCGGTTGAGCTTTCGTAAGTCATTTCAAGTCCTCCTCGACTACCCCCCATACGCATTCTGCTTGGTCCAATCTGATCATGTTTGGTCGCGCCCCGTGCCAGTCATCGGCCATGTAGACCGCACTGTAATGAACGAAGCCCGCGCGTCGCGCATGGCCAGCCCGCTCATATCGGCACAAGCCCGGCAGCCGGAGAATGCGTACCGGACGGATCAGCAAACTGCGCGTCCCCACTTCTTATTTTCCTCTGGGTTGGCTATGGCCGGTCGGGCCGAGGGAGCATCGGGAAACACGGGGAAACCCTTTCCGGCGAGAGCACGCGCCGCGTTAACGTCTCCGGGTATGGCCAGTGTCATCAAAACGGTTTCGTTCGACGCTTCGGACGCGCTCGTGCTCGCGCGGTTCTGGGCCGCGGCCCTCGGTTCGGACGTGGACGAGGACTCCACGGCGGACAGGGCATTCGTCGAGGCGGCGGGCTGGGGCGGCCCGAACATCTGGTTCAACCGCGTCTCCGAGCCGAAGACAGCCAAGAACCGCGTCCACTTCGACCTGCGCGCCCCGGCCGTGCTGGGCGACGAGGTGGAACGCCTGCGGCGGCTCGGCGCGAGGGTGCTCAGCCACCACGGTCATCACACGGTCATGGCCGACCCGGAAGGCAACGAGTTCTGCGTGGAGCAGGGGCCGGAGGCGACCTTACGTCCCGGACTTCACGTCTCGGACTTCGCCGACACGGGCGGCGTCGGCAGCCACGCCTCGCCCGGTTCGACGGTGAAGACGTAGTCGAGGCTGTACCACGGTTCCCGCACCTCCGGATCGGGCGCCAGCTCGCCGGAATGCAGCACGTAGTCCGCGATCAGCGGCCCGGTGACGCCGAACTGCGAGTCGGTATCGAGCATCGGGTCGTCGTGGCTGTAGATCTGCGAGGTGATCGTCTTGTAGCCGGGCTTGTAGACGATCGCGTGCACATGCGCCGGCCGGAACGGGTGCCGCTTGAGCGCCGTGAGCAGGTCGCCGGTCGGCCCGCCCAGCGGTATCGGGTAGCCCGACGGCTTGATGCTGCGGAACGACATGCCCCCCGCCTCGTCGGTGTAGAACTTGCCGCGCAGGTTATATTCGGCTTGCCCAGGGTCCTGGTTCTCGTACAGGCCGGTCGGCGCGCAGTGCCAGACGTCCACCTCCGCGCCGGCCACCGGGTTCCCCGACGTGTCCACGACCGTGCCGGTGAAGTACAGCGGCGGGCCGTCGGTGGGCGAGCGGACGATCGAGTCGCCGTTGCGCATCACCGGGCTGCCCGCGCGCCAGAACGGCCCGAGCAGGTTCGCCGAGGTCGGCTGCTCTTCCGTGCCGTTGTTCATCAGGCAGACCAGCGTCGACAGGCCGAGGCTGCCGGCGATCAGCCGGACCTCGTTGTGGCTGGGCGTGGTGAGCTGCCCGAGCCTGGCCACGATGTTGATGCTGGCGTCGAACTCCGCCTCGGTCAGCCGAACCTCGCGGGCGAAGTCGTGCAGGTGGCGGATGAGCGCCTGCACGACCTCCCGGAACCGCGGGTCGTCCGCCCGCTCAGTCTCCGCGAGCACCGCCTCGGTGAGCTGGAGCTCGTCCTTGATAATCATGTCTGTTGTCCTCATGCGGGTAGTCGGCGACGGTGCGGGCCGCCGTCGGTGTAAGGCCATCATCCAGAACGAACTGTGGGTCCCACTAGCCCCGCACCGTGACGGTGGACCGGGCGACAAGCGCTGCCGGGGCTTTTACCGGG
>Ga0210395_10004510_pt1 | contig 10714 bp, 14 predicted proteins | sample IncBWH4OmetaG_FD_150861 | JGI IMG/M metagenome (GOLD analysis project Ga0210395, IMG submission 150861) | Forest soil microbial communities from Barre Woods Harvard Forest LTER site, Petersham, Massachusetts, United States - Inc-BW-H-4-O ...
TCTGCCTCGGCCGCGGCGAGCACCGAGCGGATGTCCTTCAGCGCGAGCGGCATCCTGAAACCTGCCGGTTGATACTTTTCCTCGACGATCAGCCTGCCATAGGTCTTGTAGACGGGCGCCGAAAAAAGACTTTCGGTCAGGATTTCGAGAAAGCGGGGTGCTGGCACATCGGCCTTGCGCATCAGCGCGATCGCCTCGCCGAGGCATTCGATGACCGAGGCGATCAGGAAGTTTCCGCCGAGCTTAACGAGATTGGCCCCGGGCGGGGACGCGCCGAGGACGAATGTCTTTTGCCCCATTGCGTCGAACAATGGCTGGCAGCGGTCGACCGGTTCCGCCTCGCCCGCGGCGACGACATAGAGCTGCGCCGCGGCCGCGGCTTCCGGGCGGCCGAACACCGGCGCGGCGACGAAATGCTGCCCGGCCGTGCGGTGTGCCTGGGTCAGCTCCTCGGAAAGGGCGACGGTGATCGTGCTCATCGAGACATGGATGGCATTCTCGCGCAGCGCCCGGATCATCCGGCCGCTGCCGAGGACGACGTCCTCGACCGCGCGGTCGTCGGCCAGCATCGTGATCACGACCTCGCCGGTGCAGGCGCCGGCCTGGGTGTCGGCCACCATGGCGCCGTACTCGCGCAAGGCTTCGGCGTGGCTGCGCGTGCGGTCCCAGCCCGTGACCTTGAACCCGGATTTGAGCAGGTTGCGCGCCATCGCCTGACCCATATGACCGAGACCGATGAAGCCTATGTCCATAGCCGTCTTCTCCGTATTTGCCGGTTCGCGCCGGGCTCGGTTGTCAGATGATCGAGTTGACGACGCCGCCATCGACCCGCAACGAAGCGCTGGTCGTCGCTGAAGCCGCGGGGCTGGCGGCATAAAGGACGGGGCTCGCCACCTCTTCGGGCTCGATCAGACGCCTGATCAGCGAGGTCGGCCGTTGGGTGCGGATGAACTCGGCCTCGATTTCGGCAACCGTCTTGCCGCTCCGGCGCGCCAATTCTTCGAGAAACCGGGCCATGCCTTCGCTGCGCGTCGGGCCCGGCAGCACCGCGTTGACGGTGACCCCGCTGCCCGCCAGCTCATTCGCCAGTCGCCAGGCCGCGCGAAACGGCGAGCTGCGCCGTCTTCGACGCGGAGTAGTGGACGATGTCCGGGACGCCGTTGAGCGCCGACTCGCTCGAGATAAAGATGGTCCGGCCCAGCCGCGCTCGCGCATTTTCGGGGCGTAATGCCGTGACAGGCGCGCGCCGCTGATCACATTGGTCTCGAACATGCGCTGCCAATCCGCGTCTTCGAGCGCAAAAAACGGCGCTGGCGCAAAGATGCCGAGGTTGTTGACGAGGATGTCGAGCGTCGGCGCATGGGCGATCAGCGCCGCGGTGCCCAGAGCGGTAGCCGCATCGGCCGCAACACCATCGAGCGCGGCGCCGGGGACCGCGTCGTGGATCTGCCCGATGGCGCGGTCGGCGCGTTCGGTGGTGCGTCCGTTGATGACCACAGACGCCCCCGACTCGGCCAAGCACTCGGCGACGGCAAAGCCGATCCCCGCGCTCGATGCGGTGACCAGCGCCTGCTGCCCGTGCGGGTCGGTCTTCACGACCCGAACCATCCGTTTTTGATCGCGCGCGAGTCCTGACGCCAATTGCCGGCGATCGGCAGGCGGTCCAAACCGCTGTAGGGGGTCGGGATCGCCAGGTCGGCCGGGGTGAGATCGTTCATGACGCCGCCTCTTCAGGCAGGGATCAGGTCGAGCGCCAGCCGATCGGTAATGGCGGCCGTCAAGGAGGCGTAATCGACTGCCCCCTCATAGCGTTGACCGTCGAGGAACAATGTTGGCGTGCCTCTGACGCCGCTGCGGATGCCGGACAGAAAATCGCGGCGGACCTTGGGTGCGTAGGCGCCGGTCGCCAGGGCGTCGCGCAGTGACTGCTCGGACAATCCCGAAGACCGAACAGCAGAGAGTATCAGGGGCAGGCCGAGACGGTCCTGGTTCTCGTACAAGAGGTCATGCATCTCCCAGAAACGCCCATGTGCACCGGCACACTCCGCACTTTCAGCCGCGGTCTTCGCGTATGGATGGATCTCGGTCAGGGGGAAATGGCGGAACACAAACCGCAACTTGGTGGCGAATTGCCTCTGCACCCGCTTGATGATGGGGTAGGCCATGCCGCAGTACGGACACTGGTAATCGCCGTATTCGAGAAGCGTCACCGGGGCATTGTTCGGGCCCTGGGTGTGATCGACCGAGGTAATTGGATCGCGCAGCATCGCCATCGCCGTTCTCCAGATTTGCAGCCGACTTAAAAGAGGCTGGGAACTGTCGCCTTGACGATCATCAGTTTCCGGTCGGTCTGGCGGAATTGACTCCCGTCAAGGCGCAGCGCAATGGGCCTGTGCACTCTCGCTGACGGCCCGCGACCGTTCATTAGTCAATCGAGCATCGGAGAGAATAAATGACTGCACAGAAGATCGATCGGGCAGAATGGCAGACTTTTTTCGACACACTGTCGAAGGGCCTTCTTGGTATGCGCGCCGAGATCGAGGTCGCCTCCCTCGCCCTCGGCGATCAGATCGCAGCGGAATGGGTGCTGTTGCTCGGCATTACTTATGACCCGAAAGACGATGTCCTCGAAATCGCGCTCGACGGTCTCGACCATATGATCCGGAGACCTCAGGAGATTTACGCCGACTCGGGCGCAGGCGCCTTGCTGAGTTTCGAGGTGATAGACGCCGATGGCGTCTCGCAGATCATCATGCTGCGCGAGCCGCTGATGCTCCCGGCGCCATCATCGACAACCGGTTGAGGGCGGTCCGCCTGCGGGAAAAGTCGTCATGAGGGTCCCCGCTCTAACTGTCAGCGGGCACGACCGCTACAACCCGGAAATCCGGGACCGGATCGTGGCCAAGCTGCACACGCCGGTGGATGAGGCGACCTATCAGCTCGTCACCCCCTCGCGGCTGCGCGCACTTGCCGAGATCGAGGCGGGCAACTGGCCCGTGGTCAGCCTCTATCTGCAGCTTAGCCCCGACCGCCGCGTCGGCGGCGGCTGGCGAACCTATTTGGCGAGCCTGTCGGACAGCGTCTTGAAGCCGATCGCCGAGCACCGCCGCCGCGAGCTGCTGCAAGAAGAATTCGACCGGATCGAGACTGCCCTCGACAACGAGCTGCCTGCACTCGGCCGCGGGGCCGCGTTCTTTACGTGTCGGAAATTAGGTGTTTGGCGGCAGATCGCGGTTTCGGTTCCATTGCCCGACAGCGTGCACGTGCTGCCGCGACCCTACCTGCGGCCGCTCGTGCGGACGCGAGATGAACACGACCGGTTTGTCCTCGGGGTGCTGTCCGAAGAAATGAGCCGCTTCTTCATCAGCCAGATCGGCCAGGTTGAGGAGGTATTTTTGGTCAAGGGTCAGGGGGTGCGCGAGACGCTCAGAGATCATGGGCCCAAAGACCGACCCCACGTCATGGCGACGGAGCCATTGAAAAACGAGGCCCGCATTTTGGCCCATGCCGCAGATCTCGTGTTGCAGCAATTCGAAGGCCGATATCTGCTGTTCTCGGGTGCCGCCGAATTGCGCACAGCCGTTATTGACTTTCTACCAAAGGCGGTGCAGCAACATCTCGGTGTGGAGTTCTCGGTCGAAGTCCATTTACCTCCAGCGGCAGTCGCCGCCGCGGCAGAGCCGGGCCAGCGCGCGATCGAAGAGCGCGAAGAACTTGTCACCGTGCAGCGGCTGCTCGACGCCGGTCCAACTCGCTCGGCCTGGGGCGTGCAGCCGACGCTTGACGCATTGCGCGTGGGGCGGGTGATGACGCTCATCGCCGAGGACAGCTTCGCCAGGCCCGGTGCTCGCTGCGGGAATTGCGGCGCGCTGTTGGAGCCGCCCGTACAGCGCTGCCCGGTCTGCGAGAGCGAGGCGGTCGAGGCGGTCGAGGATGTCGTCGAGCTGGCGATCGAGCACGCGCTCGAGGAACGATCGGCATTGGAGATTGTGCGCAGCGCCGCGGCGCGGCAATTGATGACGACGAAGATCGGGCCGATGGCGGCAGTGTTCCGCTGGTGACGGCCACGGCCAGTTTTCCCTCCATCAATCTCCGCGGGTTGGAACACTACCGGGTGTCGGCATCTGGCGGTACGATGAGGCTTGCTGATATCAACCCGCGAGATCGTGCCGCGAGATCGTGCGGGCATTACCCTGCCCAAGGGCGCACGCCGAAGCAGAGACCGCTGCTGATATTGCCGAGTCGACCGGTTGCAGGAACCGGTTGCAGGAAATTCTCTATGCGCAGGCACTGCACTCAGTGCTGGTGGCTCTGCAGGGGCTCGACACCAGCGGCAAGGATGGGACGATTCGCAAGGTCTTTTGTTTGCTAAATCCGCTCGGCGCGGAGGCCGTAGCCTTCAAGAAACCCACGCCGCGCGAACTGGCGCACGATTTTCTGTGGCGAATCCATAATCTACGATCAAAATCAACAATTTTGAACCCCACTTCGCCGAGAATGGCGTGACTATCGTCAAATTCTTTCTCCACATCTCTAACCGGAACTTTGGACTAAAATCTACCTAAGCGATTGATAAAGCCGAGGAGCGAGTTCATGCTGTGCCCATGTATGGGCGCGATTCGAATCTAAGTCTTGACTGGTCTTCAACTGTGAGGTATTCCTCCCGTGATTTCCGTGGCCGGAAAAACTACTGTACCCAGTAGCAAGCGTCGGTGATTATTTCAGTCATTGAAATCGCTTAACGACTCGCGCTTCACCCAAAAAGTTCCGTCTAACGAGGAGCAGAAGGCGCGGCTTCAGGCCCGGTTGGACGATCCCACCAAGCGATGGAAGTTCAACCCGAGCGATCTCGCCGAGCGCAAGTATTGGGACGACTAAATGTTGGCGTACCAGATCGCCCTCGAACGCTGCAGTACCGAATGGGCGCCGTGGTTCGTCGTGCCCGCAGACCGCAAATGGTACCGCAACGCGGTGGTCGCGCGGATCGTCCGCCGCACGCTCGCAGCCCTGGATTTGACCTACCCGGCCGATATGCCCGGATTGGACAAGGTGAGCATGGGTAGATGCGGTCACCCCGCCGCCTTAACCAGTCTCCGCTTTTCGCGCGCGGCTGCGGAGGCGGCCGGTGAGGATCGCAAACGTGCCGCCAAAGACGAGCGCATAGCCGACCAGCCACAACCCCATCGTTCGCGCATCGCTGATGTCTGGCGCCGTGGACAACACACCCCAGCCGGCAGACAGGGCGCCGGCGAGGACCATCAGGCCGCGCCCGTGCGAGACTGAGAGGCGGCTTGCCGCGGCGATCAACAGCACCCCGGTGACGACGGCCCAATCACTGGTGATCTTGATGAACGGAGTGATGGCGATCGCCGGCCAGGCCAGCAAGACAGACGCCGCCGCGAGGTTCAATATCCCCTCCAGCATCAGGCTCCACCAGCGCTCGCCGCGCCGTGCCGCCCGTACTCCCGCAACAATCGCAAATGCGCCGTCGGCGGCGAGATAAGCAATGAACATCAGTAACAGCGACGCCAGTGTCGCCGAAGGCGACTCCAGCACCACGACGCCGAACAGACCGGCGGCGATCGCGCGCAGACCGACTGCCGGCCAATTCCGTGCCAGACCGGCGCTCGCGCGAGCGAACCGCGAGCCCGCCGCGATCGAACCGGCGGCGATTATCCGGGCGGTCATCAAATAGCCTGGTCTTATATTCCTGGTCTTACTTGAAGTTGTCGGCGTAGCTTTTCGGCCGAATGCAGCGCAGCGGGTTCCGCACCAGGCACCGCCAGCCATGCCGCTCGGCGAAATCGACCGCACTCTGCAGATCGGGGAAGCGCAGCCGGGAGATCGAGGCAAATGGATCGCGGCTGCTGACCCATCCCAACAGCGGCTCGATCTCGCGGCGCCCGCAAGGCTCGAATTCGACGACCCACTGTGCTTTTTGCACCAGAGCCGACTGCATCGCCGAGGGGGCAGGATAGTAGATATAGGCCAACGGCAACTGGCCATCGGCAGGCTCCTCGCTGCCCGGCAGCAAAGGCTTGTCCAACGGCTCGTCCATGCCGCGGGGCGCCAGCGATGTCGGCCTCAGAAATCCATGCTGTTGCCGGGCGGCATTGTCGCAGCGGTCTTCTTTTCCGGCACCTCTCCGACCATCGCCTCGCTCGTGATCAAGAGGCCGGCAACCGACGACGCATCCTGCAGAGCGGTCCGGACGACTTTTGTCGGATCGATGATCCCGGCCTTCAGCATGTCCTTGTATTCGCCGGACTGCGCGTCGAAGCCCCAATTCGCCTCGTTCCGGTCGAGTACTTTGCCGACAACGATCGAGCCCTCGGCGCCGGAATTTTCGGCGATCTGACGCATTGGCGCCTGCAATGCATGGCGCACTATCTCGATGCCGACTTTCTGATCGGAGTTCGCGACATTGAGCCGGTCGACCACCATCGTCGCATAGAGAAGCGCCGCACCGCCGCCGGCGACAACGCCTTCCTCGACGGCGGCCTTGGTGGCGTGCACCGCGTCGTCGACCCGGTCCTTTTTCTCCTTTACCTCGACTTCGGTAGCGCCGCCAACGCGGATGACCGCGACGCCGCCGGCGAGCTTGGCCAGACGCTCCTGCAATTTTTCGCGATCGTAATCGGAGGTGGTGTCCATGATCTGCTGCCAGATCTGGCGGATGCGCGCCTGGATCTCGTCCTTTTTGCCGGCGCCATCGACGATCGTTGTGTTCTCGCGCTCGACGCGAACGCGGCGGGCACGGCCCAGCATGTCGAGGGTGACCTTGTCGAGGGCGATCCCGAGTTCCTCAGAGATCAGCTGCCCGCCGGTCACAATCGCAATGTCTTCGAGCATCGCCTGGCGGCGGTCGCCAAAGCCGGGCGCCTTCACCGCTGCAACCCTGAGACCGCCGCGCAAGCGGTTGACCACTAAAGTGGCCAGAACTTCGCCCTCGACGTCTTCGGCAATGATCACCAAGGGCCGACCCGACTGGACGGCCTGCTCAAGCAACGGCAGCAGGGTCTGCAGGCTCGACAGCTTTTTCTCGTGGATCAGGATATAGGGGTCGTCGAGCTCGGCGACCATCTTCTCGGCGTTGGTGATGAAGTACGGGCTAATGTACCCGCGGTCGAACTGCATGCCTTCGACGACTTCGAGCTCGGTTGCCAGTGACTTCGCTTCTTCGACGGTAATCACCCCCTCATTGCCGACCTTCTGCATCGCTTGGGCGAGCATGCGGCCGATTTCGATGTCGCCATTGGCGCTGATCGTCGCGACCTGGGCGATCTCGTCATTGGTCGAGACCTTTTTTGATCGTTTGCGGATGTCATCGACCACGGCGCCCACCGCGACGTCGACGCCGCGTTTCAAATCCATTGGGTTCATGCCAGCGGCGACCGCCTTGACGCCTTCATGAATGATGCGCGAGGACGGTCGCGGTCGTGGTGCCGTCGCCGGCGAGTTCGCCGGTCTTTACGGCAACCTCTTTGACCATTTGGGCGCCCATGTTCTCGAAGCGGTCGTAGAGCTCGATCTCCTTGGCGACGGCAACCCCGTCCTTGCTGATCCGCGGCGCTCCGAAAGATTTATCAAGGAGGACGTTGCGGCCTTTCGGCCCGAGGGTGACCTTCACCGCGTCCGCCAGCGTGTCGACCCCGCGGAGCATCTTGTCGCGGGCAGCGCCGCTGAACCGGACTTCTTTCGCAGCCATGGCTCTGTTCCTCCGTCAAGCCGCGTTTGCAGTTACGTAAGCAGCCGGTTCCATCACCCCGAGAATGTCCGACTCCTTCATGATCACGCGGTCCTCTCCGTCGATCAGAACTTCTGTGCCGGACCATTTGGCGAAGAGCACCCGGTTGCCGACCTTCACATCGAGAGGCCGAACCATGCCGTTTTCGTCCCGCGCGCCGGGACCGACGGCCAATACCTCGCCTTCGACCGGTTTTTCTTTTACGGTATCGGGGATGATGATGCCGCCCGGGGTCTTCTCGTCGGCTTCGACGCGCTTCACCAAAACCCGGTCGTGCAACGGTCTGAAACCAGCCATGCCGTGATTCCTCTAACCTGTGGAGCAACAACAACTGCGCTTGTCTGGCCGACGTTGCATTGACGGCCGTCAAAACGGCGCGCCGCCAATCCTTACTGAAGCTGCTTTCACGCGCCCCTCTGATGGCCGTGCGGGTCGCCGTCGTTGAGATGCTCGGACAGAAACCACACATGCATTTCATTCGTCCGGATCAACTCGCTGACGATCAGATCGTTGGTCCCGTCGTCGCCGTTCTCGGCGGCCTCCTTCGCCGCCTTGTGGGATTGCGTTAGAATCTGTTCGTGCGCATCGAGCAGCCGCGTGATTTGCGCCGGTACCGACTCGCGCCCTTTGGGCGGGCGGACGAGCGAGGTCGTCTCTGCCACGTCATGCGGCGCCGCGAGTGGGACAGCGCCGAGCGAGGAAATGCGTTCGGCCAACCGGTCCATCAGCTCGACCTGCTCGTTGTAGTGCTTATCAAAAAGCAGATGCAGCTGGTAGAAGGTTGCACCGGAAACTTGCCAGTGGTGCTTTTTGTACAGGTCGCGCAGCGCCATCGTATCGACCAGCAGCTGGTTCAGCGCGGTGGTGCTGGCGCTGCGCACATTCTCGCCAAGTCCGACCGGCACCGGGTAGACCGTTCCGAACTCCTGGACGACATCGTCCTGTCCGCGCTGCCGGTTCCGGCTCTCGGCGATTCTCCTCATTCCCGGTCTCCTGTCAGGCGGTTACTGGGCTACCGCAGAGGCATAAGGATTTGTCGCAGCGGACCGGTGGGCATTGATAGGTGTCAATAAATCGGAAAAAGGGCGGTGGAAATCCCGCTCCGCGCGTCCCGGCGCCACCTCAACAAAACTGACGGCGGTCAAAGCGGCGCGGTCGGCGCCGTGCTAGTCAACCGCAGCCCTCGGCAACACCGGGGAAACGAGCGTTCGCATCACCTAGGAAATCAGGAGGCGATATGAGGACCGACAGCGATATCAAACGCGAAGTCGAAGACGAGCTGCGATGGGATCCGAGTGTCGATGCCACCAACTTCGCAGTGGCCGTAAAAGACGGAGTGGTCACGCTGACCGGCTTTGTTACCAGCTACGCCCAAAAATTCGCCGCGGAAAGGGCGGTAAAGCGCGTCGCCGGAGTCTTTGGGGTGGCAAACGACATCGAGGTGCGTCTGCCGGGGGTCGATGAGCGGCCCGACCCCGACATTGCCCGCGACGTCGCCGCGGAGCTGAAGATCTGGCTGCCCAACTCCTGGCAGAACATAAAGGTGGTGGTCAAGAACGGCTGGGTCACGCTCGAAGGCGAGGTCGAGTGGAACTACCAGCGCGAATACGCCGAGCGGGCGGTGCGCTGGATTAAAGGGGTTAAGGGCGTCAGCAACCTGATCCGCCTGAAGCCGAAGGAGACGCCCAGTCCGGCAGAAATCAAGGAGAAGATCGAAGAGGCATTTCGGCGCAGCGCCCTGATCGACGCCAATCGGATCACCGTCGAGGCGAATGGCGGCGAGGTTATTTTAAAGGGCAGAGTGCGCTCCTGGGCGGAACGGCAAGAGGCAGAACGGGCTGCCTGGGCGGCGCCAGGCGTCGTCAAAGTAGTCAACCAGATCGTCCCATAGGCTGAATATCAGACGCAAATTTGACTGGTGTCAATGCAGCCGATCTCTAGACCGGCGATATAGTGACCGTCGCGTTCCAGCGCGATTCCTCCCTCAACTTACCCCGCCCGGCCTCACTGGGCGGGGGCTCTTTTGTCACTGACTGCCCTCCTGCCGGTATTCATTGTTCACTTTTCCCCGGCCTACCACCGCGGTGTCCATTGACCGGGCTATCGGCTCGGAGGGCCGTCGGGTGCCAGACTCGCCATCACCGCCAGCCGAATGGCTTCGGCGGTGCTTCGGGTGCCGAGCCGTTCCAGCATGCGGGCACGGTGCACCTCGACGTTCCGGACGCTGATCCCGAGCCCGAAAGCGATCACCTTGCTTGGCTTGCCCGCCACCAACCCATCCAGAACTTCCCGCTCGCGCGGGCTCAGAGCGCCGATCTTGGCGAGCGCCTCCGCCGCTTCCCACTCCCGCGACACCCGCCCGGAACGCGCCAGGGCCTGATCGATCGCGGCGATAAGGCGTTCATCGTCGAACGGCTTTTCGATGAAATCGGGGGCGCCCGCCTTCATCGCCCGCACCGCGGTCTGCACATCGCCGTGCCCGGTCATCACGATGACCGGTAGCGGGACGCCGAGAAGGTTGAGCTGGGCCTGCAGCTCGAGGCCGTCCATTTCCGGCATCCGGATATCGAGGAGCACGCAGCCGGCCGACAGTCCCGGCTGCTTCGAGAAACTCGACAGCAGTCTCGTAAAGGACGGATGCCAAGCCGGCGGAGCCCAAAAGCCGTTCGACCGAGCGGCGGACGGCCGCATCGTCCTCGACGATATGGACAATGCGCTGATACTAGTACGTCGTTTCCAAATTACCGCTGCTATGAATCAGGCGGCAACGTCGATTTGATAATGCCATCGATGGATCACTGGGTCGCGGTTGAGGTCGTCGATGAATTCGAGAATGCGTTGCTTGAGCTCGTGCTTGGAGGCGACGCGGATGTGACGGAGTACGGAGCGGGCGGCTTTGGCAAAGAAGCCCTCGACGAGGTTAAGCCACGATCCGTGCTTGGGGGTGAAGATGAACTGGAAGCGCCC
>Ga0210395_10004514_pt1 | contig 10712 bp, 9 predicted proteins | sample IncBWH4OmetaG_FD_150861 | JGI IMG/M metagenome (GOLD analysis project Ga0210395, IMG submission 150861) | Forest soil microbial communities from Barre Woods Harvard Forest LTER site, Petersham, Massachusetts, United States - Inc-BW-H-4-O ...
GATCGCCTTGTGGGATGAGCGGCTGTCGACCGCCGCGGTCGAGCGCGCACTGATCGAGGCCGACGTCAGCCGCAGCAAGCGCAAGGCGGTGATCGACCAGCACGCCGCCGCCTACATTCTGCAGGGCGCGCTGGATCGGCTGGCGCGTTAGTACCCCTCCCCTTGCGGGGAGGATTTACTGTTCCGGCAGCGAACGCTCCAGCAGGGTCTCTGCGGTTCGCGGCTCTATGCCGTCGGCGCCGTAGAGCGCGGCGTGCTGCTGTAGGACCCGGGTGCGCACGAATGCCTCGGTGACCGCGGGCGGCGCGGTGGCGGCGAGCGCGGCCGCGGCAGCCAGCGTCGCCAGCTTGCCGACGGTGATCCGCGCCTTGGCTTCGCTCTCGACATCGTTCATCGGCGCGAAAATGTCCGCCGCGTCGCCAATCAACGGCGAGGCCGCGCGCGCCAGTCCGGCAAAGAACTCGGCGGCTTCCGGCTCGCGCCGCAGCGCGCGCAGAACGTCGAGGCACATGACGTTGCCCGAACCCTCCCAGATGGCGTTGACCGGCGCCTCGCGATAAAGCCGCGGCAGCACGCTTTCCTCGACGTAGCCGTTGCCGCCGAGACACTCCATGGCTTCGTAGATGAAGCTCGGCGCAGTCTTGCAGATCCAATATTTCGCCGCCGGCGTGACCAGGCGCGCGTATGCCGCCTCGCGCGGATCGGTCGCGGCCCGGTCGAAGGCGCGCGATAGCCGCATCACCAAAGCCACCGCGCCTTCCACCTCCAGCGCCAGATCGGACAGCACCGCGCGCATCATCGGCTGATCGTAGAGATGCCGCTGAAACACCGAGCGGTAGCGGCAATGGTGCACCGCTTGCGCCAGCGCCATGCGCATGAAGCCGGCCGAAGCCAACGCGCAATCGAGCCGGGTCAGCTGCACCATCTGGATGATGGCGCGCACGCCCGCGCCCTCATCGCCGACCCGCAACGCGTAGGCGCCGGCGAACTCGACTTCGCTCGAGGCATTGGAGCGGTTGCCAAGTTTGTCCTTGAGCCGTTGCAGGCGGAGCGCGTTGACCGAGCCATCGGGGCGAAAGCGCGGCACGAAGAAGCAAGTGAGCCCGCCTTGCGCCTGCGCCAGCACCAGGAAGGCATCGCACATCGGCGCCGACAGGAACCATTTATGGCCGTCGATGATGTAGAAGTCGCCGCTGGGCGTCGCGGTCGTGATGTTGGCGCGCACGTCGGTGCCGCCCTGTTTCTCTGTCATGCCCATGCCGAGCGTGATGCCCAACTTTTCCCACCACGTCCGGAACGCCGGGTCGTAGCTTGGGGTGACCACCTTGGCCGCCACTTTCGCCAGCAGCGCCGGATCAGGCGCGAGCGCCGCCAGGGCGGCGCGGGTCATGGTGATCGGGCACAAATGTCCGCTTTCGATCTGCGCCGCCATGTAATAGCGGGCCGAGCGCGCCACTTCCGCCGGCGGCGCGGCGCGCGCGCCAGTGGGCGTCCAAGTCGAGCAATGCAGACCAGCGGCGACGCTGGCGCGCATCAAATCGTGATAGGCCGGATGGAATTCGACCACGTCGCGGCGGAAGCCCTTCGGGTCGAAGGTGTAGAGCTTCGGCGTGTTTTCGTTGGCGCGGCGGGCGAGCGCAAACATCTCCGCCGTGCCCCATTGCCGCCCGAACGCGGCAAGCCCCGGCGCCTCGGCCGCAGCTCCGTTCGCCCGCACCGCCTCCTGCAGCGGCACATCGCTCGAAAACAAATCAATGTTTTCGTAAGGCGGCGACTGGTTGACGACGTCAGGCGTGTCGAAGCGCGGCAAAGTGTTCATGGCGGCCGACTCCCAGGCTAAAAGCATGGTAGCACGGTCCGGCCGCGGGATTTCGCACGATGCGTGGTTGATATTCCCCTGAGGTTGGCACGGCAGGCTTGCCCGAACGCGCGGATTGGGCCTATAGCAACGCTTTGATGACGAAAGCCCAGCCGCTTACGCGCCACATCGTCTCGATCAACGATCTGACCAACAAGGAGATCGAAACGATCTTCCAGGTCGCGACGGGGTTTTTGAAGGAACTCGCCGACAACCATATCCCGTACCGGATCGGGCGCGGCACCTCGGTCGCCTCGAAATTCATCCTGGCGAGCCTGTTCTACGAACCGTCCACCCGCACCCGGCTATCGTTCGAAAGCGCCATGCTGCGGCTAGGCGGCGCCAATATCACCAGCGCCGATCCGGCAGTGAGCTCCGCCGCCAAGGGCGAGAGCCTTGCCGACACGATTCGCGTCATCGGCAATTACGCCGACATCATCGTCATCCGCCATCCGCGCGACGGCGCCGCCCGGCTGGCCGCCGAATATTCGCAAATCCCGGTGATCAATGGGGGCGACGGCAGTCACGAGCATCCGACGCAGACTTTGTGCGACCTGTTCACCCTGCGCTCAAAGCACAAAGGCATCAAGAATATGAAGATCGCCATCTCGGGCGACCTCAAGGGCAGCCGCACCATTCACTCGTTCGTTTATGCGCTCGCCCGCTTCGGCGCGACCATCGATCCCCTCCCCGCGCCCGGCATGGAATTACCGCCGCATGTCGACCGCCGGCTGCGCGAGGAATTTCATTGCCGCATGATCTCCAAAGCGCCCGACCAGGCCGACGGCTCGATCGATGCGCTCTACGTCACCGCCGATCAGCCGCACCAGCTCTCGCTCTATGCCGAGCCGGAAGAAGTCGATTATGGGCTCATCCTGCAGAAGAAGATCGACGCGGTGTATGTCACGCGCTTTCAGAAGGAGCGCTGGACGGAGAAAGAGCGGCCGTATCCGAAGATCGACGCCAAATTTCTCGGCGAAGCCAAATACTCGCAGGCGAGCGTCATGCATCCGCTGCCGCGGGTCAACGAGCTCGATGCCTCGCTCGACAGCGACCGCCGTGCCATCTATTTCCGCCAGGCCGCCTACGGCGTGCCGGTGCGCATGGCGCTCATTTCGCTGCTCCTGCATTTGCACAGGAACAAATCGCTGCACAAGTTCGCCGGCGGTTTTGCCAAGCCGGATCATCCGCTGCACGTGCAGCCGATCGGCTCGGGCATCGAGTGCGTCAATCCCAACTGCATCACCCGCGACCCGGCCGAGCGCCAATACGCCGCCAACAAATTTTATGTCGTGGAAGGACGCGCGCCGCAGCAATGGCGGCTGCGCTGCCTTTATTGCGAGACCGATATCGAGGCGGAGGTGGCCGCCCATTTTGCCGTCGGCGACACGACGCGAAAGACCTATTCGCAAGGGCTAGGCGCGCTGGTGCGGACACCGGCGGAAAAATGGAAGCACCTCATCATCCATAGCAGCGAAGCCCAAGCCGAAGCGGCAGGTTTTGCGCCCCGCCAAAACAGCAAGAAAGCCCACGTCGGTTAGAAACCGGGCCTCGCACCCAAGAGTTCGGCAGGTGGCGATCTTCAATCCGACGATCGGCGTGAAATCTCGTCGCAATTCTCGGTGTCGGATTTTCGGCCGATATGCGAGGTGTCCGGGACTCCAGTCCGCTACTAATGTGATATTGAAGGGCTGTGCTCAGTTGATTTGAAAAGGACCATGCGATGAACCGATGCGCTCAAATTGGTCGCTTACTTCTGGCAATTGCTTTGACGTTTGTGTCCATCAATTTCGCCCAGGCGAGGCGGATGATCCCTGACGACAATCTGGCATACCCGGTCTTGATCATTCTGCAAAATAAAGCCGGAACGACGCTCGGTTTTGGCTCGGGTGTCTATCTTGGCACAGCCAACGCCGAGTATTTGGTGACGGCAAAGCATGTCATCGCGGCGGGGCTGCCCAACGAAAAAACCCACCAAGCCGAAGTTCCGGATTTGGTTCTTCGACTGGTGTCCTACTCGAAGGACCTGCCGACGCCGCAACGGATTTTGCTGAGCGTCGATTTCAAAACGCTGCTCGATAAAGGCGACGTGAGGGCACACAAAACGCGAGACGTCGCTGCTATCAAGATTGGGACTCTGAAGGAAGAGCCGGATCACTCGCTGATGACATTCTTCTCGCCGGGCGTCACGAAAGTTGAATTTGCCGATAGCGGTCTGGTCAGTGCCGCGATGATCGCAGTCCGAAAGTTCGACGACGTTCTCGTCGGCAATGACGCGATCTTGTACGGATACCCGGTATCGCTGGGCCTTCCCGATACGCAACAATTCGATCCGCTTCGGCCGCTGCTGCGAAGAGCATTTGTCGCCGGAAAGGATGCGCAGAAACGTTCTTTGATCATCGACGGCCCTGTCTACCGGGGCAACAGCGGAGGCCCGGTGTTTGAAATCGAACCGGTGGGTGCCGACTTCCATTTTCATCTCATTGGCATCATGGTCGAGTTTATTCCGCTGACCGAGAAAGGGCCGGATTTTATGATGCTGCTCAACTCCGGTTACTCGATCGCCGAACCGATGGATTTTGTGCTCGAGCTTATCCAATAGATACGTGGTGTTCCCCGGCAGCCGACGAAACAGCTGACGAAACTCTCCATGCGCCACCGGTGTTTCGGCCAAGGCGGACCTGCGCTTTCGCCGGCACCGGCGGGCAAGTAATCTTCCGCCATGGTTCAGGCGCTGCCGTATTACGCCGCGGCTTTCGTCTTCGGTTATCTTTGCGGCTCGATTCCGTTCGGCATTTTGCTGACGCGGCTCGCCGGCGGGCCGGATCTGCGCACCGTCGGCTCCGGCAATATCGGCGCCACCAACGTGCTCCGCACCGGCCGGCGCGGCTTGGCGGCCGCGACGCTGATCGGCGACATGCTCAAGGGCACAATTGCCGTCGTCCTTACGCGCCACCTGCTCGGTCATGACTTTGCGCTGGTCGCCGCGGTCGGCGCGTTCCTCGGCCATCTGTTTCCGGTGTGGCTCCGCTTTCGCGGCGGCAAGGGCGTGGCGACCTATATCGGCGTTCTTCTCGGCATCGCCTGGCCGGCCGCAATCGTGTTTTGCGCGGTCTGGCTCGCGATCGCGGCGGTCAGCCGCTACTCGTCGCTGGCGGCTTTGATTGCCAGCGCGGTGACGCCGGTTTTCCTGTGGTGGCGAGGCGACACCACCGAGGCGTTGGTATTCTTTTTGCTGTCGGCGGTGCTGTGGATCATGCACCGCGGCAATATCGGCCGGCTGCTCAGCGGCACGGAAGGCAAGATCGGTGCGCGGTCGGCGAGCGCCGGTACCTCGTGACCTTACGAGGCCGAGCTACTTCGAGCAGGTGCCGTCAAAGGTGTGGCAATATTCGCCGGCGTGGCAGAAGTGCCAGTGGCGCGAATTGGTCGCGTGGCACTCGCAGGTCTTGGCGCTGACCAAGCCTTCCGGGCAATGCGCAAACCGTTTGAACTTGATGGCGGCCAGCGCGTCTTGCGCCAGCACACACGTGAACACGCACGACAGAACGATCAGCGATTTCTTCATCTTTCCCCCGCTTGAGAAGGCCGCGTTGATTTAAGCCGCACTCATCGTGTCCGAGACCGCAGTGCTTGGCACCGGCGCCGGCCCGCGCTGCGGCGCGCCATGGGTGTGCGGGATCTTATCGGCGAAGGCTTCGACCAGCATGTCGGGATCATCGGCGCCGGTGTGCAACCGCAGCGCCTCGTCAATATAGCTCGGCGACGCCGGGTCCTTCTTGATCCGCTCGAGTGTGCGGTAGTAGCGCAAGTACAGCGTCAGCCATCGCACGAACGCTCTGCTGAAATCAAACAGGCGCCAGGGATAGAAGATCAGCGGATTGACGATCGGCATCCCGTGGCGGCGTTGCGTGCGCGCCTTGCGGCGCACGAAGCCAAATTGCAGCGGATGCACGCCTTCAATCCGCACCGAGCCCGAGAATATCGTCAACAGGTTGAGCAACTTGCTGCGGTTGAGCTTGGTGGCGACGGCACGCCGCATGATCGTCTCGACATGCTCGTCGCTGTAATATTGCTTCCAGGCATCCTGATAGACCTTGGTCCATGCCGCTTTCGACATCCGCGGATGGCCGGTGCAGGCATGCTCGAGATCGTACTTGTTCATGTCGGGGTCCATCGGCACCCCGCGGGCATGCAGTTTCTGGTGGTCCTCCGAGCCCGGCAGCGGCGTGAGGCAAAAGAACTCGAGAATGTCGACCGGCAATTCCTTCTTGATGATGTCGATATCGTGGGCGATCGATTCCGGCGTGTCGGTCGGAAAGCCGAGGATATAGCCGGCATAGGTGATGACGCGGGCGCGGCGCCAGGCCAGCAGCATTTCGCGGTATTCCCAGATCTTGTTCTGCCGCTTCTTGGTGCCCATCAGCGATTCCGGATTGATGTTCTCCAAGCCGATGAACACGAAGGCGCAGCCGGCCCGCGCCGACTTCTCGACGAAATGCGGAATGCGGTGACAGAGCGTGTCGACCTGCAGGATCAGCTTGATCTGGAAGTGCTCGCGCTCGCGCAGTTCGATCAGGCGGTCGAGGATCGGTTCCCAGTTGCGGTTGCGGGCGAAATTGTCATCGGTGATGAAAAACCGCGTGATGCCCTGCGCGGCATTGGCGCGGACGATGGCTTCGACGTCGCCGGCGGTGCGATAGCGCGATTTGCGGCCCTGGACGTTGATGATGGTGCAGAAGCTGCATTGAAACGGGCAGCCGCGGCCGGCGTCGAAGCTGGAATATTGCGTCGCCACCAGCGTCACCAGGTTGCGCGGCAGGATCGGAGCAGTCGCGCCCGCCATCTCCGGCATGTCGTTCATGAAATTGTAGATCGGCTTTGCCGCTCCGGCGGCGATATCGCGCAGGATATCGGCCATGCGGCCTTCGGCTTCGCCGGCGAACACGTGGATTCCGAGGTCCAAGGCTTCCTGGATATCCGCCGGCAGTGTCGGCAGCATCGCCAGGCAGCCGCTGACATGAAAGCCGCCGACCACGACCGGTATTCCCAGCGCCCGGAACTGCCGGCCGAGATCAAGCGCGCGCGGAAACTGGTTGGATTGCACGCCGACCAGCCCGACCATGCCGCCGCCCGCCGCGCGAATCCGCTTGGCCACGGCGCGGACGTTGACGGTGGTGTTGCACTCGTCGCACGCCTCGACCTCGATATCGACGTGGGCGCCGAGCACGCGCTGGCGCGCACATTCCATCACCAGACCATAGACACTGGCCAGGCTGTTTGACGGTATGTACGAGCGCCGCCACTGAATGACATAACCGTCGGCGTCATAATGCGACGGCTTGATCAGCGCGACTCTGAAAGCGCGCGTGTCCACGGCAACCCCTCAACGCGGATACGATCCGGATCAGCCTCGCCGCAAATAGTGCAGGCTCGCCTGCCATTTTGCAACTGAGGTTTTCCACCTTCCCCCGTTACCACCTTTTGTGAGCTATGGTTGCGGTTCCACGTTTGAGGCGGGCGGGCCAAGTGAGCGACCGGAAAGACAAAAAGGACAACGTCCGCCTGACCGACGAGCAGCGGATCGATTGGCTGCGGCTGATTCGGACGTCGAATATCGGACCGCGCACCTTCCGCTCGCTGATTAATCATTTCGGCGGGGCCCGCGCCGCGCTTGAGGCCTTGCCGTCGCTGGCGCGGCGCGGGGGCGCCAGTGCCGATGTCCGGATTTGCTCGCGCGATGACGCGATGCGCGAAATCGCCCGCGGGCAAAAGCTCGGCGTCACTTTCGTAGGACTGGGCGAGCCCGATTATCCGCTGCGGCTGCAAATGATCGACGACGCGCCGCCACTGCTGGCGCTGCGCGGCAACCTGGCGGCATTTGCGATGCCGATGGTGGCGGTGGTCGGCTCGCGCAATGCCTCGGGCGCCGGGCTGAAATTCACTCAGACGATTGCGCGCGAACTCGGCGACGCCGGCTTCGCCGTCGTCTCCGGGCTCGCCCGCGGCATCGATGCCGCCGCGCATCGCGCAAGCCTTGGTACCGGAACAATCGCCGTTCTCGCCGGCGGTCAGGACAGCGTCTATCCGCCTGAGCACGAGAGTCTTCTTGACGCCATCCTGCCGGCCGGCGCCGCGCTTTCGGAAATGCCGCTCGGTTACGAGCCGCGCGGCCGCGATTTTCCCCGCCGCAACCGGCTGATCTCCGGCCTGTCGCTCGGCGTCGTCATTGTCGAGGCCGCTAAACGCTCCGGCTCGTTGATTACCGCGCGGTTTGCACTCGAACAGGGCCGCGAGGTATTTGCCGTTCCGGGGTCGCCACTCGATCCGCGCGCCGAGGGAACCAACGGCCTCATCAAACAAGGCGCAACGCCGGTGACCGAGACCGCCGACGTAACCGCCGTGCTGCAGCCGATCATGGAGCTGAAGGAATTTTTCGTCCGCGAGCCGGAGCCGGGCGAAGGCGATGCGGCCGGTTCCGACCCGGCGACCGATGAGCGTGCACGCATTGTCGCCCTACTGGGCCCGGCGCCGGTATCGATCGACGATCTGGTGCGCCTGTCGAGTTCAAAGCCCGCGGTCGTGCGGACGGTGCTGCTCGAGCTTGAAATCGCCGGCCGGCTCGAGCGCCATGGCGGCGGCCTGGTCTCGCTCGTGTAAAATCTAGCTGCGCTTCGGTAGCAGACCCAGTTGGCCGCCGATGAGGCGATCGACGACGCGCTTGGGCAGCGTACGCAGCATGAAGTCCAAGAGCGGCTGCGGCGAAACGGCGTAGCGCACTTTCGGCCTAGCGGCGGTCAGCGCCAACATGACGGCCCGTCCAATCCGCTCCGGCGGCAGGCCGCGTTTGGCCTCGGCCCGCGCCAACTCGCGCAAGCGTTCAAGCGGCGCGCCAAACGGTGTACCAAGATAAGGCGTGATATCGACCTCTTCGCCCTTCGCCCAAATCGCCGTCGCCACGGCGCCGGGCCCGATGACAATGACGTCGATGCCGAACGGGAGGAGTTCGCGGCGAAGACTTTCCGACAGACCTTCGACCGCGAATTTCGACGCATTGTAGGGTGCGCCAAAGGGTAAGGCGACGCGACCGCCGACCGAACTGATATTAACGATGCGGCCCGGCGGACCTTTAAGTTGCGGATCGGTGCCGAGCAGCGGGGCGAATGCCTTGGTCGTTATCACCATGCCAACGAGATTAATCTCGATCTGATGACGAAACTGCGCGACCGGCAGCTCGATAAGCGGACCGAAGACAGCGACGCCGGCATTGTTGACCAAGCCGGCAAGCTTTTCGCCGCCGAGGTCGGCCCGCACTTGCGCGGCGGCCGCGTTCACCGCCGCTTCATCGGTCACGTCAAAGAGGAGCGGCACGAAGGCGTCGCCGAATTCCGCCGAGAGGCGCTCGGCATCGGCCGTCTTGCGTACGCTGCCGAACACGCGGAAACCGTGCGCAATCAAAACTTTCGCGGTGCCCCAGCCGATGCCGGTGGACGTCCCAGTGACGACAACGCTACGCATCTTTCAGCCTCCTCGGGCGCGGGCGCATTGACCGGCGCGCGCACAATCCCCATTGGTGATCCGGATCATTAATATAGTGCGGGGCCGTTTCAGGGCGATGGCGATTTGGCGGCGCGTTGTGCTCGCTCTCCTCTTGGTGCTCCCGGGCGCGGCCGCTCACGGCCAGAGCGGCAATACCTTCGCGGCGTTTCTCGAAGCGCTCTGGCCCGACGCGGCCCGCAACGCCATCACGCGGGCGACATTCGATACGGCGTTCGCCGGCGCGACGGCGGACCCGGCCGTACTTGCCGCCATGCACCGCGAGCCGGAATACGGCAAGCCGTTCGGCGCTTACGTGGCGAGCCTCGTCTCGCCGGCGCGGATCGCGACGGGTTTGCGCAAGTCGGCGCAATGGGCCGTGACGCTGCGCGCCGCGGAGCAGAAATTCGGCGTCGACCAGAGCATCCTGGTGAGCATCTGGGGAATCGAATCCTCATTCGGCGATGGCGAACAGAAATGGGACGTCTTCCGCTCGATCGCGACACTTGCCCAAGCCGGCTTTCAGCAGCCGCTGTTCCGCGATGAACTTTTCAGCGCGTTGAAGATTCTACAGGACGGCCACATCGCGCGGCGCGAATTCGTCGGCTCCTGGGCCGGCGCGATGGGCCAGCCGCAATTCCTGCCGTCGAGCTATCTGAAATACGCGGTCGATTTCGACGGCGACGGCAAGGCTGACATTTGGCGAAGCGTCCCGGACGTGCTGGCCTCGATCGCCAACTATCTGCAGAAATCCGGCTGGCGGACGCATCTGCCGTGGGGCTTCGAGGTGCTCGTACCGCAAGGCTTCGATTACCGCACGAGCCGCGGTACGTTCGGCGAATGGTCGGCGCGCGGCGTTCTCCGCGCCGACGGCGGACCCCTCCCCGCAGCCGGCAGCGCGATCCTGTTCTTTCCGAGCGGCGCCGCCGGGCCGGCCTTTCTGGTCACCGACAATTTCGTCGTGCTCAAGCGCTTCAATAATTCGGACGCCTATGCGCTGGCGGTCGCCGCGCTCGCCGACCGGCTGCACGGCCTGCCCCCTTTCCGCACCGCCTGGCCGGCCGACGACTTCCAGCCATCGCGCAACCAGCGCATCGCGCTGCAGCGGCAGCTCGCCGCGCTCGGCTACAAGGTTGCCGATTTCGACGGTCATTTCGACTTCGAGCTACGCGAAGCGATACGCGACCTGCAGGTCCGCTTCGGCTTGATCCCGGACGGCTACCCAAGCCGCGCCTTTCTTGACCGCGTGGGCGTGAGAGTCCCCTGACCCGACCTGCGCCGGCCGGAATCAAGGCCGACACAGCCAAGGAGCTGTAGC
>Ga0210395_10004516_pt1 | contig 10711 bp, 10 predicted proteins | sample IncBWH4OmetaG_FD_150861 | JGI IMG/M metagenome (GOLD analysis project Ga0210395, IMG submission 150861) | Forest soil microbial communities from Barre Woods Harvard Forest LTER site, Petersham, Massachusetts, United States - Inc-BW-H-4-O ...
GTCGACCGAGACTGGGTCGACCGGCACCGGGTCGACCGGCACCGGATCGACCGATACCGGATCGACCGGCACCGGATCGACCGTGGCCTGGGTCAGCTCACGCGGCAGCTCACGCGGCCGGGCAAGCTCGCCGAACCTTGCCAGGTAGGGCACGCATTCGGGGTACAGCGGGATGCCAGGCACGCTGCCCGGGTTGATCGCCAGGCCGAGGCCAGACGGCAGCCGCCTGGCGAGCCCCGCGGCCGGAACCACGATGTGCGGCACCGCCCGGGCCACCCGGGTATCGCCGGCCCGTATCGCGCTCGCCCCGGTGGCGTCCGACCAGGCGGTCAGCCGCTGCACCGACGTGAAGCACGGCACCATGTCGGTCTTCGCCAGGGCGACGACGGGCAGCCGGATGGCGCTCCCGTCGGTGAACGGGCGGCGCCGCACCGGGAGCGGCACCCAGAGCCTGGCGACGGCGAGCTCGGCGATCAGGCCGGGAAACCGGCTGGGGTCCCTGGTAACGTCGGCGAGGGTCCGCTCGATCGACTCGCACGAGGAGTAGCCTCCGTCCCGAGCGTCCCGCGAGCCGCCCCAGGCGACCGCGCCCGGCCGGATGATCGTCCCGCCGTGCGCCATCACCTGCGGGAGCACGGCCGCGGGCACTGCGGGAGCGGCGCCGCCCTGACCGCCGGGGGGATCGATCGGGAGCACGATGACTACCTCGTCGGGTCCGATGAAATCTGGCTTTACGTATCCGCGCGTGTGCGGACAGTAATACTCTAAGGCAGTGCGGTGAGGAACATCCCTGGTAGCGGAAATAAATGGCTCGACGTTTCGGCCGAACGATTCCCCGGCTGGATCGTCTCTTTCGGCCTTCGGCACGGCACCGGAGTGGCTGGGCCCGGGGGGCTGACGGTCCGGCTGGCGGACGACCGGGCCGCGTTCGAAGCGCCCGACGGCTCCGTGGCGGAGTGCTATCCGCCGTTCCCGCCCGCCGCGGGCCTCGCGGCGCTGCCCGGGCTGTCCGGGACTGGGCTCTCCGGGACGGGCGCGCCGCCGGATCAGCCGGCCGCGGTCGGCCCAGCGGCGGTCACCCCAGCGGCGGTCACCCCAGCCACGGTCGGCGCCGCCGCCGTCGCCGCAGCCCTCGCCGCGCACGCCAGGACACCGCGCACGGTCGGGGTGCTGCTCGTCCGCCTTGGCGGCTACGCGGTCGGCGTGTTCACCGGGTACCCGCCCGCGCTGGCCGACAGCAAGACCGGCTCGCGCCTCGTGCACGGCCGCAGCGCGGCCGGGGGCTGGTCGCAGCACCGCTTCGCCCGCCGCCGGGAGAAGCAGGTGAACGAGGCGCTCGCCGCGGCCGCCGACGCCGCGGCCGCGGTGTTCGGCCGCCAGCCCGGCGCGGCCGGGTTCGACGCCCTCGTCCTCGGCGGCGACAAGCGCGCTGTCGCGGAGCTGCGGGACGACCCGCGCCTGGCGCCGTACCTCGCGCGGGCCACCGACCGGTTCCTCACCGTCCCCGACCCGAAACGAGCCGTGCTCGAGGGCACGCCGAAGCTGTTCACGGCGGTGCGGATCTGGCTGACCGAAGCCCAGGCAGCCCCATCCCGGCCAACCGGGTCCGATTAACGATCGCCAATAAACGATTACTGGGACGAAACCCCGATCAGGTATCCTCGCTATCCGTGATCGTCGCCAGTGGCATTGAGCTGAGAGCCGGTGCCCGGCTCCTCCTGGCTGACGCATCTTTCCAGGTCGCCGAGGGTGACCGGGTCGGCCTCGTGGGCCGCAACGGCGCGGGGAAGACCACCCTGGCGAAGGTACTTTCGGGTAACGCGCAGCCCGCGGCGGGCACCATCCGGCGGACCGGCGCGGTTGGCTATCTCCCGCAGGATCCGCGGACCGGTGACCTCCACGTCCTCGCGCTCGACCGGATCCTTTCCGCCCGTGGCCTCGACGAAGTCCGCAACGACATGCGCAAGGCCGAGGCGATGATGTCCGACTCCGATCCGGCCAAGGCGGAGCGGGCCATCAAGCGCTACGGCACCCTGTCCGACCGGCTCGCGGTGCTCGGCGGCTACGCGGCCGAGTCGGAGGCCGCGTCGCTCGCGGCCAGCCTCGGGCTGCCCGACCGGGTGCTGCACCAGCCGCTGAACACGCTGTCCGGCGGACAGCGCAGGCGGGTCGAACTCGCCCGGATCCTGTTCTCCGACGCGCAGACGCTGCTGCTCGACGAGCCGACCAACCACCTGGACGCGGACTCGATCACGTGGCTCCGGGATCACCTGAAGAACTACCGCGGCGGCCTGCTGGTGATCAGCCACGACGTCGACCTGGTCGAGCAGGTCGTCAACAAGGTCTTTTACCTGGACGCGAACCGGTCCGTGCTGGACATCTACAACGTCGGCTGGAAGGCCTACCTCAACCAGCGCGAGGCCGACGAGCGCCGCCGTCACCGGGAGCGGACCAACGCCGAGCGGCAGGCGACGGCTCTGCAGCAGCAGGCGGACAAGATGCGCGCCAAGGCGACCAAGGCCAAGGCGGCGCAGAACATGCTGCGCCGCGCGGAGCGGCTGCTTGACGGCACCGAAGGCGACCGGCAGACGGACCGGGTCGCGCGGTTGCGGTTCCCCGAACCCGTGCCGTGCGGCAAGACGCCGCTGACCGCGACCGGCCTGTCGAAGTCCTACGGCTCGCTCGAGGTGTTCACCGATGTGGACCTCGCCATCGACCGCGGCTCGCGGGTCGTCGTGCTCGGCCTTAACGGCGCCGGCAAGACCACCCTGCTGCGCCTGCTGTCGGGCGTGGAAAATCCGGACACCGGAATGGTCGTGCCAGGTCACGGGCTAAGGCTCGGTTATTACGCGCAGGAGCACGAGACGCTCGATACCGAGCGGTCGCTAATCGAGAACATGCGGACCGCCGCTCCGGAACTCACCGACACCGAGCAGCGGAAAGTCCTTGGCTCTTTCCTTTTCTCCGGCGATGACGTGGACAAACCGGTCGGCGTCCTTTCCGGCGGCGAGAAGACGCGATTGGCGCTTGCGCTTCTCGTGGTCTCCGGGGCGAACGTGCTGCTGCTCGACGAGCCCACCAACAACCTGGATCCGGCCAGCCGGGAGGAGATCCTCGCGGCCCTGGCGGGCTTCCGCGGCGCCATTGTCCTGGTGACTCACGACGAAGGAGCGGTGGACGCGCTTTCCCCGGAACGAGTCATTGTGCTGCCCGAGGGAACCGAGGACACCTGGTCGGCCGATTTCGCCGATCTTGTCGCGCTTGCCTAACTGCCAGCTAACCGTCGGCTAACCCGCGCTAAACCCCGAGTATCTCGCTCGAAGCGGGTAGTCAACAACGCCTCCATCGGTGATCATTGCGGTAAGGGGGCATATCGCAATGATTGGTGCATCTTACGGGAGGTAGATGTGGCTGCCGACACCCTGCGGAAGGGCACCCGGGTCACCGGGGATGACCGCAGCAAGCTCGCGACCAACATGGCGCAGCGCTACGACGCCGGAGAGTCCATCCGGTCGCTCGCGACCTCGTCCGGCCGGTCCTACGGGTTCGTCCACCGCCTCCTCACCGAGACCGGCGTGCGCCTGCGCGGCCGGGGCGGCGCCACCCGGAGGTAGCGCTCGCGAGGGAAACGGGACCCTGTTCGCCCGCCGGAAAACCATGTCCTGGCCGCTTCTCCGGCCACTTACGATGGCGATCATGGTGATGATGCGCGGTCCTGGCTTCGCGATGGTACACGGGATGCGGATGGACCCGAACATCACGAAGCAGAAGCTCAAGCCCGGAACGATCAAGCGGGTCTTCCGCTACGCGCGGCCCTACCGCCTTCAGCTCTCCATTTACTTGTTCGCCACGGCGCTCGACGCGTGCATCACGGTCGTCAACCCGTTGCTGCTGCGCGAGCTCATCGATCACGGGATCATCGCCCGTGACCAGTATGTGGTGCTCGTCGTCGCGGTGACCGCCGTCGGTGTCGCGCTGTTCGACGCGCTCCTCGGCGTGATCAACCGCTACTTCTCCTCGCGGCTCGGCGAGGGCATCATCTACGACCTGCGCACTCAGGTCTTCGATCACGTGCAGCAGCAACCGCTCGCCTTCTTCACCCGCGCGCAGACGGGTTCCCTGGTCAGCCGCCTGGACGGGGACGTGGTGGGCGCCCAGACGGCGGTCGTGGGCGTGCTGGCGTCCGTCCTGTCCAACGTCCTGTCCGTGATCGTCATCCTGGTCACCATGTTCTACCTGTCCTGGGAGATCAGCCTCATCGCGCTGGCGCTCATCCCGATGTTCATGCTCCCCGCCCGGTTCATCGGCCGCCGCCTCCAGCGATTGAGCCGCCAGTCCATGCAGCTCAACGCCGAGATGGGCAGCACGATGACCGAGCGGTTCAACGTCGCCGGCGCCATGCTCGCCAAGCTCTACGGCCGGCCGCGGGAGGAGTCGGAGCTGTTCGCCGCGAAGGCGCACCAGGTCCGCGAGATCGGAGTCACCCGGGACATGTACGGCTCGTTCCTGATGATCGGGATCGGCCTGCTGACCGCGCTGTTCACCGCCGCCGTCTACGGGGTCGGCGGCTCGCTGGTGATCGACGGCGCGTTCCAGTTCGGCACCCTCGTCGCCATGTCACAGCTCATCGCCCGCGTCTACGGGCCGATCGGCGGCTTGTCGAACGTGCAGATCCAGGTGATGACCGCGCTGGTCTCCTTCGACCGGGTCTTCGAGGTGCTCGACCTCGAGCCGCTGATCAAGGAGAAGCCGGACGCGGTGCCGCTGCGGGCGCGGGATGACGCGGGGACCGCGCCGGACATCCGCTTCGACGGGGTGTCGTTCCGCTACCCGACGAAGGACGAGGTGTCGCTCGCGTCGCTGGAGTCGATCGCGCTCAAGCAGCCGGAGCGGACCGACGCCGCCGCGGGCGTGCTGCATGACGTCTCGTTCACCGCCCCGGCCGGGGGGCTCACCGCCCTCGTCGGACCGTCCGGCGCGGGCAAGACGACGATCACCCATCTGGTGTCGCGGATGTACGATCCCCAAGAGGGCGCGGTGCTTATCGGCGGCCACGATATCCGCGACGTCACCATCGAGTCGCTGCACGACGTGGTGGGCGTCGTCACCCAGGACGCGCACCTGTTCCACGACACGATCCGCGCCAACCTGCTGTACGCCAACCCCGCGGCGACCGAGGCCGACCTGGTCGGGGCCTGCCAGGCGGCGCAGATCTGGGACCTGATCTCGGTCCTGCCCGACGGGCTCGACACCATCGTCGGCGACCGCGGCTACCGGCTGTCCGGCGGCGAGAAGCAGCGGGTGGCGCTCGCCCGGCTGCTGCTCAAGGGCCCGTCCGTCGTGGTGCTCGACGAGGCGACCGCGCACCTGGACTCCGAGTCCGAGCTCGCCGTGCAGCAGGCCCTGTCGCTCGCCCTCGAAGGCCGGACGTCGCTGGTCATCGCGCACCGCCTGTCCACCGTCCGCGCGGCCGAGCAGATCCTGGTCATCGAGTCGGGCCAGGTCGTCGAGACCGGCACCCACGAGACGCTGCTGGCGGCGGGCGGCCTCTACGCGGACCTGTACCTAACCCAGTTCGCGGGCCAGGAAAATCAAGACCATTTTTCCGAACGAACCGATGACTCCGCCCTCTCCGACCCATGGGACCTGCCCCCTCCGGAGCCCGGGTTCATCCGCCGCCGCCGCGGCTAGCGGCTCTAGCACTGTTTGCTAGCACTGCTTACTTGTAACCAAGGCGGCGCAGTTCCTCGCCCGCGACCTTCTCGACCTCGGCGAGCTGGCTGTAGGACAGGGAGCGCCGCCAGGCGTTCTCCTCGAGCTTGGCGCGCTTGGTGGTCGGGGTGACCGGCGCGGCGATCTTCGTTCCGGTGAAGTCGGTGAGCATCGTGGCCGCGGCGCCCGGGTTGCGGGCCATGTCCTCGTAGCGGAGCGTCTTGAGCTGGTCCTGAGGCAGCGACCTGCGCAGCCGCGCGGCCAGCCGCATGGCGCCCCGCCAGCGCAGCGCGCACTTGCCCGCGTTCGACAGCGACGCCCAGGACTGCCGGTCGGCCTCCTCCTCGACGCCGTAGAACGGGTTGGGGAACTCGCTCTCGATGTTGACCACGCTCGGCCGGAACCACGACAGCGCGACCTGGTCGGCGAGCATCGCCGCCACGGTGTCCCTGCCATCCCGCACGACCTGGATGATCAGGGCGTCCGGGAACGCGGCGACCAGCGCCTCGGCGCTGTAGCAGAGGTCGGGGGAGGCATCGCCGAACCGGGTCAGCAAGCGCTCCTCGGCGCACGGCCCCACCTCGGACGGCCCCAGCCCGGCGGCGGAACGGCACTGCGGTGTGCAGTTCAGGCAGCTGGTCGAGTTGAGCTGCCAGCCTTGGGCGAAGGCGTCCCGCATCACCGCGGCGGCGGCGTCTCCCTTGCCGTTGTACAGCGAGGGACGCCGGGCGAACCCGTAGACCGCTTGGAGCACGGCTTGCTGCCCGATGGTCACGTGGAACCCCGGGGAGATCTTGAGCGCCCGGCCGACCGATTCCGCGCCGGAATGCGGCGCGCCGATCACGAAGACCGGCTGGGTCACGTTGCGGGCGTTGACGATGAGGATATAGCGCGGCGGCATCTATGCGTTCAAGGCGAGCGAAGCGGGGGCGGGGGGCGGTAGACGAGGGCGGGGAGATTTACATCTCCCCAGTACGGTACTCGGTGCGCTGACCACATAAGCTACGTCTGTGCAGTCACTACGCCGTGTCGTAAAGCGTCCCGTCGCTCTCGGCCTCGCCGGGATGGCCGGGCTGGCGTGCCTGGGGCTGTCCGGCTGCGCGCAGTTCGACAAGGCGCTGGGGCAGCAGCAGGCGGACGTGTACTTCCAGCAGACCACGTCGGTGTCCTTCAAGATGAAGGTCCGCGCGGCCTGCAACGGCCTGCCGAACGTGCAGGCCGCGCCGATCCCGACCGGCGTGCCGCTCGCCTCCGCGATCGACGTCGTGGTCTACAACACGACCGGCGCGAGCGACGCTGACATCGCCCGCCTCGAGGTGTGCGTGAATAAGTTCGCGCCGCAGGTGGTCGGGCTCGACTTCCAGGACGCCTCCGACGACTCCTAGCTTCCCGGCTCCGCTCCCATCGTGATAACAGCAACAAGCGCGGAGCGCGGACAACGGGCGCTGCTCCACTGCGGATAACAGTAACAAGCGCGGAGCGCGAAGCCGCGGGACCGTTACGAACGGTTTTCTTTTCCTGTGATCTTTTCGCAGGTCAGCACGGATTACGGGAGCCAAATCTCGTTACAGGCGTTGCCGCCGGATTTCCTACATTGCTGGCCTGCTATATAGTGCTCCCTGAAACCAAGTTAACCGGTAGGGAATGGGAAGTTCATGCGAAAGTTCTTGGCAGGTACCGCCGTCGTCGCGAGCGGAGCGCTGCTGATCGCCGGCTGCTCGTCCGGCGGCTCAAGCTCCTCGTCCGCCACCGGCGGCGCGACCGCGGCAGCCGCTGCCGCTCCGGTGACCGTGCGGCTCGGCTTCCTCGCGAACATCACTCACGCGCCCGCGCTCATCGCGCTGAAGAACGGTTACTTCAAGCAGGCCCTCGGCAGCGCGGGCACGGTGAACGCCACCTCGTTCAGCAGCGGCACCCAGGAGACGACCGCCATCCTCGCCGGTCAGCTCGACGCCGCGTACGTGGGGCCGAACCCTGCGATCAACGCCTGGCAGAAGTCGAGCGGCCAGGCCATCAAGATCGTCTCGGGCGTGGCGACCGGCGGCGCGTCGATCGTCGTCAAGCCGTCGGTGACGTCCGCCGCCCAACTCAAGGGGCAGTCGCTGGCTACCCCGTCGCTCGGCAACACCCAGGACGTGACGCTGCGCTACTGGCTCAAGCAGAACGGCCTGAGCACGAACTCCACCGGCGGCGGCGACGTGTCGGTCAAGCCGACGACCCCGAACTCGGACGCGGTGCTCGAGTTCAAGTCCGGGCAGATCGCCGGAGCGTCCGAGCCGGCGCCCTATGACATCGAGATGGTCAGCGACGGCGGCAGGGTGCTGTTGTCCGAGCCGGGCGTAACGACGCTGCTGATGGTCACCCAGTCGTTCCTGACCGCGCACCCGGACATCGTCGCCGATCTGCTGAAGGCCAACCTGCAGGCGCTCGACTACATCAAGTCCGACCCGGCGGGCGCGCAGGCCGCGGCCAACGCCGAGCTCGGCTCCTACACCGGCACGCCGCTGAAGGCGTCAGTGGTTGCCGCGTCCTTCAAGGAGATCACCTTCACCGACGACCCCGACGCGGCGTCGCTCACCACTGACGCGACGCAGGCCACCTCGGTGGGGCTGCTCCAGTCGGTGAACCTGAGCGGGATCTTCGACCTCGGGCCGCTGAACACGATCCTGAAGGCTGCCGGCGAGCCGACGGTGAGTTCCTAACCCATGGCCGAGACATTGGCCGAGACACTGGCCGCGGCGACGTCCGCGGAGTCGGCGGTCACGCTCGCCGGTGTCTCGAAGGTGTACGGGCGCGGACCGGCTGCGGTCCGCGCCCTGGACCAGGTATCTCTCGCGGCGGCGCGGGGGGAGTTCGTCTGCCTGATCGGAGCCTCGGGCTGCGGCAAGTCGACGCTGCTGTCGCTCGCCGCCGGGCTTGACGCGCCGACGAGCGGCCAGGTCGCCGTCCGCGGCCGGGTCGCGATGATGTTCCAGGAGCCGGGCCTGTTCCCCTGGCTCACCGCGGCGGGCAACGTCGAGCTGGCGCTGCGGGCCAAGGGACGCGGTACCGGGGAGGACGGAGCCCCGGGGACGGGGCGGGCGCCGAGCCGCGCCGAGCGCAAGACCCGGGCGCAGGAGCTGCTCGAGGTGGTGCACCTGGGCGGCTTCGGCGGCAAGCGGCCGCATGAGCTGTCCGGCGGCATGCGGCAGCGGGTCGCACTCGCCCGCGCGCTCGCCCAGGAGGCGGACGTGCTGCTGATGGACGAGCCGTTCGGCGCGCTCGACGCGATGACCCGCGACCTGCTGCACGACGAGCTCGACCGGATCCGCGAGGGGCGCGACTTCACGGTGCTGTTCGTAACGCACAACGTCCGCGAGGCGGTCCGTCTCGGTGACCGCGTGGTCCTGCTGTCCAGTCGGCCTGGCCGAGTGATCGCCGAGTACCCGGTCCCGATCGAACGTCCGCGGCGGATCGACTCCGTCCCTGTCTCACAGCTGGCGGCCGCCATCACCGACCGGCTCCGCGAGGAGGTGAGCCGGCATGCGCAATGATTCCGGCACCGGCTACCCCGAACCCGCGACCGCGTCCGCGCACGTCACGACGGCGCTGGCGGCTGGGCTTGGCGGCCTGGACTCGCTGTTCCTGCCGCCACCACCGAGCGGCCGCCGGCAGGCCGCCGCCAAGGCCTGGTCGGGGATCTGGCCGAAGCTGGCGGCGATCGCCATCGTCTTCGTCATCTGGGAGGCCGTCCACCTCAGCGGGTGGAAGAAGTGGGTCCTCCCGGGCCCCGGCGTGACGATGTCCAACCTGTGGGCCCAGGCGCAGGGCGCGCAGCTGTGGCGCGCGATCGGCATCACGCTGGAGCAGGCGCTCATCGGCTTCGCGCTCGCCCTGCTTATCGGGTCGGTCATCGGCGCGCTGGTGTCGCGGGTCCGGCCGCTGCGCGTGGCGTTCGGCTCGCTGCTCACCGGGCTCCAGACGATGCCGTCGATCGCCTGGTTCCCGTTCGCGATCATCCTGTTCGGCCTCACCACGACGGGGATCATCTTCGTAGTCGTGCTCGGCGCCGCGCCGTCGATCGCCAACGGATTGATCGCCGGCGTCGACTACACGCCGCCGCTGCTGCTCAAGGCGGGCACGATGATGGGGCTGCGCCGGGTGTCGCTCTACCGGTTCCTGATCCTGCCCGCATCGCTGCCGACGTTCGTCGCCGGGCTGAAGCAGGGCTGGGCGTTCGCGTGGCGCTCCCTGATGGCGGGCGAACTGCTGGTGCAGATCCCCAACCTGCCGTCGATCGGCGGCCTGCTCAACGACTACCAGTCCCTGTCCGACATGACGAGCGTCGTCGCGATCATGATCGTGATCCTGATCATCGGCCTGCTGGTGGACAGCGCCTTCGGAGCGGCCGACAAGGCGATCCGCAAGCGGTGGGGCCTGGTGTAGACGGGGCGCCGTTCCGGGCCCAACTCTCGTATTCGTGTTGAATAGCCAAACGACAGCGGTGTAATTTAGGCGCCGTCGCTGCACGTCCACGGGGGGATCGCGGAGATGGGACATACATGACCACGGGAGCTCAGCCCACCGGCCAGGAACTCGACGAGGCGCTGGTCCGCGCTATCCGCCAGCTCATCGCCGAGGCGATCGAAGCGGACGAGGCTAGCGAGCCGGTCTCCGCCGCCCGGTAGCCCGGCCGGCCGGTGACCTTCAGGCGTCGCGGCGTATTACCGGCGCGGTTCCGGCTGCCAGGCGGGGTCGCGCCCGAGGAACGCCGCGAGGCGGTCGGCGGCGGAGGCGCCGTCCGGCGGCTCGATCTCCGGGGCGAACACCGCGGGATCAGCCCCCCGTACCTGCACGCACAGCACGAGCCAGTCCGACAGGAGCAGCGCCGCCGCCACTCCGTCGTCCATCGCCGTCCCGCCGACGGCCGTCGCGAGATCCCAGCCGTGCACGAAGGTCTCGCCCGTCGCCACCTGAACCGTGAGCGATCCCGGCGTGGGCCCCGTCGGCAGCCCCATGA
>Ga0210395_10004519_pt1 | contig 10707 bp, 8 predicted proteins | sample IncBWH4OmetaG_FD_150861 | JGI IMG/M metagenome (GOLD analysis project Ga0210395, IMG submission 150861) | Forest soil microbial communities from Barre Woods Harvard Forest LTER site, Petersham, Massachusetts, United States - Inc-BW-H-4-O ...
GTCCCATCGTTCCGCCGCCGAACATCACGGCAAGGGCGACCACGCCAAGGGTAAGGAACACGCGGTCAGTGCCAAGCAGCATTCGCAGGCTGCGAACCAGCAGTCCGACGCGGCGCATTCCAAGAGCCAGCAGCAGAAGTAACTGAATCAAAGGGTCGGTGAAAACCGGCCTTTTTTTATTTTGGCCGGGGGCGCAAATCGGCATCAGATCAATCCTGCTTCCCTCGCTCGCCGGCATCGAGGATCCACGTCCGATCGGCGAAGGCGACATAAATCCGTTCCTGTCCCAACGCGACGCCAAGTTCGATCGACAGTTCGTTCAGCATCGCCTCGATGGCCTCGTCCGACAGATGGCCGAGATAGGCGTGGACGGCCTCGCCGGTGAAGAGCGCGACCGGCTCGCGATCGGACCCGACGGTGCCATCCGGCCGTGGCCACGCATAGGTTACTTCAGCGCGGGTGAACATGCCGGACAACGCAGGCTGGCCCGCTTCGACGCGGCGCTTCATCCAGGCGCGCGCGGTGCGAACCGCTTCGGAGACATCGAAGACACGGCCCTCGGCGTCCCAACCCTCGCGCAAGCCGACGCTGATGCGAAAATCACGGCGCGGGCCCAGCGAGCCCGGCACGATGGAATAATCGTCAGTCTTCGGCGCAGCGGGTCTGTTCGCCATTTGCTTTTACATCTTTCTTATCCCTCCCCCGCGAAAGCGTGGGGAGGGTGGCCATCGCGAAGCGATGGTCGGGTGGGGGAAGCATTCCCACATCGGTGGTCTTGTTCAAGACCCCCACCCCGATGCTCGCTTCGCTCACATCGACCCTCCCCGCAAGGGGGAGGGAGAAGAAAGTGCTCTCGCCCCACCCGCAGGGGGAGGGAACGCCCAATCACTTCACAAGCCGCATCCATCGTTCAGTAGCACTGATCGCTGCCGCATATAGGCCATCCGCCGGTTGCCCGCGGTGCAAGGCCTTTCCGACTTCGCAGATTGCCAGAAACGCGCTGGCGCGGGCGTCTTCGACTTCCAGCGGCGCTTCGCCGCCTCCCTGGATGAGTCCGGCAAGCCCGTTCAGGATCGGCAGCGCTTGTTGCGCCGGCGCTTGCTCCGCGAGCTTCAGGGCATCGAATACTTTCTGGGCGGTTTCGGAGTCGGTCATTGCAAATCCTGGTTCGGCGCAGGAGCGGAGGCTAGCATTTTTCAAGGCCGTTCCCATCCGACGATTGAAACAGTTTCCGTCATGGCCGGGCTTGTCCCGGCCATCCACGTCTTACTTGGGTCAAAGAAAGACGTGGATGCCCGGGCATAGGCGAGCGGAAGCGACGCCGTCCTTCTGACGGCTATGGCCGGGCATGACGATCTCGCTGCCCCGACCTCCGCTTTGTACCATCCGGCAAATTCCGCTATGAAGGAGGGCTCCAAATAAGAAAAAGCCTTGAGGCCCCGCGAATGGAATTTCCACCGCTTCCCTACATCGCGGTTCCCGAATCCTTCAAGCTTCCGCCCGGCGCGAACTTCGGCGGCACCTCGGGCGTCGCGTTCAACTCCAAGGGCAACATCTTCGTTCTCCATCGCGGGCCGATGCCGTTGATGGAATTCGACGCCGACGGAAATTTCATCCGCGGCTTCGGCGACGGGCTGTTCGACCGGCCGCATGGTTTGCGGATCGACCAGCACGACAACATCTGGACGACCGACGTCGCCATGAACCTGGTCTACAAGTTCAATCCATCGGGGCGGATGGAGATGGTGCTGGGCGTCAAGGGCCGCACCGGCGAGTGGCACCCGGGCGGGCACCTGCGGCTGTTCCAAGAGCCGAACGAGGCGGTGGTCGGGCCCACCGGCGACCTCTACGTGCTGGAAGGGCACGGCAAGGCGGAATCGCGCGTGGTGAAGTTCGATTCCGACGGCAACTTCATCAAGACTCTGGGCGGCAAGGGCGCAGGGCCCGGCGAATTCGATCTGCCGCACTCGCTGGTGTTCGACAACCAAGGCCTGCTCTACATCGCCGACCGCAACAATGCCCGCATTCAGGTGTTCGACGCTGACTTCAACTATATCCGCGAGTCCCAGCATCCGGGCACGCCGTGCGGGCTGTTCATGGGCGCCGACCACATCTGGCTGGCGCACGGTCACACCGGCCAGATCATGAAGCTTGATCTCGACGGCAAGGTGTTGGGCGTGATGCCCGGCGCCGGGCCGGGCAAGACAACAGGCAAATACGGCGAGGCTCACTACATCGCGGTCAGCCCGCGCGACGAGATCTTCGTGGCGGACACGCTGAACTGGCGCGTGCAGAAGTATGTGAGGAAGTAACTCAGCTCTTCTTCACCTCGCCCCGCCTGCAGGGAGAGGTCGCCCGGCGTCATTGCGGCACGAGGCCGGCCAGTGGGTCCCAAGTAGCGGTGACGCCGCGCGTCCGCTTTGCCACCTTGGCGGGCATACAATTCGTTGTGTGCGCGGTCTCCGTCGGTATAAAATCCCCGACGGAATTGAGATCGCCAGCTCAAGCCGCGGCCACCAATGCACGAACTCAGTCGCCCCGAGCTTCTCATCACGCTCGTCCATGGAACGTGGGGCCGTGGGTTTTTCCCGGGGCGCCGGCGCGAAGGCCGGCCGCCATTCTGGTTCGAGGATGGGAGCCCTTTTCTGGCGCACCTTTCCACCGGAATTGCCGACATTCCGCACCGGATCAAGCCGCTGCTTTGGTCCGGCGCGAATTCGATCTTCGAGCGGGACAGGACGGCCCAGCTTCTCGCCGAATATCTTGCGACTGAGCACGCCGAACACCCGCTGGCCAGCCAACTCGTCATCGCCCACAGCCATGGCGGCAACATCGCGCTGCGCGCGCTTCATCATCTGCAAACGCGCAACGGCGCGAACTCATGCGAGGCAGATCGCGCGCACCCGCTGGTTGCAACGCTGGCGACGCCGTTTGTCGAGATTCATCGGGCTGATTTCGGTGACAGCCTGGGCTACATCAGGTTTGCACTGGTGATGGTCACGACGTTCCTGTCGATACCGCTGACGTTCGGATTGTTGGCCCTGGTAGCTTGGTTATTTCCCGATCTGATGGATTCGGTTGGCAAGCTGATATTCAACACGTCCGTTATTGTTTTCTGTCTTGCCGCGGTTGGCCTGGGCTGGTGGTGGATCGTCCGGGATCGACAAAAACCGCTCGCCGCGCTGGAGGACGCCACGCGTCTGGACGCGCTGGCATCGGCCAAACGATTGCTGGTGATCAGGGCGATCGACGACGAAGCGTCTCTGATACTGGCGTTCGGCACGATTATGAACTATGCGACAAGAAGGCTGATAGAGAACCTGCTTTACGTGTTTGGCGTGCTGACGCTTGTCTTGAGTTTTGGCTATAAGTGGTGGCCGAATGTGTTCTCCATGTGGGCCTATCCGCTCATGCTTGCCAGCTTCATCGTGTTTACGCTCGTGCTGTTCGGCGCGCTCATAATAGCGCGAATGCTGCACGGTCGCGAACTCGCGATCAGTCCGATGGAGTGCCAGATCAATACGCAGTCCGCGCCCGACGCCACCGATCTGTCGCAGATCGTCACACTGGTCTCCCGGAAATACGTCAAATCGCTCCGCCACGGAATTTACGAACATGAGAACTGCGCCAGCGCGATCTCGGATTGGCTGCGCGCGCAGCTTGGCGCCGCCACGCCGGTTGAGAGCCGTTAACGGCGGTCAGTTCACAGGATGGGTTGCGGTGACGCCACGCTTGCGCGGCCAATAGCACACGAGCACCAAAGCGGTGCTCGCCGCCACCAGATAGGCGTTGAAGGCGTAGGCGGCGAATGTCGGCTCCTTGATCGAGAGGATGCCCAGGATCATGCCGGCGAACGAGATCAGATAGGTCGAGCGGTTTTCGGTCTCGGGCTTGAGCCACGCCTTGCGCAGGGTCGGCAACGCAGCGGCGAAATCACCGAGGATCGAAAGCGCAATCGCAATGACCGGATCGCCGGTGACGGCCCAGAGCGCAAGCGCCGCGAGCGCGCAGGCGCCGCAGACATAGTCGAACGGCCCGAGGCTCCATGTGCCCTGATGCCGGACGAACGAGGCCAGCACCACAAAGGCCGGCCCGGCCCCGACTGACAGCACCACCAGTGTCGAAATCCCGACGCCGGCGCGCAGCTGCGCGATACCCGCGATCATCGGCACCAGCGCCCAGAGGAACCAGGTGACGCGGTTCGGCGATGCCTCGCCCCTCAGGATGGCGCGGACGTAATGGAGGCAGGCGGCGAAATTGATCGCGGAACCGGCGATGGCGAGAAAGGCATGCATAGGTGCTCATTGCCACCGATCGCCGGCAACGGCAACCCGACCCGTCATTCCGGGCTCGCGCTCACGCGCGCCCCGGAATGACGAAGATTGGGGCCTCGCTTGGCAAGCGCAATTCGACTCGTCAGGAAGCCGCTCGGCTTAGTAGCAAGTAACGCCAGCGGCGCAGCGCCGTGCAGATCTGCGCGCTACACCTGCGACGCTGCGGGGTGTCCCCGGCCGCCCGACCCGTGCGTCCGCCGTATCCAGCGCGACCGAAACGACAGTCGCTTGCGAGAAATGCAGAGACAAAGGGACAGCGCAAAGCATCATACTGCCAATGAGCGTTGTTCCGATGATTGCTAGCTTTTTCATGAGATTCCTCTCCTCCATTACCTGCCAGCGCTAGCAAGTCATTCCGACGACGACTCGACGGGTGTGGCGTATGGTGTTTCTGGCCACGCACACACCCGTGTTCAGGCAGTGCCCCTACAGGCTTACGGCGCTGTTCGCTCGAAGTCTTGACATGGATCAAGGTCGTTCCGCCCTACTTCGCCTCGTCGGCCGCCAGCCTTACGAACTCCCGCTTCAGTGCATTGACGTGAGCGACATAGGCCGCGACGAGATGATCGCCGCAGCGCTCGCCGGCCATCATTTGAAAATGACGCCGTGCGAACGCAGCCGCAGGCCCCGCGCCGCAGAGATGGATGAAGGCCGCGAGATCCTGCTTTTGGCTGGAAGTGGCCTTCGCCTCGCCGGTGCGGGCGAGCACGTCAGTGACATGGCGGTCCAGATAGACCGACGCGAGCTCGATCGAATGGCTCGGGAGCGCGCGGATGTAGAGGCTCGCAAAGCCGCAGCCGTCCTCCACCACCGCATGGTCCCGGATGCAGGAGCGCGCGGCCTCGGCGTAGGCGCCATCGGTCATCTGCAAGAGACCGACGGCGCTCGACGCCGGCTGGTAGATCGCGAGCGGATTAAAACTCCATCGCCAGCGCCAATAGGTGCGGTCCACCGGATTGCCCGAACTCTCGACCTGCGCCAGCGCGGCCAGCAATTCCGGCGGGATCGTGCCGGTGGAAAGCTTGCGAAACAGCGGCCCATAGCTGCGCCACGTCTCCGGCGGCTCCTTGTCGAGGTGGTGACCGACGAAGGCGAACAGCTCGGTGGGTTTAAGGATCACGTGATAGACGAGGTTCACGAGCGCGAGGACCGCAAGCAGGATCGCCACGCTGCCGGCGACACGAACGATCCGCGGCGCTCTCGCGAGGCTCTGTCGTGCATAACGTGCGCGCCGGCGCCAGCGGCGAAGGCGAGTGGGGAGGCGGTTGGGTTTTCTTGGCATGTGGTTCGGAGGGAATAGTATGGGCAGCGTGGGGAGGGCGCATCAATGGCGGCATCCGCCGTAGCTCAACGGGCTACGGTGCGGACGTAACCGAGGCAGGCGACGAAATTGACGGCTGAACCGGCGATGGCGAGCAGAGTGTGCATGCGCTCTACATTATCTCTTTCGCACAAATATCGACACCGACTAAGACCGATCAATATCCTACGGGTTAGGGCTATTTGCTGGAGTGTGGCTGACGCGAGCGGTTTCGCCAGGTAGCATGAACGCGCGATGCAATACACAATTCTCTATGTCAGTCCTGAATGAACGCATGGACGACAAAATAAACTCCGACGCCCTCGTTAATCGCTCATCCGAAATGACGATACTGCCGCCATGGGCGATGCGGTTGCGAATACCGACGATCTCGTTGTCGAGATATTCTTGGTCAGTCACTATTGCAGTCGCGTCAATCATCATAACTTTACAAATATCTGAAAATCTTTCGAAGTTTAGATTTCCGCCGGCATTGATCGAATTATTTGGTACCTTCCTGAATTGCTGATCCTGCATGGATCGGAAGGTCTCTATTATTTTTAGCCTGAGGCCAATTGTATCTTTTTGCTTTTGCCACTCCTGAACGTGGCCAGTAAGACTGACCGCGCAGAGCGAAGGCATTAGTTCTGCGAAAATACGCTTGCGTTTTGCTATGTAAGTCAGATAGTCGAGCGCGACGAAACGTGAATTGAAGTGATTTTGAAAACAGCTTTGGATTGTCCCATTCAGCATTCTTTAGAGAGGGCAAATAGTTCGTTGCACTCAATTTCGACGGTGTCTCAATTTCCTGAGTCTTAGGATTTCTTAGCAAGCCGATGAATTCCAGAATGGTCGAAATCCGCTGAAGTCCATCAATGAGCTCCCACTGACCTTCCCTAGTTTCAAAAACGAATACGGGAGGAATTGGAATGCCGAGTAAGATCGACTCAATAAACTTGGACTTCTGATGATCTTCCCATCGGAATAGGCGCTGGAAGGCAGGATTAATAACGAGTTCGTCTTTTTCGTACATTGTGACGATCTCACCAATCGACATGCCGTACTCGTCAGTGCTGACTTTGCGTCTCGCAGCTTCGATTTCCGTATCAAGGGACATTGTTTCAAGCTTTCTGGCCGACACCGAGCCATATGTCATAATCTATCAGCGGTTGTGTCAAGCGCGGAGCCGGCTAATAGGGACGAGTGCAGCGCATCTAACGCGGACGGAAGGCGGATCTGCCGGACCCATCTTCGATAGGAGAGGTCAGCGATGGCTGCAAAGCAATGAGGCCGCTCTTTCGAGCGGCCTCGCTGTTATCACGATTGGTAGTATCGGGCTTTGATCACGAACATCCCGTCGTCGATCCGCACGTGTCGCACTTCATGCAGGTGCCGTTGCGCACCAAGGTGAAGTTGCCGCACTCCGAGCACATCTCGCCCTCGTAGCCCTTGGCCTTCGCTTCGGCCCGACGTTCGGCTTTTGAAGGCGCCGCAGCGTGAGCCGCTCCCGCCTTGCTCCATTGCATTGCCTCGAGCTTTTCCGTCGGCGAGAGGTCGTGTTGCGCCTCCTGCTTCAACGCGACCGCGCCCTCCAGCGTATCGGAGACGCGACCGTGACCGCCCGGCGCCAGCGCCGTCACCTTGCTGCCGCCGGAGGGAGCGGAGTCCGAGCCCGCGCTGACCGCCGTACTGCCGCCGCGCATCACCACGAGATTGTCGGTGCGTGAACGGGTCAGCCCCTTGGAGAGATACTTGGTCGCCTGATGGCCGTGGCCGTCGGGCTCCTTGCCTTCCTCGACGCCCTTGCCGAGCGCGTCGAAACCAGACTCGTTCGGATCGACATGGGCGAGGTCGAAGCGCGACATGTAACTGACCGCGAGTTCGCGGAAGACATAGTCGAGGATCGAGGTCGCGTACTTGATGGAGTCGTTGCCCTGCACGGGGCCCGCCGGCTCGAAGCGGGTGAAGGTGAAGGCATCGACATATTCTTCCAGCGGCACGCCATATTGCAGGCCGAGCGAAACCGCGATCGCGAAGTTGTTGATGAAGGAGCGCAGCGCCGCGCCTTCCTTGTGCATGTCGATGAAGATCTCGCCGAGACGGCCGTCATCATATTCGCCGGTACGAAGATAGACCTTGTGCCCGCCGACCACGGCCTTTTGCGTATAGCCCTTGCGGCGATCCGGCATCTTCTCGCGCTCGCGCATCACGATGATGCGCTCGACGAGTTTCTCGACGATCTTCTCCGACACCTGCGTGGCGCGGGCGGCCATCGGCTTGTCGTAGAACGCCTCGACCGTGTCGTCCTCGTCCTCATCGTCGGCGATGAGCTGCGAGTTCAGCGGCTGGCTCAGCTTCGAGCCGTCGCGGTAAAGCGCATTGGCCTTCAGCGCGAGTTTCCAGGACAACAGATAAGCCTGCTTGCAGTCCTCGACGGTGGCGTCGTTCGGCATGTTGATGGTCTTGGAGATCGCGCCCGAGATGAACGGTTGCGACGCCGCCATCATGCGGATGTGGCTTTCGACCGACAGATAGCGCTTGCCGATCTTGCCGCAGGGGTTGGCGCAGTCGAACACAGGATAGTGCTCGGCCTTCAGGTGCGGCGCACCTTCCACCGTCATCGCGCCGCAGATGTGCACGTTGGCGGCTTCGATCTCGCGCTTGGTGAAGCCGAGGGCGGTGAGCAGGTCGAAATTCGGCGCTGCAATGGCTTCCAGCCCGATGCCGAGCTGGTCGCGGATGAAATCCTCGCCGAACGTCCACTTGTTGAAGGCGAACTTGATGTCGAACGCGGTCGGCAAGGCCTTCTCGACCTTGGCGATGGCTTCATCGGTGAAGCCTTTGGTCTTGAGGGTGGAGGCGTTGATGCCGGGCGCGTTGGAGAGCGAGCCGTGACCGACGGCATAGGCCTCGATCTCGGCGATCTCGCTTTCGCGGTAGCCGAGCGCGCGAAGGGCGGCCGGCACCGCCTGGTTGATGATCTTGAAGTAGCCGCCGCCGGCGAGCTTCTTGAACTTGACCAGCGCGAAATCAGGCTCGATGCCGGTGGTGTCGCAATCCATCACCAGACCAATGGTGCCGGTCGGCGCGACCACGGTGGTCTGCGCGTTGCGGAAGCCGTTGGCCTCTCCAAGCGCGAGCGCATCGTCCCAGGCCTTGGTCGCATGCGCGACAATGTCGGCTTGCGGGCAGGAAGCGTGGTCGAGCGGCACCGGATTGACCGCGAGCGCTTCATAGCCGGAAACATGACCGTGCGCGGCGCGGCGGTGGTTGCGGATCACCCGCAGCATGTGCGCGGCGTTCTTCTTGTAGCCGGGGAAGGTGCCGAGCTCGCCCGCCATTTCGGCCGAGGTCTTGTAGGCGATGCCGGTCATGACCGCTGTGAGTGCGCCGCAGAGCGAACGGCCTTCCTTGCTGTCGTAAGGCAGGCCCATGGTCATCAAGAGCCCGCCGATATTGGCGAAGCCCAAGCCCAGCGTGCGGAACTCGTAGGAGAGTTCGGCGATCGCCTTCGAGGGGAATTGCGCCATCATCACGGAGATTTCGAGCACGATGGTCCAGAGCCGGCAGAGATGCTCGTAGGAAGCCACGTCGAAGTTCTTGGACGCCACGTCAAAGAACGTCAGCAGGTTGGCAGACGCCAGGTTGCACGCCGTGTCGTCCAGGAACATGTATTCCGAGCACGGATTGGACGCGCGGATGTCGCCCGAGGTCTTGCAGGTGTGCCAGTCGTTCATCGTGGTGTTGAAGTGCAGGCCGGGATCGGCCGACGCCCAGGCGGCGTAACCGATTTTCTCCCAGAGATCGCGGGCCTTCAGCGTCTTCGTCACCTTCTTGCTGGTGCGGCCGATGAGGTTCCAGTTGCCGTCGGTCTCAACCGCGCGCAAAAAGTCGTCCTTCAGCGACACCGAGTTGTTGGAGTTCTGGCCGGACACCGTGAGATAGGCTTCCGAATCCCAGTCGGTGTCGTAGATCGGGAAATCGATCTCCTTGTAGCCCTGCTTGGCGAACTGGATCACCCGCTTGATGTAGTTGTCAGGCACGAGCGAGCGGCGCGCGAGCTTGATCTCGCGGCGAAGGGCCGGGTTCTTTTCGGGATCGAAACAGTCGTCGCCCGAACCTTCGCAGTTGACGGCCGCCTTCATCACGGCCTTGAGGTGCTTCTGGTTGATCTTGGAGCCGGTGACGAGGGCTGCGACCTTCTGCTCCTCCTTCACCTTCCAGTCGATATAGGTCTCGATGTCGGGATGATCGGCGTCGACTACCACCATCTTGGCGGCGCGGCGCGTGGTGCCGCCTGACTTGATGGCGCCGGCGGCACGGTCGCCGATCTTCAGGAAGCTCATCAGGCCGGACGAGCGGCCGCCGCCGGAAAGTTTCTCGCCTTCGCCGCGCAGCCGCGAGAAGTTCGAGCCGGTGCCCGAGCCGTATTTGAACAGGCGCGCCTCGCGCACCCACAGATCCATGATGCCGCCCTCGTTGACGAGGTCGTCGTTGACGCCCTGGATGAAGCAGGCGTGCGGCTGCGGATGTTCGTAAGCCGATTTCGACTTGGTCAGCTTGCCGGTGAAGGGATCAACATAGTAGTGGCCCTGGCCGGGGCCATCGACGCCATAGGCCCAGTGCAGCCCGGTGTTGAACCACTGCGGCGAGTTCGGCGCGACCATCTGCTTGGCGAGCATGAAGCGCAGTTCGTCAAAGAAGGCGCTGGCGTCTTCTTCCGAGGAGAAATACTTGCCCTTCCAGCCCCAATAGGTCCAGCAACCGGCGAGGCGATCGAACACCTGCTTGGCGGAGAGTTCGCTGACGTAGCGTTCGTTCTCGGGCAGCAAGCTCAGCGCCTCGGTGTCCGGCACCGAACGCCACAGCCAGGACGGCACGGTCTCTTCCTCGACCTTCTTCAGCCGCGCGGCGACGCCGGCTTTGCGGAAATACTTCTGCGCCAACACGTCAGAGGCGACCTGCGACCAGAAGCCGGGCACCTCGACGTTTTCCAGCCGAAACACCACCGAGCCGTCGGGATTGCGGATCGCAGATGTCGTTAATCTGAAATCAAGCTGTGCGTAAGGTGAC
>Ga0210395_10004520_pt1 | contig 10706 bp, 9 predicted proteins | sample IncBWH4OmetaG_FD_150861 | JGI IMG/M metagenome (GOLD analysis project Ga0210395, IMG submission 150861) | Forest soil microbial communities from Barre Woods Harvard Forest LTER site, Petersham, Massachusetts, United States - Inc-BW-H-4-O ...
CATTGCCGCACGAATCTTCTCGAGCTTCTCGCGATAATGCCAAGGACGATACTTTCGGTGCATGGCTCGCAGCACTCGGTCGCTGCCCGATTGCATCGGAACATGAGCATGCTTGGCGATTCGTGGAGAACTGGCCATCATGCCAATCAGTTCCTCGCTCCAGTCCATTGGCTCAACCGAGGAGATGCGCAGCTTTTCCAAAGCCGTCTGATCCAGAATCTCTTGAATCACGTTTTCGAATCGCAATGGCTTGTCAAAATCTCGCCCCCAGCGACCCAGGTTGATTCCGGAGATCACGACCTCGCGATAGCCCGAGTGGACCAGAGAATTCACTTCTTCAAGGATTCGATTCAAAGGCAAAGACCGGCTATGGCCACGCACGTACGGAATCACACAGAAAGAGCAGCGGTTGTCACAGCCATCCTGCACCTTGAGGTTGGGGCGAGTGCGGTCGTTCATTCCCGGCCCAGCGGCGTCGAAAACCGGTGCGGCCAGCAATTCGGTGTGAGCGAAGATATCAGAGACGAAAACCTGATCTTGCGATTCTCGCCCCAAACTTGACAGAGGGACAAAGGCAGCGTGTCCAGCGGTGCTCAAGACCTGGTCGCTCGAACGGGAACCAACGACGATTTCCGCGAGTTGATGTTTGTGCGAATTGCCAATCACACGGCTCACCCCCGGAAGCGAGGCGACTTCTTCCGGCGCGCGCTGCGCGTAGCAACCTGTCACCACGATGTGGCAGTCCGGATTGTCGCGACGGATGCGGCGGATGGCCGAGCGGGCATCCTGATCAGCCGAAGCCGTGACCGTGCACGTGTTCAATACTACGATTTCCGATCGCGAAGGCGCGTCGGCTCGCGCCAAGCCGAGCTCTTCGAACTGGCGCGCGATAGCAGCACCATCGGCTTGCGTAGCCCGGCATCCAAAGTTCTCTACGTAGAAACTCGCCAAGGTTCCTCTTGCTGGATGTACGAACGGAGGGATTCGCCGTCCTCACTTCTATAGTAACCCGGCCCCAGCGGAACATTCACTCGTAATCATAAGGCTGTGAGCGGCGACCTTCGCCAGAAATAGGCAACGCTGCATGAAGCTGCATGAAATAGAGAAATTAAGATATTCTCAATTGGTTTGAGGAGGTCTTCAAAAAGTGAAATTTGTGAAACTAGCACCTGTAGTTCTCGCGTTGACAATACTCTCGCAATACTTGGTGGTGGCACAGGATCCGGCGCAACCATCCACCCCAGCTAAGCCACCAAATACTACGACAGAGCCCACTGGGCAAGCCATTGGAGGAGCGCCGCCGTCCCAATCGAAGGGTGAGATCGCTGAGAACCAATCTTCCGAAAGCCAGCCGATGGACGCCATGCCGCGCAAGTATGTCGAAATGTGGAACACTGGCGATCTGCACCCGATCGCCGCTATGTTCACGCATCCGGTCTTCATAACTTTTCACGGGCAAAAGAAATTTCTCGACACCGGCACGTTAGCAAAAGTGATTAGTTCATGGCGCAAGTCGATGCCAGATCTTAATTTCAAGATTGAAGATACGATTGTGCAGGGTGATCGCGTGGCCATGCGGTTGACTTTCACGGGGTCTTATAAGGAGCGTTTGTTCGCCGACACTGCCGCCCCCGAGGCCATGCCGAGAAAAATCCACGCGCTTGAAATGCTCATGTTTCAGATCCGAGATGGCAAGATTGCAGAAATCTGGGACGACTACGATGAACTCGCCATGCGTCTTCAGATGGGCGCCGTTTGGCGTTCGAATCAGGAGTTGGGAGCGTGTTCCTGTAAGCCAGATCCGGAATCGACGTCGGTTCCGTCCTCCGCGCCCCAACCTTGAACTGCTCATTCTTGATTCCGCAATTGACGTGCGGCAACGGCAGCGCTAATCGATTCGCAGGGAAAATTTTTGCCAAAAAAAGGGCACGGCCCGGATGGCCATGCCCCAATTTCCTTTGTCCGTTTACAACTGCTATTAGAACGGGCGCGGAGGATACGACCCAACCGAAAACACGTAGCTGCCGCTGGAGCCGGCGTACGGTGAAGCTGTTGATTCGGTCAAGGTGCAGCCAGACGCACTGTATTTCACATTGACCTGCCCAACTCCCGAGCCTGTTCCGAAGCCCAGTTCGGCAAGATACACCGCGACGCCAGGACCAGACTGAGTGTTTTCCGTGGTAAGGCCGCCAACATAAAACCACGTGCTGTTAAAGTTCTTCAATGCCGCAGACATGCAAGACTTGGATGCGGAAACCACACCTGTTGTCTTGGTGAAATGAGCGGCGGTGATTGTGCCACCCTGGTTGTTGCTGATGTACAGCAGCGACTCGTCAGGGCTAAGCGTGAGGAAGTTGGAATTGAAGCCACTCTGGATAGGACCATAAATCTTGGTCTTCCCAGTCTTCAGGGTGGAGATCAGACCAACCTCGACGACGGCGCCGGAAGTGGTCGTGGTCGGAATGTCACCGAAGATCGCATATTTGCCATCCGCAGTAATGTCCACGCTACCCGGGTAATCGCCTTGCGCGAAACCAGTCGTGTTCACTGCTTTTCCGATCGGCTTCGGCACGCCCGCTGAGATATTGAAGGATTCGATCGAGCCGTCATCGTACCCTACCACCATGGTCTTGCCATCGGGAGTAACGCCCATGCCAGTTGGTTGCCCGATGCCGAAAATGCCCTGGCCCAAACCATGTGCAGGGATCGATTTCACATACTTCAACTTGCAGCCCGCCACTTCCTGGTAGGTCGCGATGCTGCCGGTGCCGTCTCCGCTCGAGGCGCCACTGAAGCCTGCGTAGACCCAAGCTTTGGTTGAAACCACGGTAATGCCGCCCGCGCTGCCGTGATCGTTCGCGCCGGCCTTGAAGGGACCATTGTTCTTCAAAGTTGCTTCATTGATCGCCGAAATGTTGTTCGACGTCGCGTTAGAGACATACACGCAGGGTTGCGTTTTGCTGTGGGAGACGTTAACCCTGGCGTCAGCGAAAAATCCTCCGCCCAATCCCGTACCGCCGGTGGCAACCGTCTTTTTCAGAGTCAGTTTTCCACCCACGCCTACGGTGTAGAACGTGGCGGTGTTGGCGCTTGGAATGTCATCATTGGTTACAACATATTTGGTTGCCGCAAATGTGCTAGCCGCACACAGCGCCACCAAGGCCAATGTCAGAATCAACTTCATGGAACCCCTCATTTAGTTTCTCCTCGTTTGTTTTTGGGATCTGGTTTTTTCTTGCTGTTCACTCGGTGTGCAAAACATAATGGGAGCGCAAGGTATCACGAAGCGGACCGGTGATTCAACAAATTTATTGATTTGTCCGTCACAAACTGTGTAATAAAAATAAATCTGCGAAAAACATGCAAGTGTTTGCAGCATGAACGCAATGTTATGCTCTTTTTAACCAGCCAAGTGTCGTGCCTCCCGCAAGAAAGTTTACTTTGAGTGCGCATGCGATCGTTGCAGAACTCGGCCCCGGAGTCATCGGAACAAATTTGTCATCGATCGTGACGCCAATTGTGACGCCGGCTTTTTCCCCGCCGCATACTCTGAGATTGGTACATATTCATCTTTGCCGCCCGGTCGTGTTCTATACTTGGCTGTAGCGAGCTGAAGCCAATCTCCGCCAACGCGGTTTTTCCGCTTCGATGCGCGGCCGTACAACTTGCGGCTTCGAGAGCTTTGTGCGAGGTGCTCCAAATGAAGCGGCGAATCCTGCTGGTCGATGACGACGTTGCGGTTCTACTTACCTTGAAGGCGGTGCTCGAACTGCACCAGTTCTCGGTCGACACCGCGAACTCGGCGGCGGAAGCCATGGAGAAATTGACTTCAGGCGTCTACCAGATGGTGATCACCGATGCCCGCATGGAGAACGAGAATGCCGGCTTTGAGGTAATTCGAGCCGCGCGACGTCAATCCTACAATCCCGCTACTGCACTGCTCACCGCTTACCCTCCTGAAAACGCCGATTGGAAGCAAGATGGAGCGCAGTCAATGTTGGTGAAGCCCGTAGGCACTCAGGATTTGCTGCGTCAAATTGAGGTTCTCTTGATACAGCGTGAAGACACATTGCGCGAGAATGCGCCGCAAGCAGGCGAACGCCCCCTCTTGCCGCCAGTTGCTCCTCTGGGCGGACACACTACTGGTTTGAATCGGGAAGGCAGGAGGAAGATCAGCTAGCACGGCGACTCGGCAGCCGTCGCGGTTAACCTCCCGGTTGCCCCGGGTGACGCCGCTGTCAAACTCAGGCCGACGCCGCTGGCCGCCTCTGCTGGAAACACTCCCGGCACAACACGGGACGTCCCTGCGTGGGTCTGAACGGAACCGTAGTCTCTTTACCGCACTGCGAACACACGGCGCGGGTCTCGGTTCTCGACGAACCGTGATGCCCCATGTTTCCGGCTCCCAGCACTGCAACCCGCTTCGCTTTGCAACTCTTGCACCGCTTGGGTTCGTTCCTGAATTGCTTGTCGTGGAAAAACAACTGCTCCCCGGACGTAAATACGAAATCCGCGCCGCAGTCAATGCACTTCAACATCTTGTCCCGGAATTCCATTGAGGATGCTCCTTCGGCCCATTCCCGCCCCCACTCGCCACCAGATGAGAAAATCACCCTCTCACCCGGCGCACGAATGCGCAGGATTTTCGATTCATCCCCCTCAGTTGAACTACCCCTGGATTCGGCCCGCCATGCCCTGACCGGACATGGATTACAGCTGGTGCAAAAACTGCGGAGACCCCGTGGTTATGCGTTTCCCAGACCAGGGAACGCGCTACATAAAAGGGAAGAGGGCCGCCACCCGGGGAGGAGCGGCCCTGTTTCGATTAGTCCTGCTCTTTCCGAGCTTTTTTCCGGCTGCGTTTGCGCGCCAATGCTTCCTTCACGCGCTTCTTCTCGCCCGGCTTCAAATAAAAGGAGTGGCGTTTAACCTCCTTGATTATGTCCTCCTGTTGCACCTTGCGCTTGAACCGGCGCAGTGCATTCTCAAGGGACTCGCCCTCTTGCAATCTCACTTCTGCCAAAGGAACTACACCCCCAAACTCGTCCAATGGGACTGCATAGTTATTGCAAGGTTCTGCGCACAAGTCAAGTTCTATGTTCGATAGTGGTCAGTGCGACTCGTGCGTTTCAGCCGTCCCGCCACGCAACTAAACTAAATGGTTCAGTGCGTCATCCCGCAGCCCCGCGCCCTCACCAGCAGGGGCGAGAGATCTCGCACGCTATTTTGAACTCGCCATCGCGATATCACAACGCTGATAAGCCTTGTGATGACAATATCTTACGCACGGTGCTTTGCGTCTCGCGGTTTCGAGACGTGAGCGAAGTTTTTTCGGGAAATCAGGTTCAAAGGAATTTCTCGGTGCCTCTGTGTTTCTGTGGTGGAGAATCGTCCGGTTTCGGCGTTGTCCAAACTATCATTGTAGAGTAATAAGCGATGGCCATTATACCAATCAACGCAGACTGGCTCGTCGAACTCAACGCCGAAGTCGTCGCTTGCACTCGCTGTCCGCGCCTCGTGGAATATCGCGAAAAGATTGCTCGCGAGAAGCGCCGCGCTTATCGCGATTGCGAGTACTGGGGAAAGCCCGTGCCCGGCTTTGGCGATCCCGATGCGCGGGTTCTTGTCCTCGGGCTTGCACCCGGAGCGCACGGCTCCAATCGCACCGGCCGCCCTTTCACCGGAGATGCGTCGGGCAAATTCATGTTCCCGGTTTTGTACGAAACTGGCTTTGCCAACCAGCCCAACGCGACCGATCGCGAGGATGGGCTTAAGCTGAAAGGCCTTTACATCACGGCCGCGGTACGCTGTGCTCCGCCCGACAACAAGCCGGTGCCGCAAGAGCTGGCGAGTTGTGCTCCGTATCTGGATCGCGAAATGGCGGGCCTCAAGAATGTGAGAGTCGTGGTCGCGCTGGGCCGGATTGGCTTCGACGCTTACCTTAATTACCTCAAACGGCAAGGCCATCTCACGAGCCGGAAAGACCATATTTTCAAGCACGGGGCCAAGCATAAAATGGCGGACGGAAAGACCTTACTGGCCTCCTACCATCCCTCCAATCAGAACACCCAAACCGGAAAGCTTACCCGCCAGATGTTCGTGAAAATCTTTAAAGAGGCGGCAAGAATTGCCGATGAGTAAAGAGTGGCGGCCGCCGCCGGGGCCGGAAAGCTCACCCTCCCCAATGTAGGGGAAATACCAAAAAAGGGCGCGATCTGGGGTGGCGGTCGCCTAAGTTCTTGCGGAGCACGAACGAGCACGCTCGCGTCTTATCTAAAATCTAGAATCCCACGAAGACTGGCTCCGGTTCCAAAAGGATGCCCCATATTTCTTCCACACGCTGCTGAATATCCTCTTTGAAAGCCACAATATCAGCCGCGGTCGCGTTCCCGCGATTCACGATCGCCAGAGCGTGCTTGTTGGAAATGCCGACCGGGCCAATGCCGTATCCTCGGCTGAAACCGGAGTGCTCAACCAGCCAGGCGGCCGAAACTTTCTTTTGAGCGTCGAGGGCCGGATAACTCGGGATCTGCAGATTCTTGGCAGCAGCTCGCAACGTCAGGGCTTGATATTGGTCCGCCGAAAGAATTGGATTCTTGAAGAAAGATCCGGCGCTGCGGCAGTCATCGTCGCCGGCAGTAATGAGCATTCCTTTCCCGGCTCTGATTTTTCTTACCGCGTCTCGAACATTGGCCAAGGTTGGCTTCTCGCTCCACCCCGCAAAGTATTTCTTGAGATCGGCATACGCGACGTACGCCTCGGCGCCATGCTTCAATGAATAATTCACCTGCAAAATGATATATCGCCCCCGCTCCGTAGTGTTGAAGATGCTGGTGCGATAGCTGAAGCCACACTCCTCGTTGCCCAGCTCGTACACTTGTCCGTCTCGAAGATCCAGCGCAACCACCGAGTCAATCGTGTTCGAAACCTCCTGCCCATAAGCCCCAACGTTCTGCACCGGCGAAGCTCCCACACTTCCGGGGATGCCGCTTAGACATTCGATGCCGGCAATGTTGTGAGCCACAACCATGCCCACGAATTTATCCCAGTCTTCGCCCGCGCCAGCTTCAAATATGACTTCGTCGTGTCCGTGCCGATGATTGATCCCGGTGATTCCGACTTTTAGTACGAGCCCGGGCCACCCTGCGTCAGAAATAACGAGGTTGCTTCCTCCACCGAGAATAAATGACGGAAGGTTCGCGGATTTCGAGAATTCGATGGCTTGGGAAACTTCGGCAATGCTTGTCGCCTCAATGAAATAGCGGGCAACGCCACCAACTTTGAGAGTGGTGAGTGGGGCCAGCGGAACATTTTCAGTGATGACCATCGGCGGTTACCTCCACTATATACGAATAAAAAGAGGGTTTAGGCTGGCGGTATTACGTTCGTGCGGCGAATGCAAAGGCTTGATCTCGGCAGTTGCAGGAGTCTTCTGTTAGGCTATTAGAAACTTCTCAAGGAGAAAAAATGTACCCAGAGATTATGGTTATTCCTATGCGTGAAGAGCTAACTCGCATGGGAGTTCAAGAACTGCGTAGCGCTGAAGAAGTGGATCGTGCAGTTGCCGCCCAAGGTGGGACGACTATGGTGGTAGTGAACTCCATCTGCGGATGCGCAGCCGGCCGCATGCGTCCTGCTATCCGGATTGCACTTCAGAATGGTGCACGCCCTGAGAAGATGTTCTCCGTGTTTGCTGGACAGGACAAAGAAGCTACCGACCGGGCTCGCAGCTACTTTACGGGATATCCTCCGTCGTCGCCCTCGATCGCGTTGCTTCGCGATGGAAAGCTGATTCATATGATCCAGCGCAGCGATATCGAACATCGCGAGGCATTGGATATCGCGGCCGAGCTGAAGAAAGCGTTCGACAAATTCTGCGCGGTTCCCGCCAGTAAATAGCTGCTTGAGTATTTAGGAACTGCAGATCCCTCGCTTTGCTCGGGATGACAATGGATTAAGTTCGGCAGTAATCCGAGACGTAGGAAACTACGTTTCTGCAGTTTTGATTTAGAAGTAGTCTTTTAATCCAGCGAAGGTTTGGACGATCAGCAGGCGAGTCGGCGGCTGAGCCTGCGCGACTTCTTCGTGCTCAAGAATCCAGGTGCTGCCGTGGGGGACGAAGACGGCATTTAGTCCAGCTGCCAGGGCTGGATTGACGTCAGACTTCGGGCTGTTTCCTACCATCCAGGTAGAATCGCTGGGCAGGTCATACTTCGATGCGATGGTGCGATACGTGGACACATCCTTCTCGGCGACAATCTCCACCACGGAAAAATAATCTTTGAGGCCGGAACGCTCGACCTTGCCCGACTGTTCGGTGATAGCACCTTTAGTCAGCAGCATCAGACGATGGTGTTCGGACAAATACTGAAGCGTCTCGGGGACACCATGGAGGATCTCGACTGGGTGTTCGGCAATGATATGGGCGAATCCGCTGATGGTCTCGTGCAGTGCGGGAGTGAGTGGCTCGATTGCCAGACGCTCGAATGTTTGCACCAACGAATGAGTGAAGCTGTGAAGGCCATAACCGTGACTGACGATGGACTCGCGTTCAACCTGGTTCAGGACCTCGCGGACCTGCTCAGGCGAGTACTCGTGATGATTCAGAAACGAAATGAAATTCGCAATCGCGCGTTCGAAATAAATGTTGTTTTCCCAGAGCGTGTCATCGGCATCGATGAGCAACGTCTGCGGTCTCGAATTAAACTTCTGGGACATCCCTCAACATGATAGCGGTGTTAGTGTTGATCTGCGAGATGTAAAACGATTAACTGCGGCGATGCTCTGTTAAAATGAATTATTCATGTTCACACAAATGGGGGCCTGGTTTTCACTGCTTTTCGCTTTATTTATCCTTCCCGCTACTATTTCAGCCCAGAAAGGCCATCTGCCGATGACGGCTCCCGCCGCTAACGGGTCAGTGTCAGTTAACATGCAAGTTGTTCCGGATCTGGATCAGCGGCTCGCCAAATTCCGCCGCGTAGAAATGCCGTTCAACACCGCCGGTCTGACCGCTCGCGAGGTGAAGCTGGTGGAGAAGTTGGTGGACGCTTCGCGCTGTCTCGAGGAAATCTACTGGCGACAGATCGATCCTGACGGATTGACGCTGTACGAATCGCTGGCGGTGAGCAAGAATCCACAGGATGAAGCGCTGCGTCGCTACCTCTGGATCAACGCCTCGCGGTTCGATCTTCTCGACGACAACAAACCTTTCGTCGGTACGACTCTGGCGCCGCCTGGACGGGGATTTTATCCACAAAATCTGACCCGTGAACAGATTGAGCAGTACTTGAAGGTTCATCCGGAAAAGAAGGAAGAGATTTACAGTTCGTTCACCGTGGTGCGCTGGAACGGCGATCAGCTTGAAGGGTTACCGTACCACGTTGCCTACCGTTCATTTCTCGAGCCTGCGGCGAAGGACCTGCGTGAGGCCGCCGACTTGAGCGACGATCCGGCTTTCGCGAATTTCCTCCGCCTACGGGCGGACGCGCTTCTTACCGACGATTATTTCAAGAGCAATCTGGCATGGCTTGACTTGAAGAATCCAAAGTTTGATGTGGCCTTTGCTCCGGACGAGACTTATGATGACGGCCTGCTGGGCGTTAAGGCAACTTACGGTGCGGCGGTCATGATTCGCAACGGGGAAGAGAGCGCCAAGCTCGAAATGTTCCGAAAGTATGTGGCGGATATTCAGGATGCGCTCCCACTAGCGCCCGAGGATCGGCCTTCCAAGCATGGTCTTGAGACTCCAATGGAAGTGATGGACACTCCATTCCGGGCAGGCGATCTGACACATGGTTATCAAGCGGTCGCTGACAACTTGCCCAACGATCCGCGCGTGCACGAGCAGAAGGGAAGTAAGAAGCTCTTTTTCAAGAACTTCATGGATGCGCGTGTGAATTACGTGGTTTTGCCAGTGGCACAGAATGTCATGTTACCGGCGCAGGCGGCTCAGGCATCCGGTGAGGGTTATCTTCTTGCGACGATCATGCACGAGATGGCGCACGGTCTGGGACCGGCGTTTGCGCGTACACCTGCGGGCAAGATGGACATTCGCGAATCCATCGGTCCAATCTACAGCGCTCTCGAGGAAGCCAAAGCAGATGTGGTCGGAATGTTTGGTTTGAAGTGGCTGGTCGACCACGACGGTCTGCCCAGGGACAAGCTGGAAGAATACTACGCGTCGTATGTGGCGGGTATTTTTCGCACGGTTCGCTTTGGCGTCGCCGAAGCTCATGGACAAGCGGAAATGATGGAGTTCAACTACCTCGTCGAGCATGGTGCAATCGCTCGCGAAACCTCGAACCGATACACGATCGATTATGAGCGAATGCCGGGCGCCATAAGAGATCTGGCGAAAGAGTTGTTGCAGATCGAAGCGACTGGTGATCGGGCACGTGCCGAGAACTGGTTCCAGAAATATGGGGCGATGCCAGGGGAATTGCGTTCTTCCCTGAAGTCGGCGGCCGCCGTGCCGGTGGATATTGATCCGGTGTTTTCGTTTAAGGAAAGCTTCTAGCTTCGTGGCTCCTGGCTTCTAGTTATCGCATCGACGATTCGATTCGTTTAGTTCTGCTCGATCATTCAAACAAAAACACAGATTGAAGAGTTAGAGCCTTCGTTTTCGTTGGGGAGAAAGTATGGCCGAAAAAGAATGGTCGCGGATTGCCGTGGTCGGAGCGGGTGCTGTGGGAAGTTATTTCGGT
>Ga0210395_10004522_pt1 | contig 10706 bp, 14 predicted proteins | sample IncBWH4OmetaG_FD_150861 | JGI IMG/M metagenome (GOLD analysis project Ga0210395, IMG submission 150861) | Forest soil microbial communities from Barre Woods Harvard Forest LTER site, Petersham, Massachusetts, United States - Inc-BW-H-4-O ...
CGCAATCGCACGGCATTTGAGTTGACTACGACGGCCCAGTCTATCGCCCGGAGCCCGATTCGGCCCGCTCGAGCGCTTCGCGCAGATCCTGCGGCAACGGCGAGACGACCTCGATCGGCTCGCCCGTGATCGGATGCGCGAAAGCCAGGCGGGTTGCGTGCAGGAATTGGCGCGTCAAGCCGAGCGCGCCGGCTGTTCCGTACTCGGGATCCCCGCACACCGGGTGGCCGATCGCCTGCAGGTGGACACGGATCTGATGGGTGCGGCCCGTGTCCAGGCGCAAACGCAGCAGCGAGACACCGGGCAGGGAGCGCTCGAGCGTGAAGTGGGTGCGTGCTTCGCGACTTGCCGTGCCGCCGACGGCCATGCGCGTGCGAATCCGCGGGTGGCGCCCGATCGGCGCCTCGATCGTGCCGGTGCGCGCGGGCGGCAAGCCCTCGACGAGCGCCAGGTATTCGCGCTCGATCAGGCGTTTGCGCAGGGCCTCCTGCAGCAGCCGGTGGGCCTCCTCGCTGCGGGCCACCACGAGCAATCCTGAGGTGTCGCGGTCCAGGCGATGCACGATTCCCGGCCGATCCGGATCGCCCCCGGCAACATTGCCGACGGTGTCTGCGAGCAGTTGCGAGAGTGTGCCCTCTCGGTGTCCGCGGGCCGGGTGCACGACAAGGCCGGCTGGCTTGTCGACGACGAGCAGATGCTCGTCCTCCCAGGCGATCTTCGGCTGTGGCGTCATTCTTGCCTTCCGGCTATGTATGAGCTTGGGGTCCTTGGCCCTGCCAGACACCGTTGGGGACGGAGGCTCATTCCCGCTTCTCGACGACGATCAGCAGCAACAGCACACCGAGCGTGATGCTGGCGTCCGCGAGGTTGAACGGCGGCCATCCCAGTGGGAACTTGATGAAGTCTGTCACCGAGCCCACCCGCAGGCGGTCGATGATGTTGCCGAGGGCGCCGCCCAACAGCATGCCTGTGGGGAGCCAGATCAACGGCTTGTCGTAGTTGCGGGCGAAGTAGACGAGCAGCACCAGCAGCGCTACGCCTACGAGCACGCTCACGACGACGTGACGGCCCGGCAGGAAGCCGAAGGCCACTCCCTGATTGCGAGCATCCACCAGCTGTATGCCCGGCAGTACGCTGCGTGTTTCGCCTGGGACGATCGACTTGCGGATCGCTGCCTTGGAGATCTGGTCGAGCGCCACCACGAACAACATCACCAGGATGCTCCACAGCCACACGAGGGCGGCCTGGCGGGCATACCCTGACGAGCACGGACGAGCCGGGCGTCTGTCTGGGCTCACCTGCTCAACCGTGGATCAGGCTGACGATCAGGTTGCCCACCAGCGACAGCACGATGATCGCCACGATTGGGCTGAAGTCGAACGCCCCGACCATCGGGATGATGCGCCTGAAGATGCGCAGGTACGGCTCGCATACGTCACGCAGAAAACTCAGCACGGCGTCGGAGGCGCGCGAGTAGGGCGGGCGCACGCCGAACGAGAACAAAAGCTGAATGACGATGTAGAGGATGATCAGCAGCGTGTAGACGTAGATCAGCGTCGAGAGGTAGCCGGCTATTTCGGTGCGCGCGCTGGCGATCAGCAGGGTCATTGGCGCTCCCCGAGGACTGCGTCGAGCGCGTCGTCGAAGGCCGTGCGCAGACCACCGCGCTCCAGGGCCGCCAGGCCGCGCGCCGTGACGCCCCCGGGCGAGGCTACCTCGCGCCGGACCGCCAGCGTGTCGTAGTCGCGGCGGCGCAACAGCTTCGCTGTGCCGGCCAGCGTCGCGGTGACGAGCACCGAGGCCTGGGCGGGCGGGATGCCACGCCGGGTGCCTGCGTCCACCTGCGCCTCGACCACCAGCGCCATATAGGCTGGGGCGCAGGACATCAGGCCCATCGCGACGTCCACGAGCGGATCGTCCAGTACGACGAGTGTGCCGAGTTCTGCGAAAAGGTCTCGCACTTCGGTGTCGATTGCTGTCTCAGCGAGGCTTTGGTCGCGCTTGGGGTCGCTGGCCTGCACGATCGCGCCGCCGCGTACCTCCGCCGGAAGCGACGGCAGGAAGCGATACACCGGGATCTCGGGGTAGGCGTCCTTCAGCTTCGACAGCGGTGTCGCCGCCAGGATCGACGCGACGGCCTTTGCGGACGGGGCCACCTCCGCGGCGATCCTGCCCAGCTGCGCAGGCTTGTGGCAGAGCACCACCAGGTCGGCTCCCGTCGCCACCTCGGCGTTTGAGCCGAGCGCCTCTCCGCCCGTCTCTTGCGCCAGCGCCTGCGCACGCTCGGTCACGGGGTCGAAGCACAGCACCGGCCGACCCCATCCGCGCGCCATCGCGCGCGCCATGTTCCCGCAACCGATTAGACCGATGTTCATAGGGCAGTCAGGCTACCGGCCCGCGAGGCGCCGGACATCTCGCGTCAGGATTGGTTGAAGAAACCCTTTTCGATCAACCGCGCCCGCTCCTCCGCCGAGATCTCGACGTTGCGTGGGGTGAGCATGAAGACCTTGTCGGCGATTCGCTGCATGCCGCCGTCGAGCGCGTACGTCAGGCCGCTCGCGAAGTCGATCAGGCGCTTTGATAGGTCTGTGTCGGCGCCCTGCAGATTTAGGATGACCGGGATCGAGTCCTTGAACTTGTCGGCGATCTGCTGGGCGTCGTTGAAGGACTTGGGGATGACCAGGTGCACACGCACGTCGCCGTTTGCGCGACCGACGGGGCGCAAGGTCGTGGTCGGGCGTCCGCGCGGTTCGTCCTCGGCGAAGATGTCGTCGAACTCGTCACGGCGGCGGCGCGGTGAGAGGCGGCGTACGTTTGGGCGCTCGCGGTAGCGGTCGGCTATCTCCTCCTCGTGCGGGGGCTCCTCGTAGTCGTCGTGATACTCCTCGGCCAAGCCGAAGTACACGAGAGCGCGGTGCCATGAGTCGCGAAATGCCATTGCTTAGAGGGCGTTTTCGGGGAGAACGGGCTTTTCCCTGCTCGCGCCGACATTCCGATCATGGCACGCAATCGGGTTGGACCCGCGATCCTCGAGCATTAAGAGTACAACCGTGTGCCGATTCGCACTATCGTCGCGCCCTCTTCGACCGCCACGGCGAAGTCCTGCGTGGTTCCCATCGAGAGCTCGCGCAAGCCGTGCTTGGCGGCCAATTCGCGCAAGGCTCGAAACCAGCGCCGGCTTTGCCCGGGCTCGGCGACGAGCGGCGGCATCGTCATCAGGCCGGACACCGGGATCGGCGAGCGCGCCAGGAAATCCCCCAGCCGCTCGGGCGTAACACCGCTCTTGCCGGCCTCGCCGGCCAGGTTGACCTCGACCAGGACGCGCAGGCCCGGGCGGGCGCGCGGCAGGCAACGCTCGAGCTCGCGCAAGGCCGAGTCGCTCGCCAGCGAATGGATCATGCGCACGTGTGGCACGATCGCGCGCACGTGTTTGCTCTGCAGCGCGCCGATGAAGTCCCACTTGAACAGCTCGCCGTGGGCTGCGACCTTTTGCTGGAGCTCTCGCGCGCGGTTCTCGCCTAGCAGCGCTATGCCGGCTTCGGCGAGCAGCGGCAGATCCTCCTCCGATATGTACTTGCAGGCCGCGAGCAACTCGACGTCTTGGGGGTCGCGGTTGGAGCGCTCGGCGGCAGCGGCGATCTCCGCCGACACGGCGGCGAGGTTGGCGCGCACTCGCTCGACCTGCACACCATGAATCAACTGCGCCATTGGGCCCCAGAAGAACATCTTTCAAGAGGGGCGGCGCGTATCCATACAACCCTGTTTGGCTCGGGACGATTTATTGGGTACCTACCTTTTATCTGCTTTGTTCGCAAGAAGGAAGGTGCTTAGAGGACGGCGCTAAGAGGACTATTCAAAGACAAGAGACACACGCCGGCTAGTCTTACCGCCACAAGCGCCCCAGCCAGCCCCACATGGGCCATATGGGGCATCCTGAGACATGCCCCAACGGCCACGAGCGGCGAATGTCCCGATCGAACTGGTCGCGGGCGGGCTCATCGGGCTACCCACGCGATGCCCGCTTGGCGTCCGGCCCTGGGGCCTTCGCGGCGGTGGGAGAAGAAGCGCTCGTCGCAGATCGTGCATGCGTCGAGGTCTGCCACCTGCGCTACACCCGCCGCCAGCAGGGTTTCATGGGCGATTGCTCGCAGGTCGATCAGGCGGCCGTCACGGTCGGCGCCGGCGAAGGCCGCGTGAACCTCCTCGCCCACCTCATAACAGCAGGCGCCCGCGCACGGGCCCACCACCGCCGCTATCTCACCGCGGCCGCCGACCTCGCGCAGCGCGCGAACGCCCTCATCGAGCACTCCTGCGGCGAGGCCTCGCCAACCCGCGTGCAGCGCCGCGGCCGCTCCCTCACAGGCCAGCACCACCGGGATGCAGTCGGCGGTCAGGACCATCGCCGCCATACCGGGGGCGGCGACCGCGTGACCGTCGGCCTCCAACGGCGGCTGGCGGGTCGAGTCCTTCCCGTCGAGCGCGCCTGGCAAACCCGGGCGCTCGCCGTTTGCGAGCACCCGTCCCACCGTGCTGCCGTGAACCTGGTAGCCGCGCAGCAGGGCGCGCACGCCTAGCGTCTGGCGCAGGCGTTCGCGGGCGGCCAGGCCCCGCTCGGCGGCGTCCCCGCCCACGCTCGAGAGATTTCCCTGGGCGCGTCCTGTGAAGCTGGCGAAGGCGCCTCCCGGCAGCTCGAAGCGCTCGCCTATATCCATACTTCCAGCGCGGCCTTCATCTCATTCTCACGCCCGGGCTGGATTTTTCCTTCTAGCAGCTGTATGTATGCCTCCTCTAGGCGTTCGCCGATCTCCCGACCCTCGGGCACGCCGGCCGCCAGGAGATCGTCGCCGGTTAGCTGCAGCGCGAGGTGGCGCTGGCGCACGAGCCAGTCGATGACGACGGCCTTGCCGCGGGAGTCTGGGCCTTCCCGCTGGTCGCAGGTCGCGGCCGCCAGGACTAGGGCCTCGGCGTTGGCGCTCCCCATCAGCTCTATCAGCTCGGAGACCGTGTCGACGATCGCTGCATTGTCGGCTATGAACACCGCGTTGATCGCTGTCCAGAACGCGTCGCCCTTGCCGCGCGGCATCTGCAGGTCGTAGAGGAAGCCCAGCATTTGCGGTTCAGTGTCCTCCTTGCCCAGTCTGTCGCTGAGCTCTAGTAGAAGCGAGGAGACGAGCGTTAGGCGTTGCGAGGCCTCCGCCGCGGCGGGCAGCATCTCCAGGGCTGCGCTTGTGAGGTCTCGGTCGAAGCTCACGCCCTCCTGCCAGGCGCGCAGCACGCCGAGGCGCTCCAGCTCCGCGAGCGGCTCGATCGGGTCCTCTTCGGCCAAGGCCAGGCGCAGCTCGGCGCCGAGGCGCTGGCCGGAGAGCGTTTGCAGGGCGTCGCCGGTGAGCGCCTCGGCCAGCAGGTTGGCCGTGTGCGGCTCGATCTCGAAGCCTAGGCGCGAGCCGTAGCGCACGATCCGCAGGATTCTCGTCGGGTCGTCTTGGAAGCTGGCGTCGTGCAACACGCGCAGGACGCCGGCTGCCAGGTCCTCGAACGCGTGCTCGACAGAGCGTAGGCGGCCCGGCTGCTCGCCGGCTAGCTCGACGGCTATCGCGTTGATCGTGAAGTCGCGGCGCTTTAGATCCTGCTCGGCGCTGCCCGCGGCGACCTCCGGCAGCGCGCCGGGCGAGAGGTATGTCTCGCTGCGGCGCATGGCGATGTCGATCTCGCCGTCCTTCCAGCGCACCTGCGCCGTCTGAAAACGCTCGTGACGAGTTACCTTCTCTGCACCCAGGCGCTGGGCGAGATTCTGCGCGAACGCGTGTGCGTCGCCGGCGACGACGACGTCTAGCTCGCTTGGAATACGGGCCAGCAGGATGTCCCGCACCGCCCCGCCGACCAGCTCGACTTCGCCTGGCTCCGCGCGCGCGGCGGCCAGCAGCTCGGCGCCGCCGGGCAACTCTTGCAGGCGCTCCAACACGTTCGTGCCATTGACATCGTTGCCGATACTCGTCATGTCCGCTCTGATTATTGCTGCTTGGCGGGCGGTGCGCTACCGATCTGTTGGACCCGTGCGCACCGGTATGCCCGCGGCAGCGAGATAGGCCTTGGCCTGTGCGACAGTGTGACGGTTGTAATGGAAGATCGACGCGCACAGCACGGCGTCGGCTCCGGCCTGCAGCGCCTCGACGAGATGCTGCAACTCGCCCGCGCCGCCGGAGGCGATCACCGGGACGTCGACCGTCCCGCTTACCGCGCTCGTCAGCGGCAGGTCGTAGCCCTCGCTTGTACCGTCGCGGTCCATGCTTGTGAGTAGGATCTCTCCCGCTCCGCGTTCGGCTCCCTCGCGCGCCCAGGCGACCGCGTCGCGGCCTGTTGGGGTGCGCCCTCCTGCTACGTAGGCCTGCCAGAGGGGGGGGCCTCCGGGAGCGTCGCTTCGCGCCACGCCGTTCTCGCTCTCGCCGGGCGCAGGCGTGCCGTCCTCGCCCCCGCCGTGCGCCGGCTCGTCGTGCGAGTCGCCGTTACAGGCCTTCGCGTCGATCGCGAGCACGACGCACTGGGCGCCGAATACGGCGGCTAGCTCGTCGATCAGCTGTGGGCGCGCCAGGGCCGCCGAGTTGACCGAGACCTTGTCGGCGCCGGCGTCGAGCACCGCTTGGGCATCCGCCACCGAACGGATCCCGCCGCCGATCGTGAACGGCACGAATACGTCGTCGGCGGTGTTGCGCGCCAATTTGACGATCGTCTCGCGGCGCTCGTGGGTGGCGGTTATGTCGAGGAAGACGAGCTCGTCGGCGCCCTCGCGGTCGTAGTGGGCGGCCAGCTCGACCGGGTCGCCCGCGTCGCGGATGTCTAGGAATTCGACGCCCTTGACGACGCGCCCGCCGTCCACGTCCAGACATGGGATCACTCGCTTGAGGTGCACTCGACCAGCCTAGATGGTTGGGGGTCGTGCCACATGTGGCACGACCGGCAGGGCCGCATGCGGCCCTGCCTGGGGGCCGCACATGTGCGGCCCCCCCGGTGGGCGCATGCGCCGAGCGAACAGCAGAACCTCGCCTACTCCTTCAATGCCGCCTGGGCTTGAGCGATCGTGAAGCGTCGCTCGTACAAAGCCTTGCCGACGATCACACCACCGAGCGTCGGCGCGGCCAGGCTCGCTAGGCCCTCCAGGTCGGCCAGTTCGCCGATGCCGCCGGAGTAGATGAAGCTGCCCGCTACGGCCTCCGCAACCTGCGGCCTTCCAGCATGCCGTCGCGGTCGACGTTGGTATAGACGAGCTCTTGCGCGCCGTGCTTGGCCAGCCCGGCGATGATCTCTTGCGCGCCGCCGTCGATCGTCTCGGTCCATCCGGCTGTCGCCACTCGGCCACCGCGCACATCTACCGACACGAGCACCTTCCCGGGCCACTCTCCGAGCGCTTCTTCGAGCAAACCCTCGTCTGTGAAGGCCGCGGTGCCCAGGATGGCGCGCTCGACGCCGATCGCGAACACGTCCTCGATCGCGCCGAGCGAGCGCAGACCGCCGCCGAACTGGACGGGCACGCCGAGCTCGCCGACGATCCGCCCTACGTGCTCGAGGTTCGCCGGATTGCCGGCCTTGGCGCCGTCTAGGTCGACGACGTGCAGGCGCTTGGCGCCCTCCCGCACCCACTTGCTTGCGGCCGACAGCGGGTCCTCGTCGTATACCTTCTTGGCGTCGAAGTCGCCCTTGACCAGGCGCACCGCCTTGCCGCCGAGCATGTCGATCGCGGGGTACAGGTTCATACCGAGCGCCAGCTCCGATAGGGGCCGGGGCGCATCTCGAGCCGGCGACCCGGCGGATGCGAGCCGACGCGGCCACCAATTCCCGCTGTCGGCAACCGTCCGATCGCACTTGCACCCAGCACCCCTGCCGACGCCCGCCATCTCACGCAGCCACCAATCCCCGCTGTCCGCAACCGTCCGATCGCACTTGCACCCAGCACCCCTGCCGACGCCCGCCGTCTCACGCGGCCACCAAGCCTGCGCGACCGCACAGGCGCGTGAAGTTGGCCAGCAGCGCGAGGCCGTGCTTGGAGGACTTCTCCGGGTGCGACTGCGTGCCGTAGACGTTGCCGGCGCCTACGATCGCCGCGAACGGCTTGCCGTAGTCGGCGGTGGCGAGCACGACCTCCTCGTCGTCGGGCACCGGGGCGAAGCTGTGCACGTGGTACAGGTAGCTGGGGTTCGGCAGGCCCTCGGCCAAGGGCGAGCGGCGGCGCCAGCGCACTTCGCTCCAGCCGATATGTGGCAGCTTCAACCCGGGGGCGCTGAGCCTGCGCACGCTGCCGGCCAGCAGGCCGAGGCCCTGCTCGGCGCCCGACTGCTCCTCGGAGCGCTCGAACAGCAGTTGCATGCCCAGGCACAGGCCGAGCAGCGGCACTCCCGCGCGTACGCGCTCGAGCAGCAGTTCATCGAGACCCAACGCGCGGATCGCGGCCATCCCGGCGGGAAACGCGCCGACGCCCGGCAGCACCAGACCCTCCATTTCGCGCAGCCGCTGCGGGTCGGCGCTGACCTCCACGCGCGCGCCCACGTGCTCGAATGCCTTCTCGGCCGAGCGGCGGTTGCCCATGCCGTAGTCGACCAGGCCGATGCGGGCAGGCTCTGTGCCGGGGGCGTTCACGCTGTGAGCGTGCCCTTCGTGCTCGGCACGCCGCTCTCGCTCGGGTCGAGTGCCACCGCCTGGCGCAGAGAGCGCGCGAACGCCTTGAAGGCCGCCTCGATCATGTGGTGGGCATTGGTGCCCCTCTGCACCTCCAGGTGCAGCGTGAGCTTGGCCGAGTTGGCCAAAGCTCTGAAGAACTCCTCGGTCAGCTCGTGGTCGAAGCCGCCGGTCGAGCCCGGTGGCAAGTCGGCCTCGAACAGCGTGAACGGGCGCCCGGAGATGTCGATCGCGGCGCTGGCGCGCGCCTCATCCATCGGCACGACCCCAAATCCATATCTGTAGATGCCCGCGCGATCGCCGAGCGCGCGATCGAGCGCCTGGCCGAAGACGATCGCCGTGTCCTCTGCTGTGTGGTGGGCGCCGGTCTGCAGGTCGCCGCTGACGCTCACGTCTAGATCCAGGCGGCCGTGACGGGCGAGCAGGTCGAGCATGTGGTCGAGAAAGCCCACGCCCGTCTCGCGCGTGCCCGCGCCCGTGCCGTCGAGGTTCAGCGCGAGGCATACCTCGGTCTCGGCGGTCTTGCGCTCGATCGTGGCGACCCGTGACGTTTTATCCGCGCCTTGCGGTTGTGAGCTCATCTCAATCATTGTCGCTTACCGTTTCCGGGGACGGCTCGCGGACACGTGCCAACATCGACTCGGCGTGCAGCGGAAAGCCCTCGGCCCGCGCGATCGGCGCGCCGGCGCGGGCGAGCTTGGCGGCGGCCTCATCGCCGATCTCCACGATCGACATGCGCCGGCGGAAGTGCCGCGGCGAGAGCGCCGAGGCAAAGCGCGCGGCGCCGTTGGTCGGCAACACGTGGTTGGAGCCGGCCGTGTAGTCGCCAAACGCGGTGGCCCCGTTGCGGCCGAGAAAGAGGCAGCCGGCGGTGCGCACCTTGGGCGCCAGCGCCTGCTCGGCGGCGCCCACGAGTTGCAGGTGCTCGGGCGCGAACTCGTTGGCCAGCTCGATCGCGTCCTGCGGCGTTGCCGTCTCGATCAACACGCAGGCATCCGGCTCGAGGCTGGGCCAAGAGGCCGCCGCGCGCTCGATCTCGGCCTGGAGCGCGTCGAGCGCCGGCAGGGAACTGGAGACGGCCGCCACGATGCTGCGCCAACCGTGCTCTGCCTGGGCGAGCAGGTCGAGCGCCACCAGGCGCGGGTCGGCGTCGGGGCCGAACACGACCATCAGGTCGCTTGGCCCGGCGAAACCCTCGATGCCGACGACTTTCGAGAGTTGTCGCTTTGCTTCCTGCACATACGGGTTGCCGGGACCGACCACCACGTCCACGCGCTTCACCGACTCGGTGCCGTAGGCGAGCGCGGCGATCGCCTGAGCACCGCCCATGCGGTAGACGGACTCGACGCCGCACAGCCTGCATGCCGCGAGGATCGCCTGGTGCGCTTGGCCGTCGAGGCCGGGGGGCGTACTGACCGCAACGTCGAGCACGCCGGCCGCACGGGCCGTGACGACGCCCATCACGACCGTGCTCGGGTAGGCGGCGCGGCCACCCGGCGCATATACCGCGGCGGAGCCGACGGGCAACTCGCGCACCGTGACGCGCTGACCCTGCGCCAGCTCGACCTCCACCTGCTCGGAGCCGACCTGTGCGTCGGCGACGCGCGCCACGTTGGCGATCGCCACCTGCAAGCCCGCGACTACGTCGAGCGGCATTTGCTCCAGCGCTTCGTCCAGCTCACCGGCGGATACGCGCAGCGGCAGCGGCTGCTTGCCATCGGTGTCGAACTTGCGTGCGTACTCGAACACAGCCTCGTCGCCCTCGGCCTCCACGTGTGCCGCGATATTGGACACCAGCTCCGCGATCTCTTCGTCGAGGCCATCGCCAACCAACCCGCGCAGGTGCCAGGCCGCCTCCACGGGGCCACCCTGGAGCTGCACGTCCGCTAGCGCTAGCCGCTTGACTCTCATGTCCACTCACCTCCCACCGGACCGCCACCGCACAGGGGCGACGCCGATTGGGCTTGACACTTGCGCCTCACACGCCACGCAACCGCTCCAGCATCCTGTCGATCTCCTGGGCGCGCAGCTTGTGCGAC
>Ga0210395_10004523_pt1 | contig 10704 bp, 11 predicted proteins | sample IncBWH4OmetaG_FD_150861 | JGI IMG/M metagenome (GOLD analysis project Ga0210395, IMG submission 150861) | Forest soil microbial communities from Barre Woods Harvard Forest LTER site, Petersham, Massachusetts, United States - Inc-BW-H-4-O ...
CCATGTCCGATCACCCCTTTCATCGTTGTGGGTGACCTCACGGTAGTGCGGCTCTGACCAGCCCGGATACCGTAGGACTACGGTACTTGCGGAGCCCAGGCGGGCCGCGCCGCCGACCCCCGCTTTCGCGGAGTACGGGCGTATAATTCCCCGCAATCCGCAATCTCCGGTGCGGAGGGAGGTCGCGATGGCGGAGCTTGGCCTGGCCGACACCAACGGCATCCTGCGCCAGCCGTGGATCGAGCCAGCGCGGACGAGCGCCGGCCTCGGCTGGGAGCGGCTGTACGTGTCCACGCAGGCAGAACGGCCGTATCAGGCGAGCTTCGGCTCGGCCGGGACGCATCAGCTGATCCTGCATCTCGACGGGCCTGTCACGGTGCGCCGTGGGCATGGCCAGCTCGGCAGCCCGCGGCGAGTGCCGCCCGGCGGCATGTTCTTGCACCCGGCGACCCATGACCTGACGGTGGAACTCGGCGGCGACCTGCGGACGGTGCACGTGTACCTCGCCGAGGACGCGGTGCGGGAGGCGGCGGGGCAGGACGGCCGGGTAGAGCTGGCGGAAGAGCTGGGGAGTTCGGATCCGCTTATCGAGCAGCTTGTTCTCGGCCTTGACGGTGTCTTGCGCGCGTGGGAGCCTGCCGCGCGCACCTACGTCGATCATCTGTCCGTGCTGCTGGCGGCGCAGCTCGGGCGTTATCACAGCGTGCGGCCGGCGACCCGGTGGCCGAAGGCGCAGCCGGGGCTGTCCGGGCGTCAGTTCGCCGCCGTGCGGGACCTGATGGAGGTGCGGCTCGCCGAGCCGATCCCGCTGGCCGACCTGGCCGGTGCGGTGTCGCTGTCGGTCAGCCAGTTCAGCCGCCAGTTCAAGGCGTGCACGGGGGAGACGCCGCACCGTTTCCTGATGCGGCTGCGGGTGGAACAGGCGTGCCGGCTGCTGCGGGCCAGTGCGATTCCCATCGCCGAGGTCGCGGTGCGCAGCGGCTTCTCACACCAGGAGCACCTGTGCCGGGTACTGCGTACCCAGCTCGGCGTGACCCCGGCCGAGGTGCGACGCGGTCAGTTACCGAGCTCGCCGCTTGCCCGTTCCATATCTGCCTTGTTCTTGACCAGCACGGGGAGGGTACGGCTGATGGCCGCGGAATCGAGGTCGGCCACCCCGAGCAGGACCAGGCTGCGGGCCCAGTCGACGGATTCGGCGATGCTGGGCGGCTTCTGCAGGTCGAGGCCCCGCAGTGCGTGCACCACGCGGGCCACCGCGGCGGCGAGCGCGGGCTTGATGTCGGGCACCCGCAGTTGGATGATCTCGCGTTCGCGTTCCGCGTCGGGATAGTCGAGGTGCAGGTACAGGCAGCGGCGCCGCAGCGCGTCGGACAGCTCTCGGGTGGCGTTGGAGGTAAGGACGACCAGCGGTGCCTGCCGGGCGGTCACCGTGCCCAGCTCCGGGATGGAGACCTGGAAGTCGGACAAGACCTCGAGCAGGAGCGCCTCGGTCTCCACCTCGACCCGGTCCACTTCGTCGATGAGCAGGAGCACGGGATCGGCGGCCCGGATCGCCGCGAGCAGGGGACGCTCCAGCAGGAAGTCCTCGGTGAAAATGCTCGCCTCGGTTTCATCCCACGAGTGCCCGTCATCGGCCTGGATACGCAGCAGCTGCTTCTTGTAGTTCCATTCGTACAGCGCTTTGGCCTCGTCCAGGCCCTCATAGCACTGCAGCCGCAGCAGCCGGGAACCGGTCATGGCCGCCGCGGCCTTAGCCAGTTCGGTCTTGCCGACCCCGGCCGGCCCTTCGATGAGCAGCGGCTTGCCGAGGCCGTCGGCAAGGAACAGGACGTCGGCGATCAGGTCGTCGGCAACGTAACCGGCTTCGCGCAGCCGCTCCTGGATGGTCGCGACATCGCCTAGGCGGTCGGTCACGGGGCGTACCAGTCAGGCAGGGCGGCGTCCACGTTGATCCAGACCGATTTCCGCGTCGTATATTCGGCCATCGCGGCGAAGCCCATCTCCCGGCCGTAGCCGGAACGGCCGGTCCCGCCGAACGGCGAGCCGGGGCTCACCCGCTTGTAGCAGTTGACCCAGACCATCCCGGACCGCAGCCCGTCCGCGACCCGGTGGGCACGCGCCAGGTCCGTGGTCCACAGCCCGCCGCCGAGCCCGTACTCGGTGCCGTTGGCGATGGCGACGGCCTCCTCGTCGGTGCTGAAGGTGCTGACCGTGACGACGGGGCCGAAGACCTCCTCCTGGCCTATCAGGCTGCCGGGATCGGCCCTGACGACGGTCGGCTGCAGGTAAAAGCCGCCGTTCAGGGCGGTATCGTCGGGCGGAGCGCCGCCCGTCAGTACCGTCGCGCCCGCGTCGACCGCCGCCTTGAGGTGGCCGAGGACCCGGTCCCGGTGCATGGCGGAGGTGAGCGGGCCAAGCTGGGTGGCCCGGTCCAGCGGGTGCCCGATCCGGATCCGCCGGGCCGTCGCGATGAACTCGTCCAGGAACTGCGTCGCGATAGCCTCGTGCAGCAGCAGCCGTGACCCGGCGATGCACGCCTGGCCCTGGTTGTGGAAGATCGCGAAGGCGGAGCCGCGCACGGCGGCCGCGATGTCGGCGTCGGGGAAGACGACGTTCGCGCCCTTGCCGCCCAGCTCAAGCTGGAGGCGCTTGAGGTTCCCGGCGCTGGCCGTCACGATCCGGCGGCCGGTCTCGGTCGATCCGGTGAACGATATCTTGCCGACATCCGGATGCTCCGCCAGCCGCGCACCGGCCGTATGCCCGTATCCGGGGACGATGTTCACTACCCCGGGCGGGAACCCGGTTTCCGCGAACAGCTCGGCCAGCCGCAGGCTGGTCATGGGCGTCAGCTCGGAAGCCTTGAGGACCGTGGTGTTGCCCGCCGCCAGGGCGGGGCCCAGCTTCCAGCTCGTGAACATCAGCGGGAAATTCCACGGCACGATCGAGCCCGCCACCCCGATCGGCTCATGCTTGACGTAGTTCAGGAAGCCCTGCTCGACGGGGACGACGGAGCCTTCGTGCTTGTCGGCCATCCCGCCGAAATAGCGGAATGTGGCGGCGGTGCGGGGCACGTCGAGCACGGTGGTGTCCCGGATCGGGTGGCCGGTGTCGAGCGACTCCAGCCGGGCCAGCTCTGCCGCGTGCTCCTCGATCGCGTCCGCGAGTTTCAGCAGGAGCCGGCCGCGCTCCGCGGCCGGGCGGGCGGCCCAGCCGGGAAACGCCCGCTGGGCCGCGGCGACCGCGCGGTCGATGTCCTCCGTCCCGGCCTCGGCCACCGCCGCCAGGACGGTTCCGTCGGCTGGGTTGATGACGTCGATGGTCTTCCCGGCCAGGCCACCGGTGAACTCGCCGTCGATGTAAAGCTCGGTCTGCACTGCTTAGAACTCGACGGGCTGGGTGGGGAACTGGCCGCTGCTGATGAGCTGCGGGATCTTGAGGCTGGCGTTCTCCCAGACCAGCAGCATGGATCGCTTCGGCGAGTAGCCCTGGTGCCGGATGTCCGAGGGCATGGCCGCGACATCGCCGGCCTTCATGATGACCTTGGCGCGCTTGCGCCCGGTGTCCCGGTCTTCGACATCCCAGATGATCTCGTCCGACAGCTGGACGAACCACTCGGCCCGGTCGTTGCCGTGGATGATCGGGAGGATGTACTCCTCGGTGGTGGGGCAGTAGAGGGACTCCCGGCAGACACTGACGACGCTCGGATTCCAGGTCACCGGGGACCTGGACAGGTAAGCGAACAGGTTGAACGAGCCAACCTCGGCCTCGAACCCGGGCTCGGCGTGGACGTCCGGCTCATCCTGCACGACATCGGCGAACATCCGGTTGACCGGATGGCCGTTGTCATCGTCGCGCAGGGGCTCGTCGCCAGGCAACGACACCATCCGCTGCGCGGTGACCCGGTGCCGGGTGATGGCGGCGTCGTTGTCGCCGTGCTTAGGGCCGAACGCCGAGCCGGTTTCTTCCGGGCTGGCGAACGGGTCGAACGTGTCGTTCGTCCAGTCGGACAGGATGGCCGAGAACGCCTGCTTGATGACGGGCGTCTGGATGTTCTCGACGTGGTCCAGTTCGGCTTTGCGGTACGCGTCGTTGTACCGGCCGGCGAACAGGTCTACCGTCCCGTAGTGGTTCACGGTGCCGAGCACGCCATCGAAGTTGACGATCCCGTAGAAGAACTCCCACGCGACGTCCCGTTGCAGCGCCCGGAGAAAGGCGTCGACGCTCATCACGTGGCGGCCCGTGGGCCACTCGAGGTACGCGAAGTACTCGTCCCGGCTGAAGTGGAACTGGCCTAGTGTGAAACTCCGGTAACCGAACTCATTCGGCTCGTGGACTTCGCTGCTGGTAGCAGCATCGGCGACGGTCATCGGTACTCCTCCTCCTCCTCCTCCTCCTCCTCCTCCTCCTGTGTGCCGGTCATGCCGTCTGGCAGATCTCGGACCAGCGGAACTGGGTGTCGGGACCCTCAACGGTCTGGATGAGCAGCGCGGCCGGCGACTGCGACGCGTAGCGGTAGGCCCGGCCCGCGGGCAGCAGGGTCAGATGACCGCGCCTGGCCACCACTGTCCCCATCAGCGTTTCCGCCGCGTCGCCGGGCACGCTCCCTGACCCGCTGTCCGGCAGCGAGTGCCCGGCCCGCAGGGTCTTGAAGGTGAACTCCACTTGCCCGTCGAGCACCAGCGCGCTCTGGTCGTGCGCGGCGGCCCGCCAGCCGGATGTTCCCTCGACCCGGACGGCTTCCAGGACGTACTCGAAGTTCTTCGCGACCGCGATCTGCTCGAACGGCTTGGCCAGCGACGCGACCTCGAAGATGTTGGAGAAGGCGTAGTTCTTGGGGTCATCGTTGATGACCTCGACCCCGCCCTTCTCGTAGCTGGCGAGCGACGCCAGGCGTGTTACGTAAGGCATAACCAGCTCCTCGTTACCTGTTCGCACAGGTCTCCGACGCTACTCAGTCTGAGTCTGGCCCCGCCGGGGTTCAAGTGTCCTGCACGAAAGGAGCATCCTTGGGCACGTTCTTGCGTGTGCCTGGCGATCAGGCTCAGGCCTCCACGCGGCGGCCGCCCCACCCGTCGGGCGGCGGCGGCGCGGCGGACGGCGGTTCGCCGGGCCGCAGCACGCTGGCCCCGATCGCGATGGATCGCAGTTGCGCGAGGATATCGGCGAGGTCGCTGGCCAGCGGGAGGTAGCAGAGGAGTTCGGTGACGCCCGCGTGAGCGAGCCGGGCCGCCGTCGCCTGGCATTCCTCCAGCGTGCCGAACAGCCCCTGCGCAGCGGGATGGCCGGTGAGCATGAACAGGTCGTCGGCGTCGGCCCGCGCTTGTGCCTCCGCCACGGTGCGGCCCACGGACACCGGGACTTCCGCGAGCACGGGCCGCCCCGTGGCGATGGCGGTGCCCGCGGTGACTTCGGTGAGCTCGGTGAGCTCGGAGGCCAGATCGCGGGCAGGTGAGCACGGGAGGAACACGGCTGTCGCGGGAGCGGCCGCGGGCACGGGCAACGCGAGTTCGGTGACGGCCGTGCCCGGTCCCCGGGTGGTCAAGCCCCGGGCAAACAAGGGCTGCCAGCGTGCCACCGACGCCGGCGCCCCCGACAAGGCGATGCTGATGCCGCCCGCCACCGCCATGCGGTCGAGCGACGCGGGGTCCGTCCGGTCGGCGTCCACCACCAGTCCCGTCCGAACCGGGGTGCTGGCCGCTAGCCAGCCGAGCAGGCTGGCGGTGTCCGCTTCACTCATGGCAGGCGTGGTGAGCGGCCACCAGGGCTGGCGCAGCCAGACACCGCCCAGGCCGAGCCGCCCGACCAGAGTCGCCACCTGGCGGGCGCGCGCAGCGTCGAGGCGGCCGTCGATCACCACGCTCACGGTCACCGCCCGGGCCGTCGGCGGCTCGCTTACGCTTGCGTCCATGGCCAGCCATGCTAATGGCGCTGCTGCCGTCGTGTCCGGGGCAGCGGACCCGCTCGCCGAAGCGGTTCGCGACGCGATCGGTGAGTTCGCCCGCAAGCTGCGCTGGCTGGGTGTGGAGGTGTCCATCGCCGAGGTCGCCGATGCCCTGCGCGCGATCCGTGCGGCAGACCTTCTGGACCGGGCTCAGTTGCGGCGGCGGCTGCAGGTCACGCTCGTCAAGCGGGCCGCGGACATCCCCACCTTCCTGGCCGCGTTCGACCTGCTGTTTCCGGCTCTGGCAGCGCCCGCAGACAGCGGCGGTGCGCTAGCAGCGGCGGGGGACGGTCCGGTCGGCCAGCCGGCGTCCCCGGATCTGCTGGCCCGCCTGGTCTCGCGGTTGCGCGGAGACCCCGGAGCAGGCGTGAGCCAGCTTGCCGCGGAGGTGATCAGCGCGTACGCGGGCCTCCAGGGCGGGCAGGTCGCCGGATCGCAGCGCTATTACGAGTACCGGATCATGCGCCAGCTCGATCTCAGCACGCTATTGCACCGGGCGATGCAGCTCGATGATGACGCAGTGCGGCCACCTCTGAGCAAGCAGCTGGCCAGGATGGAGCAACAGGAGCGATTGGAGGAGCTGCGGGCCGAGATCGCCGCCCAGTTGCGCGCTCACCTCGCCGGGCTCCGCGGCCTGGAACCGTCGCTCGGCCAGCTCCGTGAGTCCGTGCTGGACACCGAGTTTCTCCGGGCAGGCCCCGCCGAGCTTGAAGCCATGCGGGCCATCGTCCGGCCGCTAGCCCGGCGGCTCGCGGCGACGGCCAGACGCCGGCGGCGGGCGAACGCCACCGGGCGGCTGGACGTGCGCCGGACCATGCGGCGCGCTATCAGCGCCGGCGGCGTTCCCCTGGATCCCGCCTGGCGGCGGCGGCGCCGCTCCCGGCCGCGGCTGCTGGTGCTGTGCGACGTATCCGGGTCGGTCGCGGAATTCGCGAAATTCACCCTGTCCCTGCTCCACGCGCTGCACGCGGAGCTACCCCGGCTTCGTTCGTTCGTCTTCGCGGACGGCGTCGCCGAAGTGACCGACCTCCTTGAGTCCAGCCCCGGAGTGATCGATTCCCGGATGCTGCTGTCACGTCCGGGGGTCGTCCGGGGTGACGGGCACAGTGACTACGGCGCCGTGCTGTCCCACTTCCTGGACGAACAGGCCGGGGCACTATCGCGTGATTGCGTACTGATCATCTGCGGCGACGCCCGGACCAACTACCGCTATGAGCGGGCGGACCTGCTGCGTACCCTGCACGCCCGGGTCCGGGCCATTCACTGGCTCAATCCCGAGCCAGTCGATGGCTGGAACACCACCGACTCGTGCATCGGGAAATACGAGCCGTACTGCGACACCGTTACCGAAGTACGCACCCTGCGCCAGCTCAGCGAGTGGGCCGGCAAGCTTCTGTAGGTTGCTAGCGTGTGACCCATGTCGAGCATCTTCATCACGGGGTCATCGGACGGTATCGGTCAGGAGACGGCCAGGCAGCTGGTGCGGGACGGGCACCGGGTCGTGCTGCACGCCAGGAACGACGCTCGGGCGGAGCAGGCTCTCGCCGCGGTGCCCGCGGCCGCCGGGGTCGCCACCGGGGACCTGTCGGTCATCGCCGGGATCCGCCAGACCGCGGCGACCGCCGGTGCGCTCGGGCCGTTCGCTGTCGTGATCCACAACGCCGGCGTGGGCGGTGGCGGGCGACGCCAGACCACGGCCGACGGGAACGAGCGGATCTTCGCGGTGAACGTGCTCGGTCCCTACCTGCTGACCGCGCTGATGGAACTGCCGGAGCGGCTCATCTACCTCTCCTCCGGCCTGGAGTCGGTGGGCCGGGTGAATCTGGACGACCTGCAGTGGGAACAGCGCCGCTGGGACGGCATGCAGGCCTACAGCGACTCCAAGCTCTACGACGTGCTGCTCGCCTTCGCGATCGCGCGCCGGCGGCCGCAGGTACGCAGCAACGCGGTCGACCCCGGCTGGATCAAGACGAAGCTCGGCGGCTCGGGCGCCACCGACCGGCTCCCGGTCGGCGCGTCAACCCAGGTCTGGCTGGCCGCCTCTGACGACCCCGCCGCCCAGGTCACCGGCCGGTATTTCAAGTGGAAGCGGGACCTGCGGGCCAACCCGGAGGCCTACGACACCGCCCTTCAGGAGGCCCTGCTCGCCGCCTGCGCCAAGCTGACGGGGACCGAACTGCCCGGCTAGCGGTTGCTCAGCGGCTGGGAGTTCTCAGTGGCTGGGGGTCCTCAGCGGCTGCGTCGCATGGTCGCGCCCACCGCGGTGACGAAGGCCAGGAGCAGGACGCCTGACACGAGCACCGCCGCCGCCAGCCCCGGAGTGAGCAGCAGGTAGCCCAGGCCGGACGTGACCAGGGCCGCGGCCAGCAGCAGCCCGGCCGGCGCCAGCCAGCGGGGCAGCACGGTCGACGTCAGCGCCAGCGCCGCCAGGGCGCCGGCCATCCCGGCGAGCAGGAACATCTTCCCGCCGTCGACCCGCATGAGCGCGCTGTAGAGCGTCCCGGCGGCCGCGGCTCGCCGGCCGTGGACCGGGCTGAGCACCAGCCACGCGCCCAGACCGAGCTCGGCCCACGACACCGCCACCGCGGCCAGCCCGAAGCCGGCCGCCGTCAGGCCGGCCCGGCGTTCGCCGCGCCGGCGGGCAGCCTGGGCCGCGAGGATGACGACGACGGCCAGCGCGGTGGCGGCGATCCCCTCAGCGAGCACGAACATGGCAATCGTCGGCCCGCCATGTCCGGCGAACGCCGCCACGACCTGGCTGCCGGATGCGGCCACGCTCGGATTGGGCGCGCCAACCGACACGCTGACGATCCAGGCCACGGTGTAGCCGATGCCAGCGAACACCGGCAGGCCGCGCGCGGCCCGGTTCCGGCGGCCGGCCCGGTCCCGGGTCGTCGCGTCGGTGGTCATGCGGTGCCCCTCTGCCTGCTGACGGTCCCTTGCAACTCGAGCCTGCCTGGTGCGGCCGTCCGTGGCCAGTGGCTGTAATGACAACATTCGCAAGAAAACAGACGTTGCCGAGCGGCGGCGCGGGCGGCAGAATCGGTGTCATGGCACCCCGGCGTCACCGCGTGGTGTGCGTGCTCTCCGACGGCATGACCTCGATCGGCGTGGCCATCGCCAACGACATTTTCGGCGCGCCGTGGGATCCCGGCTTCCCGTGGTACAGCTACCGGGTCTGCACCGCCGATCCGTCCCCGATCCGGGTCGGCCCGCTCCGGGTCGAGGTCGACGACGATGTCGGCGCGCTGTCCCGGGCGGACACGGTCATCATCCCCGGACGCGGGAGCCGCCCGCCATCCGCTGAGCTGCTGGCGGCCCTGCGGCGCGCCAGCGAGCGAGGCGCCCGGATGGTGTCGTTCTGCACTGGCGCCTACCTGCTGGCCGAGGCGGGGCTGCTGGACGGGCGGCCCGCCACCACCCTGTGGTCGCACGCCGAGCGGTTCCGGGCGCGGTTCCCCGCGGTGCAGCTGGACCCCGGCGTGCTGTACATCGACGATGGCCAGGTGCTGACGTCGGCCGGCAACTCCGCGGCGGCCGACCTCGCCCTGCACATCGTGCGCGGCGACTTCGGCGCGGAGATCGCCAACACCGTGGCCCGCCACATGGTCGCGCCGCCGCACCGGCGCGGCGGCCAGGCCCAGTACGTGGAGACACCGGTGGGCACCCGCGCCGGAACCGGGGACCAGGTCGCGGAGACCCTGGACTGGGCCATGCGGCGACTCGGCCAGCCGCTGCCGGTCGCGGTGCTGGCCGCCCGCTCCGCGCTCAGTCCACGGCAGTTCACCAGGCAGTTCCGCCAGGCCACCGGCACAACCCCGCACAAGTGGCTGCTCACACAGCGGCTCGCCCTCGCTCAGCGCCTCCTGGAGACGACCACCCTGCCCATCGACCAGGTCGCCGCCAGCGCCGGATTCGGCACCTCCGCCGCGATGCGGCAGCAGTTCCAGCAGGCTCTGGACACCAGCCCGGTCGCCTACCGGCAGACTTTCCGGCCGCCGCCGGTGGCTGGCAGGCGTTAGCCAGCCGGGCTTCGCGGACGCATAACGTCCTGGACCCGCGTTACTGTGAGCGCCATGACGACCCGAGGGGGCAGGCAGGCGAGAGCCGACCGGACTCGTTCACGTGAGCCGGTCACGGCGGCGGACCTGACCATCATGCCGGCCAGCGAGGCCTCGTGGGCCGACCTGCAGGCGATCTTCGGGACCAGCGAACAGGGCAAGTGCAACTGCCAGCGCTTCAAGACGACCGGCTGGTTCTGGGCGCAGGCCACCGACGAGGGCAGGCGCCAGCAGTTTCGCGACCAGGTCAACTGCGACGACCCGGGCGCCGCCGCGACCACCGGACTGGTCGCCTACCTGCGCGAGCCCGACGGGACCGAGGTCCCCGTCGGCTGGGTCGCGGTCGAGCCGCGCACCTCCTACCCGCGGATCCTGGCACTGCGCCGCACCTGGACCGGCCGCGAGCACGAGGACAAGGACGACGACTCGGTCTGGTCCGTGACCTGCTTCGCCGTCCGCCAGGGCTACCGCAAGCGCGGCATCAGCTATGCGCTGGCGGCCGCCACCATCCCGTACGCGAAGGCCAGCGGCGCCCGCGCGGTCGAGGGCTACCCGATGATCACCCAGCCGGGCAAGGAAGTGACCTGGGGCGAGCTGCACGTCGGCGCCCGCCAGGTCTTCGCCGACGCCGGCTTCACCGAGGTCAGCCACCCGACCCAGCGGCGCGTGGTGATGCGCGTCGACTTCGGCCGTTAGCCAGGC
>Ga0210395_10004524_pt1 | contig 10703 bp, 5 predicted proteins | sample IncBWH4OmetaG_FD_150861 | JGI IMG/M metagenome (GOLD analysis project Ga0210395, IMG submission 150861) | Forest soil microbial communities from Barre Woods Harvard Forest LTER site, Petersham, Massachusetts, United States - Inc-BW-H-4-O ...
ACGGCGTTCCTCCGCTTGGCCTTGTCCCTGTCTACATCCGCAGCCGTTGCTTGTCAGCACGGGAGGCCGGCCGCTGGCGCGCGGTTGGCGGCTCCCATAACATGCGCCCGCAAGCACCGGCGGAGGACACGTTGCGAGGCAACAGGATTGCAATCACGGCGCTGGTGGCGATGCTCGCCGTCGCTGCCGCGATTTCCGCCGGCCATGCGCAAGCCAATTATCCCTCCCGCGTCGTCAAGCTGATCGTGCCCTACCCGCCCGGCGGCGGCACCGACCTGTTGGCGCGGGTGCTGGCCGACCAGCTCGGCCGCAAATGGGGGCAGTCGGTGATCGTCGAGAATGTCGGCGGCGCCGGCGGCAATATCGGCGGATCGGAAGTTTTCCGCGCCGACCCCGACGGCTATACGCTCTTGCTCGCCTCGCCCGGGCCGATCGCCACCAATGCCTACATGTATAAGGACATGTCCTACGACCCGGCGAAGTGGGTACCGATCGCGGTGTTGGCGACCTCGCCCTATGTGCTGGTGCTCAACAACGGCTTTGATGCGCAAAACCTGCCGCTCTTGCTCACCCATGCCAAAGCCAATCCCGGCCGCTTGACCGCGGCGACGCCCGGCGTCGGCTCGGTCGGGCAACTCGCCACCGTCGAGCTGGAATTGCTCGCCGACATAAAGCTGCTGCAAGTCCCCTACAAAGGCTTGAGCCCGGCGGTCGCCGACGTCCTGGCCGGCAATGTCGACATGATGTTCGACATGCTGGCGACCTCGCTGCCGCTCTATCGCGCGCAGAAGGAAAAGATCATCGCCGTCGGCGGCACCGAGCGCGTCAAGGATTTGCCCGACGTGCCCACCCTTGCCGAAGCCGGCGTGCCGGGCTATCGCGCGGTGACATTCTTCGGCATCGTGGCGCCGCCGCAAACGCCCGACGCGCTTGCCGACAAGATCAACCGCGACGTCGTGGAATGTCTCAAGAAGCCTGAGTTCATCGAAAAGACCAAAGCTTTGGGCATGGATCTGGCCCCCGGCAGCCGCGCCGACGCGGCAAAATTCTTCGCCGAAGAACGCGCGCTCTGGGGCAAGGTCATCAAGCAAGCCGATATCCCGTTGCAGTGAAGCCGCACGACCGGAGAAGATCAATGGGACATCTCGCCGACGGAAAATGGACCAACCAAAACATCCTGTCCAATCACGACGAGACAGGGCTCTACTACAAGCGTCCCTCCGTCTTCCGTCATCACATCGGCAACGCGCCGGACGCCGAATTTCCCGCTGAACCCGGCCGCTATCACCTTTACTGCGCCGTCGCCTGCCCGTGGGCGCATCGCACCACGCTGATGCGCACGTTGAAGAAACTCGAAGCCATCGTGACGCTGACCAACACCTTTCAAGAGCCTGGCGGCCAGGGCTGGTCGTTCGGCGAGGCCGGCCACATCGTGCCCGGAACCGATCTTCGCGTGCGCTGGCTGCATGAACTTTACACGATCGCCGATCCCGCCTGCACGACGCGCGTAACCGTGCCGACGCTGTGGGATGCCAAGACCCGCCGCGTCGTCAACAACGAGTCGTCCGAGATCATTCGGATCTTCAACACGGCATTTTCAGGCATTGCGCAGCCGACGCCCGACTACTATCCCGAGCCGCTGCGTTCCGAAATCGACGCAACCAATGCGCTGGTCCTCAAAGGCGTGAACGACGCCGTCAACGGTTGCGGCTACTCGATCACGCAGGAGGCTTACGACGGCTCCGTCAAGCTTCTGTTCGAGACACTGAGCGGCCTGGAGCAGCGGCTGGCGCGGCAGCGCTATCTCTGCGGCGAGGCCGAGACCGAGGCGGACTGGCGCCTGTTTCCTAGCCTCGTGCGTTTCGATCCCTGCTACTATGTCGGCTACAAATGCAACGTCCGTCGCCTCGAAGAATATCCAAACCTGTCGAACTACCTTCGCGACCTTTATCAGACGCCGGGGATCGCGGATGTGTGCGACATCGACGGCATGAAGCGCGGCGTATTCAGCAAGGCCGGCCCGGTCGGCTCGAACGGCATCATCCCGGCCGGCCCCACGGTCGACTATCTGCGGCCGCACGATCGCGACCGCCTTGCTCGCCGCAATTGAGGCGACACAGAACATGATAACAAAGCGGATAAAGAGAACGTGATGGATTTGGCAGCAAAAGGCTCCGGCATCGGCCAGCCGGTACGGCGGCGCGAGGATTTGCGTCTCGTGCGCGGCGGCGGCCGCTACACCGCCGACGAAAACCTGCCGGGCCAGGTCTATGCGGTCATGGTGCGCTCGCCGCATGCGCATGCGCGCATACGCAGCATCGCGACCGAGGATGCCAAGGCCGCACCCGGCGTGCTTGCGGTGCTGACCGGCGTGGACTTCGCCGCGGACGGCCTCAAGCCGATCCCGCACAAGCCGTGGTCGCCGCATCAGAAGGAGGCCCAGCTGCACCTCAAAGGCGACGAGCCGCCGTTCGAAGCGCCGCATTATCCATTGCCGACCGACAAGGCGCGCTTCGTCGGCGAAGCGGTGGCGATGGTGGTCGCCGAAACCGTGCACGCGGCGAAAGATGGCGCCGAGCGCATCGTCATCGATTACGAGGTTCTGCCGGCCGTGGTCGAAACCATTGCGGCCGCGCGCCAGGACGCACCGCGGGTGCACGACGGCGCGCAGTCCAACGTCTGCTTCGATGGCGAACTTGGCGATGCGGCGGCGACCGACGCCGCCTTTGCCCGTGCCGCCCACGTCACCCGGTTCGAGACCTGGGTGCAGCGCATCACCGGCGTGCCGATGGAGCCGCGCGCGGCGCTCGCCGCCTACGATCCGCAGACGGAACGCTACACCGTCTATGCCGGAAATGGCGGCGCGGTGCGGTTGAAAAACGATCTCGCCACCATGCTCGACGTGCCGCCGGAGAAAGTCCGCGTGCTGATGCAGGACGTCGGCGGCAATTTCGGCACCCGCGGCATGATCTATGCCGAATTCGCGGTGGTGGCGTGGGCGGCGAAAAAGCTCGGCCGGCCGGTGAAATGGATCATCGAGCGCCACGAATCGTTCCTGAGCGACTATCAGGCGCGCGACCTTGCCGTCGAAGCCGAGCTCGCGCTCGACGACAAGGGCAAATTCCTGGCCATGCGCGGCTCCAATCTCGGCAATCTCGGCGCCCACACCACCAATTTCGCCATGGTGCAAAAGGGCGTGCAGATGATGTCGAGCATCTACCGCATGCCGGCGGCTTATTTCCGCGCCCGCGCCACGCTCAGCCACACCTCGCCGACGCGGCCCTATCGCAGCGCCGGCCGGCCGGAAGTGATCTTCGTCATGGAGCGGCTGATCGATCTTGCCGCGCGCGAATGCGGCTACGACCGCGTCACCTTGCGCCGGCGCAATCTGGTGACCGAGAAGGAACTGCCGTACAAAAATCCGTTCGGCGTCGAATACGACAACGGCGATTATATCGGCGGCATGGATTTGGCGCTAAAGCTCGGCGACTGGGCGGGATTCAAGCGCCGCCGCGCCGAAGCCAAGAAGCGCGGCAAGTACCGCGGCATCGGCGTCGGCAATTACGTCGATATCTCCACCGGCGTACCGCGCGAGAAAGCCGAGATCACCGTTTCGCCCGAAAACTTCGTCGAACTGATCATCGGCGTCACCTCGCAAGGCCAGGGCCATGAGACGAGCTTTGCCCAACTGATCGTCGAATGGCTCGGCGTGCCGATCGAAAGCGTGCGCTTCGTCACCGGCGACACCGATCGCGTCACCGTCGGCGGCGGCGCCCATTCCGGCCGCGGCATGCGGCTTGGCTCGATCGTCATCAAGAAATCCACCGACGGCATCATCGAGAAAGCCTTGCACATCGCCGAGCATCTGCTCGAGACCGCGGCCGCCGATATCGAGTTCAAGGACGGCCGCTTCGCCGTGAAAGGCACCAACCACGCCGTCGGGTTGTTCGACGTGGCGCGCGCCGCGCTGGAGCACGCCGATTTGCCCGAAGATTTGCGCGGGCCTTTGTATGCCGCGTGCGACGAAACCGTCGCCGAGGCCAGCTACCCTTACGGCGCCCATGTCTGCGAAGTCGAAGTCGATCCCGATACCGGTTCAGTCAAGGTGATCACCTATGTCGCGGTCGACGACGTCGGCCGCGCCGTGAACCCGCTCATTATTCACGGCCAGGTCCACGGCGGCATCGCCCAAGGAATCGGGCAAGCGCTGCTGGAACACGCGCACTACGATCCGGAGAGCGGGCAGATGCTCGCCGGCTCGTTCATGGACTACGCCATGCCGCGCGCGTCCGACTTGCCGAACTACATCACCGAGCTGAGCGAGGTGCCCTCCTCCACTCACCCGCTCGGCATCCGTCCCGCCGGCGAAGGCGGCACGGTGCCGGCGCTCGCCGTGGTCATCAATGCCGTGGTCGACGCGCTGTGGGATTTCGGCGTGCGCCACGTCGAAATGCCGGCGACGCCGCAGAAGGTGTGGCAGGCTATTGAGGATGCCAAGAAGGCTGCGGCGCCCGCGAAGGCTCATTGATTAGGACGCCCTGTAAACGGCCTATCGCGTTGCAAAGCATCCAAGAATTTTGGTTCCGGGTAAGGCCAGGGGCCGCTGATTGGGAGCGGTGAGTGGTGGCTGCTTCCCGTGTTCACGGAGCGTCACGGTCGACCGCGCTGCGTCCGCTTTGTCACCAAAAGCTGCCGCCGCAGTCGCCGATCGGTGCGGCAGCTGTGGGCCAACAGCGGACTAATGCAGTGCAGCAATTTCGGGGGAGAATCGACAAGGCAACTCAGCTACGAAGGGTCCGCATTGATCTTCGCCGGCGTCGCCGGTGATTACGCGAGCAAAGACCCAGACAATTCCACAAATACCTGTAACGCGAACTTAAGCATCGCAAGCGATGTCGGCGCCGCTGCCGCGTATTTTGACATCGATCAAAGTCTAAAGTCACCGTTCGCATATTGTTCGTGCAGATCGACCGGCACGATCGCGAACGAGCAGAAACGATGCAGTTCCTCAAATCGACCGGTAGCAAGCTGCGGCGATTATTGCCGTGCATTCTCGCGTCCGCCATCGGCGTCGCCGCAAGCGTAACAGCTGCCGGCGTGATCGTTCAGCGAGACAATAATGATGCCGATCGACAATTCCACGTGCTTGCCGAGAACCATTTCATGGTTCTGCAAAATGGCCTCGATGAATATGTGAACCGGTTGCACGCCGTGCGCGCGCTGTTTGACAGCTCGGAAGAACCGGTGACGCGAAACGAATTCGAAGCATTTACTCGGCCAATTCTTGCCGACAATTCCGCCATCGCAACCCTGTCGTGGGTACCGCGGCTGCTCAATTCAGAACGTGCGGAGCATGAGCGCTCGGCAGTTTTGCAGGGACTTGCGGGCTATCGCATCAAAGCCATGAATGCCGATGGCAAGATGGCGCTGTCTCCCGAACATAGCGAGTACTATCCGGTTTACTATGCCACCTTGCCGATGTCCTCTCCGCTTTATGGCCTTGATCTGCGCTCCGAGCCGCCGACGCTGGCGGAGATGGAGCATGCGCGGGACTCCGATCGATTGGGCTTTTCCCCGATTCGTACGCTGGTCAGCGCGGGCGGCACCCAAAGCGGCTATCTCTTCTCAATGCCGGTTTACAAACGTGGATCACTTCACGATACGATAGAGGAACGGCGCGACAATCTCATTGGTTTCGTTCATGGGTCGCTGATTACCGGCCAGATGGTCGATACGATCATCGCCGCGAACAAAACGCCGAAAGGGCTCGACTCGTTCTTCTTCCTGCCTGGCGGCGGCCGGGACGATTTGCCGGCCTATGTCCATAGCTCGCGGCTGCGCACGACGCCGGCTGAACCGATGAGTGAAGCTTCGCTTGCCGCCGGCCCGCATTGGTCGCGAGCTCTCATAGCTGACGGACAGCCCTGGATGACGATGGAGATGGTGCCGATGCCCGGTGGTCCACTGACCGCTCAGCATGGTCGCTCATGGGTCGTGTTGGCCTTCGGGTTTATCCTCACCAGCGCCGTCGTGATTTATATCCGATCTTCACGGCGCTACGCCTTTCGCATGATGCGGGTTAATCAAAAAGTTTCCGAGCTCGCACAAATGGACGCACTCACCTCGCTCGCCAACCGCCGTGCCTTTATAGAACGGCTTGGTGCTGCGTTTGCCGCGTGCCGCCGTGGCGCGAATCCGTTTTCCATCCTCTATTTCGATCTCGATCACTTCAAGGACGTCAACGACACGCTTGGCCACGCTATCGGCGATGCGCTGCTGCGGCAGGTCGCAAGTCGCGTGACTGACGCGACCCGCGAGAACGACATAGTGGCGCGTTTCGGCGGCGATGAGTTTGCAATATTGCAGAGCGATGCCAACGATATTGCCGCAGCTGGCGCGCTCGCCGCCAAGATCGGGCAAATTCTTGCCGAGCCCTATTTTATCGAGGGCAACGAAGTGCATATCTCGGTCAGTATCGGGATATCGCGTTATGCGCCGGATATCCCGGGGCCCGATGCCATGATCATCCAGGCCGACCTTGCGCTCTATCGCGCAAAAGAAGAAGGACGCAACTGCTATCGCTTTCACAGCGCCGACCTCGACCGCGAGGTGCAGGACCGCGTGGTCATCGGCGAAGAGCTTCGCGGCGCGCTCGACCGCAACGAGCTCGAGCTTCACTACCAGCCGCAAGTCGAACTCCGTTCCGGCCGTATTGTCGGGCTGGAAGCGTTGCTGCGCTGGAACCATCCCAAGCGTGGTTGGATCCCACCGGCGATATTCATCCCCATTGCGGAGCGCACCGGTCAGATTCAGATACTCGGCCGGTGGGTACTCGATGCCACCTGCCGGCAATTGCGATCCTGGCAGGACCAAGGCGTCGCGCCTGCGCTTGTTGGTGTGAACGTTTCGGCGCTTGAATTCAAAGGCTCGGCCGATCTCGACCGCGATGTTGCGAAATGTCTCGGCAAGTGGAGCATTGCGCCCGGAACGATCGAAATCGAGCTGACCGAATCCGTGCTGATGGACATCACACAGCAACACAACGAACGGTTCGAGCGTTTGCGCCAGCTCGGCGTCAGAATCGCGATCGATGACTTTGGCACCGGATATTCGTCGCTCAGCTACCTGGCGAATTATCCGATCAGCCGCATGAAGATCGCGCGGGAACTGGTGTTCGGCGTCGATACCGATTCACGCAGTGCGACGGTCGTGCGTGCCGCGATTCGCATGGCGCACGAACTCGGCATTGAAATCATCGCTGAAGGCGTGGAGACGGAGGGCCAGACAAAGTTTCTGCTGTCCGCGGGCTGCGAGAGTGGTCAGGGCTTTTACTTTTCAAGGCCGGTCAACGCTGAGCGCGCGACCAAACTGCTGCGGGCGGGCAGGATCAGTCCAGTGCGACGATCGCTAAGACTTATAGAGACCACCGCGGCGTAAATCGATTGTAGCGCGTAGACGCATTCTCCGAATGCTGCCGCCTAGGGCATACCGGCAGCATTTTTTTGACGGAGCCGCCGCATCACATGTCCGCTAATGGAACAGTCCGGCATGCTCCTGCCCCGCCAGCGATTGAAGCTGGCCAAGGACGCCTAACGTCAAGGCGAAAGAATCTTTCGCACTGCGTCATTTGACGGTGGCGAAGTGTCGCTTAGGGTCAATAACTGCCTCGCCGACCGTGTGGGCGGCGCGGCAGAAAGACCCTCCAAAGCGGCCTCGAAAGCGGCCGATCGGCACGGCCTAGACATAGACGAAGCTATACGCGAGTGCGATTGCGAGTAGGCGCGTTGTGCAAAAGCGATTTGCCCGGTTTTTGCGAGATACCTATTTCTTCGCGATGCCAAGCACAGCCGCGATATGGGCGACTTGCGCGTATTGCTCCTTGAGGGCTGCGATGAACGCGTCGACGCCCATTGGCGCGGCTGGCTGCCCCACGAGCGCCAATCTTTCGCCGGTCGTCTTGTCGTCGAGCGCGCTGAGCACATCCGCCGCGATCCGCCGGCGCAAGTCGATCGGCATATCGCGGGGCCCGAGGAGGCCAAGGACGGGGCTGGCGAGCAAGGCGGGGAATCCGGCTTCGACCACCGAGGGAATGTCCGGGGCGATGGGCGATCGCTCGCGGTCGTTGACGGCGATGATCTTGATCTTGCCGGTCTGCGCGTAAGTGCGCATCGCGGCGTAGGATTGCATGCACAACTGGATTCTGTTTTCGCCGAGATCGACCGGCGACTTGGTGATGTCGCGGTAAGGAACTTTGGCGATCGCGAGGCCGTTTTCCTTGACGAATGCGTCGAAGACGAATTCCGAGAATCCGGGTGCGACCGCATAGCTCGTCTCGTTCGGCTTGGCCCGCGCCAGGGCCACGAATTCGGCCAGTGTGGAGATGCCGAGACTTGTCGGCACGGCTATGGCGATCTGTACCTTGGCAACCCCCGCGATCGGCGCCAGGTCGGTCTCGGGATCGAATGACATGTCCTCGTGCACGTAGCGTTGCACGACGAAGATGCTGCTTGGCCCGAAAAACAAGGTGTGGTCATCCTTGGCCGAGACCACGGTCTGCAGCGACAAGAGGCCATCGCCGCCGGGCTTGCCGTCGATGACGATGGGCTGGCCCCATTTCTGCTGCAGCGTGTCGTTTATCAGCCGCGCGGCCGTATCCGCTCCGGAGCCTGGACCGAACGGCAGCACCCAGCGCACAGCGTGGGTGGGCCACTCTTCGGCGAGGCTTGCCGTCGCGGCGCCCGCGAGAATCGCCAGCGCCAGCGCGGCTACCGTATTGAGACGAAACCAACCGTCGTGCATGACGCCTCCCCCGAATCCGGACTTGGTGTCCGAGCGGCGCGAGCGGTCGACGCCGCCTTGCGCGAGCGGCCGAGGTTTTGGACCATGGGAAGCGGTATTGTCCAGTATAAGACCTTGGCCGGCGAATCTGGCCTAACAAAAGCCGGTGTGGGCGTGCTAGCTGCACGCTAGAGCGAAATCGCTTCAGATTGAAGCGATTTGCGCTCTAGCATTTTGCTGGAGCATGATCTTTTCGGAAAACCGGCTTCCACTTTTCCGGATCATGCTTTAAGGGGGCCAAGGTGCCTGACGATCTGCGCAGCCGCGATTTTCGCAAGATCCTGCTGATCAAGCTGTCGGCGGTGGGCGACGTGGTGCACACGTTCCCGGTCTTGAACAAGCTGCGGCGGCGCTATCCGGCGGCGCGATTGGATTGGCTGGTGACGCCGGGCATCGCCGAATTGCTGCAGCACAATCCGGCGATCACCAACGTCATCGAATTTGCCCGCGACGAGCGCTCGGCGCCATGGCGCTTTGAGCCGTATGTCGCCGCGGCGCGGCTGGTCGCGCAATTGCGCGCCGTCGAATACGATCTGGTCATCGATCTGCAAGGCCAGCTGCGCAGCGGCTTTTTCGCCTTCACCTGCGGCGCCCCGGTGCGCATCGGCTTCGACAAACCGCGCGCCGCTATCTGGAAAACGCTGACCCGCAAAATCCCCGCGGAAGCGCGCAAGCACGCCTGGCAGGGCGCGCGCGAAGGCAGCTGGCTCGCCTATACCGATCACATCGCGCTGCCGACGCTCGATATCCATCCGGTCGAGCGCTATCTCGGCATCGGCCCGATGCTCGGTCTCGACGACGGGCCCGCGGATTTCTCATTTCCAATCCCGCAAGAATCGCGCGCGCGGATCGCAGCGCTTGCCGACTATTACGACATCGCCAAGGCAAAGCTCCTGGTGATGGCGCCGGGCACGAATTGGGAAACCAAAGAGTGGCGGCGCGAAGCGTTCGCCGAGGTGGCGCGGCATTTCGTGAAGAACAGCTTTGCCGTGACGCTGATCGGCTCGGAGCGAGAGCGCGCGCTTTGCGATGAGGTTGCGAACCTCGCCCCCGGCGCCATCAACCTTGCCGGCGAGACAACGCTCAGCGAGCTGGCGGCACTGATCGCCCGCGCGACCATCTGCGTCACCAACGATTCCGGGCCGATGCATCTGGCCGTCGCGCTCGGCCGCCCCGTCGTCAGCATCTTTGGTCCGACCGATCCGGTCTGGGCCGGACCGTATCGGCGCGACGGCGCGGTGCTGCGCGCCGAGCTGCCGTGCTCGCCGTGCTATTTGCGTTTACTCATCCGCTGCCCGCATAACCATGACTGCATGAAGAATGTATCGGCGGCCGCGGTCATCGCACGCGCGGAAAGCTTTCTCAATGAGCGCGCCAGCAAGCCGAGTATTGCCGAGACACAGGCGCGCCGGCGTTAAAACATGATCTCGAAAAAGCCTGTTCATCAAAGCAAAATCGGACTCGCTGAGGTCCGAAACGTAAAGGAGCTAGTCATGAGTCACTTTGACACTTATCGCGACAGCTTTCCCAACGCTCGCCTGACCCGCTCAAAAACCGGTGTGCTGGAAGTGGCGCTTCACACAAATGGCGGCACGCTGACCTTCAACGGATATACCCACGAACAGTTCGTCGACCTCTTTCACGCCGTCGGTTCCGACCGCGATAATCGCGTTGTCATCCTGACCGGCAGCGGCAATGCGTTTATGGAAACAATCAGTCCTGAAGGTTTCGACTTTTTCACCCCGCAAGGCTACGACAAAATTTATCGCGAGGGCAGAAAAGTCCTCATGAACATTCTCGATATCGAAGTTCCGCTGATCGCCGCAGTGAACGGCCCTGTGCGGCTGCACTCCGAGTACATCTTG
>Ga0210395_10004526_pt1 | contig 10700 bp, 8 predicted proteins | sample IncBWH4OmetaG_FD_150861 | JGI IMG/M metagenome (GOLD analysis project Ga0210395, IMG submission 150861) | Forest soil microbial communities from Barre Woods Harvard Forest LTER site, Petersham, Massachusetts, United States - Inc-BW-H-4-O ...
CTCGGTGAAGTACCCGGTCAGCAACTGGATCGCCGAGGCCAGCACGATGCCGATCAGGATCGCGCCGAACGCGATCCAGCGCGGGTTGCCGTTGAAGTTGTGGATGGCCCGGTCGGTGACCCCGGCGAAGCTGCTGAAGTGCGCGGGCAGGAACGTGAAGCAGGCGATGGCCACGCCGATGACCGAGATGATCGCGGAGATGAAGAAGCCGCGGTTGATCGCGGTCATCCCGCTGCGGTCCCGCGCGCGCGGCGCGACCGAGAAGATGCCGATCACCGCCGTGATCACCCCGATGGCCGGCACGATCAGCGGGAAGATCAGGCCCTTGTCGCCGAACGCGCTCTTGCCCAGGATCAGCGAGGCGACCAGCATGACCGCGTAGGACTCGAACAGGTCCGCGGCCATGCCCGCGCAGTCACCCACGTTGTCGCCGACGTTGTCCGCGATCGTCGCGGCGTTGCGGGGGTCGTCCTCGGGGATGCCCTGCTCGACCTTGCCGACCAGGTCCGCGCCCACGTCGGCGGCCTTGGTGTAGATGCCGCCGCCGACCCTCATGAACATGGCCAGCAGCGCCGCGCCGAAGCCGAAGCCCTCCAGCACCTCCGGCGCGTTCGCCTTGTAGATCAGCACCACGATCGCCGCGCCGAACAGGCCCAGGCCGACCGTGAACATGCCCGCCACGCCGCCGGTCCGGAACGCGATCCGGAACGCCTTCCGCTCGCCGCCCTCACGCGCGGCGGCCGCCACTCGGACGTTGCCGCGCACGGTCAGCGACATCCCGGTGAACCCGGTCAGCGCCGAGAACCCCGCCCCGACCAGGAAGAAGATGCTCCGGCCCCACATCACTGCGCCGCCGCCCTCGGTCACCGGCAGCACCAGCAGCACGAAGAAGATGACAACCACGAACACGGCGAGGGTCCTGAACTGGCGGCGCAGGTACGCGGCGGCGCCTTCCTGCACGGCGCGGGCGATGTCCTGCATCCGCTGGGTTCCGGTGCCGGCCGCGAGCACCTCCCGGACCAGCACGCCGGCCACGCCCAGCGCGAGCAGGCCGACGACGGCCACGATGACGACCCAGGTCAGGTTGGAGCCGCTCACACTGACGGGATTCGCCGCCAGCGCCGGGACGAGCCTGGACAATTGGACCTCCTGGAACTCCGAACGGAAGAGGTGCCGATCGGGCACAAACGAGTGGCCGGGAGTCTACGCACGCACGGGCCGAACCATGAACACTGGACCATCCTTAACAATTACGTTATCTCATCGTTACTTGCACGATAAAAGACCGAGACACGGACGGCCGCGGGCCACCTGCCGATGGGCGGCGGGGAACGTGCGGCGAACCCGGAGACGGGACGGGCCGCAGGGCGGGCGGGCCTAAGGGGCTCAAGCCGGGGCAGCCGCTGACGGCCAGCTCATCCGGACGCTCACACCGGAACTGGTCGAGGAAACCCGCACGTCATCGGCCAGACCGGAGATCACGGCCAGCCCGAACCCGGCCGGGATGGCCGCCCCGCCGTCATGGTCGCGGGCCGGCGCCAGCGGGCTGGCCGACGGCGTCGGTGCGTGATCGCTCACCGTCACCACGAACCGCTCATCGGCGTCGGTCATCTCGATCCTGACCGGTTCGGCCGGGCAGTGCCGGCGGTGCGCTTCGACCGCGCGTGAACAGGCCTCACCCACCGCGAGACGCACCTCATCAAGAAGGGCCTCGTCCACCCCGCTGCGCCGCGCCACCGCGGTGGCGACCAGCCGCGCGGTACGAACGTGCGCGGGCAGCGGCGTGAACGTTACTTCAACGGTGGCCATCTCGGTGGGCCGAGCCGACGCTACTTCTCGGACTTCTTGGCCGCGATGGCCTCGTCCACGGTCTCGTGGATGCCGAACACCTTGGTCAGCCCGGTAATCCGGAAGATCTTGAGTATCCGCTCCTGCGTGCAGACCAGGTCCAGCGAGCCGTCGTGGGCGCGGACCCGCTTCAGCCCGCCTACCAGTACCCCGAGACCGGTGGAGTCCAGGAACTCGACCTTCTCCATATTGACCACGAGCTGGTAGTTGTTCTTGTTGACCAGATCGATGAGCAGCTCACGGAGCCGAGGCGCCGTGTATACATCGATCTCGCCCTCGACATCGACGACCTCGATGCCGTCCTTGTTGTAGTGACCCAGCTTCAGATCCACAAAATCCTCCCGCGCCATCACGGCGTCATCTCAAAGTCCCGCCGCCGGGCGTCGTAGCCTGTACCCGGGGCGTGATCCTGTGCGGCATTCAACCACGCTCCGGTGTCATGTCTATACGAAATCATGCCTCCGAGCATCCCCCAACGAGTGAGACACTGAAAAGCTGTGTCGACCATCACGGACATTTCCCCGCGCACGGGAGACTTCCCGCCTCCTGTACCCGCCGCTTCGTCCGGCAACCGCGCGCTGGGCATCCTGCTGGGCGACACCCGGGCGGGCCGTCCCGTCCACGTCGAGCACATCCCGGCCCGGGCCGGGCACGAGGTGCCGTGGCCGCTGTGGCTGCCCGCCGAGATCGTCGACGCCTTCGCCGGCCGCGGCATCCGCGCGCCCTGGTCGCACCAGGCCGCCGCCGCGGGGCACGCCCAGGCAGGCCGGAACGTGATCATCTCCACCGGGGCGGCGTCGGGCAAGTCGCTCGGCTACCTGATGCCGGCCCTCACGTCTGTGCTGGCCGGGGAGACCGTGCTGTACGTCACGCCCACCAAGGCGCTGGCGGCCGATCAGCTGGCCGCGATCCGGTCCCTGGGCCTGCCCGGGGTGCAGGCCGCCGTCTTCGACGGCGACTCGACCCGGGCCGAACGGGACTGGGCGCGCAGCCACGCCAGGTACCTGCTGACCACCCCGGACATGCTGCACCAGTCGCTGCTGCCCAGGCACGTGCGCTGGTCGGGATTCCTCGGCAGGCTGCGCTACGTGATCATCGACGAGTGCCACGGGTACCGGGGGGTGTTCGGCTCGCACGTGGGACAGGTGCTGCGGCGGCTGCGCCGGGTGGTGGCGCATCATGCTCCGCCGGGTGCGGCGCCGCGGCCGGTCTTCATGCTCGCCTCCGCCACGGTCGGCGCGCCAGGCACCTGCGCCCGGCTGCTGACCGGGCTGGCGGCCGAGGAGGTGACCGAGGACGGTTCGCCGCGGGGGCCGCTGGCCTTCGCGCTGTGGGAGCCGCCGCTGACCGACGCCCGGGGCGAGGCCGGGGCCAGGCTGCGCCGCACCGCCACCGCGCAGGCCGCGGACCTGCTGGCCCGGCTGGTGGGCGAGAACGTGCCGACCCTGGCCTTCATCAGGTCCCGCCGCGGCGCCGAGGCGGTCGCCCTGGCCGCCCGCCGGTCGCTGCGCACGACCGAGTCCGCCGGGCCGGGCGAGTCGAAGGTGGCCGCGTACCGGTCGGGCTACCTGCCCGAGGACCGGCGCAACCTGGAGGCGGCGCTCAGCGACGGCCGCCTGATCGGCCTGGCCACCACCACCGCGCTCGAGCTGGGCGTCAACATCACCGGGCTGGACGCGGTGCTCATCGCGGGCTGGCCAGGCACCTGGGCGTCGCTGTGGCAGCAGGCGGGCCGGGCCGGGCGCAGCGGCCAGAGCGCCGCCGCCGTGCTCATCGCCCGCGATGACCCGCTGGACACCTACCTGGTCCGCCACCCCGAGATCCTGCTGCGGCACCCGGTGGAAGCCACCGTGCTCGACCCGGGCAACCCGTACGTGCTGGCGCCGCACCTGTGCGCGGCCGCGGCCGAGCTGGCCCTCACCGAGCAGGACCTGGACACCTTCGGCCCGGCGGCCCGGCCGGTGGTAGACGAGCTGGTCCGGTCCGGCCGGCTGCGCCGGCGGCAGGCGGGCTGGTACAGCATGCGCCGCAGCCCCGCCCGGGCCGGCCTGCGCGGGGCGGGCGCCGCGCCGGTCCGGGTCGTGGAGGAGACCACCGGCCGGCTGGTGGGCACGGTGGACGAGCCGTCCGCCCAGCTGCTGGTGCACGAGGGGGCGGTCTACGTGCACCAGGGCGATAGCTACCTGGTCGGCTGCCTGGACCTGGCCGACCGGGTGGCGCTGGTGGAGCCGTGCGAGCTCGGCTACACCACCACGGCCCGGGACGTGACCGAGATCGAGGTGCGGGGCGAGCTGCGCCGCACCACGTGGGCCGGGGGCGACGTGTTCTTCGGCGACGTCCAGGTGACCCGCCAGGTGGTGGGTTACACCAGGCGCCGGGCCGACACCGGGACCCCGATCGGCGATACGCCGCTGGACCTGCCGCCGCGGCACCTGCTCACCCGGGCGGTCTGGTGGACGCTCGCGGCCGGCGCGCGCGACCGGCTGGCCGCGGCGGGAACCGACCTGGGCGGCGCGGCCCACGCCGCGGAGCACGCGTGCATCGGCCTGCTGCCGCTGTTCGCCACCTGCGACCGATGGGACATCGGCGGAGTCTCCGCTGACCTGCATCCGGCCACGGGACGGCTCACCGTCTTCGTCTACGACGGCTGCGACGGAGGGGCCGGGTTCGCCGAGCGCGGCTTCCAGGCCGCCCGGGACTGGCTGAGTGCCACCCGTCAGGCCATATCGGGCTGCGAGTGTGAGGCCGGCTGCCCGTCCTGCGTCCAGTCACCGAAATGCGGCAACGCTAATCACCCGCTGTCCAAGCCAGGCGCGGTCGCGCTCCTCGACACCCTGCTCAGATTCTCGACATAAGTATCACAGGGAACACTAGGCTCGCTGCTCACCAAAGCCCCGAACAGCCTGACACGGTACACTCACGACGAGTAGGGCCTTCGGTGCCGTTTGTTCGCGGACCGCGTAAGCAGTTACAGACCGTCCACATACCTGGTCTCAGCAGGTGGTAAGTCGTACCAGTGGGTAACGATCTTCGGATAACACTGTTCACGGGCACTACGGATATGCTTCAATTTCTTTGGCTGAAAGCTGCATTGGGGCCTCCCGGTGGTCGATTCGGGAGCCCTGCGGCTATAAGCTTTAATATAAGGACGGAGCCGGCCTCCCCCCCCAGGGCCGGACCGTGCGCGCGGCCCCCGCTCTCCCCCCCGGCGGGGGCCGCCTCCTTTCTCCCGCTGTACCGCCTTTGTCCGGTACGTGCGCCTTTGCCGGTAAACATCGGTCACCAAAGACCGGGCGAGCCACAAGTTAACGGCATGTGATCAGCAGAACTGATTCAGATCACGAATTGGTTACACGCCAGGTCTTTTCAGGCCCGCGATTTCGTCGTAGAACGGTGGTACGGACTACAGAACGTCCGGGCACGGCAGCCAGGTACCCACGTGCGACCAGCCGCGGGAGGCGTGTCAGCCCAGGTCAGGCCGACGGTAGTCGCTCCGGCGACAAGTTCGGCCAGCCTGACTGACAAAGAAGGTGCACGCTTGGTAGCCAGGAATGACGTGCTGCGCGGCGGCGCCCCGGCCAGGGGCGCCGCTTGCTTTTCCGGGCCTATCGGGCGGCCCGCTTGGACCTCCCGCCGGAATCGTGGCACCATATCAGGCGAATCGCGACACATCGCGGTAGTCCCCTCGCGGAGCGAGAAACGCCGCGCCGGCCCCGGTGCAACCACGCCGGCCAGCGGGAACGTTAGCCTTGGTCCCTGGCCGGACTGCGCCAGCCTGGGCGTCAGCGGCCAGGCACGACGGGAGAGAGGCACGATGGTCCGCAGCGAAACGCCGGGACCGGCAGGCAGTGACCAGTCACTCGGGGATCTGGTGGCCCTGGCCGCCAAAGACATCTCTCATCTCGTCCGCTACGAGATCGACCTGGCCAAGACCGAGCTCAAGGGCGACATGCGCCGGGTCGGGCTGGCCGCGGCGCTGGGCGGCGTGGCGGCCTTCGTCGGCTGCCTGGTCCTAATCCTGCTCTGCATCGCGTTCGCCTTCGGACTGGTCGCCCTGGGCATCTGGACCTGGGCGGCCTTCCTCATCGTGGCCGGGGTGGCGGTGCTGCTGGCCGGGACGGCGGTGCTGATCGCCGTGCTGAAGGTGCGGCACCTGTCCGGCCTGCGCCGGACCAGGGAGTCGGTAACCGAAGACTTCGACGTGCTGCGCCGGGACGTCGAGCAGCCCAAGGCCAGCCTGAACGGCCAGCAGCCCGAGATCGACCGCGACGGCCAGCCCGAGATCGCCGCGCGCAGGTCGCGTTGAGGTGAACCCCTGATGGCGGTGAACGCGGATGCCGCGGTTCAGATCGCCGGGCCGTGGAGCCACCGGTCGGTCAGCGCCAACGGGACCCGGTTTCATATCGCCGAAGCCGGCGACGGGCCCCTGGTGCTCCTGCTGCACGGCTTTCCCGAATTCTGGTGGACCTGGCGGCACCAGCTGGAGTGGCTGCCTGCGGCCGGCTTCCGGGCCGTAGCCGTCGACCTGCGCGGCTACGGCGGCAGCGACAAGCCGCCCCGCGGCTACGACCTGGTCACGGCGGCCGCCGATGCCGCCGGGCTGGTGCGGGCCCTGGGCGAGGCCAACGCGATCGTGGTCGGGCACGGCTGGGGCGGGCTGGTCGCCTGGACGCTCGGCGTCTACTACCCCAAGGTCGCCGCGCGGCTGGCCGTGGTCTCGATGGCCCACCCGCTGCGGCTGCGGTCCGCGCTGCTGGCCGACCCGCTCGGCCAGGGCCGCCGGAGCGGTTACGCGTTCGGCTTCCAGCTGCCCATGTACCCGGAGCGGCAGCTGGTCAAGAACGGTGCCCGGCGGGTGGGCCAGCTGCTGGAGGCCTGGTCGGCGCCGGGCTGGCCGGACCGGGCGACCGAGGAGGTCTACGCCCAGGCCATGCGGATCCCCTCGGTGGCCCATTCGGCGCTTGAGTATCAGCGCTGGCTGATGCGCAGCACCCTGCGCCCGGACGGCATGCGCTACGCGCGGCGCATGCGCACGCCGATCCAGGTCCCGACCCTGCATCTGCACGGCGCGCTGGATTCCTGCGTGCTGCCCAGGACCGCGCGCGGCGCCGGGCGGTACGTGGACGGGCCCTACCGGTGGAAGGTGCTGGACGGCGCGGGGCATTTCCCGCACGAAGAGCGCCCGGCCGCCTTCAACACCGAGCTGCGCGGCTGGCTGGCCGACCCGGAACCGGAGCGGTGACGCGGGATCGTGACCCGGCGGGCCGGCCCAGGAACGCCCGGCCGCGCGATGCGCTGGGACGGCCGCTGGACCGCCGCGGCGACACCGGGGCGGCCACGGTACCCGACGACCTGGTGCTCTCCGGGCCTGAGGCGGCCCGGGTGGCCGATCAGATGCTGCGCGCCGGGCGGCCCTTCCACGCCCACGAGGTACTCGAGGCATCGTGGAAGTCCGGTCCGCCCGCCGAACGCGACCTGTGGCAGGGACTAGCCCAGATCGCGGTCGGGCTGACCCACGCCCACCGGGGCAACGCCCGCGGCGCCGTGACCTTGCTGCGGCGCGGTGTCCAGCGGGTCCAGGCCTACCGGGACCAGGGCGGGCTCGCCCCGGACGGTGACCATCCGTACGGCATTGACGTGGCCGGCTTCCTGGCCACGTCGGACGACCTCGCGGCCCGGATCGAACGGGACGGGCTGGACCGCCTGCCGGCCAGCGACCTGCGGCCGGGGCTACTGACCGCCGGGCCGTTAGTCACAGGAAGAAGTAGAGACGGCCGAGGTCATGTGCTCGCCCGCCGCGGCGTCGGCGGATACCTGGGCGGCGGTCAGGGCGAAGCCGGTGTCGTTCACGCCGACCGCCGCGGCGAACACCACCCCGTCCACGGTTCCGGCCGGCGACAGCAGCGGGCCGCCCGAGTTACCCGATTCGACCACGGCCCGTATCTCGTAGATCTGGCGGGTAACGGTGCTGGTCTCGTAGATGTTGGGTCCTTCGGCGTCCTGGACACCGCCGATCCTGGCTGCCACCGTGTGCAGGTCCATGGCGTCCAGGGGGTACCCGGCCACGACCGCGTTGTCACCGGGATTGGCCGGGCCGGCGAAGTGCAGCGGCGCCAGGTCGAGTCCTGGGACATCCAAGATGGCCACGTCGATCTGCGGGTCGTAGAAGACCACGGTGGCGTTGTAGTGCGAACCGGCGTCGGTGGTGACGGTCTGTTCCTCGGTCACGCCCGCCACCACGTGCGCGTTGGTGAGCACGTGCTGCGGCGAGATGACGAAGCCCGAGCCCTCGATGGAGCGCTGGCAGCTGGGCGCCACCCCCTGGATCTTCACCACGCTGGAGCGGGCGGCCAGGAATCCCGGGCTGTCGAGCACGGCGGGATCGGGGGCCGGGATGGCCAGGATGCGCTCCGCGCCGATCCCGCTGAACACCTCGGCGTAGGTGCTGTTGCTGGCCAGCAGCCTGCGGAAGTCAGAGAACATGGTCCGGGCCGGCGACGGCATGAACTTGTCCAGGCCCCCGAGCACGATCGAGTTATTGACCTGCGAGTCGACCACCGGGAACGGCGACTCGATCAGCACGGACCCCACGACCCAGGCGATCAGCAGCACCGAAAGCATGCTGACCACCGAGCCGCCGACCGAATCAAGCACCGTGGCCGAGCGCCAGGTGACCGTGGAGCGCATGGCCGCCCCGATCGACGAGGCGATGAACTGGCCGATCACGGCGAAGCTGACCAGCAGCACCACGGCGATGACATCCTGCTGGGTCTGGCCGCCGACCAGGGCCCGGGAGATGCTCGGCCCGAACTCCGCGCCCAGCAGCGCGCCGCCCACGAAGCCGAAAAAGCTGAGCACGCCGACGATGAAGCCCTGCCGGTACCCGGACACGGCGAACGCGGCGACAACCACGATCAAGATAAGGTCGAGCACATCTCCGTGCACGACCCTAACCGTATAGCGTTTTCCGCACTTCCTGGCCCGCCCGGACCAGGTGCCCAGTCGATCACCTCGGCGGGCGACCAGGGCCGCTCCCAGCCGGCCAGCGCGAGCAGGCGGTCGACCAGCAGGGCGGTGAATCCCCAGATCAGCAGGCCCCTGACCCGGAACGCCGGGGTGGTCTGCCCGTCCGGCACCCGGACCACCACCCGGGCGGCGGGATCGGTCAGCTCGCTGACCCCGATCCGCTCCACCGCGGCCACCTCGGCCAGGTCCACGGGCGCGACCGGGCCGGGCTCGCGCCACCAGGCCAGCACCGGGACGACCCGGAAGCCGGTGCGCGGGATGAACAGCTCGGGCAGCGTGCCGACGATGTCGACGCCGTCCGGGTCGACGCCGACTTCCTCGGCCGCCTCCCGCAGCGCCGCGGCCACCGGGCCGGAGTCGGTGGCGTCGATGGCGCCGCCCGGGAAGGCGGGCTGGCCCGCGTGCAGCCGCAGGTCGTCACTGCGCTGGATGAACAGCAGGTCGGGACCGTCGGGGCCAGCACCGAACAGGACGAGCACGGCTGAGGCCCGGCCGCCGGTGGCGGGCGGCCGGGCGTACGGTTCGGTCTCCGCCGCGGCCGCCGCCACGAACAGCTCCCGCAGCCAGGCCGGCCCCGGCCCGGCGGGGATGGCGGGCGCGGGCTGCGGCCGGCTACCCGCGGTCACGAGAACGGGCCGGGCTTGACCAGCTTCGCGGCCACCACCGGATCGACGGGCCCCTCGCCGTAGGACGGGCACAGCCGGGCCAGCCCGCAGGCTCCGCAGGCGGGCCGCCGGGCGTGACACACCCGGCGGCCGTGCCAGATCACCCGGTGCGAGAGCATCGTCCAGTCCCGGCGCGGGATGAGCGTGGCCACCTCGGCCTCGATCTTGACCGGGTCGTCGCTGGCGGTCCAGCCGAACCTGCGGGCCAGCCGGCCGAAATGCGTGTCCACGGTGATCCCGGGGATGCCGAAGGCGTTGCCCAGCACCACGTTGGCGGTCTTCCGGCCGACGCCCGGCAGGGTAACCAGGTCAGACAGCCGCGGCGGCACCTCGCCGCCGAACCTGTCGCACAGCGCCTGGCCGAGTCCCATCAGGCTGTTGGCCTTGGCGTGATAGAACCCGGTCGAGGCGATGATCTTCTCCAGCTCATCCCGGTCCGCGGCCGCGTAGTCCGCGGCGGTCGGGTACCTGGCGAACAGGGTCGGCGTGACCAGGTTGACCCCCTTGTCCGTGGTCTGCGCGGACAGGATCGTCGCCACCAGCAGCTCCAGCGGCGTGCTGAAGTTCAGTTCGGTGTGCGCGTCCGGGTACATCAGGGCCAGCTCGCGGTCGATCCGGCGGGCCCGGCGGACCAGGGCGGTGTGCGAAGGCGGCGCAGCGGTCACGGTTCCAGCTTAGGCCGGCTAGGAGGAGGCCGGTGCTGGCGCCGTGGCGGAGGGCGTCCCGCTCGGCGACGACGAGGGACTGGGCGCCGGGCTGGACGGCGGCGGGGTCCACGGCGGCCGCGGCCGATGGCCGGTCCCGGTGCCTGACCCGGTCCCCGACCCGGAGCCAGACCCGCTCCCGGTCCCAGACCCCGAGCCCGAGCCCGAGCCGGACGCGGACCCCGAGCTCCAGCTCACCGGGACGGTCATGACCGTGGCGGATCCCGAGCTGGCGGTCGACGATCCGGCCGGCGCGGCGCCGATGGAGATGACCGCGCTGCCGCTGCCCGCCGGCACGGTCACCGTGATCGTGACGGACTGCCCGGGCTTCAGGGTTCCCTGGTGGCTGCTCAGGCCCACCTGCGACGAGGACGCGCTCGCCGTCCAGCTGACCGGCCCGCCTGCGGCGGTGAGGGTGAAGGTCCCGGTCGAGGACGAGTCCAACGTGAGGCTGTCG
>Ga0210395_10004528_pt1 | contig 10698 bp, 9 predicted proteins | sample IncBWH4OmetaG_FD_150861 | JGI IMG/M metagenome (GOLD analysis project Ga0210395, IMG submission 150861) | Forest soil microbial communities from Barre Woods Harvard Forest LTER site, Petersham, Massachusetts, United States - Inc-BW-H-4-O ...
GAGGATCGTATCCGGACTCGTGCGGCGCTCGAGCTCGGCGAAAAGTTTTTTCTTCAGCTCGAGATTTTCCGACACCGCCTCGACCACGTAATCGGCGTCGTGCACCGCATCGGTGAGATCGACGGACGGCTGCACGCGCTCGACGGCGCGCGCATCTTCGCCAAGATCGCGCAGGTTGGCGGCAATGCGCGATGCCACGGTGTCGAGATTCTTCACCACCGTGTCGGTGATCTTCACCTCATGGCCGGCGAGCGCGAAAACCTGCGCGATGCCGTGGCCCATCAGGCCGGCGCCGACCACGGCGATGCGCGCTTTCGCCATCATCAGCCCGCCGTATAGCCGCCGTCGGCGTAGAGGATATGGCCGGTGTAAAAATCGGACGCCTTGGAGGCGAGGAAGAGCAGCGGCCCAGCAAGATCGGACGGCTCGCCGAGGCGGCCTTTTGGTACGCGGGCAATAAAGCCCTTGCGTACCGCGGTCGAGCGCTCGTTGTCCTCGTACATCCAGGCGGTCAGCGGCGAGCGGAACACCGTCGGTCCGATGGCATTCACCGTGATGCCGGTGTCGCCCCATTCGCAGCCGAGCGCCTTGGTGATGCCGTCGATCGCCGATTTCGAGGCGCAATAGGCGGTGTAGCCGGCCGGATGGCCGAGCAAGCCGCGCGCCGACGACATCAAAATGACCTTGCCGCCGCGGTTTTGGGCCAGCATCTGCTTGCCGGCGGCCCGCGCCATCAGCCACGACTGGGTGACGTTGACGTCCATGACCTCGGCAAAGGCTTCCGGCGGCTGATCGACGATTTTCTGCACCTTGTTGATGCCGGCGGCCAAGACCACGATGTCAACGCCGCCGAAGCGCTGCACCGCCGCGTCCACGATCTTGTCGCAGATCGCCGCCGAGCTCGGCCGCATATTGACCGCCTCGACCTTGGCGCCGAGTTTCTCGCAATAGGCCGCGATCTTTTTCAGCGCCTCAGCGCCGCCGGCGGCGAGCACCAGATTGCAGCCGGCGCCGGCCAACACCTGCGCGGCGAGCGCGCCGAACGCGCCGGTCGCGCCGGTGATGAGCGCGGTCTTGCCTTTGACGTCGAACAGGGAGAGCGGGTTTTTCAGGAAGTCTTCGGACATGGTTTCTCCTCAACTCTGTCATGCCCCGCGAAGGCCGGGCACCCAGTAATCGCCGGCGCTGCGACGAATTCCATAACGCCAGCGATTACTGGGTCGTCCGCCTTCGCGGACGATGACATCAACGTTATTTCACCGGCGCTACAGCCACCGCAATGGTGCAGACCTCGTTGCTGCGATTGATGATCTCGCGGCTCTCGTTGGGGCCGATGTAGACGCTGTCACCGGCCTTGGCGATTGTCTCCTTGCCGTCGACGATCACCGTGAGCTCGCCCGAAAGCACGTAATAGATCTTCTCCGGCGGCGAGGCGTCGGGGCCGGCGCCGCCGCCCGGCAGAAAGTGCGAGATGCCGAACACCAGCGACTGCGAGCCGCCCATCTCGGCGCCGTAGACGCGGAACGATTTGTAGCCGCGGTGGTTCGGCGCTTCGTACGGCCGGGCTTCCGAAAATTTTCGTACGATCATCAGACCTTCTCCCCCTTCTCGATCCGGTAGCTGCCCTTCGGGTCGATAATCGCCACCAGGCGGATGATGCAGCCGTCGCCGCGGTCCCAGTTCCACGGAAAGAACGCAAATGTGCAGCGCCGGCCGGTGACCTTGTCGATGTCGCCGCCGACATTCTCGATGCCCAAAATGCCGTTCTTGAACAGGATGCGGTGCACCGGCTCCCATTCGGGAAAATCCTCTTTCCAGTCGCGGCCGCCGGACCACTTCTTGTATTCGTCGGCGAGATGCGGATGCAGCGGCCCGTTGCGCTGCGGCCCGATCGCGGTGGCGAGCGGATGGTCGTTGGCCTGGGTATCGTGGCCGACGACCTTGACCTTCTTCTCGACGAACCATTCGCCGGCCGAGGGCACGAAGCCGGGCGCGCGGCAGAAATAATCCTCGCTGTCCTCGTAGAGCTTGTGCCAGCCGGTATTGACGATCACCACGTCGCGTGGGCGCACGATCTTGCCCGCCGCCTTCTCCAGGTCGTCGTAGGTGATCTGCTCCCATTTCTTCTTCGGGATCGACACCACGATGCCGGAGCCGAAGAAATGCGGCAGCGGCACTTCGTCGATGAACGGCGTGCCCTGCACCACGTGGGCCGGCGCGTCGATATGGGTGGTGTTGTGCATCGAGGTCGTGATGCGCTGCGACAGCACGCCCGACTTCGCCATGTAATGGATGCGCTCGATCTTGACGTCTTCGAAATACGGCCAGTTCGGCGACTGGTAGCCGAAGCGATGAGACAGGTTGTAGAACTCGAGCCCCATCGTGTTATTGAGGTTTTCCTCCAACGCCACGCCGCGTATCTTCTTGACCACGCAACACCTCCCTCAGCACGCCCACGCGTTGCCACGCTTATAGCATTGGGCGGTATACCACTACACTGGATATCGGTTATAGACCCCCGCTAGTGCCCTGTGTCCCGGGCGCGGTGCATCACGTAGCGCGGCGAAGTGGTGCGCCGCAGACCCGGGATCGTTACAGGCTCCGAGTCTGCGACGATCCCGGATCAGCGGTGCAACACTTCGTGCTGCACCGCATCCGGGAAACACCGCAGAGTGGATAGGAAACGATCGAGGAACGCATGGTGCAAAAAATTGCGCTGGAGGAGCATTTTCTGGCTCCCGGACACGAGACCTATTGGCGCACGACCGTCGGCAATGTCGATCCGAAGCACGCCGCCAATCTGTTGGCGCGCCTGACCGACTTCGGCGAGGTACGGCTCAAGTCCATGGACGAGGCCGGCATCGCGCGCTCGGTGCTGTCGATCGCCGGCCCCAGCGTCCAGATCGAGCGCGACGTGGCGACGGCGACGCGCGTGGCCCGCGAGGCCAACGATTTTCTCGCGCGCGAAATCGGCAAACGCCCGGACCGCTATTCCGGCTTTGCGCATTTGGCAATGCAGGACCCGCGCGGCGCCGCCGATGAGCTCGAGCGCTGCATGCGCGAGCTGAAATTCTGCGGCGCCATGATCAACGGCCACACCCACGGCCAATATCTCGACCATCCGTCGCTCTATCCGTTCTGGGAACGCGCCGAAGCGCTCGGCGCGCCGATCTACATCCATCCGACTGATCCGATCACCCCCTCGCCGGCGCTGGAAGGCGTCGCCGGCCTGCGCCGCGCCACCTGGGAATGGGGTTTTGAGACCGGCTCGCATGCTTTGCGGCTGGTGTTCAGCGGACTGTTCGACCGCTTCCCGCGCGCGAAAGTGATGCTCGGCCATCTCGGCGAAACGCTGCCGTTCCTACTCTGGCGCTTCGACAGCCGGGCAAAACTCTATGGGGTGAAACTTTCAAAAGCGCCGTCCGAGTACATCAAGCAGAATACCGTGGTGACCACGTCGGGCATGTGCTCGGCGGAGCCGCTCAACTGCACGCTCGCCGCGCTCGGCAAAGACCGCGTGATGTTCGCTGCCGACTATCCTTTCGAGTCGGCGCAGGAGGCGGGAGAATTCCTCGATTACACGGCGCTGGCCGAGCCGTTGCGGGCGGACATCGCATTCAACAATGCCGCGAAATATCTGGGACTCAAACCGTCATCCTGAGGTGCGAGCGAAGCGAGCCTCGAAGGATGCACGGCCCGGGCCGTCGTCCTTCGAGGGCCGCTACGCGGCCACCTCAGGATGACGGAAAAAAGCACATCCATGACCACTAAAATCCTCATCGTTGACGTTCATGCCGAAATGTATCGCGATGCGCTGCGCGAAAAATTTCCCGCGTTGCAATTTCAGCTCTTCCACAACAAAAGCGAAGTGACCGGCGATCTGAGCGATATCGATGTCATGATGATGTTCGGCATCGAGGTGCGGGACTTCATGCTCGCCGGCGCGCCGAAGCTTAAATGGATTCAATCGCTGGCGACCGGCGTCGATCACTTTTTGCGCTGCCCGTCGCTCAAGCCAAACGTGCTGATCACCTCTGGCCGCGGCATCCACGGACCGCCGATGCGCGAGCAGGTCGTCTATATGATGATGGCGATCAGCCGGGACGCGGTGCGGGCGGTCGGCGACCAGAAGGCGCATTTCTGGGAACGCCGGCTGTGGAGCACCTTGCACGGCAAGACCGCGGCGATCGCCGGCACCGGCGTCGTCGGCGGCGCCATCGGCGAGTTGCTCAAGGCGCTCGGCATGCATGTCATCGGCGTCACCCGCGAGCCGCGCGCCGCCGCCGGCTTCGACGAGATGATCGCGACCGATCGGCTGGCGGACGCCGCGCGCCGCGCCGACTATCTCATCAACATGCTGCCGGCGAGCGAAAACAATATCGGCATCTTCGATGCCGGGATTTTCGCGGCCATGAAACCCTCCGCCTATTACATCAGCGCCGGCCGTGGCCAGACCGTCGACGAGGCGGCTCTGCTCGCCGTGCTGCGCGAGCGCCGCATCGCCGGCGCAGCCCTCGAAGTATTCCAGACCGAGCCGCTGCCGGCCGACAGCCCGTTCTGGGACCTGCCGAACGTGTTCATCACGCCGCATATCGGCGGCTACGTCGTTGAGTATGAGGATTTCATCATGCCGCTGATCGTCGACAATATGCGGCTGTTTTTGGCCGGCCGGCCGGGCGAGATGCGCAATATCGTCGTGCGTTGAGTGCGTTAGGCCGCACTTTGGGCATGGCTTAGAGAGTTTCCAAAGCGACAGAATTATTGCAAAATCGCCCCCTTCGAGCTACCCGCGCGTTATCGGGGATATGCCCCGCGCGGAACGGGCCGACGCGCGGTGGCGCGAAATGAGGAGGACAACATGGCATTTGCCACGATGAAGCTGCCCATCATCCTGTTCGGCGCAGCGCAACTCCTCAAACATGCGGCCAAGCGGCATCCGAAGTTCAAGGCGCGGGTGAAAGAGCACAATCTCGTGGCGCAGATCATGACGCGCGACGAGGAGATCGGCCGCTGGTACGCCTTCAACGACGGCGTGGTCACGACCGGCGCCGGCCTGCACGCAAAGTCCGACATCAAGCTGATGTTCAAGAACGCCAAGATCGGCGCCGCGCTATTGATGCCGCCGATCAACTGGCTCGACCAGATCAACGCGCAAAAGGATTTCAATCTCACCGTCGACGGCCCCGAATATCTCACCAACTGGTTCGCGCAGACCTTGATGATGAGCCAGTCGGCCGGCCTCAAATACGGCAAGAAGCTTCGCGGCGGCATCACCCGCTTTTGCAACATGACCAATGGCGGCCCGGTCTTCGTCGACGTCAAGGACGGCAAGATTTTGCGCATGACGCCGATCGATCTCACCGAAGAAGACGGCGCGTCATGGACCATCGAGGCTAAGGGCGTGAAGCTGACGCCGCCGCGCAAGACCACGCTGGCGCCGCACGGCCAGAATGCAAAGTCCATCGTCTATTCGCCGGACCGCCTGCTCTATCCGATGAAGCGCGTCGATTTCGATCCCAACGGCGAACGCAATCCGCAAAACCGCGGCAAGTCCGGCTACGTACGCATCTCCTGGGACGAAGCGATCAAGCTCGTCACCGACGAGATCAAGCGGCAGAAACGCGAATACGGCCCGGGCGTGATCACCTTCTCCCACGGCTCGCATCACACCTGGGGCAATATCGGCTATTACCTCTCGGCGTTGTTCCGCTTCGCCAACGCGGTCGGCATGACGCGCATCCATCACAATCCCGACTCGTGGGAAGGCTGGTACTGGGGCGCGGTGCATCACTGGGGCCACACGCTGCGCGTCGGCCAGTCGGAGACTTACGGCACTGTCGAGGACTGCTTGCAGAACTGCGACATGATCGTGTCGTGGGCGGCGGACCCGGAATCGACCTCCGGCTCCTACGGCGCCCAGGAAGGCACCACGCGGCGGCAGTGGCTAAAAGATCCAAAACTCGGCATCAAGGTCGTCCACGTCGATCCGTATTTCAACGCCACCGCGCAGTTCCTGCCCGGCAAATGGTTCGCGCCGAAACCAACCACCTCGGTCGCCATGGCGATGGCGATCGCTTACGTCTGGATCAAGGAAGATCTCTACGACAAATCATATGTCGAAACCCACACCGTCGGCTTCGACAAGTGGAAAGCGTATCTGCTCGGCGGCGACGACGGCATCGCCAAAACGCCCGAGTGGCAGGAAAAGGAAACCGGCGTTCCGGCCAAGGACGTGCGCGCGCTCGCCCGCGAGTGGGGCAAGAAGCGCGTCTATCTGGCGCCCGGCGGCTGGGGCAATGGCCACGGCGGCGCCTGCCGCAACCAGACCGGCATTCCCTGGGCCCGCGTGATGGTCTGTCTCACCGCCATGCAGGGTCTCGGCAAGCCCGGCATCAATATGGGCAACCTGCAATGGGGCACGCCGATCGATTTCAATTTCTATTTCCCCGGCTACGCCGACGGCGGCATGTCGGGCGATCTGGAAAACACCGCGATGCCGGTCGAGTTGTACCAGCGCATGCCGCAGCTGCCGACCATGAATTCGAACGGCCAGCGCATCCCGCGCATTTTCGTGCCGGAGGCGATCACGGAAGGCAAAGCCGAAGGCTATCCGTGGGTCGGCAAATCCATCGAGCATCAGTTTGCGCGCTTTGCCTATCCGGCACCCGGCCATTCGCCGGTGCACATGCTCTACAAATACGGCGGCTCGATTCTGTCGACGATGAACAACACCAATCGCTGGGTGAAGATGTATCAGTCGCCGAATCTCGAATGCGTCGTCAACCAGTCGATCTGGTTCGAGGGCGAGGCGAAATTCGCCGACGTGATTCTGCCCGCATGCACCAATTTCGAGCGCACCGACATTAGCGAATGGGCGGGGCTTGGCGGCTACGGCCACCACGGCCAGCAGCAGCTCAATCACCGCGTCATCGTGTTCCAGGCACCGGCGATCGCACCGCAGGGCGAATCGAAATCCGATTTCTGGATCTTCAACGAGTTGTGCAAGCCGCTCGGCTTGGCCAATTATTTCTCCGAGGGTTGCAACGAGATCGACTGGGTCAAGCGCGTCTACCTCGCCTCCGACATGCCGAAAATGATGTCGTGGCGAAAGTTTCTCAAGCGCGGCTATTTCGTGGTGCCGGCCGAGAAGGAGAAGCTGCGCGCCCCGGTGTCGTTCCGCTGGTTCTTCGAAAACCGCAAGAAAGACGTTCCGGAGGCGCAGCCGCTGCCGTCCGACTACACCGAGGAATATTTGCGCGGCTTGCAGACCCAATCCGGCAAGCTCGAATTCGAGTGCAATTCGCTTCTGCGCTTCAACGATCCTGAGCGGCCGCCGATCGTCAAATATGAGCCGTCATGGGAGGGTGCGCATTCCGGCGAATTGTTCGAGCGCTATCCGCTGCAACTGTTGACGCCGCACTCGAAATATTCGTTCCACACCCAGGGCGACGGCAAGGATTCGTTCTTGCTCAACATCGAAGACCATCGCGTCAAGGTCGACGGCTATTACTACTGGATCATGCGCATGAATGCGGAAGATGCCAAGGAACGCGGCATCAACAAGCATGATCTGGTCAAGGTCTTTAACGACCGCGGCGCGGTGATCTGTGCGGCGCTGCCGACCCAGCGGCTGCCGCGCGGCGTCGCGCACGGTTACGAATCATCCGCCATCTACGATCCGATGGGCGAGCCGGGAAAGTCGGTCGACCGCGGCGGCTGCCTCAACCTGCTGACGCCGGAGCGCACCCAGACCAAAAGCACCCACTCGCTCGCTGGCGCCAATTCGCTGGTGCAGATCAAGCTGTGGGACGGCCGCATCGAGCACATGTCTGCCGTGTTCGCCGCGATGGAGAAGGACAAGGAGATCAAGCGGACGCTGAAGGAAGCCAACCTCGTGCCGGCGAAGTGATGTCATGAAAAAATGGAACATGATCATCGACGTGGCCGAGTGCACCAATTGCAATCTGTGCACGCTCGCCGCCATGGACGAATATGTTGGCAATGACTGGCCCGGCTATTCGGCGCCGATGCCGAAACACGGCCACAAGTGGATCAACATCTTGCAGAAGGAACGCGGTCAGATCCCAATGATCGACATCGCCTACGTTCCGACCATGTGCAATCACTGCGACGATGCACCTTGCATCAAGGCGGCGCCGCAGGGCGCCATCAAGAAGCGCAAGGACGGCATCGTCATCATCGATCCGGTCAAGGCCAAGGGCCAAAAGCAGATCGTCGAGGCCTGTCCCTACGGCCACATCTGGTGGAACGAGGAGCAGCAGCTGCCGCAGGCCTGGACCTTCGACGCCCATCTGATCGACCAGGGCTGGGAGCAGACTCGCGGCCAGCAGTCTTGCCCGACCGGCGCCATGCGCGCCATCAAGGTCGAGGACGAGGAGATGGCGCGCATGGCGCGCGAGGAAAATCTCGAAGTGATGAAGCCCGAGCTCGGCGCCAAGCCGCGCGTCTATTACCGCAACCTGTGGCGCTATTCCAAATGCTTCATCGGCGGCTCGGTCGCCGAGGCCAAGAGCGGCGTCGTCGATTGCGTCGAGGGCGCGAGCGTCCAGCTGGTCAAGGATGGTGTTTCGGTCGCGGTGACGACCACCGACAATTACGGCGACTTCAAATTCGATCGTCTCGACGAGAATTCCGGCCGCTATACGGTGCAGATTTTCGCCGGCGGCCGGTCCAAGACCGTCGAAGCCAACCTCGGCACCAGCATCAATCTCGGCGAGATCATGGTGTAGTCGCCGTCGTTATCCGCCGCGCAGCGCTGCGGTCGCGCGCCTCGCTGGCGCATTTGGCCACGTGAGCGTCGCGGTTGATCACCTGCAGGTTCGGCAAGCCCCAAAAAGCGAGCAGGGCCGGCCACGGCGTATCGCGATGCTCGCTCCACACCTGGAATAACGGCATCCTGTGGTCGATCTCGGCGGATTTCCATAAGCGCCCGCCGCCTTCGGCGCAGCGCCGCGCCTGCAGGCGACGCAGCAGCGGCGCTTCGCCGCTCGGCGCGTTCCAGAACTGCCAGGCGATCACGCAGGCGCAGTGCCAAGTGGCATTCCGGTTCGGGCCGCCGCCCCACAGATCGACATGCCAGCCGAAACGGAAAACCGGCTGACCGCAGACGCAGCAAAAGCCGGGGCCGCGCGCATATTTGCTTTCGCGATAAGGCGCCGGTGGCATCCGGAACGTCGCCGGCAGGCCGCTGTTGCGCTTATCGGCGAGACGCCAGGTCCAAATGTCGGGCGCGCCGCTCTTGGCGGCCAGCGCCCGTGCCAGGCGATCGGCGCGGAGCGGATGCGCGCGCCAATAGGAGTCGATCGCCAGCCGCGGCGTCGGCGGCACGAACGGACGGCCGAGCGCGCGCCGCAGCACGATCGGTGGAAAAATCTGCGGCAATGCTTTGGTGAGGCGCGCGACCGATTGGCGATTGCGTTCCGCTTTCAGCTCTTGCCACGTCGACATTCATTCCCCCAGATCATTCCCCAAAGTCGTGCCATATGGTGCCCGCAAAGCCCTAAACCTTCGTCACCGTCGCCATGTTATGGTGCGGCGCCATCCTGAAAGGGAATCGGACGTGAAAAAGTGGCTTGGCATATTGTGGCTGCCGTTGCTGTGCGGCGCGAGCTTCGCGCAAACATCGACCTATCCGGACCGGCCCATTACGCTGATCGTCACTGCGGCGGCCGGCGGCGTGACCGACGTGGCGGCGCGCGCGGTCGGCCAAGAGCTCAGCAAGGCCTGGGGCCAGCCGGTCATCGTCGAGAACCGCGGCGGCGCCGCCCATATTCTGGGCGCGCAAAGCGTCGCCAAAGCCGACCCGGACGGCTACACGCTCATGGTCGGCGAGGCCGGCACCTTCACCATCAATCCGACCGTCTATCCGCCCGGCAAGCTGCCCTACGACACTGATCGGGATTTTATCCCGATCAGCGGCCTCGTCCGCATCAACCAGGCTCTGATCGGCGACAACAACTTGCCGGCCGCCAATGCGGCGGAGCTGATCGCGCTCGCCAAACAAAAGCCCGGACAGCTCACCTACGGCACCGCCGGTATCGGCTCGGCGCCGCACATGAACATGGCGCTGTTCGAGAGCATGGCGGGCGTCAAGCTGCAGGCGGTGCATTATCGCGGCGCGGCGCCCGCGCTCAACGATCTGGCCGGCGGCAGCATCAATCTGATGTCGGTGAGCGTCAGCCTGGCGCTGCCGGCGTTCCGCGGCGGCCGGGTCAAGATGCTCGGCATCGGCAGCGACAAGCGCATCGCTCAGGCGTCCGATATTCCGACGGTCGCGGAAAGCGGTCTGCCCGGCTATCAGGCGGTCACCTGGTTCGGCCTGTTCGGCCCCGCCAAGCTGCCGCCCGACCTCGTCGGCAAGCTCAACGCGCAAGTCGCAAAGATTTTCGCCGATCCGGATTTTCGCGCGCATTTCCTCGAGCCGCAGATGTTCGAGGCGATGCCGGGCTCGCCCGAAGAGTTCGCCGCCTATATCCAGTCCGAGCGAGCCAAATGGGCAAAAGTCATTCACGAAGCTAATATCACGCTGGAATAAGGCGCGGGGACGAGGGAGGAGAATGCGCAATTTGCTGTGGGGGCTGCTGATCGGGCTTGTGCCGATCGCGGTCCCGATTTTGGCCGCCGCCGCCGAGCGGCCCGACTGGGCCTTCCCGGTGACCGACAAAGTGCAGCCGCCGC
>Ga0210395_10004529_pt1 | contig 10696 bp, 8 predicted proteins | sample IncBWH4OmetaG_FD_150861 | JGI IMG/M metagenome (GOLD analysis project Ga0210395, IMG submission 150861) | Forest soil microbial communities from Barre Woods Harvard Forest LTER site, Petersham, Massachusetts, United States - Inc-BW-H-4-O ...
GCCGTTGAAGGCAAGCGGCTCACCTTCTCCGTGCACGCTTTCGATGACGCTGCCACCGTATGCCGGGGTGTCCACTGCCGTGCCGTGATACATACCGACCCCTTTGTTCAGCGATTGAAGAACCGCACGCAGTCACAGCAGTGAGGCTGGCTGGAACCATTGCTTCGTGCCATGTAGCCCGGCGTGCTGACGGACCCAGATCGGTGAGCATGCAGCGCCGGACGTGTTAGGCACAGATGCCGGGTGGTATGCGCGGGTAACCGCGGCATCCCGCGGGCCCGGCTGAGCATGGCCCGGTGCCGCGGTAGAGCGAGTATGGCGGACTCAGTCAAGTCAAATCGACAATTACAGTCCACTCTTCTAGACCGGCCGGAGTATTTCCAACATGCAGGAAGCCGACACGTTCGGCCATTTTCTTGCTGACGTGATTGCGCCGGTCAATCCAGCCGACAGCGACGAACGATGCTAAACCGTTTAGGCTGGCTCGCTCACCCGCCGCCTCCAAGGCCACCTGCAATGCCTCATCGGCATGTGCGCCGCCTTGTCCTCGATGGCGAGTTGCGACCGCAATCGCCAACAGCTTAATAACGGACGGCCCGTTATCCGACACCCACGAATACGAGACCGCCCCAATCCCAGCCTCGTCCTCGCCGACAAGCAGTATCTCATCGGGACCAAGTGGAGGTCGGAGCCCACGAATGCGCTGCTGAACGTCAAGCTCCCATGGTTTGGGATGACGAGGTCGGTAAGGTTCACGAGGTTGGTAAGGCAAGGGATTCACAGCGCAGGTGAACACCTGCAGAGCGCCCCGGTCTTTCCCCTCTGCGGACCGCCATGTCAGCAGACTCATCCGGCAGGGCCCAGTCTGCGCCGGGGGATATGTCCGGATGCTTGATAGCTGGGAAGACGCGCGAGATCCTCCGAACTCAGCCACGCGCCAACCGCGGCGGCAGAACTCTCAGCAGAGCTCTCGAGGAGGTCATCAGTCGCACCGCCACCGAATCTGTTGTACACCCACACGAGATCACCAGCGGCGAGGGACTGACGTTCGAACAATGCCCGCGGGAGATCCACAGCTACTGGCTCACCCTGGAGGGAGGTTCCCTCCAGATGAGCGAGGTCTTCTGCCATCTGGTCCACTCTCGCTATCGCTAGCAAGACCTTAGCGTGCTCACTCCGCCCCGCCACCCGCTCAGCAGTCGCGGCAGTGAGTTCGTGAAAGAAATCTGCAGTTGGCAGATCGGCAAGAATGTGATCGCCGATCGGCTCCTGGCAGCTAGCACAGATAGAACACTAGAATAAGTAGCGCGCCCCGCTAGCTGACGCCTTCCACGAGGTACGAGAGTAACCCCTGATGACACGCGATGCCTCATGCGCAACTCCCGCAGACGGCGCAAAGTGGCCGATCCACCACGTCAACTCACTTCCTGGACGCATAGAGGAAAGCTGCTCTTTCTGACATGCTGCTACAACGCTTCACGTAGCAGTCTAATGCTCGCCTCGGTCTCCGTCTGGCAGGAGGTAACAAGCGGATCTTGGCCTGGCTGTAGAATGAGCCCTTTTCATCCTGGCCGTAGCGGCTCGGTCACGGTTTGAGCGTGGAACGGCATGTTGCCCCGGGGAAAGCGAAGCCCCTGATGTGCCCTGTGTTTCCCGGAGTCAGGTTGCTGGACTGGGGCCTCATGCTACGGGTTCGATCTTGTTGTTGTCGCGCCAGGCCCTCACCTTCACCGCCGGGCTCATCCGCCGCCACCGCCGGGCAACCGGGTCGACCTGGCGGAAGCTGAACCGGGGCCAGCAGGCCCTGCTCGTCCTCGCCTACCTGCGGAAAGGCGAGACGTTCGCTGAGCTCGCGGCCGCGTTCGGGTCGGGACCATACATCCAGGAGACCGTCGCGCTGCTCGCGGCCAGGGCCCCCGAAACTCCGCCAGGCGGTCCGCGACGCGAAGAAGGCCGGGCACGCCTACGTCGTCCTGGACGGGACCCTGATCCCGGTCGGCCGGGTCGCCGCGGACCGGCCCTTCTACTCCGGCAAACACAAGAAACACGGGATGAACCTGCAGGTCATCGCCGACCCGCAAGGAGCCATCCTGCGGGTGTCCGGCGCGCTGCCCGGCTCGGTCCACGACAAGAAGGCCGAGTGGATCTGGGGCGTGCTGGCCGAACTGGAGGCCGCGGGCCTGGTCATCCTGGCCGATAAGGGTTACCAGGGCAGCACCTACGCGAAGATCCCGTACAAGGGGAAGAACAAGCCGGAATCTCAGAAACAGGCCAGGAAGGCGCACGCGAAACTTCGTTCACCCGGAGAGAGGGCAAACGCGCAGCTCAAGACCTGGAGGATTCTCCGTAAGCTCCGCAGCTGCCCCTGGCGCGCCGGCCAGCTGGCCAAAGCCGTCGACGTTTTGCAGGCCAGCGAGGCATAACCAGGATGCAAAAGGCTCAATGAACTCGGCGTCTCCGCGCAGCGGGCACGCAGAACCAGCGACAAGCCTGCGGCTGACGCGGAGCACGGGGGAGAAGAGCGCGTGACATAGCGAGTCTTGCGCGTTAATGGCACGTTAATGGCACGGCGACGCTCGGACCAACCTCTGATCATCCGAGTCGCTGCGCGTGCTCTGCCTTATCTTCGTTCGGGTCTGTGACTGGATGGTTCTTCTCGGCAGGTCATCGGCCTCCAAGGACGCCGAGTTGCTTGCGCTGCGGCACGAGGTCGCCGTGCTGCGTCGCGCCAATTCCCGGCCCCGGCTCGACTGGGCCGTGCTGCGGTGGCACCGCCGCTGATCGCTCGCAAGTGGACTTACCCGAACCGGGCGGGACGGCCTCCGGTTAGCAGCGAGATCGCCGCGCTGATCGAACGGCTCGCGACCGAGAATCACGGCTGGGGGGGATACCAGGCCTGGAACCTCACACGCCCGCGCCGCCCTCGACACCGCGCGCAGGGCCAGCCGCCCTCCGTTCGCCGATGTTAGCCATGACACTTGCGAATATTTCTGTCGTGTCCTGCTCTCTGCAGATAATTTCTTCACTCTTGTGTCTTATAGGGTCTGACGGGCCGTTGTGATCATAGGAAACGGAAGTGGGGGCCGTTTCAGTTGTGTACCGGCTGGCTTTGAACCAGTAATGCCCAAGTTAGGTTGACAGATTCCAACAAGAACGGAAAGCTAGTATTACCGGAGCTTGAATCCAGGTGGAATGCCGCACCTGGAACCCAATGGGGATCGACTGGTCGGCTAGGAAATCAGGGGACGTCATTGGCAGACGGGTTCGACTGCTTTCGCGTGTCGTCGGCGAGCGGGCTCAGGGAGTATCTGACCGCTGCCGATGAAGTCGAATCCGGCAAGCCTGGCGCCCAGGCGGAGCTGACGGCACTGGTGCGGCAGTATCTGGACGACGGCGGGGGTGTGCTCATCCTGACAGGACTGCCTGCCGACCGGGCACGCGGCGAGCGTGCCGTCTTGCGAGCCACCCGCCTCATCGGCGAGCCCGTTCCGCAGAACCGGGAGGGCACCGTCGTCCGCGAGGTACGTGACCGAGGCACGGACATCAGCCAGCGCGGGCGCAGCCGTTACTCCGACTCTCGCTTCGGCGGCGACTTGCACACCGACGGCGCCGAGGCATCGTTGCCGGCGCCCGACGTATTCATTCTCTTCTGCGTGCGTCAAAGCGCTCAGGGCGGCTCACTGCAGTGTCTCCACTTCCGGGACATAGGGCCCGTGCTCGGCCCGCAAGTCGTGAGCACCCTGCGCCTGCCCTTCCACTTCGACCGTCGCGGTGACCAGCAGCCCGGCGAGCGACCCACGACGGCCAAGCCAGTGCTGTTCACCCAGCGAGACCGCCAGGCCATCACATACCTGCGCAGCTACATCGAGCAAGGCCACGATCACCCAGATGTGCCGCCGCTCACCGTTGGCCAGCGCGCCGCCCTCGACACTCTCGACTCTGTAATCGCCACCAGCGCTGCCACCGTGACGGGAAAGCTGTGCGAAGGCGATCTGGCCCTGTTCGACAACCTTTCGCTGTTGCACGGCCGGACTGAATTCCGCGACGATCCCGATCACCCTCGGCTGCTGCTGCGCACGTGGGTCCGCCGCGGAATGAACGAGGCGTCTTGAGTACCGATCACGGCACCGCGCCAGACGTGGTGGTCGCCCCCAATTGTCTGCGCGGACACGCTTCGGCGGCCGAGGTCGCCGCCGCGCTCGCCACGGGTGTCCGCCAGGCATGGCCAGGGACGTGCCCAGTGAGCCGGTCGCTAGCCGACGGCGGCGACGGTACTGTCGACGCATTGCAGGCCGCGTGCGGCGGCGCCCGCCATACGATCGAGGTCGCCGGCCTATACGGTCGGCCGCGCATGGCAAGCTGGCTGGCCCTCGACAAGTGCACCGCCGCGGTCGAGACGGCCGCCATTTGCGGGCTGGGAACCGCGCGCCCTGACCAACTGCGGCCACTGCGAGCGACCTCAGCCGGGACCGGACAGGCGATCGCCGCCGCCGTGGCGGCGGGGGCCACTACCGTCCTGATCGGTCTCGGCGGCACAGCGGTGGTCGACGGTGGGGCCGGTGCCCTCGCCGCGCTCGGGGCGCGTTTCCTTGACCGCGGCAACCGGGAGGTGGAACCCACTCCGGCGTGCCTGCCCGAGATCGCGGCCATCGACTTGGCCCCTGCCCGCGACCTTCTCTCGGGCGTAACGTTCCGGCTGCTCGCCGACGTGCGGACGCCGCTGTCAGGCAACCTGGACTCGTTCGGCGCTCAGAAAGGGGTGACCGCGGAGAACCGTGAAGCGGCCATTCGCGCGCTCCGCCATCTGACTGAACTTCTGATCCAGGCCGGAGACCGCCAAGCCGGGGAACGGTTCCGCACCCCGTGGTTCGGTGCGGGCGGGGGCATTGGCTTCGGCCTGGCCGCGGTCGCGGTCACCACCGCAGGCAGCGGTGCGAAGGCGCTGCTCGAGGCCGGTGACCCGGACGGAGCAGTTGCTACGGCCGCGCTGGCTATTACGGCAGAGGGCGTCGTTGACGCGACGACCTGGCAGGGCAAGCTGCCCGGCGCCGTGGCCACGCTGCGCGCCGAACGCGGACTGCCCACCGCCATGGTCGCCCTGCGGTTCACCGGGCCCGCCGCCGGCCCGCTTGTGAGCACCCATCTCGTCGCAAAGCCGCGCCCGGCCGGCTCGCTGACAGGGCCCGCGCTGTGGAGGGGACTCGCGGAGGCCGCCACGGACGCCTGCCGGGCTTGGGCGGCACGGGACCGTGAGCCGCACGGCAGGAGGGGAGTGCTCTCACCATGATCAGCACCGGGCGCCAATCCCGCGTCAGCGTGGTGGACAGCGGGCAGCTGACCGAATTCGCCGTCGAGGCTCTTGTGTCCGTGGGTGCTTGCCCGGCGCAGGCGGCGCTCACCGCGGAGGTGCTTGTGGCCGCCGACCTCGCGGGTGTGGACAGCCATGGGGTCGCCCGGCTGCGTCGCTATGTCGACGGATTGCGCGGCGGGACGATCAACGGAACAGCCCGGCCCCGGATCGTTGACGAACGCGGCGGAGTCAGCGTTGTCGACGCGGACAACGGCCTTGGCCAGCCGGCTCTGTGCTTCGCCGTTGACCTGGGAACAGAACGGGCCAGGGAACACGGGGTCGCGGCGGTGGCAGTGCGCCGCTCCAACCACATCGGCATCGCTGGTTGGTACACCGAACGGGCTGCGAGGACCGGAAGCTTCGCCCTGGTGACGACCAACGCGACTCCGCAGGTGACCCCCGTCGGCGCGGTCGAGCCCATGTTCGGCACCGATCCCGTCAGCTATGCGGTGCCTACGACAGGCGAGCCGCTCTGCTACGACGGGGCGACAAGCGTCGTTCCGCGCGGCGTGCTCGAGCGGCTGCACCGGGAAGGCAGGCCGATGCTTCCCGGCTGGGCCGTGACCCCGGACGGCGCCACGGCAAGCGATATCGCACGGGTGATCGCCGGGCTCAAGGCCAGGGAGGGGTACGCGCTGCTGCCGGTGGGCGGACCCGGTCAGGATCTTGGTGGTCACAAGGGGTCGGGCATCGCGCTTCTCGCCGAATTGCTGTGCGGGCCGTTGACCGGTGCCAGCTGGAGTCTGCACACGTACGGGGCCCAGGGCGCGAACCTCGGTCACTTCGTGCTGTGCCTGAATCTTATGGCGCTGGGCGACCCCGGGCGCATCATCGGCGATATCGAGACGATGACGGCTGAGATCCGCGCCGCGAAACGAGCGGACGATGAGGTTCCTGTCCGGCTTCCGGGGGAGCGCCGTCATCGGTCGGCGCGAGAGCGATCGGCGAACGGTATTCCGCTCCCCGGGCCCGTCGTCGAGGACCTTCGGGAGATCGCGGAACTCACAGGGATCACGCCGCCGCGGCTGCGGACACCTGTCCTCGCCAGCGGCGCCAGGGACATGCCGCCCGCCAGGGGCGAGCGGGGTGATCCGCCCGGCCTGCCTGACACGATCGATCTGTCCTCTGGACAGATAGTGGAGCCGCTCCCGGCGGTGGCCCGGGAGGCGATGTGCCGCATGCTGCTCGAACCACGGGTCAGCGCGTACGCTCCCGCACCCGGCCTGCCAGAGCTGCGGTCTGCGGTGGCCAGCCATTACGAGCGCCGCACCGGCACTGCCGTGCCGCCGGAGCACATCACTGTCACCGCAGGGGCGCGGCACGGTCTGTTCGCCGCCATCGCGGCGCTCGCGCGCGGCCGCGAGATCCTCGTTCCTGTCCCGCACTGGAGCCACTATCCGACCGTCGTCCGGCAGGCTGGAGCCGTACCTGTCACCGTTCCAGGAGACCCGGCACGAGGCCTGCTCGTCGACGCCGCGCGCCTGGAAGCCGTACGGACACCCCGCACCGCGGCACTCCTGCTCAATAGCCCGGTCAACCCCTCGGGTGCCTGTTACGACGAGGATCAGATGCGGTCGCTGCGCGCATGGGCGGCCTGCCACGACATCCGCGTGATCGTCGACGACGTCTACTGGGCGTACGGCAGCAGCGTCGACACGGCCGTGCATGCCGGACCGCATGAGCTGGTAGTGGGTGGTGCTTCCAAGGTCTACGCCCTGGCGGGCCTGCGCATCGGCTGGGTGTGGGCGGAACCCGATTACAGTGCGGCTGTCCAGGAAATCGTGGAGCACACCACCGGGCCCGTCGCGGTACTTGACCAGGCTGCCACGGCAGCGGTACTGCGGCAGGAGAATTCAGCCGGCGGCACCGGCAGCGCGGTCGCCGGAGACGGCGTGCGACGGCGCGCGGCGGCACTGACCCGGCAGCGCGCCTGGGCGCTCGAGGCCATGGCAGCGGTGCCGTATCTGCGGCCCCTTCCGCCAGCCGGCGGCATCTACCTGTGCCTTGACGCTTCACAGGCCCTAGAAGGACGGCTACTCGGCGCCGCGAACGATCAGGAACTGTGCCGGGCGCTGCGGCATCACGCGGGAGTCGGCCTGCGGGCGGGGTCGACCTTCGGAATGCCAGGTTTCCTCCGGTTGTGCGTGGCCGAGACCCAGGACATGCTGCGGACCGCGGCCCATCGTCTGACCGTCTGTCTGACGACCGCGGCTGACACGGTCAACTATCACTGAGGGAGTCCACATGGCCTTTCCTGCGTACGGGTCGGACAGGTCCGCCCCACGCGCCGCCGAGCTGAGGGAGGCGTTCGCGACCGGTCGGCTGGTGAGAGCGGCGGGTGCGCACGACGGGTTGTCGGCCAGGCTCGCGCAGGAGGCCGGGTTCGAGGCCGTATGGGCTTCCGGGCTGGAGATCTCGGCGGCGCACGGCTTGCCAGACATCAGCCTGCTCGGCTTGGCCGAGCACCTTGCCGCGACGGCCGCGATACAGCGGTCGGTAACGCTGCCTGTGGTCGCCGACTGCGACACGGGGTTTGGCGGTACTGTCAACGCGGCTTACACGATGATCCGCTACGAAGAAGCCGGGGTCGCCGGCGTATGCATCGAGGACAAGGTATTTCCCAAGCGGAATAGCTTCGTGTCCGACGGCCAGAAGCTGTTGAGCATCGAGGAGTTCGTCCGCAAGCTGGAGGCGGCCAAGAGCACTCAGGCATCCTCCGATACCGTCCTGATCGCACGGACCGAGGCGTTCATCTGCGGGCTCGGTCTGCAGGAAGCGCTTAATCGCTGCCACCACTACGTCGACGCCAAGGCCGACGCCGTTCTCGTGCACTCGAAGGAGGTCGACTCCAGCGAGATCATCTCGTTCATGCGCGCGTGGAACCGCCGGGCGCCGGTCGTGGTGGTTCCGACGACCTACTCGCACTTCTCGACCGGGGAGGCGGAGGAGGCGGGGATCGCGATGGTCGTTTACGCGAATCAGGGCATGCGAGCCGCCGTGACGGCCATGCGGGACACGTGGGCGATTGTGCTCGCCAAGGGATCGACAGCAGCCGTGGAAACGCGGATCGCGACCGTCACGGACATCTTCGCCCTCTCCGGCATGGATGAGTGGCTGGATATCGACCGATGAGCCGTCAGATAACCGCCGAGGAGTTCGCCGGTGCCCTGCGTGCCCACGGTGTGCGGAACGTGACGGGGGTGCCGTGCGGGCACCTCGCCGGGCCGTGGGCGTTGTTCGAGAAGGCAGGTGTGCTGACACCCGCCGCCTCTGAGGGCGCGGCGCTATCGATCGCGGCCGGCTGGGAACTCGGGGGCCGGATGTCGGCCGTCCTGTGCCAGAACTCGGGGTTCGGGAACCTCCTCAACCCCCTCGCCTCGCTCCTGCTGCCTTACCAGATACCGGTACTCGTCGTCATGACGATGCGAGGCTGGCCCGACCCGGAGGCAGACGAGCCACAGCACGCGGCCATGGGCACGTCGACCACCAGGCTGCTCGATGCCCTCGACGTGCCGTACGCGTTTCTGGTGCCGGAAAAGCTGCCGGAGGCGCTGAGCCAGGCAGCCCGCGCACGGGCGCGGGGCCGTCCGTACTTCCTGCTGGTACCACGCGGAAGCATCGCCTGCGCGGAAGGTGCGCCGCCGGCGCCGGCGCCTTCCGCGCAGGGACGGTTGACACGCGCACGAGTCGTGTCCGCCCTTATGGCGGAGCTGACCGACGAGCTGCTTGTCACCACGACCGGTTACCTGTCCCGTCAGGCTTATCACGAGCGAGACCGCCCGAACACCTTTTACATGCAGGGCTCGATGGGTCACGCGGGCGCCATCGGGACCGGGATGGCCATGGCTCACCCGGACCGCCGCACGGTAGTCCTCGACGGCGACGGCGCCTTTCTCATGCATCTGGGCACCGGTTCCACAATCGGCGCGTCCGGCGCGCGCAACCTCGTGCACATCATTGTCGACAACGGCTGCTACGAGTCCACCGGCTGCCAGCCGACAACCTCCGGCTCCCTGGACTGGTCACGGCTCGGCCGGGGACTGGGCTACAAGACCGTGCTCACCTGCGACTTCGAGCCGCAGCTGGCGGGAAGCCTGCGAACCGCGCTGACCGCCGCGGGGCCCGTTCTCTTCGCGCTCACCGTCGTGCCGACCCCGGACGAGGTCTACCCGCGGGCATCGGCGTCGCTTGGCCTACCGGCCGTCGCCGGGCGATTCCGGTCAGCCGCAGCGGGCACGACGGCCCACGCGGGCACGACGGCCCACGCGGGAACGAGGTCACCGTGAGCCGGCCGGCGTGGCACGCGGACGGCACCGCCGTGGTGATGGGACGAGGGAGCTTCGCGAAGCTGCCGGGCCTGTGTGCGGGGCGCCGGGTGCTGCTCGTCGCGAGTGCGGGCGCGCTGCGGCGGTCCGCGGTCGCCGCGTGGCTCCCGGCGGACGCCAGGACGTTCCAGGCTTTCCACCCCAACCCCACAGTGGCGCAGGCGGTGGCGGCGGCTACGCTCCGCCATTCCTGCGACGCGGACCTGGTGGTAGGTCTGGGCGGTGGCTCGGCGCTTGACGTCGCCAAGGCCGGACGTGTGCTCCCCCCCGACGCTGACCTGGCCGACCAGGTCATCGGCGGCCATCGCCCCGCGGCAGACGGCGGACCAGAGCTGGTGCTCGTGCCTACGACGGCCGGGACGGGCAGCGAAGTGACGAGCTTTGCGACCCTCTACCAGGGACAGCGCAAAGTGTCGCTCGACACCCCGGCGGCGCGCGCCGATCTCGCCCTCGTGGACCCTGCCTTGACAGATACCTGCCCACCCCGCCTTACGTGGACCTGCGCCTTCGACTGCCTGGCGCACGCCATCGAGTCGCTTTGGTCGGTCCGCTCCACCACCGTATCCCGGGAGAGGGCGGTGGCTGCCCTGCGCATGCTGCTGCCCGTGCTGCGCAACTCCAATGATCTGCCTGACGCGGCCGAACGCGATGCCCTCAGCCAGGCCGCCATCCTCGCCGGGCAGGCCATCGGCATTACCCGAACGACAGCTGCCCACGCCATGTCCTATCCCCTGACCGCCCACCTTGGCGTCCCGCATGGTCTTGCCTGCGCGCTCAACCTGACCTGGCTGCTTCCCCTGGTGGAAGCGGCCCGGCCGGAGCAGCTAACCGACGAGCGCGGCCCGGTCGCGGTACGGGAAGCGGTCGGCACGCTGCGCACCGTGTTCGGCGCCGAGGGCACGGGTCTGGCCGGTGTCCTGCGCGACCTCCTCGACCGGCGAGTGGCGCCTCCGTACGGCGACGGCCGGTGCCAGCCACGGCCGGGCGCCGACCCTGGCGGCGCGCTGGTCGACATGCTTGT
>Ga0210395_10004533_pt1 | contig 10692 bp, 11 predicted proteins | sample IncBWH4OmetaG_FD_150861 | JGI IMG/M metagenome (GOLD analysis project Ga0210395, IMG submission 150861) | Forest soil microbial communities from Barre Woods Harvard Forest LTER site, Petersham, Massachusetts, United States - Inc-BW-H-4-O ...
CCGCCGCTTCCGTCAAGCTCGGGATCAGTGATGGCGTCAACACCGAGATCATCAACGGCCTGAAAGCAGGCGATGTCATCATCACTGGCCTCAATTCCACGGTTGGCAGCGGCTCGCAGGGCGCATCCAGTCCTTTCGGCGGGCATCACTTCTAAACACCGCACAGGTATTATGAGCGCTGTCGTCAAACTCGAAACCATCCACAAAATCTACGATTCGGGGGAGGTAAAAGTGCATGCCGTGCGCGGCGTTTCGATCGAGATTCAAAAAGGAGAGTTTGTCGCCTTGATGGGCGCGAGCGGCTCCGGCAAATCGACCCTGATGAATCTCCTCGGTTGCCTCGACCGGCCCACCGATGGACGCTATCTCCTCGACGGCACCGACGTGTCCCATCTCGACCGCAACGCCCTGGCCGATATCCGCAACAAGAAACTTGGTTTCGTTTTCCAGGGCTACAATCTGCTTGCGCGCACCACGGCGCTGGAAAACGTCGAGCTGCCGATGCTCTATAGCCAAAACCGCATTTCCCGGCAGGAGATGCACGAGCGCGCCAGGCATTGCCTCGAAATCGTCGGCCTCGCCAATCGCGCCGACCATTTTCCCAGCCAGTTGTCCGGCGGCCAGCAGCAACGCGTCGCCATTGCCCGCGGGCTCGTCAACGAGCCCCAGGTTCTCCTCGCCGACGAGCCCACCGGCAATCTCGACAGCCAAACCTCCATCGAGGTCATGGGAGTTTTCCAAAAGCTCAATGATGCAGGCATCACCATCTTGATGGTCACCCACGAGCTCGACATCGCGCACTTCTGCAAGCGCAACCTCATCCTCCGCGATGGCCAACTGGTCAGCGACGTGCTGGTTGTCGACCGTTCCATCGCCGAAGATGAACTGCGCCGGTTGCGAGCGGCTGAAACCGCGGCCAAACTCACCGCCTGAACCCGGCGGACCGACATGCGAATCCTCTTCACCATTCTCGCTGCCCTGCGGGCCTTGCGCCGCAATAAATTGCGCTCGGTGCTGACCGCACTCGGCATCATCATCGGCGTCGCCGCCGTCATCACCATGATCAGCATCATCAATGGCGCCAAATCACAACTCCAGTCGCAGATCGCCAGCCTGGGGCAGAATGTGGTCCTCGTTTTCTCCGGCAATTTTTCCGCAGGCGGCGTCCGCAGCGGCATGGGTGGCGCGGGCACGCTGACCGTGGACGATGCACTGGCGATCGGGAAGGAAGTGCGCGGAGTGGTCGCGGTCAGCCCCGAAGTGCGCGACCGCAAGCAGGTGCTGTCCAATGGACTCAACTGGGCCACGCAAATCTTGGGCGAAGGGCCCGATTATGTCATTATCCGCGACTGGGACCTGACCTCCGGCGCCATGTTCACCGAACAGGACCTGCGCAGCACCGGCAAGGTCTGCATCATCGGGCAAACCATCGTCAACCAATTGTTCCCCGACGGAGACGCGGTCGGCCAGACTTTGCGCATCCAAAACATCCCTTTCAAGGTGCTGGGCGTATTGAGCATCAAAGGCCTTTCCATCCAGGGCACGGATCAGGACGATGTTGTCATTGTGCCATACACCAGTGAGATGAAACGCGTTTCCAAACGCACCAACTTGAGCGGGGTCAATGTCCAGGCTGAATCGGCCGAAGCTGAATCCCAGGTGGAAAGCGACATCACCGACCTGCTTCGCCAGCGCCACCACATCATCGATACCAGCGGCCACGAGGACGATTTTACCATCCGGGGCCAGGATGAAATTCAAAATGCCATCAGCGCCCAAGCCGACACCATGACCTATCTGCTGGGCGGTATTGCCGGTGTCTCGCTTCTGGTCGGCGGCATCGGCATCATGAACATCATGCTCGTGAGCGTGACGGAGCGCACGCGTGAGATCGGCATTCGCATGGCCGTGGGCGCGCACGGCCGCGATATCCTCGCCCAGTTCTTGATCGAGGCGGTTGTGCTCAGCCTGATTGGCGGCGGCCTCGGCGTCCTGCTTGGCATCGGCAGTGCGCAACTGTTCTCCCGGTTGAACCACTGGACTACCCTGGTTTCGACTTCCTCCGTGGTAATCTCGCTGCTGTTCAGCGGCGCCGTTGGCATTTTTTTTGGTTTCTACCCGGCGCGCAAGGCGGCGCAGCTCGACCCCATCGATGCGCTGCGCTATGAGTGACTTTTGCGTGAAGCCCGGCGATATTTGGAACCAACCCCGTACGTGACCAACTAACCCGGATGCACGTTCTGTCCCACCATTGGCTTAACCGACCGTTGGAAAACTCTGCTGAGCCGCCGTTGCGATCAGAAAGCGCTATCCGCAAGGCGGCTAGCAGAGTTTTCCAACGGTCGGTCCTGCTCGTCTTTTTCTGCCTTCTGCTCGGCGCAGGGCGCACGGCGGCGTCGGATTTCGACGACGCCGTCGCCCTCTTCCAGGCCAAACGTTTTCCCGACGCCCGGGCCGCGTTCGATAAACTCGCCGCTCGCGAGCCGCAAAATGCCGCCGTCCATTATTATCTCGGCCGCATCGCGCTCGATCGCGACGACTCCGACAACGCGGTCGACGAAATGGAGCAAGCCACCGCCGGCGACCCAAAAAAATCCGACTACTATTTCTGGCTCGGCGGCGCTTACGGCCTGTATGCCCGGCAGCACGCTTCCATCAGCAAGGCCTGCAAATGCCGCGAGGCGTTCCTCCGGGCCGTCGAGCTCAATCCCGACAATCTCGATGCCCGCGCCGCGCTCGTCACGTTCTACCGCATGTCGCCGTGGTTTGTCGGCGGCAACATGAAGAAGGCCCACGCCCAGGCCGACGAAATTAAAAAACGCGATCCGCTCCGCGGTGCGGAAGCCGAGGGCGAGATCTGCATCGCCGAAAAAAAATACGACGACGCCTTCAACGCCTTTGAAAGCCTCCTCAAGGATCATCCCGACCAGATCGCCGCGCTTTATCAAATCGGTTATATTGCCGCGACCACCGGCCAGCGCCTCGATCGCGGCGAGGCCGCACTCAAGGAGTATCTCACGCACACGCCCAGTGACACGCAGCCCAGCCTCGCCTACGCACATTATCGCCTCGGCGATATTTACCGGGAAAAAGCCAATTTCAACGCGGCCCGCAAGGAATACCAAACCGCCCTCGCCCTCGATCCCAACCTCAAGCAAGCCGCCGACGCCCTCGACGCCATGAAGCAGAGTTTGCCCAAAAACTCAGCAGGCAAAGGAAAAACACTTTGACTAAAGTGTAGCCTATTAGGTCACACTCAGAGGGAGAAAGGACCCTCTCGTTTGTAACGTATTATGTTACAAACGGGAATTCCTAGCCGTCTTTTAAGTTCGTCGGGCCTACTTCGCGAAAGTTACGGCGGACAAGACAACGGATACGATGGCGGACAGGCTTGCGGTCGGCTGCGTTGCCCGGCTGAATTTTTGCATGCCCGCGCCGCCGCCCATCGTTGAGTTTCGCGACGTTGATAAACGCTATGGCGACGGTCCGCTCATCCTCGAGCGCCTTAATTTCACCGCGCAACCGGACGATTTCATCGGCCTCATCGGCCCGAGCGGCTGTGGCAAATCCACCCTGCTCAAACTCATCGCCGGCCTCAGCCCCATCACCGCCGGCTCGGTCGCGATCGAAGGCGCTGCACCCGAAACGGCGGCCCACGATCTCGCCTTCATTTTCCAAGAGCCGACGCTTCTGCCCTGGCTCACCACCGGGAAAAACGTCGAGCTGCCGCTCCGGCTCCGTCGCGCCTCTGCCGCGCACCGCGCCGAAACGCGCCAGCACGCCCTCGCGCTCGTGGGCCTCGCCGACCGCGAAAATTATTATCCGCGCCAGCTTTCCGGCGGGCAGAAAATGCGCGTTTCCATCGCCCGCGCACTCTCCATTGCGCCCAAGATCCTGCTGCTCGACGAGCCCTTTGGCGCGCTCGATGAAATGACGCGCGAGCATCTCAACGAGGAACTGCTCGCCATCCGCCAGCGGCAGGCGTGGACCGCATTCTTTGTCACCCACTCCGTCGCCGAGGCCGTGTTTTTGTCCAACCGGCTCTTCGTACTCGGCGCCAACCCCGGACGCCTACATCGCGAGCTGCGCATCGACCTGCCCTACCCGCGCACCGCCGAGACTCGCCAGTCGCACGAATATCAGCAGCTCGTCGCCGAAGTTTCGCGCCTGCTGCGCTCCGTCGAAAACGCTGCCTAAATAAACGAACCTGAAACTAACCGCGAATGGACACGAATAAACGCCAATCAAGCCAAGGGGTGCTTCCACTCATGGAAAAAATCCCGATTGATTCTTATTAGCGTAAATTAGCGTTCATTAGCGGTTAAAAAAATCTTTTCCTCAACCCATGCCGCGCAAACTGCTCAACGTCCTCCTCCCCGCTGCGACCGGCGCGCTCTTTATCGCAGCGTGGTATGCCGTGTGTTTCTCTTTGAACGACGACAACCGCTTTCTCCTGCCCACCCCCGGCCAGGTCCTCGCCGCCCTTGGCGACAACCGCGACACGCTCGCCCACGCCGCGCTCAACACGGACGAAGGCGCACTTCTCGGCTTCGTGCTCGCCGCCGCCGTCAGTTTTGCCCTCGCGCTCGGATTGTCGCTCTCACCGCTCGTGCGCGTAAGTCTCTATCCTTACCTGATGATTTTGCAGATGACGCCGGTCATCGTGTTCGCGCCGATTCTCGTGCTTTGGGTCGGGCCGGGACTCAAGAGCGTCACGATTATCACATTTCTCATCTGCTTTTTTCCGCTCGTCGTGAACACCACGCAGGGCCTCATCTCCACTGACCGCAACCTCGTCGATCTTTTCAAAATGTCCCGGGCGAACAAGTGTCAGGAGATTTTCCTCCTGCGTATGCCCGCGGCCCTGCCCTACTTTTTCACCGGCCTGCGCATCGCCGCCGTGCTCGCGCCCATCGGCGCGCTCGTGGGCGATTACACCGCAGGCAGCTCGGCCGGCGACGGCGGCGGACTCGGTTTCCAGGCCATCATCTACAGCAGCCAGGCGAAATATCCCGCCCTCTTCGCCACCGCTGCGATCACCTGCGTGCTCGGCTTCATTTTCGTCTCCACCGTACTCGCGCTGAGCTGGCTCACGCTACACAAATGGCACGATTCATTCGAACACACCGATGTGTGACCCAATCTGTTTTGACCCGCGGATGGCGCGGATATGACGACTTGTCATTCCGAACGAAGTGAGGAATCTCGATTCGTCATTAAGAAAACATGAGATTCCTCGCTCGGCTCGGAATGACATAAAAAAGCATCCGCGTCCATTCGCGGAATCTGCGGTAAAAAAATTTCCACGAAAATCCTATGAACACTTTGCGCACTTTCGCCATCCTCTCCCTGCTTGCCATCGCCGCAGTCGTCCGCGCTGAGCCGGCTAAACTTTTCCCTCTCACCGTACAGCTCGACTGGGTCGCCGAGCCCGAGCACGGCGGATTTTATCAGGCCCTGGCCAAAGGCTTTTTCCGCCAAGAAGGCCTCGACGTCACCCTGATCCCCGGAGGCCCCGGCACTTATGTCATGCCGGAAGTCGCCACCGGCCAGGTTGACATCGGCCAGGCCGACAGCACCAACACCCTGCTACAAATCGCCGAAGGCATACCCGTTATCCAAATCGGCGCCGTGTTCCAGGACGATCCCTCCGGCCTGCTCATTCATCCCGCGAGTTCGGTGCACCGTTTCGAGGATTTGCAGGGCAAGACGATCATCGCGCGGCCCGAGTGGGCCTTTCTCGCGTTCCTGAAAAAGAAATACAGCCTGGATTTCAACATCGTCCCGCAGGATTTTTCGGTCGCGGCGTTTCTCGGCAACAAGGAGGCCATCCAGCAGGGCTACTTCATCGCGGAGCCTTATCACATCGTGCACGCCGGCGGTAAGATGCCGCGCTTCCTTTCGACGTGGGACGCCGGCTTCCGCGCCTATGCCGTGCTCATCACCAGCCGCAAATTCGCGCGCGAGCATCCCGCCGAGCTGCGCGCCTTCATGCGCGCCTACGTTCACGGCTGGCGCGACTACCTTGAAGGCGACCCCACGCCCGCCCACGAGGCGCTGAAACAGGCCAACCCCGGCAACACCGACGATTTCATGGCCTTCTCGCGCAAGATGATCATCGACGAAAAACTCGTCACCGGCCGCGATCCCGGCGACGGCCCGCAGCAAATCGGCCGCCTTGCCCCTGTGCGCTTCGCCCAGCAAATCCAGCAGCTCGAAGACCTCGGCATCCTCGAAAAAGGCAAAGTCACCGTCGGGCAGGCGATGACGACTGAGTTCCTGCCTTAATACGTGCCGTCGACTATTTTTTGGAAGAAAAACACTCTTTTTGTTTGTACCAACAAATCCCCCAATAGATCGCGACTGGTAAGGAAACTAGTGCCAGTAAACCGGCAAAAAGCAGAGCATCAGTAGCAGTCCATTTGGGATAATTTTCAGCGGTCTTTGAGATGCCCCAAGCTAACAAAAGTTATCCATGCAAGTGTCTGAACAAGAAAATATGTACGCCAAGCCAACATCTGTCTGTTGTAAATACCCCAGGAGACATAAATTAAAAACCCGCCGCTTACAGCAATCAGTCCACGCATGAAAATGCTGTGATAATAAGTGACAGATACCCCTTGAGAGCTTGTCCAGTACGAAGAAATTCCGGAAATTGCTGAAACGATCATCAGGATACCCCAAATAATGAGCCCGATAATATTTCGTTTCATATCAAAAAACATATTGTGGATTCAACGTCCTCACGCCGCTTGAAGCGGGCTAATCGTAGCCTTGATCTTCGATCCAATGGTGTTGATCGCCTCGCGAAGATCGTAGGCAAGTTGCACGCGCAGCCAATAGCCGGGCGTTTGGCCAAAATAGGCACAGAGATGGAGATCCGTTTCCGCTGTAATACCACGCTTTTCATTGACAATTTCATTGACGCGCTGGTGCGGAAGCTTCGCGTTTTTCGCGAGGCGGTAGGGCGTGATGCCCATCGGCCCAAGGAATTCTTCACGGAGAAGTTCGCCAGGATGGACGTTGATGTGCTTTTTCATAGTTTTTAGTGATAATCGGTGATTTCTACCTCGTGGGCGTTTTGGCCATCCCAACGGAAGCATACGCGATACTGGTCGTTTACCCGGATGCCGTGCTGGCCGGCCCGGTCGCCTTTAAGCGCTTCGAGCCGGTTGCCAGGCGGAAGGCGCAATTCATTGAGGGTTGAAGAGGCTTCAAGTTGCGTGAGTTTTCTGAGGGCGGTTTTATGGATGGAGGGCGGAAGTTCGGCGGGACGGCGACCAAGCCAAAGCATTTCGGTCGGTTTATCGGCGAAGGACTGGATCACGGTTGATGCATTCAATATGCACGCATAGCATGCATCCTGTCAAACAGGAATATGCACGTTATACATGCATAATGCCTCCCTAAAAGGGAAAGCCAAGCACCCGCCTTGTTCGCCAAGAATCCACGTTGATGCGGCCGGCAGAGTCCGATTGGATGCTTCGCTCCGCTCAGAATGACCGAAAATAAACCCGACGCCCGCGAAAGATTCATCGGTTTGCTCCGTGCCGCCGCCGGCGACGGCACGCTGGTCAAGCTCACCTTGGGCAAACCGCGCATCGGCACCGCCGAGCCGTCGCTCAAAAATCTTTTTGCCCGGCCGGTCACGATCAAAAGCGGCCCGCATCTCAGCCTCGTCTGGCGCCACGCCACGCGCGACATCACGAAGAATTTCCCGCCGGCCGAAGCGCTCGCGCAGCTCGAACCACTCATCGGCACGACGTTTCTCGATGCGCACCTGTTTACCCCCGCGCAGACCGCCCAGCTTGAAACCGGCGACGACGGCCGCAGCCGCCTGCGCGTAAAATCGCTGTCTGCCGCGTCGGCACCAGCGGCGGAAACCCACGACCGCGCCAAGGCCCACCTCATCCCCGCCGACGCGCCGTGGTTGCGCGCCTTGGGCGTGACCGACGAGCGCGGCCGCCCGCGCACCGGCATGGCCGACAAATTCCGCCAGATCGAAAAATTTGCCGAGCTGCTGACCCATCTCCTGGCCGAGGCAAACTTGCCGGACGACCGCGAACTATCCGTCACCGACATGGGCAGCGGCAAAGGGTACCTCACCTTCGCCACGGCCGCGCTGCTCGGCCCGCGCGCGCGTGTGCGCGGCATCGAGTGCCGCAGCGAGCTCGTCGAGCTTTGCAACCGCGTCGCCCGCGAAACGAATTTTGCCAACCTCGAGTTCATCACCGGCGACATCACCGGCGCCACGCTGCCCGGCCGCCTCGACGTGCTCATCGCGCTTCACGCCTGCGACACGGCGACGGATGACGCCCTCGCTCGCGGCATTGCCGCCGGGGCGGCGCTCCTCGTCGTCGCGCCCTGCTGCCAGAAGGAGCTTCGCCCGCAACTGATCGCACCACCCGTCCTGGCATCCGCCCTGCGGCACGGAATTTTCCAGGAACGCCACGCCGAGTTCGCCACCGACGCCTTGCGTGCGCTCCTGCTCGAATGGGCCGGCTACCGCACCAAAGTCTTTGAGTTCATCTCCACCGAGCACACCGCAAAAAACGTGATGATCGTCGCCGAAAAATCCTCCGCGCCCGGCGATGCCGGCACCGCGAGGAAAATTCGCGCGTTCGCGCAATTCTACGGCATTCGCCAGCAACGCCTCGCCCAACATTTGGGTTTCGCACTCGCACCGAGTGCCGATGCCTTTGTGCCAACCGATAGTGCCAAGCGGGGTGAGGGCAACCCGCCCACAAAACTGGATTCTTCGCTGCGCTCAGAATGACAAACCACTTTAAAGACACGCCTTAATCACTTTCACATGACCCTGAAAAATCTCGATTGGCGGGCGCTCGACCGTTTGCGCGACGGTTTCCTCAATGGCACCGCGGCAAACGGCCCTTACTGGCAGTCGGCCAGCGACCTCGCCGCCTACGACCTGACCTTCGGCGAGCGCATCGGTTGGAAATGGGACGCCGTGCTGCACGAGCTGCGATTGCGCGGCTGGACGCCGCCGGCCAATGCCACGGCGCTCGACTGGGGCTGCGGCAGCGGCGTCGCCGGACGACGCGTGGTGTCCTTTTTCGGCGCGGAAAATTTTTCCGCCCTGCACCTGCACGATCACTCGCCGGAGGCCGTTGAATTCGCCGCCCGGGCCGCGCGCACGACCTTTCCCACCCTGGGCGTCCCGCGCTGGCGCCCGGACAGCGATCCCATCGGGCTGCTCGTGCTCAGCCATGTCCTGAATGAACTTTCGCCCGAAGCCCGCGCCGAGCTGCTCGCCCTTGTGCGCCGCGCGACGGCCGTTCTCTGGATCGAGCCCGGTACGCACGCCGACAGCCGCGCGCTTCAACAGATTCGCGAGGAATTGCGTACCGAGTTTCACGTCGTTGCGCCTTGCACGCACCAAAACGCGTGCGGCCTGCTCGCACCCGGCCGGGAACACGACTGGTGCCACCATTTCGCGCCGCCGCCGCCCGAGGCCTTCACCGACGGCAACTGGGTGAAATTTGGCGCGCGAGCCGGTATCGACTTGCGCAGCGTGCCCTACAGTTTCCTAGCCTTGGACAAGCTTGCCAACGCCGCCACTCCAGCGGAAGGCCTTTCGCGCATCATCGGCCGGCCCAAATATTTCAAGGGTTATGTGCGCTTTCTCAACTGCGACGCCACCGGCATCGCCGAGCTCATGTTGCAAAAACGCGACGACCCCGCGCTCTTCAAGCAACTCGACCGCGAACGCGGCCCCCTCGTCTATCGCTGGCGCCGCGAGGGCAACCGCGCCCTCAACGGCGAACACCTCGAACGTCCAACGCCCAATATTGAACGCCCAACGTCCAATGACGGCGGGCAAACCCCGAACGCTGAACGTCGAACGCCGAACGCCGAAGAGTAAACATTTAACTTTGAACCTGGAACCTTGAACGGCCGAAGGCCTCCGCCGCTCTTGACTCCCGGCGGCTAGCCTGAATCCTTAACCTTTCTCCTTTTAACCATGGGCCAACAATTCAATAAAGTCATCAAACGTAAACGTCGTGCCGCCTACCTCAAGCGCCGCAAGGCCCGCGAGCAGGCCGCCGCCAAGAAGAAGTAAGGTCGCGTCCGCGTCTTCGTTCCCCGCCGCCGCGGCCCGCGCCGCGGTTTTTTCGTCAGTTAGAATTCAAACATATGAGGTAGGGCGCGACCGCCGGGCGCGCCGAGATTGCGGACGGCCCGGCGGTCCGTCCCTACCCGATTCAACATGATCAAAGTCAGTCTCATCTCCCTCGGCTGCGCGAAGAACCTCGTGGACAGCGAAATCATGGTCGGCCACCTCCACCAGGCCGGCATGAAGGTCGTGCCCGAGGCGGACCAGGCCGACGTGGTCATCGTCAACACCTGCTCCTTCATCGATTCGTCCAAGGAGGAATCGATCGGCCACATCTTCGAGGTGCACCAGAACCGCGGGCTGCGCAAACGCCGCAAGGAGCAGAAGCTGATCGTCGCCGGCTGCATGTCGCAACGCTTCGCCAAGGATCTGCCCGGCGAAATGCCCGAGGTGGACGCCTTCATCGGCCTCGACCAGCTCACAAAAATCGCGCCCATCATCGAGGAAATTTATGCGAAGGAGCGCGGCAAGAAGGAAGCGCCCATGTCTTTCATCGAGGGGCGCTCCACCTACATCCCCGACTACGATACTCCGCGGTTTCGCCTCACGCCGAAACA
>Ga0210395_10004535_pt1 | contig 10689 bp, 8 predicted proteins | sample IncBWH4OmetaG_FD_150861 | JGI IMG/M metagenome (GOLD analysis project Ga0210395, IMG submission 150861) | Forest soil microbial communities from Barre Woods Harvard Forest LTER site, Petersham, Massachusetts, United States - Inc-BW-H-4-O ...
GACTCGACGAAGCCACGCATGTCAGACGGGACTGTCACAGCCATGCCCACGTCATGCCCCCGGCGCAGTAGCTCCCGGGCGAGAGCGATGCAGGGCTCGACATCGCCGCGACTTCCGTAGCCTGCGACGGCGAATTTCATCGATGGACCGCAACCTGTTTCGTGTCGTCAGCGCGCCGGGCTCAGCGCCACTTGATGCCGCATCCGATCGACGGTCGCTGATCGGCGTCGACCTGCCGCCCAGCGAGTACGGCGTCGACCGCCGCCCGGACATCAGCGGCCGTCACCGGTAGATCGTTGCCTGGGCGCGAGTCGTCGAGCTGACCGCGGTAGACGAGCCGACGCTCACCGTCAAAGACGAAAGTGTCGGGTGTGCAGGCCGCGGAGAACGCACGCGCGACGTCCTGGGTCTCGTCGTAGAGGTACGGGAACGTCCAGCCGTGGCGACGGGCCTCGGCCGCCATCTGGTCGGGTCCGTCTTGCGGGTAGGTGACCACGTCATTGCTGGAGATGCCGACCATCGCGACACCTTGATCGTTGAGATCTCGACCAAGCGCGGCGAGCCCGGGGCCGACGTGCTTGACATACGGACAGTGGTTACAGATGAAGGTGACGACCAGCGCGGGACCCGCAAGGTCGTCAAGGCTCACTGTGGCGCCGGTGGCCGGCTCCGGCAGCGTGAACGGCGGCGCGGGGGTGCCGAGGGCAAGCATGGTGGATTCAGTGGCCATGCCCGCCAGAGTAGCTTTCCTCGCTGTGTGGACTGACGGCCGCTACTTGCCGCCTCTCACAACACCACGCATCGCCGGGTAGCCGAAAAGCTCCTGCGCAGGGTCGCGTCACAAAGGAGTCCACTGCCCGTTGCCGGCCAGTAATCCCAACCCACAAGTCCTGTCGCTTGAGCTCGGTTGGGAGCCGCGATAACTTGAATATTATCGACGTTGTGTTGATACTCGAGGTCACATCGGGGCGGCGCGGTAGCCCACCGTGCAATTAGTTCACAGACCCGAAACATTCGCAGACCCGAAACATATTTCATAGACCCGAAACATTCTGTACCAGCGATGATTACCGGATCATCAGCCCAAAGGGACTCGGGGCGCGGAGCGGCGTAAAGCGGACCACCACGCAGCATCAATAATGCGTAAAGGCGGTTGACACTGGTCAAGCCGAGAATCACGATCGTTTCGAGCGGCTCGCTAAGTGAGGTCGGCACTGATGAAGGTCGCCGACCTCGAACGCGCGAGAACCACGCTTGTGGGACAGTGTCGTCGGGATTGCGTCGAATGACGCTTACGGTTAGGGCAGCCCGCCCGGCCTAATGGTTGGGCGCAAGTGACTTTCGCAGTTTCGATATTGCCACGTCCCTCTGGCAACGCACCGGAATCCCACTGGGGCCCGCAGGAGGTGGAGAGCGAAATGAATCCCGTCTTCGAGATCGATGACCGTTTCGTTCCGTTTCGTTCCGTGAATCGGCTTCCGCCCAGCTACATCCCGCGCCAACGTCGACTGGGCCGACTTAACTCGACATCAGCCCGCGGAACCCAAACGTCTACTGCCGCAGTGCTGCCGGAGGTCCCTGATCCGACGGTGCCGCGGTGGCAGAACCTGGATTCTCGTCTTGCGGGTGCGCGTGTTGCGGCTCTTCGATTCACTCATAAAACGCCTCTACAGCACAACATAATTCGTCGCAGTCGATGTTTTCGAGAGAGATAGGAAAGATTCAATGCTCCACGAGTTCTTGGAGAATTTCCTGCACAACCTCTTCAAGCCGCTACTGCTCTTCTTCTACTTCGGCTTCCTGATCCCGATCCTGAAGGTGGACTTCGAGTTCCCCTACGCCGTCTACCAGGGCCTGACGATGTACCTGCTGGTTTCCATCGGCTGGCACGGGGGCGAGGAGCTCGCCAAGATCGGGGCGTCAAGCATCGGCCACCTCGTTGGATTCATGGTCACCGGCTTCGCTTTGAACTTCCTGATCGGTGTCATCGCATACTTCCTGCTGCGTCGCCTAACCAAGCTGAGACGGGTCGATCAGGCGACAGTCGCTGGATATTACGGGTCGGACTCTGCCGGGACCTTCGCAACCTGCGTGGCCGTCCTTACCAGTGCGGGAATCGCGTTCAACGCATACATGCCGGTCATGCTGGCCGTCATGGAGGTCCCTGGCTGCCTGGTGGCGTTGTATCTCGTTGCGCGGCTGCGGCATAGAGGGATGGACACAGACGGGTACATGCCCGACGAGCCGGGGTACACCGCCCCAGTGACCGCGCCAGCGATGGCCGGACCCGGTGCGGCGACACAGCCGGCGCCGGGACAACCACTCGAAGACTTCACTCGCGACCCACAGATCGAGGACGAGGTTGAGTTCGCGCTGCGAAAGGGGAAGCGTCCCGCATGGAACCGTGCTGGCGGGACCGGGCAGAGGCAGAGCATGTTTTCGCGCCAGCTGTTGCGAGAAGTCTTCCTCAACCCCGGGTTATGTCTGCTGTTTGGCGGCATCATCATCGGCTTTGTCAGCGGGTTGCAGGGGCCGAAGGTCGTGCAGGACGGCGACGCTTTCTTCGTCCACGCCTTCCAGGGTGCGCTCTGCCTGTTCCTGCTCGAGATGGGTATGACGGCCTCCCGTAAGTTGCGTGACCTGAGGACCGCCGGCAGCGGTTTCATCTTCTTCGGTCTGTTGGCGCCGAATATCTTTGCAACGCTTGGGATCTTCGTCGCCTACACATACGGCTATCTCACCCACACGGTGTTCAGCCTGGGAACTTACGTCTTGTTCGCGGTACTCTGCGGCGCGGCCTCGTACATCGCTGTGCCCGCGGTTCAGCGTCTGGCCATCCCCGAAGCGAGCCCGACCCTGCCACTGGCGGCATCGTTGGGTTTGACGTTCTCGTACAACGTCACGATCGGTATCCCCCTTTATATCGAGATCGCCCGCATGGTCGGACACTGGTTCCCGGTCACCTGACGCGCGGGGCGTTCGAACTCTGTTGAACCACTGACAGTTTCAACGTTCCAGGCAACGAGGCGCTGGTACCCGTTCATCTCATGGATTCCGTATGCCCACATCGGTTACGAAGCCATGAATGCATTGCGACCAGCAAAGCCACAGGAGGTTAACAGGATGGATTTCGCGGCACTCCCGCCGGAGATCAACTCCGGACGAATGTATGCCGGCGCGGGGCCGGGGCCGCTGTTGGCCGCCGCGGCGGCCTGGGACGACCTTGCCAGCGAGCTGGGTTCCAACGCTTCGTCTTACCAGTCGGTCATCTCGGGTCTCGGCAGCTCGTGGCAGGGCCCCTCGTCGACGTCGATGGCGGCCGCGGCGGCTCCATATGTGAGTTGGATGACCGCCACCGCGGCGCAGGCTGAGGAGACCGCCAACCAGGCCCGGGCCGCGGTCGCGTCCTACGAGGCCGCGTTCGCGGCGACAGTGCCCCCACCGGTGATCGTGGCCAACCGCACCCTGTTGATGACGCTGATCGCAACCAACATTCTGGGGCAGAACACCCCGGCGATCGCGGCCACCGAGGCCCACTACATGGAGATGTGGGCTCAGGACGCCGCCGCGATGTATGGGTACGCCGGTTCCTCGGCGGCCGCGACGCAGCTGACGCCTTTCACCGAGCCGCCTCAGACCACCAACGCCGCGGCCGAACCGATGCAAGCGGCGGCGGCAACCCAGGCGAGTACCTCGACCGCGTCGAACATCGGCACCGAGCTGACCCAGTTCATCGACTCGCTGCCGACCGCGCTGCAAAGCCTGGCGAACGGCCTACTGGAGTCGCCGACAACATCGACGAACTTGTTGTCGGGACTGTCCTTGCCGCAATTGTTCTCGGCGACGTTGCCACCAGGGCTCTCGACTGACCTGACAAACTGGAACACCATCTTCTCGACCTTCGCGTCCGGGCCCTACTCGCTCCAGGGGTTGACTTCCATACCCGGTGGCCCGTTCCTGTCGTTCGGTCAGGCATACGCCTGGGGTCAAAACGGACAGAGCGCCGCTGCTTTTCTCGCCGGTCCGAAGCCCATCACCGGCGCGTTGGCCCCGCTGGCCAGTGAGCTGGGGACGCCGCATCTCAGTGCGGCCTTTGGTACGGGACCGGTATCGGGGTCGATGGGTCGCGCAGCCTTGGTCAGCGGCATGTCGGTGCCACAGGGTTGGACCCAAGCCGCCCCGGAGATCAGAACCCTCGCCGCCGCGCTGCCGATGAACCTGGCGGAGGCTGCCGTTCCGGAAGCGTCGCTGGCCAGCCAGGGCGGCATCTTCAGCCAGATGGCGGCGTCGAGCCTGGCTGGACGCGCCGTCGCCGCTAGTGCGACCCATTCGGTGAGCAGTGCTGCTGGCGTGGGCTCATTCGGCGGTGTCGTCGCCGAGGCCGACCCCGCTGCCGCCACCATCATCGTGATCCCGGTGCTCGAGGACTGACCGCAATGACCGCCCAGTCGTGCACGAAAAGGCAAGGGGTATAGCCATGTTCTACGCCGCGTTTCCGCCGGAGATCAACTCGGGAAGGATCTACAGCGGTCCGGGGTCGGCGCCGCTAATGACCGCCGCAGCGGCCTGGGCCGGGCTCGCCGACGATTTACAGTCCACAGCGGCGTCCTATTCGTCGGTGATCTCGTCCCTGACCAGCGGGCCCTGGCTTGGCCCCACGGCGCTGAGCATGACGGCCGCGGTCACTCCGTATCTGACCTGGATGCAGGGCACCGCCGCGCAGGCCGCCGAAACCGCGAATCAGGCCACCGCGGCGGCAAGCGCATTCGAGACTGCGTTCGCCGCTCACGTGCCGCCGGAAGAGATCGCAGCCAACCGCAGCCAGCTGGCAATGCTGGTCGCGACCAACGTTGTCGGGCAGAACACTTCAGCGATCGCGGCCACTGAGGCCCAGTACGGGGAAATGTGGGCGCAGGACGGGCTGGCGATGGATACCTACGCCGCCTCATCGGCGGCCGCCTCCAAGTTGACGCCGTTCACCCCGGCACCGCAGACCACGAACTCAGCCGGGGTCGCCGGCCAGGCCGCTGCGGTTGCCCAGGCTACTTCGACCTCGGCCGGGACAGCTGCCCAGACGGTCGCGTCGACAACGACCTCCACGGCGAATCCGCTGCTGCAATGGCTGGCAAACCTGTCCACCGACTACACGGATACCCTCAACGGCCTGCTGAACGGCCTGTTTGGGTCAACTGGGGCATCAACGTACACGGCGCTTTTCAACGCGATCAAGACTCCACTTAGCTTCACCACCGGGTTCAACGACATCGGGCTGCTCACCAACTTTCCGGTGTCGCAGTTCCTCAAGTTCTCGCCCGCTCCCGCGTTTGGCGTCATTCCGAAAGAAGGTCTGGGAGGCGGACTTACCGGCCCCTGGTGGGGACGGGGCTGGCTGACCAGCTCGGTGTCGGCCAATATGGGAAACGCCGGCACGTTGGTCGATAAGTTGTCCGTCCCGCCGAGCTGGGCCACCGCCACACCGACGATCAGGACGGTCGCCGCCGCGTTGTCGGCGGCCGGGCCCGAAGCCGTGCCGGCGGCCGCGATCGCCGAAGGAAGCATGTTCAGTTCTATGCCCGCGGCGGGGATGCTCGGCGCCGCGATCGGCGCCGGGGCTCCCACCGTCGTGGCGAACGGTGGCGTTCGCAGCCGGCTCACCCCGCTCAAGGACCTCAAAAACAAGCAGTCGCCAGAGCAACTGAAGCGTCTGGTCGCACAAATATCGGAGAAGCCCGAGAGCGTGCAGCATCACACGGTCGACCAAGACGGTCTCGAGAGTCTGCTCGAACAACTGGCGAAGAAACCCGGCGTCCACGCGGTGCACCTCAAAGGCGGCAAGGCCAAAAGCGGCAAGGCCAAAGTCGTGCCGTCGGATATGTAGTCGACCTAGGACAACCTGCTCCAGATATCAAAGAAAGAGGGATGAGTCATGAGAACGCTACTTGCGGTACTGAGCGTTTGCACTGCGATCGGCCTCGCTGCGCCCGCGTACGCCGATCCCGACGACACCACCGGTGACGACGCCGGCTTCCTGTCTGCCCTGCAAAAAGTCGGCATCCACTATCCCACTCCAGCTCAAGCCATTACAGCCGGCAAATCGGTTTGCGGGTGCCTGAATAACGGCGAATCGGCCCTGGAGCTGGTCCACGAGGTGAAGGTCCGCAATGCCGGGTTCACCATGGAGGAGGCATCCGACTTCGCCATGATCGCAGCGAAATACTATTGCCCTCAACAGCTTTCGAAGAGCTGACCGGGCCAAAGTCAGGCTCAAACGAGGTAGTAGTAGCGCTGCCCGTCCCCGTTGCCGGACACTGCGGCCACCGTAACCGGCGGCACCGGCAAATCGGGGTCCTCAAGTTGGCCGCGGGCGTAGCGGACGGCCTTGAGCGTCGCCGAGAACTCCTCGTCCTCTTCGGGGAAGACCTGCTTCGACGAGAACCATCTGTCGACGCCGACGTTCTTGAGCAGAGTCCACATATCAGGCTGAACGCCGGCGAGTAGGACGGTCACACCGCGCGCGGTTTCCTCCCGTAGGAAACGCTCGATGCGCTCGGTGACGACGGCATCGGGGTGGCGCACGCGCTTCAGTCGCAATACGACAAACTCGATGCCTTCCTGTTCTACTCGGTTCTGCAACTCGGCCAGGTAGCGCTCGAGTTCCGGTGCAGCGCCGAAGAATAGCTCGCCTTCGAAGTCGTATATGACGATCGAGGGATCCGCCGGGTCACCGGCCACCCGCTCGCGCACCACCCGCTCGGGCGCTACGACCAACTCCCTGGCCTTCAGCTTCGCCGCTCGCGGCACGAACAGCAGGATCGACAAGCCGACACCGAGCAACACGGCTGTGTCCAGGTCGAGCAGCACCCCCGTCAGTGCGGTGATGATCACCAAGCCGGCGTCGTAACGCGACGCCCTTATCGTGTAGCGCAGGCGTTTGTAGTCGATGAGCCGGGCGGCGGTAATGAGCAGGAGACCGGCCAACGCGGCCTTAGGCATATAGTGCAGCAGCGGCGCGAAGAGCAGCACCACCACCGCGACGGCCACCGCACTGATGACCCCTGAGAAGCGGGTAGCCGCACCAGCCTGGAAGGCTATCGGCGAGCGCGACACCGACCCCGAACCCGGTACCGCCTGGAAGAAGCCACCGGTGAGGTTGGCCAACCCCTCGGCGAGGATTTGCCGGTTGTAGTCGATCTTTTGCCCGCTCTGGTAGGCGATTGCCTTTGCAATCGACAGCGCCTCGAGAAGGCCGATGAAGGCGATGGCCAGCGCGCCCTGTGAAAGCTGGCCCAACGTGCCGAGTTGCACGTCGGGAATGTGCGGGAAAGGCAGACTCTTCGGGATTTTCGCGGTGAGCGCCACCGCCGTATTGCCACTGAGATCTTCGTTCGACCATCCCGCCGCGTAGGCGATCACCGCCGCGATGACCAGGACCGCCAACAAGTCGAGTTGCGGCAACCGGTAGCGCCGCACCAGCCATCGTAAGGCGACGGCCAGCACCACAGTCGCGACGCTGAGTAACACCGCGCGGTAGTTGATCGCGTCGCCGTGCAACAAAGTGAGATAGGTGCGTTTCAGCACCGACATCCTTCCGTTGCCCCTGTCCTTGACGCCAAGCGCATTACCCAACTGCCCCAATGCGATCAGCACTGCCGCGGCGAGTATGAACCCGCTGATGATCGATTCGGAGATGTATCGGGTCAGATCACCGAGCTTGAACACCGCGATGAGGATCTGGAAGGTGCCGACCAGAACACCAAGTAGGAACAAGGATTCGAACAGTACGGTTCGATTCTCGGGATCCAGAAAAGCCAACGAACTGAACACGAGAAGCGATATCGCGCTCGTCGGCCCGTTGATCAGATGCGAAGACGATCCGAAAACAGAGGCAACGAACGTCACGACGATCGCCGAGTACACGCCAAACTTGGGGTCGACGCCGGCGACCAGCGCGTAGGTAATGCCCTGCGGCAGCGAAACAGCCGCCACGGTGAGCCCGGCGATGAGGTCGCGGCGCGCCTTCGTCGAGTCGTAATTCACATTGCTCAACTTCTCCGAGATACTCATGCCTTATTTGTCTTTCGCCGCGGATGCGCGACCACCGCCGGAGGCCTGCGCAGATGATGAGACCGTGTCATAGATGCCGTTGTCGCCGAAGAACTTTTCTCGCGCGTCGGTCCAGTCGTTGGCGATTGCGGAGATCGGGAAGAGCTTGATCTCGGGTAAACGGTCGGCATGTCTGGCCAGGATCTCCGGTTTCAGCGGGCGGTATCCGAGCTGGGCGATGGTCTCTTGTGCGGCGTCGGTGTAGAGGTATTCCAGATATGCCTTGGCGTACGACGCGACTCGTTTGTCTTTGAGATTCGCATCCACCCAGGCGACGGCCGGTTCGGCGCGGATGCTGATCGGCGGGTAGACGATCTCGAGTTGATCCTTGTTCTCAGCGACCTCCCGCAAGGCCTCGTTCTCCCAAGTCAAATGGACGTCGCCGATTTGCTGTACGGCAAAGCTTATGGCGGCGCTGCGGGCGCCGGGATCGGCGATCGCTACATGGCCATGCAACGCCGTGACAAAGTCGAGAGCTTGCGCGTCGCTGCCGCCGCGCGTGGTGACCGAGCCCCAGGCCGCGAGAATGCTCAACTGGCCGTTGCCCGAGGTGCGCGGATTTGGGGACACGATGCCAACACCATCCTTGATCAAATCGGGCCAGTCGTGGATCGCTTTCGGATTGCCCTTGTGCACGACAAAGACGATGGTCGACGTGTAGGGAATGGAATTGTTGGGCAGGCGTCTCTGCCAGTCGGACGCGATCAGTCCGCGTTTGCGCAGGGCGTCCACGTCGCTGACCAACGCCAGCGACACCACGTTCGCCCGCTGCTTGCCGTCGATGACCTCTCTGACTTGCCGGCCGGAACCGCCATGCGATTGCTTGACCTCGAGCGCGACACCGGTGCGTTGGCGGTACTGCTCGACGAAACTTTTGTCGAGAATTGCGAAGAGCTCGCGCGTTGGGTCGTAGGAAACATTGAGAATCTGATTCTGTGACGTATCGCCGTGTAGGTGCTTGCCTGAGACCAGGATTGCCGCTATGACGATGGCGACGATCCCGACGACATTGATCCAAGGAACGTTGAATCGAAGTTTGCGGCGGTGCGCCGAGGGCTGCGTGGCCTGTGTCACTGCCGCCTCCAAGCAAGAAACTAAATGGTAGAAGTTACCGACCGCCGATCGAACCAAAAGGATCTGCAGGCTGGTGGAGGAATGTTAGCTACCCGGTGGCCTTAACACAGCGTTGCGAATCATCCTGATCACAAGGCAAATCAGCCGGCGGAAATAACAGCAGGCCGGCGGTCCAGCGGAAAGTGTTTGCTGAATAGCGAGTTCGCCAATTACTAGCGAAAGATGTTGCACAGCAGTGGATCAGACGGAAGCGATCTCGCCAGATACGCGGCGCCCCGCGGGCCAGTGGCTCGCGGGGCGCCGTTCAGACGATCTGATCCGGGTGCTACTTTAGGTCGAACCGGTCGTTGTTCATGACCTTCACCCACGCGGCGACGAAGTCCTCCACGAACCTCCCGTGGGCGTCGTCCTGTGCGTAGACCTCGGCCAGTGAACGCAGCACCGAGTTCGATCCGAACACAAGATCATTCGCTGTCGCAGTCCACTTGTGAGCACCGGAGGCCCGATCGCGACCCTCGTAGACGTTCTCCGCAGTCTCGGAAGCCTTCCACTGCGTACTCATGTCGAGCAGGTTGACGAAGAAGTCTGTGGTCAACACGCCCGGCTTGTCGGTGAACACCCCGTGCTTGCTGCCGCCGTGGTTGGCGCCGAGGGCACGCAGACCCCCGATGAGCACCGTCAACTCCGGGGCGGTGACACCCAGTAAGTACGCCCGTTCCACCAGTAGCTGTTCCAACGGCGCCTTCTCGCCGGGACGGACGTAGTTGCGGAACCCGTCGGCCCGCGGTTCGAGCACCGCGAAGGACTCGACGTCGGTGTTCTCCTGCGAGGCGTCGGTCCGCCCCGGCGAGAAATGCACCGAGATCTCATAGCCGGCGTCCTTGGCTGCCTTCTCCACCGCCGCGGAGCCGGCCAGCACGATCAGGTCGGCTAGCGAGATCTTCTTCCCGCCAGAGGTCGAGCCGTTGAAGTCGTGCTGGATCTGCTCCAGCACCGGCAGCACCTTGGCCAACTCGGAGGGCTCGTTGACCTCCCAGTTCTGCTGTGGCTCAAGGCGAAGCCGCGCCCCATTCGCGCCACCGCGCTTGTCGGTGTTGCGGTAGCTCGCGGCCGCCGACCAAGCGGTCTTGACCAGCTGGGGAATGGGCAGGCCGGACTCGAGCACCTTTTTCTTCAGGGCCGCAACGTCTTTGTCGTCGACCAGCTTGTGGTCCACAGCGGGAACCGGGTCCTGCCACAGCTGCGGCTCGGCGATCCATGGCCCGAGGTAGCGCGAGATGGGTCCCATGTCGCGGTGCAACAGCTTGTACCACGCCTTGGCAAACGCCGGGGCCAGCTCCTCAGGATGGTCCAGCCAGCGCCGGGTGATCTCGCGGTAGATCGGGTCTTCGCGCATCGAGATGTCGGTTACCAGCATTGTGGGCGCGCGGCCCGGCCCGCCAAACGGATCGGGGATCGTGCCCGCGCCCGCGCCGTCCTTCGTGGTGAACTGCCAGGCCCCGGCAGGGCTCT
>Ga0210395_10004539_pt1 | contig 10683 bp, 7 predicted proteins | sample IncBWH4OmetaG_FD_150861 | JGI IMG/M metagenome (GOLD analysis project Ga0210395, IMG submission 150861) | Forest soil microbial communities from Barre Woods Harvard Forest LTER site, Petersham, Massachusetts, United States - Inc-BW-H-4-O ...
ATGGGAGCAGGTGCCGCTCCGGATGTGCTCATGCGTTCTCTCGATCTCGCTTACGGCCGAATTCAATCACTTGCATTGACCCGATCTTTTTCTTGTTCTGGCTCACCGCTTCTAACTCACAATGCCCCGGCGCCACGCGCGTCGGCCTTGGTCTTAGCGGCCGTTTTCTTTTCTGCCGGCTCACTCTTCACTTGCAGACTTTCCGGAGCCAGCAGTTTGCTCATATCAAGCAGAACCACCAGCCGTCCGCCGACCTTGCCGAGGCCAGTCACACAGTTGAGGCCGCCCTCCTGAAACACCGCCGGCGGAGCCTCGACCGCGTCGGCTGGAATCTTCAGTACTTCGGAGGCCGAATCCACGATCAGCCCGGCCAGCCGGCCCGAGTGTTCGACCACCAGAATGCGGTTCTGCCGCTTCAGCCCGGTCTGCTTCTCTCCGAAACGCTTGCGCAGGTCCATGACGGAAACGATCTTGCCTCGGAGATTGATCACGCCCTCGAGATAATCGGGCGCATCGGGCACGGCGGTGATCTCAGGTACCCGCACGATTTCGTGCAGGGAAGTGATGGGCACGCCGTAGGTCTCGCGGCCCACCTTGAAACCAACGATATGAAGTTCACGGCTCATAGGTTCAAACCCTGGCTGCGTCCTAGGACTGCGCTCCGGCGGCGGCCCGGCGTGCGTTGCGGGCGGCACTTTCTCCGCCACCCAGACCGCGCGTCGTCTCACCCAGCGAGAAGCGGTCGATGAAGTCCTGCAGACCGCGCGACATCTTCGACATCTGCTCCGACGAGGCTGCCAGTTCGGTCGAGCCGGAAGTGGATTGCTGCACCAGTTCGCGCATCCGCTCCATGGCTTTGACCACGGCCTGCGCTCCGCTGGCCTGTTCTTCCACGGCCGAGTTGATTTCGTGAGTGATTTCGTTCAGCCGGGTAGTGGCGCGCGCGATCTGCGACGAGCCATGCGACTGTTCGTTGGTGGCCGCGCCGATTTCCTGCGCGAACTTGTAGACTTCGGTCACGACATTGGAAATCTTGCGCAGCGCAGAATTCAGTTCCCCGCCCAACTCCAGGCCTTCGTTGACGATGGAGGTGGAGCGGTCCATGTTTTCGACGGCTTTGCGGGCTTCTTTCTGAATGCTCTGGATCAGTTCCGAGATTTCCTTGGTGGACTGAGCTGACTTTTCGGCCAGCTTGCGGACTTCGTCGGCCACTACGGCGAATCCCAGGCCATGTTCTCCGGCGCGGGCGGCTTCAATGGCGGCGTTCAGGGCCAGCAGGTTGGTCTGCTCAGCGAGATCGTCGATGACTTCAATGATCTTGCCAATGTCGTCGGCGCGCTGGCCGAGGGCGCCGATGATTTCTCCCGAAGAGGTGATGGTGGTGTTGATGCGGTTCAGGCCGTCAGTGGCCTTTTCCATGGTGCCGATGCCGTTGTGCACTTCCTCGCGCGAGCGGTTGGAGATGTCGAGCAGCACTTTGGCGGTGTCGGCCACGCGCTGAATCGAGGCCACCATCTGGTCAATCGAAGCAGAGGTTTCGCTCACGCTGGAAGCCTGCACCTGCGTGCTCTTCACCATGTTCTGCACGTTGACGCTCATCTCGTGCATGGTGCTGGTGACTTCATCGATGGCCGAGGACGCTTGCAATCCGATCTTGGCCGCGTCGTCAGATGCGCTGGCCACCTGGCTGGAGGCGCTGGCGACCTGCGATGATGCGTCGCGAACGCTGCGCACCAGTCCGGCCAGTCCCTCGATCATGCGGGAGAAGGCGTTGCCCAGGGTGTCATGGGATGAGCGGGGCTTGACGTCGACACTAAGGTCGCCGCCAGCAATCGATTCCGAAACGCCCGCCATTTCCTTGAGATAGGTGACCATCTTATGGAAGGTGCGAGCCAGTTCGCCGATCTCGTCGTTGCGGCTGAGATCTATGTTGTGCTCCAAGTCGCCGGTGTTGCCGATGCCGCTGGCGACATTCATCAGGTTGACCAGTGGTTGGGTGATGGAGCGGGCGGTGCGGTAGGCGATCACGCTGCCCAGGCCCAGCGCGATCAGGGTGCCCAGAAACGAAATGACCACGGTCGCGGTGGCGGCTTTAGCATCGGAGGCGGCGCGCTCATCCACCAGCTTGCGGTTCTCGGCTTCGGCCTCATCGAGCGCGTCGGTCGAATTCTTTACCCACCCAGAAGCGTCCTTTTGAAGATAGTAAATCTGCAGTTCGGCCACGGTGGCGTTGCCGGAGTCCACATCTTTGCGCTTTTCGATCAGGGGTTGGGCGAACTCCTTGCCCCAGGACGTCTCCAGCTGCTGAGTTTTGACCAGGTTCGTCTTGACCTTGTCGGATTCTGCCAGGCTCTTGCCCAGTTCGAGCTTTTCGTTGAGGATGCGCAGGCCCTCATTCATGTGGTCGACTTCGCGGGTGTCGCCGCTCAACAGGTAGTTGCTGAGATAGAGGCGGTTCTGCATCATTTGGGAGCGGACCGCTTTGGTGGCGTCGTCCAGGGCCAGCGATGACGCGGCGGCGGCCTTGGCCGAATGCTCACGCTGCACCGCGAACCAGTTCACCAGGAACAGCACCACGACCATGCTGAGGATGATGCCGAAATTGGTATACAGCTTTTTCCCGATCGTCATTGTCCGTCTCCGTCCGTCTCCTCCGCGTCCGTGAAGCTATCGCGGTTCAAACTTAAAATCGATTACTCCCGTGGCCTCGGTCGATGCCGGTTCAAAGCGCCATTTCTTGGCGGCGTCCAGCGCGGCTCCGGCTAGTACGGGGTGTCCGCCCACCACGCGCGCATCTTTCACCGTGCCGTTGGGTGCCACCACTACTTCGATCTTGACCGTTCCGCCGATATGCATCCTTTTCGCGAGCTCGGGATATCCTGGGTCCACCCTGCTCTTTGCGCGGCGCACAATCTCTTCGCTCTGGGCCTGTTGCGCACCCACGTGAATCGCCCCTAGAGTCACTGCCAGGGTCAGGACCGCCAGCAGGGCAGTCGCAGTTCTTCGAGACACAATTCCTCCTTGCTTACAAGAAGCAGTTGACCATGGGCGTGCAACGCCCGGGCCACCCGAACCTTCTTGAAAAAACCAAAGTAATGGAATGTATCTATAAGAAAATAAGATTGTTAGTGGATCAGTAAAACAGCATTGCCGGGGCCATAGGATTAATCCAGTCTCATTCCAGACGAATCGTTGCTGGTTTCTCATCCTGAGACAGAATCTCAACGGTGTCTCGGGATTTCACACCAAGGCACCCCCGGCGCCATTTCACTTGACTCAAATTGAGATGACAGGTAGTTTCCCAATAGATTCAAGCACTTGTGAATCAAGAACCCTATTCTTCCATCGTCGCAGCGGCGCACAGTATTTCTGGTGGCAGTCCGAACGTTCCCCAGGACAACCGTTTTGCTCCGGGGTCCGATGAAGGCTTCCAGAAACTTCTGCTGCGGATTTCTGCAAAGGCAGGCGAGCGCGCCGATGCCAATGCCCTGATTCATTTGTTTTGTCAGGCCGCGCGCGAATTTTTCCAGGTGTCCGGGGTCTATTTCTGGCGCTGCCACTTCGCCGACGAACTCGTGGGCGAACAAGCCGATGGAAAGCTGGCGGAGCGCTTCGCCGGCATCCGATTGCGCCCCGACCAGAGCGCCGTAACTTCTGAAGCGGTGCGGCAGCGGCGGACAATCTTCGCCAATCATGTGACGGCTGCTGCGTTCCCGACGGCGGCGGAATTTGAGGCGCGGTCGATTTTGGCGGCGCCGCTGATGGTGTTCAACGAAGTCATTGGCGCGGCAACGTTTCTGCACGATTCCGACGACGCTTTCTTTAACGAAGACATTTCTGCCAAGGCCACCATCCTGGCCGGCCAACTGGGGAGCCTGCTCGAAGCCGCCCGGCTGGGCGAGGCTTCGCGGGAGGAGCACCGCCGCGCCGAAATTCTGGCGGATGTGGCCCACGCCCTGCATGGCACACCCGATGTCTCGGCGGTGATCGAAGCCCTGGCCGATCGGCTTCGCCTGCTGTTACGCACCCGGCTGGTGTGCGTGCTGCTGCGCCGCGAGGGACCGTTTGAATTGAAGGCGGTTTCGGCGGAGACTCCGCAGCTGGCGATTTCGGCCCGCGCCCGCCACGACCGGCAGACGCTGCGCTTCGCGGCGGATTTGGCGCAGCGTGCGGTGGCCGCGGGAGAGCCGGTGACACTCTCGATCGGCGCCGATGTGCACTCGCTGGGGAGTCTGGTTTCTCCGGGAATGCTGATTGCGGCTCCGTTTCGCACCTCGCGCACTCAAGGCGCGATCCTTCTCTATCCCCGCCCGGACAGCGTTTTTACTGCTGACGAAAAGGCGCTGGTGGCGGCGGTTGCCGGGTTCGGCGCGGTTGCCGTGGCCCACGCCGAACTTCACGCCTCGGCTCATGGCCAGGCGCATGAGTTGCACCAGTTGCTCGAGATTTTTTCCGAACTCAGTTCCAGCGTCGATCTCGAACACTTTCTGCAGGCTTTCGTGCTCCGAACCGCCGACTTTCTGGGATACGGGCGCTGTTTTATTGCTCTCGAGGAGAATGGCCAGTTCCATGTGCGCTACAGAATCGAAAAAGGAGAAGTCAAGCGCGTGGACAAGCTGTTCCCGGAAGGCGTGGCCACTCGCGCCCTGCGCGCCCGGGAAGTCTTCTGGACCGACGATGCCATCCGGACTCCGGGGATCAACATTGATGTTGTCAACAAATACAAAGTGCGCCAGTTATTGGTAGTGCCACTGCTGGGCACGAACGGACGAGTGCTGGGGATGTTCGGGGTTCTCGATCGCCTCGACGGGACGGGAATTTCGCCGGAGGACATCCGGCGTGCCCGCGCGCTTTCCAATCACGCTGCAGTCATGCTGGAGATGGCCCGCAATTTGCATCTCTCGGAGCAGCACCGGCGGCGCGCTGAGGCCCTGGTCGAACTGGCCCGTGAGATGGATGGCGCCCTGCGCCTGCCCGACTTTGCCCGGCGGTTTGTCGGACGGACCGTGGAACTGACGGGCGCGAGCGCCGGTTTGCTGGCCGTGTTGCAGGAGGGGAACTGGCACGTGGTGGGGTTACAAACGTCGAAAGAATCTTCGCCGGAGACTGCGCTGGTGCATAGTTCGGCTGGGTCGGCCGAGGAAAATTCGAGAGTTCTTTCGTCGGATGCTTCACCATCGAATGGTTCGACGGCAGACTTTTCGGCGGCAGACTTTTCGGCAGCAGGCTATAAGTTGGAGCACGGGCTGAATCGCGCGCTGGGAGCGGCGCTCAGCGATTTTGTGGCGCGGCATCCTGAGACTGTCGTTTCCGCTTCCGCGGAACAGATGTTGGGATCGGAGGCCGCTTCCAGCCTGGGCTGGTCCGATTGCACGCTGGTGCGGCTGGCCGCCAAGGGCGAATTGGCTGGACTGCTCTGCCTCTCTGGAGGAGCTTTTTTGTTAAACCCGGCCTCGTCAAACCCGGCTTTGTCGGACCCGCCTTTGCTGGGCCCAGCGCTGGGCCCGGCGCTGGGAAAGAAGGAAGATCGCATTTTTCTTGAGACCATGGCGGGTCACGCCGCGATGGCGCTGCAGAACTCCCGGCTGTTCACGCGGGTCGAGCAAGCCAATCGTCACTGGATGGAGATTTTCGACGCCATCACTGACTTCATCGTGGTGCACGATCAGAGCGATAAAGTCTTGCGGGTGAACCGTTCGCTGGCCGCGATGATCGGTGTCCCGCCGGCGGAATTGGTGGGAGTAAACATGCGGGCTTTGATGGCCCTGACCAGCGAAACCGCGTCCTACTCTTGCCCTTTCTGTCGCGCTATGGCGGACGATTCCGATGAATTCGCGCATCCCGTCTTTGATCGCACTTATCTGGTTTCCACTTCGCGGGTGCACGGCGCGGCCGACGAAGGACCGCAGACGATCCACGTCTTAAAGGACATTTCCGACCGGCGCGAGGCCGAGCGCCGCTACCGCGAACTGTTCGACAATATTCAGGAAGGCTTGTTCTTCAGCACGCCTGCCGGACGCTTCATTGAAGTCAACGACGCCATGGTGCAGATGCTAGGCTACGGCAGCCGGGAGGAATTGCTGCAGATCGACCTCGCGACGCAACTCTATTTTTCGCCCGGACAGCTGGAGCGGCACGCGGAGGCGATGAAAGAGAATGGCCATCTGCGGAACTTTGAAACCACGCTGCGGCGCAAGGACGGATCGCCCATTTACGTCCTGATCAACGCCTTCGGCCTGTACGACAATCTGGGTCACCTGCAGCAGATTCGCGGATTGATGCTGGATGTGACCGGGCTGCGCACCTACCAGTCGGAACTGCACCGCGAGCGGGATTTTTCCAGCAAGATTCTGAGCAACACGCAAAACCTCATTCTGGTGGCGGATACCGCGGGCCTGATCAGCTATGCCAACCGCCGCTGGTACGAGGCGGGGTTCGAACAGCGCGAGTTGCTGGGGCGTCCTCTGCTCGAACTGGCTGCGCCCGGCTTTGTCCGTCCGCTGGCGGATGCGCTGCAGAACAATCTGAACGGCCAGCCTGTCGATAATCTGGAATTGCAGATCGTGCGCGGCAGCGGCCCGGTGGGGAAATTTTCCGCCAATCTCAGCCCCATGCGGGACGAGCAGGGAACTGTGACCAGCATCGTGGCCATGCTCACCGACATTACCGATTCCGCGGTGCTGCGCGATAAATTGGTGCACACGGAAAAGATGGCTGCGGTTGGCCAGTTGGTTTCCGGGGTCGCCCACGAAGTGAACAATCCGCTGACCGCGATTCTGGGCTTCGCCGATCTGCTGATGGAGAATCCCGAGCTTCCCGAATCTGCCCGCAAGGACATGCGCGTGATTCTGCAGGAAGCCCAGCGTACCAAGCAGATCGTGCAGAACCTGCTCAGCTTTGCCCGGCAGATGCCGCCACAGCGCAATGCCGTGCAGTTGAATACGATTTTGCGGCGTACCATCCAGTTGCGTTCCTATGACTTGAACAGCCACGGCATCGATGTGGTTGAGCACCTCGACGAAGATCTGCCCGAGGTGATGGGCGACGCCCACCAGTTGCAGCAGGTTTTCCTCAACATCCTGAACAACGCCTATGATGCCGTCCACGAAGTTGGCGGACGCCTGGCGCGCATCGTCATCATGTCCACCAAGGCGGGCGACGCGGTCGAAGTGTCGTTCTGCGACAACGGCAACGGAGTCTCCCACCCCGACAAGATTTTCGACCCGTTCTTCACCACCAAAGAGATCGGTAAAGGAACCGGCCTCGGCCTGAGCATTTGCTATGGCATTCTGAAGGAGCACGGGGGAGAAATTCTCTGTCACAATAATGCTGACGGACAAGGTGCAACGTTCATTGTCCGCCTGCCCGCAGCCTCGCACACCGCGTCTCTGGGTGTGGCTGCAGGAGTGAAACAACCATGAGTTTACCTGCCCTCAGACCCCAACCTTTACCCGTGCTGCTCATCGAAGACGAGCCCGCAGTCATGGCCTATGTGCAAGCTGCCCTCGAGCGCAGCGGATATCCCGTGGTGTGCTGCGAATCGGGAGCCGACGCTTTGCGCTTGCTGGAGAACGGCAGCTTTCTCGGCGTGGTTTCGGACATGCGTACACCCGGCGGAGTGGATGGAGGGCAGGTGCACGCTTGGGTCGCGCGCCACCGTCCGGATCTGGCTTCACGCATCGTCTTTATTACCGGAGACATTGCCAACGAGGAAACAGTCGCCACTTTGCGCGAAACCGGAGCTCCCTGCGTGGAGAAACCGTTCCGCGTGCAGCCCTTTATCGATGTCGTCTCGCAGACTTTTGGGAAGGCCCAGTGAACAGTCCGGGAAGTAAAGAAGATCTTCGCATTCGCCTGATGATCGTCGACGACGAGCAGAGCATTCGCAAACTCTGCGTCACCGTCGGCGAGGCTCTTGGCTTCGTTTGTCTGGAAGCAGAAAGCGGAGAATCCGCGCTGGCTCTGCTGGAAGAGCAGTCCGTCCACATGGTGCTGACCGATATGGTCATGCCGCACATGTCGGGGCTGGAGTTCCTGGAAAAAGTGAAAAAGCTTCAGCCGCGCACCGAAGTCGCGCTCATGACCGGGCACGGGTCGATTGAAACTGCTGTCCAGGCCATGAAGCTCGGCGCCTACGACTACATCACCAAGCCGTTCTCTCCGCTGGAGGAACTGCGGTTGTTCCTGCGGCGCATGGCGGAAAAAATCCGCCTGGTCGAGGAGAACGAATTTCTGCGGCAGCGCATGGATTCCGAGACCGAGTTGCACGGCATCATCGGATCGTCCACCAAAATTCAGGATGTGCTGCGCATGGTCGCGCGTTTGAAAGATACGCGGACGCCCGTGCTCATCTACGGCGAAAGCGGCACCGGCAAGGAGTTGGTGGCCCGCGCCATGCACTTCCGCGGAGCTTTTTCGAGCCGCCCGTTTGTGGCGGTCGACTGCGGATCGCTTGTCCCCACGCTGATTGAAAGCGAACTCTTCGGCTACGAGAAAGGTGCGTTTACGGGCGCTCTGAAATCGAAGCAGGGATTATTCCAGGCCGCCGATGGTGGGACGATTTTTCTCGACGAAGTCGGCGAACTTCCGCTGGAATTACAGGCCAAGTTATTGCGAGTGCTGCAGGAAAAGGAAGTTCGTCCCGTCGGCAGCAACCAGAAAATCAAGGTGGACGTGCGCGTGATCGCCGCCACCAACCGCGATCTCGAAGCCGCCTACAAGAATGGAACGTTCCGCAAAGACCTTTATTTCCGGCTGAACGTAGTTACCTTGTACGTTCCTGCGTTGCGCGAACGTCGCAGCGACACGCCGATGCTGGTTCATTGGTTTCTGGAACGCTATGCCCCCGGCGCGGAGTTGCCGGTGACCAGCGCCGCCATGAAGGCCTTGATGCAATACGACTGGCCGGGCAACGTTCGCGAGCTGGAAAACTGCGTTGAGCGCGCGGTCGCGCTGGGCAATGGACAGATCATCGACCTCGGCGATCTTCCCCCGGCGATTGCTTCGGGATCTGCGCTCGGATCGACAGGCGGAAGCCCAACCACCTCTCCCAACAGGCCGACCGTGCTCGACCCCGATCTGGCGGCGGCGCAGGCCGCACTGGAATCGCCGCGAGCTCCGTCAGCTGCGCTCTCCACTACCGACCTGGAAGATATCGAACGCGCCACCATCCAGCGCGTCTTCGAACAGGTCAAAGGCGACAAAGCCCTCGCCGGCCGCATGCTCGGCATTAGCCGCGCCACGCTCTACCGCAAACTGAAACGCTACAACATCGGCATGGGATCGTCCGGGTCTGGGACGTCGAGCCACACTCTGCAGTGAGGATTGCCCGTCATCCAGGACGAACGACTGACTAAACTGAATGCAGCTCTCGCTGAACAGCTTTACGCTGCTACCGTTTCTTTCTGAACTCCTTTTGCCGCGGCGCGGATGACATCGATTACAACGTCTGGGTGGGAGAGCATGGGGACGTGACTGCTGGCGACCTCGGTCACTGTGGCGCCCATGCGCTTCGCAAAAAACCGTTCCAGATCGGGATGGACAGTGTGGTCATTCTTGGCGACGATGTACCAGCTTGGCTTCGACTTCCAGGCAGTTCCTCCAACTTTCGCGTTGAACAGGTTGGGATCCGGCACGCACTGGGTCGCCCAGACGAGCTTCTTTTCCTGCTCGGTCAAATCGCCGGCGAAACAATCGATGCCTTCCGGACGCAGCCAGATACGTCCGTCCGCGACTTCGATGTAGGAGAACACGTCCGTCGTGGGGAAATTAGACTGCTGCGTCTGAGAGGTCTCGTCGGCATCCGGAGCGAGCGCGGCGATGTAGACCAGTCCCGCAACGCGGTCATCGGTTCCGGCGCCGGTGATGACGCTTCCTCCGTAGGAGTGACCGACGAGAATGGCCGGACTGTTGACCCGTCCCAGAGCGCCTTTTACGGTGGCGATGTCGTCCGCGACTGTGTTGAGCCCGTACTGAGCAGCGATGACCTGGTGACCTTCTGCCTGAAGCGTAGGAATCACTTTGCTAAAGCACGAGCCGGCCGCCAAGAGCCCGTGGCAGAAAACGATGCTGGGTTTGGTTTGCGTAGGTTTCATTTTGTTCTCCTTTCACACACTCTAAAAAGCTTGCAAGCGCGTGGTTGACGCTGCGCAGCGCGGCAAACTGACTAGGTCTCAAGCAGCGTGCCGAGTACCTCGGGCCAGTGAGTTTCGAAGTCGCTGTCTCGTTGAAGTCCGCGTTGCAACAGATTCTGGACTCGCTGCTGCGCTTCAGGCCACGTCAGCGCGGTCTCAAAGGACGTGATGGCTTCGAGGAACTGGTCGGCGGACGGCAACGAGACCTGGTTGACGAGATTCTTCGCGGCGGCGATAGCACGCCGGTCGAAAGAGGCGATCCGGCGCGCGAGTGAGTCGACGAAGCCGTCAAGCTCGGTGTCTGGAAGCGACCGGTTGACGTATCCGTATCGTTCCGCCGTGTCGCCGTCGAAATCGTTCGCTCCGAGAACGATTTCGAGCGCCCGGCCGCGGCCGACCAGATGCGGAAGACGTTCCGCGCCGCCGCCGCCGGGATGCAGTCCCACTCCGACCTCGGGTTGGCCGAGTCGCGTGTTCTCGCGCGACGCGAAGCGCATGTCGCAGGCGAGGACGAACTCGCTGCTCACGCCCCGGACACAGCCTCGGATCT
>Ga0210395_10004540_pt1 | contig 10682 bp, 7 predicted proteins | sample IncBWH4OmetaG_FD_150861 | JGI IMG/M metagenome (GOLD analysis project Ga0210395, IMG submission 150861) | Forest soil microbial communities from Barre Woods Harvard Forest LTER site, Petersham, Massachusetts, United States - Inc-BW-H-4-O ...
GATCACGCCCGCGAGAATTTTCCAGCCCCCACCGAGACGCCGCAGGATGTGGATGAACGCATTCGAGCGCATCAGCAGAGCCCCATCGTCGGTAAGAACGACGACGCTATCGGGCAAGTTCGCGCGCTCGGTGGCCGGAATCCGCGACTGGAATGTTGCGCCTTGCAGTGGAGCGAACCGAAATGTCTTTCCCGACCGATCATGCTTCAAAACAAACTTGACCGCACGATGGCACAACCCGCAGTGGCCATCGTAGAAAAGGATTTCAGCGTCGGGAGCGGCTGGCGACATGCTTGGAAAAGCATAGCATGTCCGGCCAAGGTGGCTGGCGTACGCTTCCTTCCTCGGTCAGCAGAGGCGGGACGACCAACCTGATCGGATCGTCGCAAACTGCTGCTGGACAGCGATTCATGAAGCCTCTAAGCTACTGCGAGCGGAAAGTTTCAGGAGAAACGCTCCCTCGTGAAGTGCAATCACATCCTCGACGCCATCGGCCACACTCCTCTCATCCGGCTGAACCGCGTGACCAAGGATCTCGCTGCGGAAGTGTACGTAAAGGCGGACTACCTCAATCCCGGCGGCTCCATGAAGGACCGCATCGCCCTCTGGATGATTGATGAAGCCGAACGCAAGGGATTGTTGAGACCCGGCGGGACGATTGTCGAGGCGACTTCCGGCAATACGGGCATGGGACTCGCGCTGGTCGCCGCGGTGCGAGGGTACAAAGTCGTCTTCACGATCACCGATAAGCAGTCGCGCGAAAAAATTGAACTTTTGAAAGCGTTTGGCGCCGAAGTGATTGTGTGCCCGACGGCGGTCGAGCCGGAAGATCCGCGCAGCTACTATTCGGTGGCGAAAAAATTGGCGCGGGAAATTCCCAACGCGTACTACCCAAATCAGTACGAGAATCCCGCAAATCCGGAGGCTCACTACCGCACCAGCGGTCCGGAAATCTGGAAGGATACAGAGGGAAAAATCACTCACTTTGTTTGCGGCCTCGGAACCGGCGGCACCGCCACCGGCGTGGGACGCTTCCTCAAGGAACAAAATCCGAAGGTGAAAGTTATCGGCGTTGATCCGCACGGTTCGCTTTATTACGAGTATTGGAAGACAGGCAACATCGGCAAAGCGCGGACCTACGTGGTGGAAGGAATCGGCGAAGACATTCTGCCGGCGACGATGGATTTCTCGGTGCTGGACGATGTCGTGCAGGTGAATGACGAGGAATGCTTCCTGTGGGCGCGGCGGCTCGCGAAACGCGAGGGCATTTTCACCGGCGGCTCCGGCGGCGGCTGCGTTTCCGGGGCGCTGCGCGTCGCCAAGGACTGCCGGAAGGGCGATTTCGTCGTTGCGTTCCTGCCGGACTCGGGAAGCCGCTACCTGAGCAAGATATATAATGACAGCTGGATGCGCGAACTCGGCTATGCGGACACGGAAGTAACACTTACGGCCGCCGACGTAATTCGCGTGAAGCGGCAGAACGGCAAGACTCGTGATTTGATGGTCGTAGGACCCAACCGCACCGTTTTTCAAGCCCTGCAAACAATGCAGCAGCAGGATATCTCGCAGATTCCCGTCTTCGAAGATGACCGATCAATCGGCACGATGTTCGAGGACAAGATTTTGAATCTCGCGCTGCAGGGAAAAGATCTCCGCAAGCTCATTGTCCGGGAGGTGATGGGACCTGCGCTGCCGCAGGTACCTTCGAACGCGCCGGTCGAGCGCGTTACTCATCTGCTAAGCCACGAAAGTCCGGCGGTCTTCGTCGAAATGGAAATTGGAAATCTAGAGGTTCTCACGAAGTTCGACTTGATGGACACAATCGCGGGACTTGTTGGGCAGAAGCGGTAAGTACGTACTATACTACCTGGCGCGGCCCGTTCAATTCCCAAATGTCCTTGACAGCCCGTCACCCATGTGATATTTCCCGAGTACCTAATGTGAGTCGTGGGCGGTCTTAGCTGTGGTCCGTCCCATCAGGCAGTGATTTGTCGCGCGGCGCTGTTAGGAGTGCGCGGTCGGCAAATGGGCAAAGCTTCAGGGTGGGTTTAAAATTTTGGGGGGTGGTCATGATTAAGCAATTTGTAGCTTCGAAGTCCGCATGCTCATTTCTGGTGTGCCTCGCGGTGCTCTTCCTTTGCGTCTCTCCTACTTGGGCCCAATCCGGCACGACGGGAGCGCTGACGGGAACTGTTACCGATCCCTCTGGAGGCGTAATCGTGGGCGCGAGCGTAACCGCGACCAACCTTGGTACCGGCCAAGAACGGACGGTTACCACGGACTCGAGCGGCGTCTACAAGTTCTCACTATTGCAGTCGGGTAACTACTCGGTCAAGTTTGGAGCTTCGGGGTTCAAGACTGCCCAAGTCCCGTCGGTCACGGTGAACATCACCGAGACTCCGGTGCTTAACGAGAAGTTGGAAGTCGGCGCACAAACGGAGCAAGTGACGGTCGAGTCCACCGCTGAGACCGTGCAGACGCAGAACGCGACGGTTGGAACTCTAGTGGGCGCGCAGACGGTGACGACCTTGCCGCTCAGCTCGCGCAACTACACCCAGATTATCGACCTGTCGCCGGGCGTCGTGGCGAACGTCGCCAGCGCCGCTGCGGTCGGCAACGGCACGCAGGACATCAACGTAAACGGAAACGGCTCCGACCAGAACAATTACCAGATGGATGGCGCCACACTCACCAACTACGGCAGCGGCGGAGGGGCGCAGTCGGGCAATTTTCCGGGCATTGCCATTCCGAATCCAGATGCAATTCAGGAATTCAAGATTCAAACGTCGCAATATGATGCCCAATATGGCCGGAATCCGGGCGCGAGCGTTAACGTCGTCACCAAGAGCGGTTCCAACAGTTATCACGGCGCGGCATGGGAGTTTTTCCGCAACTCCGCCCTGGATGGCAACGACTTTTTCAACCATCTAAGCGAAGCGTCGCTCCACCAGCCTAATAAGCCCGAACCATTGAACGAGAATTTGTTCGGTGGCACGATCGGCGGCCCGATCAAGAAAGACAAACTGTTCTTCTTCGGCTCCTACCAGGGCTTTCGGCAGCTCAACGCCGTTGGTACGAACGGGTTCGCTTCGGGTCTCAGCACCGGCATCAGCTTGTATCCGTTCACTGCTCCAGGCGCAAGTGGAGGCCGCGGAAACACTGTTAGCGGCACGATTCCGCTCGATTACAGCGCGGCAGGCGCGCCCTGCAGCTACGCTACATATAAGGCGTATCTGGGCTGCGCGTTTGGTGGAACCTCCAGTCTTCTTTCCTTCATTGGTCTTGGCGACGGTGTTCCGGTAGCTGTCAACGGGTCGAATATCAATAACACCGCCGTACAGATACTCCAGAAGACGGGTCCCGCGGGCGGCCTGAACCAGGGCTTTTATGTTCCGGGCGTCCCCTTTGGCAGCAATGGTCTGCCGCTCACGACGAGCGCTTCGGTCACCGACACCCAGCCGACGCGCGCGAATGAGGACCAGTATGTAGGTAACCTGGATTTTATCGTCGATTCCAAGAACACGTTGTCGCAGAAGTTTTTCTATTCGAAGGATCCCCAGATTCAATCCTTCGTTTGTCTCGACGGTATCGGAAATCTGGTCAATAGTTGCGCGCCGGGATCGCCGGAGGACGTCAATTACACGGCTCTGGACGAAACCCTCAAACTCACCACAGTCGCGACCAGTAATTTTGTAAATGAGGTCTTGTTTGCGTATGTTCGCGAAACTCAGTTCGCGGCGCCAGGGAACTACTTTACGGCGTGCTCTGTGGGGGTCACTCCGCCGCAAGCCGATGGCAGCTGCAGTAACCTGGGCAGCGGGAGCAATATCAGCCCGATCATCCTGCAAGCTCCTACCATCTCCATCGGCGGCCTGCCGCTCCTGTCGGCGGCGCCAGTCGGTTACGCGACCGGTGCCCTGAACACCGGCGGGAACTTTTTTGCGTCCGGCATCAACACCTTCAACACATTCGAGACCAAGGACAACGTCTCCTGGAACCACGGCAGGCACGCCATTCGTGTCGGGGCCGAGGTGGATCGCCTGCAATACAACGTGGCGTCGCTATCGAGAGGCGGAATGATCTTCCCGACCGTGGCCGACTTCCTTACCAGCTCAAGCGGCTTGCCTGCTACCGGCACGCCAAGACCAGTGGGGAACGGCATTCTGGCCAATTTCTACGGACTTGCTTCGCCGGTCGGCAATCCGCTTGCGCTGCGATCGAGTGAGTACGCCGCGTATGCGGAAGACGACATGAAGGTCACCAGCAAACTCACCGTGAACCTGGGGGTACGCTGGGAATACGATGGTTACCCAAAGGACGTACTAGGTGGCATATACTCCAACGCGTGGACTTCGCAGGCTGCGTCGATTAACACGGGGTCTTTCTTCCTCGGCAACGAGGTTGTCGCTGGCCCACCCTGCACTTCCGTTTTCGTGCCGTGCGCGGCCGCGGTAACCACTAACAACCAAGTCGGCACTCTTGCTGGCTATGTGGTGCCGTCCAATTACAATCCCAATTTCGCCCGGTGCGGCGTCCCGACGTCGCTCAGCGGATGCGGGCTGGCTGCTCCCGCCAATATCTTCCCAGGCTATCCAGGGGGAGCGACGGGCGTGTTAATCAACAACAACAACTCTCTGGTACACGGGTCTCCGTACACTGACTTTGGACCGCGCATTGGGTTGGCGTGGCAGCCATTTGGCGAAAAATTGGTGGTTCGGGCAGGCTACGGGATTTTCTACGACGCGGTGTACGCCAACCTCCTCGCAGATAATCAAGAGGGCAACTCACCATATAACGGTTACTCGAACGCAAGCTCTCCGGCCAACTCCCTGGATCTGCCCCTCGTGCCGGGCGTGTCACAGGGCTCGGCGCTGGGTTGGACGCCACGAACGCTTGGGGTAGTAATTGGCAACCCCACCACGGGCGCAACCCTCGTCGAGGACAACAGCGGCGGCACTGGCCTTGGCACAACGTCCGACAACGAGAGCCTGGGCGTTCCGCTGATTCAGCAGTACAACCTCGACTTGCAGTACGAAGTTGCCAAAAGCTGGGTCGTTGACATCGGCTACGTTGGCTCGCATGGCACGCACCTGTACGATTGGGCGCGCACCATCAATGTGGCCTTCCTGGCGCCGAACGCTCCCAATGAGCCCGCGGCCGGCGATCTGCAAGATTCCCGGATGATCGTCGGATCCGGCGCCCGGGGCACTCCCGGTTCGTTTCCTTTCAACGATGCAGGTAACACAAACCCCGCGACTCAAATCCTAGAGAACACAGGAAACAGCGCTGCGTCTCCTGGCAACGCGTCCGGCCGAGTCAGCTTCCTGGGTTACACCCCCACTGGTCTGGGGACCACCTCGACGGTGGGGGATTCGCTATACAACAGCCTGCAACTCCAACTCAAACATCAGTTCTCGCATGGGCTCTTGCTCCAAGCGTCCTACACCTGGAGCAAGCTCATGACGAACATCAACGCCTCGGAGGCCGGCGGTGGCATCGCGGCTCCGGGCAACGTTCTTTCCGGCGGCGCTTCCAGCAATGACCCGCTCGATCTGACCCAGCAATACGGCCTTGCGGCTTTCAACCGCCCGCAGCGCCTGATCATCGCTTACAGCTACGACCTGCCGTACAAGAACACGCAAGGCTTCTCAGGCAAGGTACTGGGCGGATGGAGCGTCTCCGGTGTGACCACGCTTCAGGACGGCGAGCCGTTTACCGTAACGGACACGACTGCGGGCACGATTTTTTCGCCTGCGGGCGCGGGGTTTGGTGGATCTGGCTCGCGGGCCGAGTTGAACCCAGCCTTCGCCGGGAAGTGCAATGGCTTTGGTGTTTGCAATGGGATTAACCTTGCGACGAAAGGCAGCACTGAATCCCGCGTTCTCAGCGGAATCACCGGCCAGCCTTGCTTGAATGATCCCGGCTGGATCAACCTGAATGCCTTCGGCAGCACCAAGGGCACCTGCTCCGGGATGGGCGGCGCGTACGCTGAGATGACCGCGCCGTGCATTGGAGGCACTCCGAATCCCGGCGGCACTTTCGCGGACGCTTGCGGCGCTAGCCCTAACCCATTCATTGGTGATCCCGGTTATCCCTTCGTTGGCGCAGGAACGGGCTGGGGGAACTCTGCGATAGGGTCGATCATGGGGCCCGGGCAGAATAACTGGGACCTTTCGATCATTAAGCACACGAAAATCACCGAAGGTCTGACTACGGAATTCCGGGCGGAGTTCTACAACGTCTGGAATCACGCACAGTTCAACCCTCCGGTTAACAACGTTGCGGACGCGACGTTCGGGCAGGTTCAGAATAGCTCGGTGCCTCCGCGGATCGTGCAGTTCGCCTTGAAGCTTCTGTTCTAGGCGCGGAAACGATCACCAGCCCCATCCTTTCCCGGAAGCCGGGGAGGATGGGGCTTTTTTTTGCCCACGCAGAACTTGAGCAGCAGGCTAAATTAGTTCGAATTGGAAGCATTCTCTGATAGCATAATGATTCGCGCTCTTCGAAATCCTCCCAGTCTGGAGCAACCGAAACATGGCTCTCGCATGTGAGATTTGCGGCAAGAAGCCGCTCTATGGCAATACCATCAGCCACGCACACAACGTCACGCGGCGCCGCTGGAATCCGAACCTGCGTCGCGTCCGTGCAGTGATCAAGGGTGTGCGCAAGCAGGTTCGCGTGTGCACCGCGTGCATTCGCGCCGGCCGCGTGAAGAAGGCAGCCTGAAGCAGGTTCCGATGCGGACGAAGCCCCGGTTGATTCGTACAACGCTGGTCCTCGCAGCTCTGGTCGCGTGCGTGCTCGCTGTTGGGTGCAGGCGAGAAAGCGCGCCGAGCCCCGATGTCTGGGCCGCCGTAAATGGGAAGGAAATCCTTCGCCAGGACGTCGAGAAAATCTTCCGCTCCCGCGTGAATGCCGATGCACCCGCGCCTTCGCAAGAAGAGGCGCTTTCCCTGCAGCTCAGCATTCTCGACGAACTCGTCAACAGCGAAATCCTGCTCGAGCGCGCCAACAAAATGAATCTGGTGGCGAGCGACGCCGAAGTGGAAGACAAATTCACCGAATCGAAGAGCCCCTACACGGAAGAGGAATTTCAAAAGAAACTGAAGGAAACCGGGCTCACGGTGGACGATCTGCGAAGCGACATTCGCCGCCAGCTTTCCATCCAGAAACTGCTGAACCGTGAGGTTGTGGCCAAGATCTCCATCACCGACCAGGACATTTCCGATTTCTACAATAAGAACCGGGCGCAATTTAATGTGACCGAGCCGCAATACCATATCGCGCAGATCGTGGTCACGCCGCGCGCCGATCCCACGGTTCACAATCGCAAGAACGACAAAGCCACCAACGAAGCCGAGGCCGGGCGCAAAGCAGCCATGCTGATTCAGAAGCTCGACACGGGAGCCGATTTTGCAGAACTGGCCACGGACTATTCCGAGGACGCCAGCGCCTCCACAGGCGGCGATCTCGGTTTCGTTCCTGAATCGGCGCTCAATCAATCCGATCCAACCCTCAAGAAGGCAGTCCTGGGCATGAAGGTCGGCCAGATCACGCAGCCGATCCCGGTGAAGAACGGCGGCTACCGCATCCTGAAATTGCTCGCCAAGGAAGCAGCTGGAGAACGCCAGTTCTCAGACGTGCAGGTGCAACAAGCCATTCGCGACGCCCTGCGCACGCGCAAGGAACAACTTCTTCGCTCGGCATATCTGGTCGAGGCGCGCGATGAAGCGCACGTCACGAATTATCTCGCACGACAAATCCTCGAATTTGCCGGAAAACTTCCAGCCGCTCAATAAGCTGCTCTTCGTGTGTCACCGCGGCGTAGCCCGCCACGGATCGCGCTGTTCCCGCAGGGGCCTGGCTCGATTGCGCGGGCCTTGGCAACCCTGGTACAAGCGTCTATCATGACCGCGCCCGACCGCCTCAATCGACTTCACAGAAAGCGAGCGGATGGATCCCTCCGAGCAGCAGCGCTGGAAGAAGGATGCCGCGGAAGCGGCTGCGAAGGTCGTGGAAGACGGCATGGTCGTCGGGCTTGGTACTGGCTCCACGGCTGCGCTCTTCCTGAGCGCGCTAGGCCAGCGCATTTCCACCGAGCATTTGCGGATCAGCGGAATTCCCACTTCCGACCAAACCGCGGCGCAGGCGCGCAGCCTGAAAATTCCCCTGACTAGTTTCGCCGAGCATACCCAAATTGACCTCACGGTGGATGGCGCGGACGAAATCGAAACGGGCACGCTCTACCTGATCAAGGGGCACGGAGGAGCGCTGCTGCGCGAGAAAATTGTGGCGGCTGCGAGCAAGCGCATGATCGTGGTTGCGGACGAGACGAAGTTGAGTGGACGGCTCGGCTCTCTGGTGTCGGTGCCCGTCGAGGTCGCGCAGTTCGGCTGGGAAGCCACCGAGCGCCGGCTCGGCGAGCTTGGCGGAAATCCCGCACTGCGGCTAGGCAAGGACGGCAAACCCTACGTCACCGACGGCGGAAACTTCATCATTGATTGCGCTTTTGGACCGATGGAAAGTCCGAAGGAGATCGCGCACCATCTGGACCACGTTGTCGGTTCGGTGGAACACGGGATGTTTTTGAAGTTCGCGATCGAGGCTTTCGTCGGAGGGCGCAGCGGAGTCAGTATCCTGCGGAAAGGCACTAGCGAAAGGTTCGGAGCTTAACAGCAGCGAGCGAAACGCGGTTTAACGCGGTGTGCCTGGATCCGGCCCGAAATTCCCTTCTCCGGCCTTAGTTCTTCGTGGTCTTCGCTTGCGGATACACCGCATCGAGCGCACCCCACAGAGCCTTCAGGCTGCGTTCGGCGGCGCAGAGCACTCCAAAGGTGTCCGCGTCCTTCTGGCTCGTGAGCCAACCCCGCCAGGCAGCACGGTGACGCACGTCGGCCTCTTCGTGCACACCGAAATAGGCGAGCGCGCGCGGTTCCGTGATGTTGTAGAAACGCCGCAATCCCGAAATTTTCTGCGTGGCGATCTCCGGCACCTGTGCCTCATACGCATAAAAGGAAGCCACGGCCTCTGTCATCGTGCCCTGCGACACTACCTCGTCATAGGTATCGAGCAGCGCCGCGATTCCCGGCAGCGGGCGCGCGCCATCAAGCGCTGCGTCAGTCACGCCGAGCGATCGAGCAAACTGGCGCCAAAGCGCCGGGTGCGGGCCCGAGGGATCGAGCTCCTCGGCGAGATTCTCCTCAACCAGCCCTGCCAGCGCGCCATTCGCGCGGCCGGCGAGTTCCTTCAGGTTCTCGGGAAACGCGCGGACGTGTTGGTAATACTGCTCTGCGTAGAGCTGGAGCGATTCCTTTGAAAGCTTGCCTTCGGTCCAGGCTTGGTAAAAGGGATGTTTCAGGAGATGGTGCTCCGCGATCAGAACATCCAGGGATTCAAGCATCGTCTTAGCCGGTGCACGGTTCTTCGCCATCTCAGTTTTCTGCCTTTTAAGTAATAGCGTGAAGTCGAATCGGCGCGATGTTACTCGAAATGCTTTCGGAAATCCAGACGAGACTGTGATTTCGATTTACTCTCTGGACAAACTCACGGGCGACCCACATGCGGAGGGGCCGAGACACACTGCCAGCGGGCTCAGTGCAGGCCCGACCAGTCGTCAGCAAGGAGAATCGAGTTGCTGGGGTTTGAGGGATCGTACTTCACGCTGGCGGTCTGGCCCGCGGCGACGCGTGTCAGATGGAGCCGCTCTTCGAGGCCGGTAATGTCCTGCGCTGTTTCGTAGGTTACGCCGGAAATCGCGTACGTGTAGTAGAGGAGCCGCTGAAAGGCGACCGTATCGACGCCTCCACGGCTCTTGGTGAGGATCGCTGCCCGCTTGACGTCCTGCGTTCCGCTGGGTGGCGTGGCGCGGCCGTGTTCCACGATTTCCAGCAACTGCCCTTCAACAATGCGGCCCACACGGTTCAGGTACGCGCGCCGCTCGCGCTCGACCTGGCCGGCGTCCGGCGGTTTGCGGCGCAGCCAGAAAAAAATACCCACTGCCGCCAGCACCACGAGCCCGGCAACGGGAAGCAGATTCTGCCAATCAGAAAGGAAGTTTTTCAACGCAGGTATCTTAACGCAGCCGGGCGTTTCTACAAGTCATCTCGCAGGCGACGATGTAGGTGAGTAAACGGGATGTGCCTAGGACGCGGCGGTCGAAACGCGATCTTCAGTCTTTCGGGGCGACGACGGTATTACGGAGATTTCCGACGCCGCCAACGCGCACTTCCACCACGTCGCCGGCAACCAGCGGCCCGACACCCGCAGGCGTGCCAGTCGTAATCAGATCGCCCGGCTCGAGCGTCATTGCTTCGGCAATCCAGCGGAAAACCACTTCCATGGAAAAGACCATATCGGACACGCGGGCTGACTGTTTTCTGGTGCCGTTCACGAACGTTTCAATCGTCGTATCCGCGGACGGATCTTCCGTCTCAACCAGGGGACCGAACGGGCAGAACGTGTCGAAACCCTTACCGCGCGTATACTGGCCGTCGAGCCTCTGCAAATCGCGGGCGGTCACATCGTTCAAGCAGGTATATCCCACGATATAAGGCCGTACATCGTCCGTCGGGCGCGGATGTGAACAGCGACGTCCAATGATGAAGGCGAGCTCGCCCTCGAAGTCAACGCGCTTGGAAATTCGCGGAAGCACCACGTTGTCTTCCGGCGAAATGATCGAGGAT
>Ga0210395_10004542_pt1 | contig 10680 bp, 11 predicted proteins | sample IncBWH4OmetaG_FD_150861 | JGI IMG/M metagenome (GOLD analysis project Ga0210395, IMG submission 150861) | Forest soil microbial communities from Barre Woods Harvard Forest LTER site, Petersham, Massachusetts, United States - Inc-BW-H-4-O ...
GCAAGGGTTTGCTCGGTGCCACTGAGGGCGAGCAGCTCATTCGGAGTGGGGCGCAAGCAATTCCAGGAGGCACCGCAACGCCAACTGGTGGGAGCGTTGTTATCAAGGTCGATCCCACAAGGGACTCAAAGAGCATGTCCTTGGGAACGCAGCAGGTGCCGATCGGTGTCGGCATTCGAGTCCATCGGCATCACGGAGCCGATGAGGTTTTGTTCGTCCTGGATGGCACCGGCTTCGGCATAATTGGCGATACCCGCACGGCCATTGCAAAGGGCTCGGCAATTTATATTCCCAAAGGCGTTTGGCATGGAATTGAGAACCCGGACAGTGAACTTGTACTGCTTTGGGTCGTGACACCCCCTGGACTGGAAGAACTTTTTCGTGAGATCGGCAGCGCTCCTGGAGCACCGCCGAAGCGGCTCACGCTGGGACAACTGAACGAGATTGCCCAAAAACACCAGCAGGAGTTCAAGTGACGGGCCGACCAAATTTCGAAGTTCGTCGGCGCTGAGGCACGGCCGAAGGACTCCAGCGAGTTCCGGTCCCGGGCGAGGATGCTATCGGCGCTGCGCCTCCCTTCTTTTAAGGGAGGAGTTTTCTTGGCAATGCTTTTTAGCTTGGCTTTTCTTGGCGTAGGCAAAGCTCGGGTGCGCAGCCGCATCGCGAGGACGAACAGACTCGTCATCGCCGGGCTTGACCCTCTGCTCGTCACCACCGGGCTTGACCCGGTGGTCCATGCCGAATGGCCGAGTGCAATTTGGACCAACGAGTGTTCCGCGAAGCTCTATGGATCGCCGGGTCAAGCCCGGCGATGACGACGAGAAGGGTGCAAGACCATGAAGGCTAGACCGACGCGAAGCTTTCCGGGGCGGCTCACGCTCGAAGAGTGGCTGGCGCGCCCGTTGCGTGTGCGCACCGATTTGGTCTGGCGGGCGCAGTGCGACTTGTTGGGATCGTTCCGCTTCTGCGCCAACAAGCGCTGCCGCCGAGAGCGCACATGCTGCGGCGACGACCCGGGGGCGTGCCGTCAGCGGCTTTGGTGTCTCGGGAAGGTGAAACACAAGACGCTGCGGCAGGAATGGAGCCGGCTCGAGCGCCTGAAATCGCTGTAACGCCGCGTGCGGCCAAGCCGGTGCCGCCGAGGCCATTGCGCCAGGGCGGCCGATCCGGCATCTCGGGGTTGTGTAGCGCCGGCTCGCCGCCGTTGCACGGCATGGGCGTTTTGGGTTATGTCCGCCCCGAATTGTGCCGGTCGCGTGCCTCATGGCGCGCGCCGCTCTTTCTTCTTTCCGGGCCAACTGCGCTGTCTGGCCCCTTAACGACAACCGGGGTCGATTCAATGCAAACCTTGTGGCTCATCGTTCTGTGCGGCGTTCTGGCCATCGCTTACGCGATCTGGGCCACGCGCTCGGTGCTCATCCGCGAGGGCGCTCAGGCCTACCTGAAGCGGCAGTATTCGACCATCGCCGTCGTCGGCGTCGTCATCTTCCTGATCGTCGGTTATTTCCTCGGCTGGCTGGTCGCCATCGGCTTTGCGGTCGGCGCCATTCTGTCCGGCTCGGCCGGCTTCATCGGCATGAACGTGTCGGTGCGCGCCAACGTTCGTACCGCCCAAGCCGCGACAAAATCGCTCGCCGGCGGGCTTGAAATCGCATTCCGCGCCGGCGCCATCACCGGCATGCTGGTGGCCGGCCTGGCGCTGCTCGGCGTGACGCTCTATTTCGGCTTCCTCATCGGCACGCTGCATATGGCGCCGAACGATCGCGAAGTGATCGATTCCATGGTGGCGCTCGGTTTTGGCGCGTCGCTGATCTCGATCTTCGCCCGCCTTGGCGGCGGCATTTTCACCAAAGGCGCCGACGTCGGCGGCGATCTGGTCGGCAAGGTCGAAGCCGGCATCCCGGAAGACGATCCGCGCAACCCGGCGACCATCGCCGACAACGTGGGCGACAATGTCGGCGACTGCGCCGGCATGGCGGCCGACCTGTTCGAGACCTATGCGGTGACCACGGTCGCCACCATGGTGCTGGCCGCGATCTTCTTCAGCGCTGCCGGCGGCGACATGCTGCTCAAGATGATGACATATCCGCTCGCCATCGGCGGCGTCTGCATCATCGCGTCCATCATCGGCACCTTCTTCGTCAAGCTCGGCGCCAGCCAATCGATCATGGGCGCGCTCTACAAGGGCATGCTCGCGACCGCGATCCTCTCTCTCATCGGCATCGCCATCGTCACCACCCAGCTAATCGGCTTCGGCCCGCTCGCCGGCGTGAGCTATTCCGGCCAGACGTTGTTCATCTGCGGCATCGTCGGTCTTGCGGTCACCGGGCTGATCATCTGGATCACCGAATATTACACCGGCACCAATTTTCGGCCGGTGCAATCCATTGCCGCTGCCTCGCAGACCGGCCACGGCACCAATGTGATCCAGGGCCTGGCGATATCGCTTGAATCGACCGCACTGCCGGCGCTGGTGATCATCGCCGGCATCCTGGTCAGCTATAACCTCGCCGGCTTGTTCGGCATTGCCATCGCGGTGACCACCATGCTGGCTTTGGCCGGCATCGTGGTTGCGCTCGACGCCTTCGGCCCGGTCACCGACAATGCCGGCGGCATCGCCGAGATGGCAGGGCTGCCGAAAGAGGTGCGCAAATCGACCGACGCGCTCGATGCGGTCGGCAACACCACCAAGGCGGTGACCAAGGGCTATGCCATCGGCTCGGCCGGCCTCGGCGCGCTGGTGCTGTTCGCGGCCTATAACGAGGATCTGAAGTTCTTCATCGCCGGCTCTGCCCAGCATCCTTACTTCAAGGGCGTCGCGCCCGATTTCTCGCTGGTCAATCCCTACGTCGTGGCCGGTCTCTTGTTCGGCGGCATGTTGCCGTATCTGTTCGGCGCCATGGGCATGACGGCGGTCGGCCGCGCCGCGTCCTCGATCGTCGAAGAGGTGCGGCGGCAGTTTCGCGAGCGGCCGGGCATCATGCAGGGCAGGGACAAGCCCGATTACGGCCGCGCCGTCGATATGCTGACGCGGGCCGCGATCAAAGAAATGATCATACCGTCGCTGTTGCCGGTGCTCTCCCCGATCGTCGTTTATTTCGTCATCTACTTCGTGGCCGGCGGCGGCGCGCAGGGCAAATCCGCGGCGTTCTCGGCGCTCGGCGCGATGCTTTTGGGCGTGATCGTGACCGGCCTGTTCGTCGCCATCTCGATGACGTCAGGCGGCGGCGCCTGGGACAACGCCAAGAAATACATCGAGGACGGCCATTACGGCGGCAAGGGCTCCGACGCCCACAAGGCGGCGGTGACCGGCGACACGGTCGGCGATCCTTACAAGGATACGGCGGGTCCCGCGGTCAATCCGATGATCAAGATCACCAACATCGTGGCGTTGCTGCTGCTCGCCGTGCTGGCGCACTGACCGCGAAGGCTTACGAGCCCTGCTACGAGCCTTGGCCTTTTACGAGCCTTGGCCTTTGATGGTCCTGAACAGGTAGGTGATGATGTTGTTCTCGGCGCCGGTGGTCGGCGTCGTGCGGCTGATGAAGTCGAAAACCTTGCCATCTTTCATGCCGTATTCGGCGAGCCGCTGCACTTTTCGGTTCTTGTCGAAATAGACCACGATCACGCGCTGGTCGGTGATCGTGGTGTCGATGAAGGAGATCGGACGCTGGGCTTTTTGCGAGATGTAATAAAACGCCTCGCCGCTGACGGTCGCCACCGTTGAGGGCGTGCCAAGAACGAGCAGGACCTGTTCCTGGGAGGCGCCCAGCGGGATTTGCTCGAGCGCGCCGTCGGGCAGCACGTAACCGCGCTGGAACGTCTCGCCAAAGCAGCCGCCCGGCAATAGCGCCAGCGTGAACAGCACCGCCAAGGCTCTTACGGAGCTCGCGTTCCTACTATTCCGTCGGCTGCCCCACATCCTCAAACCCACCTTGCACCCAGCCGTCGCGTGCCGTACCCCGAAAACGCAAAACTGGCAATCTGCCGCGGCAAAGCGGCTTTTCGAGATTCAGGCTATCCCTATGATCCTAGCGCGGTTTCGGCGCAATTCCCAAGCCCGCACAATCCATGCCCTCTATGGCGTCATCGTGGCGCAAGCCCGTTCGGTCACGTTTTACGCCGATTACCGGGTTCCCGATACCGTCGAAGGCCGGTTCGACCTGATCGTGCTCCACTTGGTGCTGCTGTTGCACCGGCTCAGCCATCGGGCGGAGGCCGCGCGGGGCCTGGGCCAAATACTTCTCGGCCAAGAGCTTTTCGATGCGTTTTGCCGCGATCTCGATGCCAATCTGCGGGAAATGGGGGTCGGCGATCTTGCGGTGCCGAAGCGGATGCAGGCCTTTGCCGAAGCCTTCTATGGCCGGCAGGCCGCTTATCTCGCCGCCCTCGACGCGGCGGACCGACGGGTCTTTGAGAAGGCGCTGGCACGCAATATCTTTCCGGCAGGGAACGATGCCGGAGCCGCTCAACTGGCGCGCTATGCGCGTGCGGCGGTGACCAGGCTCGATGCCCAGGACGACAGCGCGCTCATTGGCGGCGAGGTCGTCTTTCCCAGTCCCGAGGCCTTTGTTCATGAGCGAACGTAAAGCAGACAAACAAGCGCCGGCACCCTGGCAGGTTCCGGTCGCGATCGAGGACGTGGCCGAGACCGGCCAGCATTTCGATCTCGTGGCCGACAATGACGTCCGCGCCGCCGTGGCGCGGGTGGTGGGTTTGCGCGACTTGCCAAGGCTCGAAGCTAATTTCGACGTGACGCGGCACGGCGCGGACGGATTGCATGTCTCCGGGCGAATGTCGGCGACGGTGGGCCAGAATTGCGTGGTCACGCTGGAGCCGCTCACGAACGAAGTCGAAGAGGACATCGACCTGGTGTTCGCGCCACCGCCGCCGCCCGTCGAGCGCAAGGCCGGCGAGGACGAGGCCTTGGAAGAGGCTTCCGAGCGGCCGCAACGCAGCTGGAATGGGCCGGAACCGCTCATTGGCGGTGTCGTCGATCTCGGCGCGCTGGCGACCGAATTCCTCATCCTCGGGCTCGATCCCTATCCGCGCAAACCGGGCGCGGTTTTCGAGCCGCCACAAGACGTTAAGCCGGATCCGGGGCCGTTCGCCGCGCTCGCCGGACTGAAGGAAAAGCATGGCCGCTGATCGCAGTTGTGTCCCGACGCCGAACCGTTATTCTCGCGGCCGGTGTCGCCCTTCCGTCGCCAGGATCTTTCGTAGACAGGACCTAGGACCGCAAGGTCATTGAATGTCAGACAAGGTCCGCATTGCTCTCGATGCGATGGGCGGAGACCATGGTCCCGCTGTGGTCGTTGCCGGCGCGGACCTCGCCTTGGCACGGCACCCGGGAACCGAATTTCTCTTCTTCGGCAACACCGCGCTGGTTGCGCCGCTTGTCGACGCGCGGCCATCGCTTAAAGCGGCTGCAAAACTCGTCCACACCGACATCGCGGTGCGCATGGAGGATAAGCCGAGCCAGGCGTTGCGTTACGGCCGGTGGAAATCCTCGATGTGGCTTGCCATCGATGCGGTCAAGAAAGGCGACGCCGATGTCGCGGTATCGGGCGGCAATACCGGCGCGCTGATGGCGATGTCGAAGTTCAATCTCAAGACCTTGCCGGGCATCGATCGGCCGGCGATCGCGGCGCTGTGGCCGACCTTGCGCGGTGAATCCGTCGTGCTCGATCTCGGCGCCTCGATCGGTGCGGACGCCGACCACCTCGTCGATCTTGCGGTGATGGGCGCCGCCATGGCGCGCATCCTGTTCGGCCTCGATCGCCCGAGCGTCGGCCTGCTCAATATCGGCGTCGAAGAGGCGAAAGGTCTCGAGCCGGTGCGCGAGGCGTCCGCCGTGCTTCGCGAGCAGAAATTGCCGGGCCTCGATTATCACGGCTTCGTCGAAGGCAACGACATCGGCAAAGGCACGGTCGACGTCGTCGTCACCGAGGGCTTTGCCGGCAACATTGCGCTGAAGACGGCCGAAGGCACGGCGCGGCAGATGGCGGAATATCTCAAGGGCGCGATGACGCGCACGCTCAGTGCGCGGATCGGCTACCTGTTTGCGCGCTCGGCGTTCCGGGAATTGCGCGAGCGCATGGATACCCGCAAGGCGAACGGCGGCGTTTTTCTCGGTCTCAACGGCATCGTCATCAAGAGCCATGGCAGCACCGATGCCGAGGGTTTTGCGGCGGCGATTGGGCTCGGTCACGGCGTGGTGCGCGACGAATTATTGGCAAAGATCACGGCGGCGCTCGGGCGTCCCGGCAAGCCGCCCCGGCAGGCCGTCGGCGGAGCTGCCTCGTGACCATAAAGCGATCGGTCATCCTCGGCTGCGGCAGCTATCTGCCGGCGCAGATTCTCACCAACAGCGACCTGGCGCGCAAGGTCGACACGTCTGACGACTGGATCGTGCAGCGTACCGGCATCCACGAACGCCACATTGCCGCGCCCGGCGAATGGACGTCGCACATGGCTGTGCACGCAGCGAAGGCCGCGCTCGCCCATGCCAAGGTCGACGCCCAATCGATCGATCTCATCGTGCTCGCAACTTCGACGCCGGACAACACCTTCCCGGCCAGCGCCGTCTCGGTACAGGCCGAGCTGGGCATCACCCATGGCGCCGCCTTCGATCTGCAGGCGGTGTGCTCCGGTTTCGTCTTCGCGCTGGCGACGGCCGACAGCCTGCTCAAGTCGGGCGCGTTCTCCCGCGCGCTGGTGATCGGCTCGGAGACGTTTTCGCGCATTCTCGACTGGACCGACCGCGGCACCTGCGTGCTGTTCGGCGATGGCGCCGGAGCCGTCGTGCTCGATCTACAGACGCTGCCTGACATGGGCGCAGACCTGGGCGAGGAGCGCGGCATCCTGACCGTGCGCCTGCGCTCCGACGGCCGGTACAAGTCGAAGCTCTATGTCGACGGTGGGCCGTCGTCGACCGGCACCGTCGGCCACCTGCGCATGGAGGGGCGCGAGGTCTTTCGCCATGCCGTGGCGATGATCGCCGACGTGGTCGAGGACGCCTTCAAGGCCACGGGTTACACTGCCGCCGACATCGATTGGTTCATCCCGCACCAGGCCAATAAGCGCATTATCGACGGTTCGGCGCATAAGCTCGGCATTCCGCCGGGCAAGATCGTCGTGACGGTGGACCGTCACGGCAACACCTCGGCGGCCTCAATTCCACTGGCGCTTGCCGACGCAGTTGCCGACCGCCGCATCAAGCGCGGCGACCTCTTGCTGCTCGAAGCCATGGGCGGCGGTTTCACCTGGGGGGCGGCGCTGGTGCGCTGGTAGGCCTTGGTCACCCTTGGCGCCCCTTGAGAAGCCCGGTTGACACCTGCAGCGCCAAGCTAATATCGTAGATAATTCAGCACGATATGTTGATCGACGTCGGATCGATCGCCGTGCTCGGGGCTGGCGATGGCGGGAAAGACAGTCACGCGTGCGGATTTGTGTGAGGCGGTCTACCAAAAGGTTGGCCTGTCGCGCACCGAATCCGCGACACTCGTAGAACTTGTGCTCAAGGAAATTACCGACTGCCTCGAACGTGGCGAAACGGTGAAGCTATCATCGTTCGGCTCGTTCGTGGTGCGCAAGAAAGGCCAGCGCATCGGCCGCAATCCAAAGACCGGCAAGGAAGTGCCGATCTCGCCGCGCCGGGTCATGGTGTTCAAGCCTTCTGCTATCCTCAAGCAGCGAATCAATTCGGAGCCGGACGGCGGCAAGTGATCGCCGTCGTTGGCGGAGCATAGATCTTGGACAAAGCGCCTGACGCATTTCGCACCATCAGCGAAGTCGCCGACGAGATCGACGTTCCGCAGCATGTGCTGCGATTCTGGGAAAGCCGCTTCACCCAGATCAAGCCGATGAAGCGCGGCGGCGGCCGGCGCTATTATCGTCCCGACGACGTCGATCTGTTGCGCGGCGTGCGCCACCTGCTCTACGGCGAGGGCTACACCATTCGCGGCGTGCAGCGCATCCTGCGCGACGAAGGCGCGGCCTTCGTGCAGAATGTCTGGCGCCCCGGCGCCGAGCTCCCGCCGCCGCCCGATGCGAATGATGAGGCTGAAAGTTTTGTTGAAGACGCTGCCGAAACGCGCGCGTCGATGTTCTCGCGCGCCGGCGATGGGGCTGCGGCCGGGCGGCGCGAACCGACGATCGTGCCTGTCGCTGCAACGAGGCCGTCCGCTCAATCCGGCAGGGCGGCCGAAGAGACGCTGCGCCTCGTGTTGGATGAGCTCGTCGCCTGCCGCCGGCTGATCGACGCGGTGCAAGCGGGCAGTGATGCGGCCGAGCAAAACGGTCGAAGCGCCGAGATTTGAACTCGGGACCTCCAGTCCGCGCCTGTTTCCTTTTCAGTAGCATCGGAACATTCGAGCTCCTCGAAAAACTGAATACGCAAATTTACCGCACATTTGCCTACAAGCACCGCGACGATCAAGGCGTCTAGCTGCCATGATACGCTGACGGACGGCAGCGGTTCATGCTGCGATTTCGCGGTCTTTTCCGGGATGTGGGAAGGCCCCGCGAACGCGTTCAGCAATATGGAAGTGTCGGTGCAGGTCGTTTCGCTCTGAAGTCCGACGGCGGCTTGGAACAGTCCCCATGATCTGCTTCTCTAAGCAGGGAGTAAAAATCATGAAAGTAGCCGGGCGAAAATTGATGGCGGATGACGCGGGCCGGAAGTTCAGAACGCTCATGGTGGCGTCGGCATTCGTGGTCGCCTCTTGCCAGGCAAGCTTGGCGCAAGGCGATGCCGATTTGGAGGCGCCGGGTTTGGCGCCCTTCGCCACGCCGGCCAGCCCCCAGCCGACGCTTTTTCAAAACGTCCGCATTTTCGATGGCCGGAGTGCTTCGCTTTCTGCTCCCACCAATGTCCTCGTCCGCGGCAACACCATTGCGCGCATTTCCTCTGGTCCGATCACCGTCGAAGCGAGCGCCAATGTCCGGGTTATCGCAGCGAACGGACGCGTGCTCATGCCAGGCCTCATCGACGCCCATTGGCATGCGTTCATGGCGGCGACGCCGCAGATGCTGCTGATGACCGCGGATACGAATTATCTCCAGCTGCTGGCAGCGCGACAGGCTCAGGCGACTTTGATGCGGGGCTTCACCACGATACGCGACCTCGGCGGCCCGGTGTTCGGTCTCAAGCGCGCGATCGACGAAGGTGTCATGACCGGTCCGCGCATCTATCCCTCCGGCGCATTCATCTCGCAAACCTCGGGTCATGGCGACTTCCGTTTCTCGTTTGAAGTTCCGCGCGTGACAGGGGGGCCGTTGAGCCACTCCGAGGTGGCAGGTGTCGCGGCCATTGCCGACAGCCCCGATGAAGTGCGCCTGCGCGCGCGCGAGCAGTTGCGGCAGGGTGCCAGCCAGATCAAGCTGATGGCCGGCGGCGGCATCGCCTCGCCCTATAATCCGATCGAATCGACCCAGTACACCGAACCCGAGATTCGCGCCGCGGTCGAAGCGGCCGACAATTGGGGCACGTATGTGACGGTGCACGCCTATACGCCGCGCGCGATCCAGCAAGCCGTCGCTGCCGGCGTCAAATGCATCGAACACGGCCAGCTTATCGACGAGCCCACCGCCAAGTTGCTGGCGGATAACGGCATCTGGTGGAGCTTGCAACCGTTCATGGACGACGAAAATGCGTCGCCGCTGGTGAATCCGGTGTCGCAAAAAAAGGCGCAGGAGGTTTTTGCCGGAACGGAGAACGCTTACCGGTTGGCGAAGAAATACAAGATCAAGACTGCGTTCGGCACCGACATCCTGTTCGATGCCCGGGTTGCCAGCCGGCAGGGCGCCATACTCACCAGGATGGTGCGTTGGTACACGCCTGCCGAAGCGCTCAAGATGGCCACTGCGGACAACGGCGAGTTGATGGCGTTGTCCGGCTTCATCAATCCCTATCCGGGCAAGCTTGGGGTCGTGGAAGAGGGCGCGCTTGCGGACTTGCTGCTGGTCGACGGCAATCCGCTGGAAAATATCAAGCTCGTCGAAGACCCTGACGAGAATTTTCTGGTGATCATGAAGGACGGCACGATCTACAAGGATACTGTGCCGAAGTAGTCCTCGATATCTCAGAACGATCCGAACACCGAGCCCAGCGCAATCACCGCGGCCAAGGCGATGATGGCGCTGACGATCGCCACCATGACGATGTCGAGATAGCTTTCGCGGTGCGTCGATCCGCACACGGCGAGCAGCGTCACGACCGCGCCATTGTGCGGCAGGCTGTCGAGCGTGCCGGCGCCGATGACCGCAACGCGGTGCATGATCGCGGGGTCGATGCCGTTTTCCGCGGCGAGGCGCATATAGGTCGCGCCGAGCGCATCGAGCGCGATCGTCAGTCCGCCCGAAGCCGAACCGGTCAGGGCGGCGAGCACGTTCGTCGATACCGCAAGCGAGACGAGGGGGCCGCCCTCGATCGACAAAACCCATTCGCGGACGATGGCGAAAGCCGGCAGTGCCGCAACCACCGCGCCGAAGCCCACCAGACTTGCGACGCTAAGAACCGGCAGCACGGAAGCATTTGCGCCCGCGCCCAGGCTCTCACGCAAAGTGAGCAGGCGCCGAAAGTTGACCGCAACGAGCGTCACGATCGCGGCCGCAAGCGCGGCTACGACCGACCACACCCCGCCCACGGCGGCGAGCGAGGTTGGTCCCCAACGTTCC
>Ga0210395_10004547_pt1 | contig 10668 bp, 7 predicted proteins | sample IncBWH4OmetaG_FD_150861 | JGI IMG/M metagenome (GOLD analysis project Ga0210395, IMG submission 150861) | Forest soil microbial communities from Barre Woods Harvard Forest LTER site, Petersham, Massachusetts, United States - Inc-BW-H-4-O ...
CAAGACCGTCTGGGTCGACAGCAGCCTGCTGAGCAGCGGCGACGGGACGTTCGAGATCCAGCCGCAGGTGGCGGACGGGCGGGTGTACCTGTCCAGCGCCTACGGTCTGGGCTCTGCTGGCGGGGTCGCCATGGCGCTGACCGCGTCGACGGGGAAGCTCCTGTGGACGTTCAATACGCTGACCGGCTCGGACGCCGGGGTCTCGTCCTTCGGTCTTGGCTCCGGCGGGGCGTGGCAGACACCACTCGTGGGCAGCGACGGGTCCGTGACGTTCGGCATCGGGAATCCGTACCAGACGGCCGCTGACGCGATGGAACATCCGTCCGCGCAGCTGTATACCGACAGCGACATCAACTTGGACGCCGCGACAGGGAAGCTGCGCTGGTATTACCAGGGCGTGCCGAATGACTTCAACGACTGGGACATGCAGGCCTCGCCGATCTCGGCGTCCGTCAACGGGGTGCCCGCGGTGATCGGCTCGGGCAAGATGGGCATCGTCTACGCGATGAACGCCTCCACCGGCGCGCTGCTGTGGAAGACACCGGTCGGCCAGCACAACGGGCACGACGACCTGGGCCTGCTGCTGCTCGAGCACAAGGCCACGCTGAAGGCGCCGCTCACGATGGAGCCGGGATCACTCGGCGGCGTGCTCACCAACATGGCCGTCGCGGACAACAGCGTGTACGTGGCCACCATCGACCTGCCGCTCACCACCACCAACCTGAACTCGCCGGTCGGCACCAAAGTCGCCGGTGCCGAGACCGGCGAGGTGGAAGCGCTCAGCCTGGCGACCGGGAAGGTCGAGTGGGACACGAAGGTGCCGGACATGCCGCTCGGCGCCGCCACGGTATCCAACGACCTGGTCTTCACCACCTTGTACAACGGCGTCCTGGTCGCCCTGAACCGGAGCACGGGGGCGATCGTCTTCCAGGTGAAGCTGCCCACGACGACGAACGCGCCGATCGCGATCGCCGGCAACTCGGTCATCGTCCCCGCGGGCGGCCCCCCGAACGAATCGTCGAAGGGCGGGCATCCGCAACTGGTCGCGTACACCGTGCCGTAGGCGTCGCGTTGGGGGCGGGCGTCGCGTTAGGCGTGGTGAGGCCGGGGTAGCCGTGACGCTCATGATCAGCGTTATTAACGGCGCGGGGAAGCGGTTCGTGGCACACCGCGCCACGATGACCGCCGGCAGCCTCGCCTATCACTGGTTCCTCGCCCTCTTTCCCGCCGTGATCGCCCTGCTCGGCGTGGTCAACTTGATCCGGGTGGGCGCTGGCACCGTGAACCGGCTCGTCAACGGCCTGAACGCCGCGCTGCCGCCGGGCGCGTCGACCGTGTTCGGCGATGCGGTCCGCTCGGCCTCCGGCCAGGTCGGCAGGGGATCGCTCGTCGCCGTCATCATCGGCGTCGCGGTGGCGCTGTGGAGCGCCTCCGGCGGGATGGCGAGCCTGGAGACCGGCCTCGACATGGCATACGACGTGCCGGACCGCAAGTTCGTCGGCAAGCGCCTCGTCGCCTTGGTGCTGATGCTGGCGACCGTGGTGCTCGGCGGGATCGCTTCTGCGCTGCTTGTCTTCGGCCAGTCGATCGGTTCAGGCATCGAGGGGCACGTAGGGCTCACCGGAACGGGGTTCGTCGTCGTCTGGACAGTGGTCCGCTGGCTGCTCACCATCCTCGTCCTCACGCTGCTGTTCTCGGTCTACTACCGCGTCGGGCCGAACCGGCGGGCGCATGGGTGGCAGTGGATCAGTCCAGGCGGCCTGGTCGGCACCGCCATCTTCTTGGCCGCCTCTGCGGGCTTTTCGTTCTACGTGGCGAAGTTCGGCGACTATGGGAAGACGTATGGCGCGTTCGCGGGGGTCGCCATCTTGATCTTCTGGCTCTTCCTCACCGGCATCGCCGTGCTGCTCGGCGCGGAGGTCAACGCTGAGGCCGAACGGCGGGCGGCTGAGCTCACGGCGCGGGATGCGGACGCGGATGCGGATGCGGACGCTGGTGTGGGCTCCGGCTCCGGCTCCGGCTCGGGCTCGAGTGGCTGGAGTGCGTGGTCGCGAGACGAGACGCCTTCTCACGATCGGCCGCGGCCTTAGCCGCACGGCGCGCTTGTCGCGGACATAAGCGGGAGTGCCGGATCAAGCTGTGCTGTCGCGGCCTCGAGGGCGACTGCGAGGGTGACGGGGCTATGCCCGTTGTACACCGGTCCACTGGCGTCGGTCAGCAGGACGCTAGCCATGGCCACTCCCTGCGCGGCGACCGGCAGCGCGGTGGACAGCCGCCGTACTAGCTCGCGGATGGCGGGCTCGGCGGCGGCGATCCGGCCGGCGCGCACGAAGTTCGTCCGGCTCGCTTGGCCGCGGCGCGCCGCCTGGAGCAGATGATCCCAGTTGGCGGCCAGCGCCCGCCTGCTGGGCAGCGAAACGATGTCCTGGGCGCGGGCGGCCAGCAGCGGGGCGGCTTCGGGCTGGCACCCCGCCGCTAGCTGACGGTCCAGCGACGCGCCGAACGCGCGCGCCAGCAGCCCGTCGGCGAGTCGCCGTGGCCGCAGGACAAGCGGATCGCCGAGAACAAGCGTGCCGTGCCGTGAAGTGGCGGATGCTGTGTCGCTCATGACTTCAGCCTCGCCCCTGGCGTGGCGCCGACGACAGTGGCAGAATTGACAGGGTGCACGACAAAGCTGCCACACTAGTGTCCGCCGAACCGCCGGGCGTGGCTGTCGTGGTCTATGACGGCGTCGCGCTGTTCGAGCTCGCCGTGGCCAACGACATCTTCGGCACCACGATCGCCACCGTTAACGGGCGCCCGCTGTACCGCGTATTCATCTGCGGCGCGGCCCCGTCGGTCACGACCGACGCCGGGTTCCGGATGGACGTCCCTGATGGCCTTGACGTGCTGTCGGCGGCGCAGACCGTGGTCGTGCTGCCGACGCTGGACCCGGCCCGGGTTCCCGTCGCGGTCCTCGATGCCTTGCGCGCCGCTCGGTCCCGTGGACGGCGCGTCATTTCGCTGTGCACCGGCGCGTTCGTGCTCGCCGCCGCGGGGCTGCTCGACGGGCACACGGCGACAACGCACTGGACCGAATGCGCCGACCTGGCCCGGCGGTACCCGCGCGTTTGCGTGGACCCAGGGGTGCTGTACGTGGACGACGGAGACCTGCTCACCTCCGCGGGAAGCGCCGCCAGCCTGGATCTGTGCCTGCACGTTGTCCAGCGCGACTACGGAACGGACATCGCCAGCACGGTGGCCCGTGACCTGGTCGTGCCGCTGTACCGGCCCGGCGGCCAGGCGCAGTACATCGAAACGCCGCTGCCGGCGCTGCACGACGGCGACCTGTTCGCCGATACGGTCGGCTGGCTGCGGGCACACCTCGACGAGCCGGTGACGGTGGCCGATCTGGCCGCGCGCTCGGCCATGAGCCCGCGCACGTTCGCCCGGCGGTTCGTCGCCAGCACCGGGACCACGCCGCTGGCGTGGATGCTGCGGGAGCGGGTCCGGCTGGCGCAGCGATTGCTCGAAACCAGCGACCTGCCCGTCGACATGATCGCCCGTAACAGCGGCTTCGGCAGTCCCGACAACTTGCGCAAGCACTTCAGCAGAACGCTCAGGACCACACCGCAGGCCTACCGCAAGACGTTCAGGGAACCTGTCTAAACCTGCCTGCCTGACCGGACCCGGTCCCCTCTGGCAGTTCAGCGCGGTACTCACGCGGGAACGATGGAGGCTAAGGGGGACTATGAGCACCATCGATGAGATCCTGGTCGGCTATGCCCGGCTTCAGGCCGATCAGGAGGCTTTCTACAAGGACCTGCACCAGCATCCCGAGTTGTCCCACGCCGAGCACCGCACCGCGCAGCGCGTGGCCAGCCATCTGCGGGCAAGTGGCTTCACGGTGCATGACGGCCTAGGCGGCACGGGAGTAGCAGGCGTGCTATCCAATGGCGACGGGCCAGCGGTGCTGCTCCGCTGCGAACTGGACGCGCTGCCGGTGCGGGAGGACACCGGCGCGCCCTATGCCGCCACCGCCACCGTCACCGATGCCGATGGCCATCAGGTCCCGGCGGCCCACGCGTGTGGCCATGACATGCACATGTCCTGCATGCTCGGCATGGCCAGGCTCATGGCCGACCACAGGGACCGATGGCACGGAACGCTGATCCCGCTGTTCCAGCCCGCCGAGGAGACGGGCGAGGGCGCTCAGGACATGGTCGACGATGGCCTGTTCGAGAAGATCCCTGTCCCGGATGTCGCGCTTGCCCAGCACGTGCTGCCAGGCATCGCCGGGACGGTCAGCACGCGTTCCGGCCCGTTCATGTCGGCCGCCGACAGCCTCAAGATCACTGTGTACGGGCGGGGCGGCCACGGCTCCATGCCGCAGCACACCATCGACCCGGTCGTGATGGCCGCCATGATCATTGTCCGGCTGCAGGCCATCGTGTCCCGCGAGATCGCGCCGGGCGAGACCGCGGTGCTGACCGTCGGCAGCTGCCAGGCCGGCACCAGGAGCAATGTCATTCCTGACTATGCCGTCCTTGAGCTCAACATCCGCAGCTATTCGGCGGTGACGCGCCAGCGCATGCTCGACGCCATCCATCGGGTCGTGCGCTCGGAGTGCCAGGCCAGCGGCTCACCCAAGGAGCCTGAGTTCGAGACGACCTTCAGCTTCCCGGTCACCAGCAACGACCCCGACGTCACGGCGCGGACGGCTAAGGCCTTCGCCGAGCACTTCGGCGAAAACGCGCTTGAAATCCCCGTGCAGACCGTCAGCGAGGACTTCAGCAAGATTCCCGATTCCGTCGGTGTGCCCTACACCTACTGGGCGATCGGTTTCACCGATCGGCAGACCTACCTCGCCGCCGAGAAGAACGGGCATCTCGATGACCTTCCCACCAACCACTCTCCAAAGTTCCTGCCCCCGCTGGAGCCCACCTTGCGAACGGGCACCGAAGCCCTGACCGCTGCCGCCCTGGCTTGGCTGGCTTCTGGATAGGGCTCGGCGGCGGCGGGGGGTGGCCGCCCTGGCGGCCACCCCCTCGTGATCCGGGCCGTTGCGGCGCTACTGCTTCGCTATGGCCTCGTTGTAATGGGCGGGAGCGCTGGCCGGGACAGGGATGGTCCCACCTGGCGTATAGGTCGCGGTGATCTTGTAGCTATGGCCAGGGAGCAGGCCCTTTTCGTCGTCGGTGACCCGGGCGCGCCCGCAGTTGACGAACCGCGGCGACGGGCTAAGCGCGACCGTGCCGAGTTTGTGTCCTGTCGTCACGTCCACGACCGTCATCGTGCCGGTGGCCTGCACGTCCGCTACGCGGTCGCACTCCAGCGCCGTCACCGTGAATGGCTGATCGGTGGCCACCGGGTTCGGCGACCCGGAGACCTCGGTGAAGGTCGGCGGCGTGCAGTCGACGACCAGCGTGTTGCCGGCCGCCCAGGCGCAGGCGGGCTTCGGCACGGGCAGCCGCACCGTTCCGGTGAGCGTGACCGTCCAGCCGATGTTGTGCGGCCACGGGCCGGGCGGGTTGGTGGTGCTGGTGAATCCGTACCCGGAGGGCACGAGGCGCAGCGTGTGCACGGTGGCCTGGCTGTAGCTGTGGGCGAAGATATCCGGGTCCAGGGTGAAGGTTCCCTTGCCGAGCGCGGTGGCGTTGATCTTGATCTGGAAGCCCCTGACGGTCAGCGTCCCGGTGCCCTGGCCGGCCAGGAAGGGGCTGTCAATCGGCGGGTAGGAGATCTGGCCGGACTTCGTCACGGTCCAGCCGAAGTGCGCGACGTATCCGGCGCCGACCCCGAAGCCGTAGCGACCCGACAGCAGCCGGTAGTGATGGACGGTGGCGCTGGACTGCAGGATCCCGTCCAGCTGCAGGGCGTCCTCGATGACATAGCGGGTGGTGGAGAGCTTGGTGGCGTTTAGCGCCACGGGGAATCCTGTGAAGGTGACCCTCGAGCCGGACGCGCTCGCGGACGAGCCGCAATGCGTGACCGTGACCCCACCGGAATTGGCGAGGGTGAAGTAGCAGGCGGACACCGAGCCCGCCGCGGGCACGAGGGAGTACCCGTCGGGCGAAGGCATGAGCCGCAGCGTCGCCTTCTTGTGCGCCTTGACCCCGGCCGACGAGTTCGCCGCCAGGACGACGCCGGTATCCAGGGCGGTGGCGGCCATGGTCACCGGCTTCCCGGTGAAGAAGATGGTCGAACCGGACGCGGTCGCGCTGGAACCACAGCCAGAGAGGGTGACATCGTCACTGGCGTCCAGGCTGTACCGGCAGTAGGCGACCATGCCCGAGCCCGGCTGGAGATCGTACGAGCCCGGCATGAGCCGCTTGGTAGCGGTCGCACCCGCCGCGACGCTGGGCTCGCCGTAGCTGAGCACGTACACGTGGTCGTTGATCTTCAACGCGTCCAGGCGGACATGGACGCCGCGCAGCGTCAGCGTGCCGCCGCCAGACGCGGCGGGCCCGCACGAGGACGGCACGGTCCAGGTCCCGCCCGAGTTGAGGGTGGGCTCGCATGACAACGCGAGGCCGCCGACGTTGAACTGGTACTGGCCCGGCGCCAGTGACAAGGACAGCACCGATGTCGTACCGAACAGGCCCTCATAAGTCACCGGAGAGGTCGAGACGTCGTAGATGTTGATCTTGGTGGTGGACAGAGCGGTGGCGTTAATAATCGTCGTGACGGTCGGCGTGGCGGGCGCGGCCTGGGCCGCGCTCATCGCGGCCGGCGCGAAGCCGGCCAGGCCGAGCGCGGCGGCGAGCGCGCCGATGGCGACGCGGATGGCGCGGCCGCGCCGCGCCATTGTTGGCTGGGACGGTGCTGGGTTGCTCATCTGGACTCCCTCACTGACCGCTTGCCCGGCCTTTGGGCGGCCGCAGCACGCAACCCCAGGCGGGTGTAAGGACAGAGTCCGGCGCCGCGTGCCAGATACGGGCTCGATACCGTCGACCGGGCTTCGGCTTCGGCTTCCTCTTAGGCGCCGATGATGATCGCAGCGGCAGCACGTCTACATTCGCGACCGACGCCGTCGAAGAGAAGGGCAGATCAACCATGGGACCGATCGTCGCCGACATGTCCATGTCGCTCGACGGCTTTATCGCCGACGAGTCTGACTCCGTCGACCAGGTGTTCACCTGGTACAGCAAACCGCAACCGGACGCCGACTCGACCTCGCGCGATGTCGACTTCAGCGAGGAGGTCAAGACCGCGGTCGGGCTTCGTCACCAACTCGGCGTCATCGTCTACGGGCGGCGCACGTTCGAGCTCGCGAACGGCTGGGGAGGCACCCATCCGATGGGAGTACCCGTCATGGTGATCTCTCACAGCGTCCCGGACGGCTGGCCTCGACCCGACAACCTGGTCCGGTTCGCCGCATCCCTCGACGATGGTCTCGACCAGGCTCGTGCTATCGCCGGGGACAAGACGATCGCGATCGGCAGCCCCGCCATCACCCAGCAACTGCTGAACCGGAATCTCCTCGACAGCGTCCGGATCAGCCTGGTACCCGTCTTCCTGGGGCGCGGAATCCGGTTTTTCGACAACCTCACGGCCGCGCCCATCCAGCTAGAAGGACCGATCGTCGGTGAGGGCAACGGCGTGACTCACCTGGCCTACCGCGTGCTCCACTGACGCGGTTCATTCTTATGCCATGACATCAGCCCAGGTCAGCCGGGCAGCGTCCGGGCACGGGGCCTGCGCGAAAACCTGTTGGCGGACCACGGCGATCCCTGCTAGTTTTCCTGAAGCCGGGCCAGAGAACGAGGAGGTGGTACCCGTGAACGTATCGACGTGGGTGCTCCCCTCGGGGGTTACGGTCGGGCGATAGGTCGTCCCGGGAGCGCCGTTCAAGAGCACTCCCGAAAGGCACGACCATGCGATTCACTTCTGAACAGCGCCTCGACGACGACGTCCTCGAACGCGAATTCACCCTCGACGAGGTCCCCGGCGTCCTGTGGACGCCGGGATCGGCACCGGCCCCGCTGATCCTGAGCGGCCACAACGGCGGCTTGCACAAGCGGTTGCCCCGGCTGGTGGCCCGGGCCCGGCACTACGCCGCGGAGTACGGCTTCGCGGTGGCCGCCATCGACGCCCCCGGGCACGGTGACCGGCCCCGTTCCGCCGTCGACGAGCAGGCCCGCGCCGACCTGCGCCAGGCGCTGGAGGCAGGTGAGCCGGTCGGTGAGATCGTCGACGCCTTCATCGTCCCGCTGGTCGAAAAGGCGGTCCCGGAATGGCGGGCCACGCTGGACGCCCTCCTTTCGCTGCCCGAGATCGGCGGCCCGGTCGGGTATGAGGGGATGACCGCCATCGGCATTCGGCTGGCGGTGGTCGAGCCGCGCATCCGGGCCGTCAATTTCTTCGCGCAGGGTTTCGTGCCCGGCGCCTTGCGGGAGGAGGCCCGGCAGGTCAGCATTCCGCTGCAGTTCCTGATGCAGTGGGACGACGAAGGGATGGAACGGCAGCCGACCCTGGACCTGTTCGACGCCTTCGGCACCAGGGAAAAGACGCTGCACGCCAATCTGGGCGGGCACGCCGGTACCCCGTCGTTCGAGGTGGACGACGGGGCCCGGTTCTTCACCCGGCACCTGACGTAAGGCCGGGCCGTCAGGACAGCAGATCACCTCGACCGGGACGATGCTCAGCCGGTGGCGCCGTAGATGTCCACGTCGCCAAGTTCCGGGGTGAACGATTGCCCGCCGGCGGGCACGCCCGGCCACACGATCTGGACATAGTCGACGCCGCTGAGGTTGTACAGCGTGTAGGTGTAGGCGAGCCAGTTTCCAGTGCCGCCGCTGATCACGGGCGAGACCGTCGACCAGGTGCTCCCGTCAGCGGACACCTCGACCGTGAACGGCTGCACCGCCTGGCTGGGCCAGTAGAACGCGGTCGCCTGGAACGCGGTGGCAGCGGCGGGGAGCTGCCATTCGATGAAGGGACTTCCGTACACCCGTTCGACTCGTGAAGCATCTCCACCGAAGTACTGCGGATTGCTAGTGTCGAACGCGAGTGCCCCACCGCCTGAGTACGCGTACGCGGACGACCACGAGGTTTCGTCATCGACTACCAGCGGCAGCGCGTACCGCAAGGCCACCCGTCCGATCTCTGGCCGGGCGAGTCCCGCCCGATCGCCGCCCGGTGCGAGCACGAGCCGAACGAAGTTGGCGTCGCTCAGGCCGGAGACATTGAGGGTATGCAGCAGGCCGCGTGCCGTTCGGATCGAGATGGAGGCCCGCACGCTAGTCCAGCTGTTCCCGTCGGCGGAGACCTGGACCGTTACGGGCGACGTTCCCGGACGGTAGAAGGCCTGGATAGTCACATCCTGCAGGCCGAGCTGCGCCCAGGTGACGGTGCCGCTGCCTGACCCTCGCGTGACCGCGATCCTGGAAAGATCACCGTCATACCGAGCGGGGTCGGTGCTGTCCAGGAACACGTTGGATGTGTGGCTGGAGGTGAACTGCCAGCTTTCGGCGGGGTCTACCAGGGTTTCGCTGCCGCTGCCCGCCACCGTCACTGGGGACGCCAGGCCCTGCCTGCCGTCCGGGGCGAACGGGACGACCTGGTACCAGACCGTGCCTGACGGCGTGGACGTGTCCGTCCACGGCGTGTCGTTGTCGGTCGCGCAACGGTCGCAGATAGTGGTCCACGGGCCGTCCGGCCCGGACTGGGATCGCAGCACCGTGTAAGCGCTGGCGTCCGTGCTCCCCCGCCACGCTAGGACGTTGTCGCCGCTCTGCTTGATGATGCTGGTGATCAGCGGCTGACCGGGAGCGGGCAGCGGCGGAACGCTCACGCCCGACATCTCGTCGTCGAAGTCGCGGATCTGCTGATCCTCCTGCCGCATCGCGGCAGTGTCGCCGGGGAAATGGACGGTGAAGCCGTCATCATGCTGGACATAGCCGTAGGTGTCATTGTGCGCGAACAGCGACCAGAAGTCCGCGCCGGTCACCTCCGGGTCGCTGACCATGGCCGATGACAGCGCCTGGCTAGCCGACGTTGACGCGTATTCGCCCGCCACGTAGACCTTGCCCGCGGTCGTGATCTGCGCGGCGTCCGCCTGTACCTGCGCTGGCGTGGGCGGGTAATAGTGGACATCGACCACGTCAACGTCTGGCGCGGTGGGCGTCGCCGGGTTAATGCCGAACTGCTGGCCGGCGGCGACGAGCTGGTGCGGGGCGATGTGGTGGATGAAAGCTGAGATGGTGTCGATCCAGCTCGCGGGCATGTCGTTGCACTCGTTGCAGAGTTCCCAGTACATGACGGTCGGGTCGTTCCTGTAAGCGACCCCGGTGTACTGATTCACGTGATCGATCACGTGCGCGATGTAGGACTCGAACGCCTGGATCGCGGCCGGGTCCGTGTAGAAGAACTGCGCCTGTGCCGGGCACGCGTAGGTAGACGAGGTGCACGCTGGCTGGCCGAGCCACTGGGTGAAGTTGTAGATGCTGCCGAGGTAGTAGTTCCAGTAGTCGGTCAGCGGAATCGTGACCCGCAGGCCCAGCTTGCGTGCGGTGGCCAGCGTGTAGTCGATGGTGTTGAAGGCGCTGTCGTTGTACTGGCTCAGGCTCGGCTCAATGCTGAGCGGACTGCCGGTCGATATGCCGCAGGTCTGGCAGCGGACGACGGTGGCGCCCATTTCCTTGGCTGTCCGCAGCGCGTCGCTGATCCGGAAGTACGTCGGGTAGG
>Ga0210395_10004550_pt1 | contig 10657 bp, 9 predicted proteins | sample IncBWH4OmetaG_FD_150861 | JGI IMG/M metagenome (GOLD analysis project Ga0210395, IMG submission 150861) | Forest soil microbial communities from Barre Woods Harvard Forest LTER site, Petersham, Massachusetts, United States - Inc-BW-H-4-O ...
CACCGATTTCGGCCTGATCGTCATGCGGCCGGGCAAAGCCAACCGCGTTCCCGAAGGCCGCAACCACGGCTCGTTCTGCACCCGCCTCGGCATCCCAACCCTAGCCAAGATCGTCGCCCCCGGCACCACCGAAGCCGGAGATATTCTCTGGCTAGAAGGAAATGCGCCAGGCGGAAAAACGCTGCTCGTCGGCCACGGCTACCGCACCAACGCCGCCGGAATCACACAGCTACGCGACTTGCTCGCGCCCAGGGGCGTCGAAGTCCTTTCCGCGCCGCTGCCCTACGGCCCCGGTCCGTCGGCCTGTCTGCATCTGATGTCGCTGATCAGCCTGCTCGACGAACAAACCGCCCTGGTCGATCTTCCCTGGCTCGCCGTCGAGACGGTCGAACTGCTCCAGTCCCGCGGATACAAGTTCGTTCAAATCGACGAATCCGAACGCGACACATTAGCCTGCAATGTGCTCGCCCTCGGCGAAAATCGCCTTCTAGCCATCGACGAGAACCGCAACACCAACGCCCGCCTCCGCCAAGCCGGATTCGACGTCCGCACCTTCCCCGGCAGCGAACTCTGCATCAACGGCAGTGGCGGCCCCACCTGCCTAACCCGCCCGCTCCTGCGAGCATGACCATCACTCGTGTGGGCGCGGGCGACTCGCCCGCGCAGCCAAGCGCAGCCAAGGAAGATATCCAGACGCGACAACCTGTTCGCACGCTTAACTAATCTTCGAGCGTCGTTACAACCCGTAACGTCTCCGGATCAAACGGCACCGACGAATGTTCGTGCACAATCACCCATCTCCCGCCATCCCGCCGATACACAGCCGTAACCCGAATCCAAAACGGGTCCCCCGGCAGCCCCGTAAACCGCGCCAGATAATGTGCCACCGCCAACTCGCCACTCATCGTGATCGAGACATCCCGCGTCTCCATCCCAAACGAGGCCGGAAAGTGCGCAAGAGACGCCTCCCACACCCGCCGCCACTCTGCGGCCCCACGAATCTGGAACGGAGGTTTCACGTCGAACACACAGAATTCAGCCGCGTAGTGGCTCATGATCCGGTCTACATCCTTCGCGCACACCGCTTTCTGCTGATCCGCAATGATCCTCAGAACCTCAGCCTCGTCATGCGACGCATTTTGCGCCATCACGCCCTCTCGTCCCTTCGCAGCGGAATCAGCGCGCGCAGCCGCCGGTCGCGCAAATACAGCCCTCCCCAGCCCAGCATCCCCAGAACCACTGGCATCGGAAATGTCGGATCGCCAATGCGCAGCGTCGTGACCGTCGCGGCTCCCATCAGCCCGGTCAGCAAGATCGCTCCCAGTACCGCGGTTCGCGGAATCACATAGACAACCACGCAGGCCAGTTCAAGAATCCCGATCGGCACAATCAATCCTGGAGAAAATCCCGCATGCACCGTCCCCTCAACCACCGCAGGCACCTTCATCAGCTTCATCACCGAGGCCATCAATATCATCAGGACCGGCAACGCGCTCATGATTCTTCCCGTCCACAACATCGCCTTTGAAACCGGACCAGCTTGAGTCTCTGATTGCATCATTTTTTCTCCGTGTGCAGGAATTTGTAAAACCAGCTACCTGTCATCTCTAGTCGCTCATTGTCGCCAGCTTCTCCTCCAACCGATCCAGACTCTGCGTCCATCCCATCTCCATCCCCTTGAGATATTGCGGAGCTTGCGCCGTCGCCGTGATCACTCGCGCCTGCAGCGTCAGCGTCGTTTTCCCGCGCTCCTCGGCAAAGAGCACCGTGTTCAGGATGTCGAACATCGACTTCCCGTCCCCATCGAGTGCGCTTGAGACAAACACCAACCGCTCCGGCGCAACGATTTCTTTAAACACTCCCTTCATCGGATACACCACGCCATCCGGAGCCCGCATATGAATCCGCAACTCGCCGCCGACCCGCACGTCCATCTCACAAACCGGATTCGTAAATCCCTTCGGCCCCCACCACTGCGCCAGGTGCCGCGTCTCGGTCCACGCCTTGAACACCAGCGCTCGCGGCACGTCGAACACGCGCGTGATCACCAGATCCCATTCCGAAGATTCCGTCTTCGCGTTGGCGCTAATGGTGTTGGCGCTGCTCTCGGCTGCGCTATTTCTTACCTGGTCTGCGGACATGCTTGCTCTCCTTCGTCTTGGACTTCAGATTCTTGTTTCCCGCGTCTTCTCTCTTTAGCTCCTGCAGATAGTCTCCCAGCCGGTCAAAGCTTTCCTCCCAGAATCGCCGGTAATGTTCCACCCATCCCGCCACATCCTGCAAAGGACCGGCCTGCAGCCGGCACGGCCGCCACTGCGCTTCCCGCCCGCGCGCAATCAGCCCCGCCCGCTCCAGCACCTTCAAATGTTTCGAAATCGCCGGCATGCTCATCGCAAACGGCTCGGACAATTCCGTAACCGAAGCCTCCCCCGACGCCAGCCGCGCCAGAATCGCCCGCCGTGTAGGGTCCGCCAGTGCCCCGAAAGTCTCGCTCAATCGATCATTCATAACTTTATTAAACTATTAAGTTAAATAACTACTAGGTTAAATACACCGAAACAAAGCGCATGTCAAGCTGATTTCACTCCCTTTGCATTCGCGCCGCGGGTACCCCATTTCTAACGTCGCGCAATTTGCGACGTTAGAGTGGGGATTTTGAGCAGCAGTCAGTTCGAAGTACCGCGTCTCCGCCCACCCCCGAACGCCCTCCCCCATTCCTGTTAAAATCAAAAGGCATGCTGCTTCCCTTCGTCCGCGAACTCTTCGCGGACGTAGAAATGCTTCCCGCCTTCACGCGTGTTGCCTCCCACCTCCGGGAGGGCGCGGGGCGCATTCGTGTCTCCGGACTCTCACCCACGGCAAAAGCCCTGCTGCTCGTGCTTCTGCGCCGCCACGCCGATCGCCCACTAATCGTCGTCGTCAACGACAACCGCGCCGTCGAAGACTTCGTCCCCGTGCTTCGCGGATTCTGCGAACTCACCGCCGCCAGCGATCCCGAAGGCGTCGTCGCCCTCCCCGCCCGCGACGTGCTCCCCTTTCAGAATCTTTCCCCACATCCCGAATTACAGGAAGAGCGCGCCACCGCCCTCTGGAAAATCGCCACCGGTAAAGCATCGATCGTAGTTACTCCAGTCGCGGCCACGGCCATCCTGTTGCGCTCGCCCGACTACTACACCGACCTGGCCCGCGTTCTGCGCCGCGGCGAATCCTTCGACGTCGAAAATCTTCTCGCCCACTTGAACACGGTCGGCTACGAGTCCGCCGATGTCGTCGAAATGCCGGGACAGTACGCCTTGCGCGGCGGCATCCTCGACGTCTACTCCCCCGAAGCCGAGCGCCCGGTCCGCGTCGAGTTTTTTGGCGATGAGGTCGAATCGATCCGCCGCTTCGATCCCGCTTCTCAGCGCTCCTCGAATCCCATGGACGAAGCGCTTCTGCTCCCCCTCACCGAAACTCCGGTCAGCGACCATCTGCTCGGCGCAATTCACACGCGTCTCTCGGGTAAACGGCTTACCGGTACCGACGAAATCGTCGAAGCCGCCGTGCGCTCGGGCGGCGTCACCGTGTTCCCCGGCTGGGAGTTTTACGCGCCCGTCGCCGGAGCCGACCGCACTGTCTTCGACCTGCTTCCGCACGCCGCCGTGTTACTCGACGAACCCGATCTGCTGCGTACCGAATTCGATCGCTTCTGGACTCGCGTCGAGGAAGCTCACGAACGCAGCGGCGTCGGCAATCTCGTCCGCCCCGTGGATTTATATTTCCCGCCCGAAGCCTGGTGGAAAAAAGTCGCGTCCCTTACCGGAGCCGACGTCGAGCATCTCGGCGTCACCCACACCACTGAAGACGATACGGTAACGTTTCTAACCCAGCCCACTCCCCGCTTCCACGGCGCGGTTCCGTCGATGCTCGAAGAAGTCCAGAAGCTCACCGGCCAGGGCAATCAGGTTCTCTTTTCCGTGCCCAACACTGGCGAAGTCGAACGCCTCGCCGACATCTTCACCGAATACAACGTAAGCTTCCGCCTGGGTAGCCGCACCCGGGGCGGCGAAAGCTACGCCGACGAAACCAGTTACTTCGCGGGAGAAGTCCTCACCACCACGCTCGCGAAAGCTTACGTCCCTGACGGAGTAATGTTTCCCGACGCGCATCTCGCCATCTTCGGCGCGCGCGATTTGTTCGACGAATCCGACGCGGTCGCGTCCCGCCCGCAGCGCCAGAAGTCAAAAGTCTCCGCCTTCCTGTCCGATTTCCGCGACCTGCAAGTCGGGGACTACGTTGTCCACGTCGAACACGGAATCGGCCAGTATCAAGGCCTGAAAGAAATTAATCAGGGCGATGGCAACGCCGAATTCATGCTGCTCGAATACGCCGAAGGTGCGCGCCTCTACGTGCCACTCACGCGCCTCGACCTGATTCAGAAATACAGATCATCCGAAGGGGCTAAGCCCTCGCTCAGTCATCTCGGCACGCAGGCCTGGTCGAAGACGAAAGCCCGCGTGCGCAAGGCCATGAAAGACATGGCCGACGAACTTCTCAAGCTCTACGCCGAACGCAAAATGGCCAAGGGCCACGCCTTCCCCGCCGGCAACGAATTCGTACGCGAGTTCGAAGACGCCTTCGAATTCAACGAGACCGAGGACCAGGCGCAGGCCATCGCCGACGTCACTCGCGACATGGAATCCTCCCAGCCCATGGATCGCCTGCTCTGCGGCGACGTCGGCTACGGCAAGACCGAAGTCGCCATGCGCGCCGCTTTCCGAGCCGTCGGCGACAACAAGCAGGTCGCGGTCCTCGCGCCCACCACCGTCCTCGCCTTCCAGCACTACGAAACATTCAAGCAGCGCTTCGGACCGTTCCCCGTCACCATCGAAATGATCAGCCGCTTCCGCAACCCGAAGCAGCAAAAAGAAATTCTGCAGAAAACCGAAGCCGGCAAGATCGACATCCTCATCGGCACCCACCGCATCCTCTCCAAAGATCTCAAGTTCGCCGACCTCGGCCTGCTCATCGTCGACGAAGAACAGCGCTTCGGCGTCCGCCACAAAGAGCGCATCAAGCAGATGCGCAAACAAGTCGACGTCCTCACCATGTCGGCCACACCCATCCCGCGCACGCTGCACATGTCGCTGGTCGGCCTGCGCGACATGAGCGTGATCGAGACTCCGCCCAAAGATCGCATGGCGATTCAAACCGTGGTTGCCAGCTGGGACGACAAATTAATTCAGTCCTCGATCGAGCAGGAACTCGAACGCGGCGGCCAGGTCTACTTCGTCCACAACCGCGTCGAAAGCATCTGGGAAATCGCCGCCAAGCTGCAGGAACTCGTTCCGAAAGCGAAGATCATGGTCGGCCACGGCCAGATGGGTGAATCGGAACTCGAAAAAGTGATGCTCGGCTTCATGCATCACGAAGCCGACATCCTGGTCGCCACCACTATCATCGAAAACGGCCTCGACATCCCGCTCTGCAACACCATCCTCATCAACCGCGCCGACCGCCTCGGCCTCTCCGAGCTCTACCAGCTCCGCGGCCGCGTCGGCCGCTCCAACCGCCGCGCCTACGCATATTTACTAATCCCGAAAGAAGTCGAACTCACGCCCATCGCGCGCCGCCGCCTCGCCGCGTTGAAAGAATTCTCCGACCTCGGCGCGGGATTCAAAATCGCCGCGCTCGATCTCGAACTACGCGGCGCCGGCAATCTCCTCGGCGGCGAGCAAAGCGGACACATCGAAGCCATCGGTTTCGAGCTCTACACGCAAATGCTCGAACGCGCCGTCCGCGAAATGAAAGGCGAATCCGCTCCCGACGAGGTCGAGACGCAACTCAACCTCGGCCTGAACATCCGCATCAACTCGGACTACATTCCCGAAGAAAATCAGCGCCTGCAAATGTACAAGCGCGTCGCCCGCGTAGAAACCGAATCGCAACTCAACGACGTCGCCGCCGAACTGCAAGACCGCTACGGCCCGTCCCCCGCGCCCGTCCGCAACCTGCTCGACTACGCGAGCCTCAAGCTGCTCTGCATGCGCGTCGGCGTCAACGCCATCGAGCGCAAGCGCGATTTCGTAACTTTCAAATTCCGCCAGAACGCCGCCGTCGATCCCGAACAGCTGGCGAAATTCGTCTCCGCCCAGCGCGGCGCGCAATTCACTCCAGATGGGATGCTGAAGTTCGTTTTGAAGGCGACCGCAGCCGACGAAGTTCTCCGCGCCCTTCGCACAGTTTTAGAGCAACTGGCCAGCATCGATGTGGCATCTCTATTGGACTCAAGTTTGAGCGGGAAGACGCCTCAGTGATAAATCCAGCGCACCCGATACCAAAACATGTAAACGGCCGGAGGTAATGCCTTGGACCGAATTCTCGCTTAGAATCGTATAGCCATGCGCGCATTCGACGTTTCTCTAAACGGCAAGAAGCTCTGTCGAGCTGGAATCGGCCATGACGGTGTTCTAAGCGCAATCGTCGATTGGGTTGTCAAAAGGGGCTCGGGAGATCTGTTCCTTGAGGTTGGCGGCCTCGTCAGCACCGTCGACGAACACGTTTCATGGGTGAATCAGAAGCCGCTTCAAGTGGGCGACACGATAAAAGTCACTATTGTTGAAGCCGAGTTGGTCGACGAACCAACACAGAAACAGCGCCCGAGTGAGGCAGAACTTCTCAAAGCTCGGAAGCTCTACGTTCGTAAAATGGCAAAACAGTTCGGCTGGAAGATTGAGACCGGAAGACTGGTACCCAAGACCTAACACCCAAGACCCGACAATGCCCATGAAAGTCCGCAAAGCCGTATTCCCCGCCGCCGGCCTCGGCACTCGCTTCCTGCCCGCCACCAAAGCCCAGCCCAAAGAGATGCTCCCTCTGGTCGACAAGCCCATCATTCAATACGGCGTCGAAGAAGCCATGGCTTCCGGCTGCGATCAGATTCTCATCATCACCGGCCGCGGCAAGCAGGCCATCGAAGACCACTTCGACGTCAGCTACGAACTCGAACGTATGCTCGACGACCGCAAAAAAACCGACCTGCTCAAAATCGTCCGCAACATTTCCGACATGATGCATGTGGCCTACGTCCGCCAGAAAGAAGCGCTCGGCCTCGGCCACGCTGTGCTCATGGCGCGTGAACTCGTCGGCAACGAGCCCTTCGCCGTCCTGCTCGCCGACGACGTCATCGACGCCACCGTCCCCGCGCTCAAGCAGATGGTTAACGTGTTCGACCAGAAACAATGCTCCGTGATCGCCGCGCAAGTCGTCGAAGGCAAAATGATTTCCTCCTACGGCGTCTTCGATGCTCAACCCGCGGAGGGCTTCAACGGCCGTCTCTTCGAAATTCGTAACATGGTCGAAAAACCCAAACCCGAGGAAGCCCCGTCGAACCTCGCCATCATCGGCCGCTACATTTTGACGCCTGCAATTTTCGATTGCCTGGCGAAGACTCCAACCGGAGCCGGCGGCGAACTCCAGCTCACTGACGGCATGCGCATGTTGCTCAAGCAGGAAAAAATGTATGCCTACGTTTATGAAGGCCGCCGCTACGACACCGGCGACAAACTAGGATTCCTCAAAGCCACGGTAGAATTCGCACTCAAGCGCAACGACCTGGGCGGCCCATTCCGCGAGTACTTGAAGGGACTAAATCTCTAACCAGATTTGTCATTCTGAGCGCCGGGCAAGCGAAAGCCGAAGAATCCTTTCAGAGCCGACACACCCAGGAGGCAGTTTCCAGAGGTGCCCATTCTAACGTCGCGCACTTTGCGACGTTAGAGTGGGGGGTTTTGATTCGCGGTGTGAGTCCTACTTCTCCCGCAGCTTCCTCGATTTCTCCTCGACTCCCCGCGCCAGCTTCTCCTTGTGAGCCTCAAGCTTCTTCACCACCGAAGCATCGCCTAGCGCAATCATCTGCGCCGCTAGAATCCCGGCATTGGTCGCCCCCGGCTTCCCAATCGCCACCGTCGCGACAGGAATTCCGGCCGGCATCTGCACCGTCGCCAGCAGAGAATCCATCCCCTGCAGCGAAGTCGAAGGAATCGGCACGCCAATCACCGGCAGAGTCGTATGCGCCGCAATCACTCCCGCCAGATGCGCCGCCCCGCCCGCCCCCGCAATGATCACCTGAATCCCGCGTCCCGCAGCCTTGCGCGCGAAGTCCGCCGTCCGGTCCGGAGATCGGTGCGCCGACGACACGTCGATTTCCCACCCGATCCCGAACTCGTCCAGCGCCTTCCCCGCCTCGCGCATAATCTCGAGATCCGAATCACTCCCCATCACAATTGAAACCAGCGTCTTGCTCATCTCTCTCCTCAAAATATCCCTTAGAAATTGTCATCCTGAGCGAAGAGTTTGTCCCGCCTCAGCGGGCAAACTCGCAGTCGAAGGATCCCTTTCACAATAGCGGAACCTGCGGCCCGGAAAGGAATCTCCGTCCCATCACTTCTTCAGCGCTCTTCCCGCAATATCCTTCCGGTAATGCGCCCCGTCAAACGAAATCTTCCCGCATGCCTCATAAGCCTTGCCGACAGCCGTTTCCAACAAAGCAGCCCGCGCCGTCACTCCCAACACCCTACCACCTGTCGTGTAATAAACCCCATCGCGCTTCGAAGTCCCCGCATGAAACACTTTCACGCCCGCAACCTCACCAGCTTCCTCGAGCCCATCAATCCGCTTCCCGACTTCGTACGTCCCAGGATATCCCCCCGACGCCATCACCACGCACACTGATGCATCCTGCGACCACTTGAAATCCCCATCACTCACGCGTCCCTCAATCGAAGCCTCCATCGCCTCGGTCAAATCGCTCTCCAGCCGCATCAGAATCGGCTGCGTCTCCGGATCGCCAAAGCGGCAATTAAATTCCAGCACCATGGGCCCGCGCGCTGTCATCATCAGCCCGCAGTAGAGCACGCCCTTAAACTCCGCGCCCTCGGCCTTCATTCCTGCCACCACCGGCTGCGCGATGTGATGCACCAGCCAGTCGCGCATCTGGTCATCCACAATGTCTGCGGTCGAGTACGCGCCCATCCCGCCCGTGTTCGGGCCCGTGTCGCCGTCGCCCACGCGCTTATGATCCTGCGCCGCCACCAGCGGTGCCACGCGCTCTCCGTCGCTGAACACCAGGAACGAAAGCTCGTCCCCCTTCAAACATTCTTCCAGCACGACCCGCGCTCCCGCTTCGCCCAGCATCTTTCCGCTAAGCATCTCCGCCGCCACGCTCGCCGCCTCTTCCTTGCCCTTGGCGATCACCACGCCCTTGCCCGCGGCGAGTCCATCGGCCTTCACCACCACCGGCGCGTGAAAATGACTTAGCGCCGACCGCACCTGCTCAATCGAATCGCAAATGGCAAAGTTAGCCGTCGGAATGCGGTGTCGCTGCAAGAACTCCTTCGCGAAACTCTTGCTCGCTTCCAGTTGTGCGGCCGCGCGAGTCGGCCCAAACACCGGCCACCCGCGTCCGTTGAACTCATCCACCACCCCCAGCGTCAGCGGCAGTTCCGGACCGACCACCGTAAGATCGGGACGCAGACGCTCAGCCAGTTCCGTGATCGATGCCAGACTCTTGAGGTCGACGGCCACGCACTCCGCGTCGTCCGCGATGCCACCATTTCCCGGCGCGCAGTAAAGCTGCGAAACCCGCGGCGACTGCCGCAGCTTCCACACCAGCGCATGCTCGCGCCCGCCACTCCCTAACACCAGAACTCTCATAAGCCGGAGAAAATCAAGGTTAGGGGTTCGCTAGGAATGCTGTCAAACGCAAGAGAGAAAGCGTTGGTTACAGGCCAAGGGTCGGACCGCTGGTTCTCGCGATCCGGCAGTTTGTAACATTCCTGTAATTAACTGTGCGTAAGCTCGGAACTCGAACTTTTTGGAGATTCGCCTCGGGGCATCGCTTGACGCGTAATCGTCGATTGTCATTGATTGTCGTTAATTAGTGTTAACATATTGCCGTATACAATAGTTAACCAACAAACTGGGGGCGCGGTGAAACTCGTTTTCAATATGGCGGAGAACCTGACGCGCCTCACAGCGCAGGCACTCCTTCGCCTCCTCGGCCCAGCGTTGCTGGTCCTCGCCCTTGCCGTATCGGGCGGTGCGCAGCAAACCGTCGATCCCGCCGCTCCGCAACAATCTTCTCCGACCACGCAGCAAGCGAACTCCGCTCCCGATCCGCCCGCCCCTCCTGCCGACGACAGCACCGAGTCCATGCTCCCGCACCTGAAGAGCTCTCGTTTCTGGCTCTCCGGCCAGGCCAACTTCGTATTTCAGACTCACCCCGATTTTCCCGCGCTCTACAGCGGCCCGCACAGTCTCAGCCCCAACTACGAAAAAGCTACGTCGCGCGTCATGACGTTCTACACTGGCCTGCGCCTGAACCACTCCACCGAGATTCTGGTCGACATCGAGGAAGCCGGCGGCGCCGCGCTCACTCAGGGTTTCGGCCTCGCCGGAAACACCGACCTCGATATCGTCCGCAATCCGCTGCTCAGCAAAGAGCCTTATCTCGGCCGCGGCATGATTCATACCGTCATCGCGCTCAGCAAAGACAAAGTTGAGAACCAGCGCAGCTTCCTCTCGCTCTTCGACGAACTGCCGCGCCGTCGTCTCGAACTCCGCTTCGGCAAATTCAGCATGCCGGATTTCTTTGACAGCAACTCTGTCGGCTCCGACA
>Ga0210395_10004553_pt1 | contig 10654 bp, 9 predicted proteins | sample IncBWH4OmetaG_FD_150861 | JGI IMG/M metagenome (GOLD analysis project Ga0210395, IMG submission 150861) | Forest soil microbial communities from Barre Woods Harvard Forest LTER site, Petersham, Massachusetts, United States - Inc-BW-H-4-O ...
ACCCGACCTGCTCCAGCCACCAGCGCACCGTGGCGACGACGGGCACCGAGAAGCTGAGCACGTTCCCGAGCCAGACCAGCAGCAGCACCAGTTCGCCGCCGAGGAGCAGCGAACACGCGATATTCGCCGCCTTGACCGCCAGGCGGCTCGACCCCGCCATCGCCCGCCAGAGCCGGATGGTGCCCCAGACGGCGACCGGGAACAGCAGCCCGGCGGCCGGCCCCGCGGTCAGCAGCGAATGCCGGAGCAGCACCAGCAGCAAGGCGGTCACCGTCGCGATCGCGATCGCGTCGGCGGCTCGCCGCAGCCATCGCCGGCTGGCGGGCCCTCGGTAGCCACCAGCAGCCAGCCGGCCGCGACGACCGCCAGCACGCCGATCAGCCGGACCCGGCGCGGCCAGCCGGGGACGCAGCCCGTCGCCAGCCGCGCCAGCCCGGCGGCCGCATGCAGGCTGCAGTACGTGAACGCACCGAAAGCTCCCGCCAGCACCGCGACAGGCAGTACGAGGAGCCATCCCCAGTGCCCCAGGTTGCCGTAGAAGCGCAGTAGCGCGGCGCCCACGATGCCGGTGGCGATCCCGACCCCGACTCCGGTGTCCACGCTGGCCCGGACGATCCCCCGGCGGGTCAGCCAGGCCGCCGACAACCGGCGGCCCCACGGGCTGGACAGCCTGGCCGCGATCGCTCGCTGGTGCCCGGCGAGCGCGGCCTCGCCCTTCCGGACGAGGTAGTACCGCAGGTCGCGGTCGCGGAACTCGTAACCACGGTGTTGATCGGCACTGTCTTCATCGGCACTGTCTTCATAGTCACTGTGTTTGTAGGCACTGCGGACCCGCCGCAGCACCTGCCGGTCCTCGGCGTCCGCGAGCAGCGCGGCGAATGCCGGCCGCTCGCCCCACCCCAAGGTGAGCAAGGCCTCGGACAGCACCGCCGGGGGATAGGTCCGGTATTCGCCGCTGCGAGGAACGCGACCCCGAACGAGTACGCGAGGGCCACGAGCAGCGCCCAGGCACCGACCCGTGCGGCGCGCTGAGCAGGCCGACGAACGCCCCGGCCGGCGCCCACGCCAGCCCGCGCCGCGCGGAGTCGGTGCGGGCCTCCCGGGCGGAGCCGGCCGCGCTGATCCAGGGCACGTCCAGGTCCGCCCCGCTCTCGCGGCGCCGCTTGGCCGACCGCTGCCCGTTCGTCGGGGAAAGCGCTGACAATGAACGAGGCAGCGCTTGAACACGCGAACCCGTCGCCCATGCCCGTATTGTCACGCCGGCGCCCGCACTGCCACCCCGCAAATCCACAGGGACGAACATCCTTGACTTGTCTTGCGTGGCAAGACACCATGTGTGACATGGGTAGCGATCCCGGCCTGACCGAGCTGAGGCGCGGGGTCCTCGGCCCGTGCGTGCTCGCGCTGCTGGATGACCGGCCCAGGTTCGGCCTTGAGCTCGTCCGCGAACTGGCTGCCGCCGGCGGATTGCTGACCAGCGACGGGACCGTGTACCCGCTGCTGAACCGGCTTCGCGACGCGGGTCTCGTCACCAGCGAATGGCAGGACGAGCCGGGGGAGCGAGCCCGCCGCTACTACTTCATCACCAGCGAGGGCCGCGAGCAGCTCAAGGCGTTCCGCGCGGACTGGACCGATTTCTCCGCGACCGTCACTGGCGTGCTCTTTCCAGGAGCAAGGAAGGAGCGCAGCCGATGAGCGGGCCCGTGCTTAGAAAAACAGTGCTCAAGAAAACGGTCCTCAAGAATCCGCAGGTCCGCGAGTACCTGCGCATGCTGGACGCGGCCACGGCCACGCTGCCCGTTGCCCGCTCCCGCGAGCTGCGTGAGCAGATCACTGCGCACCTGGAGGAGGCGCTCCCGCCGGACGCCGGCCCGGGCACCATCAGAGTCGAGCTCTGGAAGCTCGGCCACCCGCGCGAGCTCGCCGCCGAGGCGGGCCCCGTCCCCGCCTCGGCGCTGATCCGGCTACGCAACCGCCTGTCCCGGGTGCGCTGGCGGGCGTGGACGTCCATTGGGGTCGTGATCGTGGTGGCCGCGACGGTACTGACGTATGTGCTTCTTGTGGGGAACGTCCGGCCCCTTTTCATGGACGGCATATCGTCTTGGTACTTCCCGCGGGACAGCGCGCTCTCGGTGGAGACCAGCGCCGGGACGGTCACGCAGTACACAGTCCCGGAGCGTTTCGGTCAGCAGCAGGGATTCGTCATCGGCGTCGAGAACAACAGCGACTGGACGCAGACCATCGTCGGCTTCGGGGCTAACTGGCCGCCGGCCAGCATGTCGTCGGCCGAGGTGGCCGTCGGCAGCGGACCTGCCGCCGACAGTGGCGGCATCGACCACGACGTTAGGTGGGACCTCCCCGAGAGCATCCCGCCGCACTCTCTCAGGCTCCTCCGCGTGCTCTGGACCTCGGAAACCTGCCTGGGGCCCGGGGGCGACCTGCTCATCTCGGACGTGCCGCTGCGCGTCCGCGTCGGCCTGTTCACCCGCACGGTAGACCTTCCGCTCGGGATCACCTTGGCCCTGTCCGGCACCAAGGCCTCCAGCTGCCAGTGAGCAGCCTCGCAAACGGTCCCGCTGGAAGGTGCCTGGATCGCGAGCGTCCGGTCAGCTTCCCATGCAGCCGTACAGGATCACGAGGAGGATCAGCGCCCCGACGCCGAAGGTCACCGCCCGGACGCGGATCTTTCGCGGCGCCACGACGGGATAGCCTTCGGCGTCGAGCACCACCTTGGGCGGCTTGTCGCCGGACAGGACGCCGAGGGCGCCGCAGATCAGCCCGATGAGGAGCAGGATCAGCCCAACGGAGAAGGTCGTCTGGAAGCCGGTCATCACCGTCGCCGGCAGCCCGGCCGCCTTGAACTCACTGGTCAGGGCGGCTAGGGCGTGCTGCTGGACCGACGACTTGGTGCCAAGGTCGATGCCCTTCCAGACCGAGCGGAAAAGGGCGTAGACCAGCACGATGACCTTGCCCGATTCCAGCACCTTGTGGATCTGCCGACGGGTCTTGTGAACGACCTGGGAGTCGGGCCGCTCGTAGGTCCACATGGCCAGCAGGGCAAGGACCGCCAGCAGGATCCAGAGCTCGAAGTCGCTCTTGCTGAACGCGATCGACCGCAGCTCCGACGGGCCGGAGGCGAGGCCGCTGCCGCTGAAGTCGTGCTCAATCGCGGTGTAGCCCTGCTGGAGGAAATTCTGGCCGAAGTTACCGGGGTTGGTCACATAGTAGCCGTAGTGGTACGCAACGTTAAACGCGGCCTCGGATTTCACGAAACCGATACACGTGTACCAGGGGGTGAACCAGGAGCCGATGACGGCGATGGCGCCGATGAACACAAGAATCGCCCGGGTCCGGGGCGTGAAACGGATGACGCGTCTGGTGTACTTCCGGACGTGCTCGGCAACCTTCTCATGCGGGTCGGGGATGCCCGCGCCGGTCACCTTCTCCCCGAGTGAGGAAATATCCACCGAGCGATTATGGACAAGCTCCCACGATCGTCGGAAGGAGATTACGGAATATGTCGTGCTTCTGTCATTAAGCCGTGTTCTGGTTGCCTCTTCCCGGCATTAATTCGCGTCATGAAACCACATCTTTCACCATGGCGGCGCACCGACGGCGGTTCAGGTGGCTGACGACCTACCGGGGTATTTTGGGGATGTGAGCCGGTGGGTGCTGCATGTTGATCTGGACCAGTTCATCGCGGCCGTCGAGGTGCTGCGCCACCCCGAACTGCGCGGCAAGCCCGTCGTGGTGGGCGGGGACGGCGATCCGGCCAAACGCGGCGTGGTCTCCACCGCCTCCTACGAGGCGCGTGAGTTCGGCGTCCACTCCGGCCAGCCGCTGCGCACGGCGGCCAAGCGCTGCCCGGATTGCGTGTTCCTCCCGGTGGACGCCGACCACTACAACGCCGCGTCGGCGGTGATCATGAGCGTGCTGCGGGAGACCGGCTGCCCGGTGGAAGTGCTCGGCTGGGACGAGGCGTTCGTCGGCGTGGAGACCGACGACCCCGAGTCGTTCGCCCGTGGTCTCGCCGCGGACGTGAAGGCGGCGACCGAACTCGACTGCTCGGTCGGCATCGGCGAGAACAAGCTCCAGGCCAAGATCGCGACCGGCTTCGGCAAGCCCGCGGGGATCTTCCGGCTCACCGGGGCGACCTGGTACGAGGTGCTCGGCGACCGGCCGCCCGACGCGATCTGGGGGATCGGCGCGAAGACCACCGCCAAGCTCGCCACGCTCGGGATCACCACGGTGCGGGAACTGGCCGCCGCCGACCCGGACCGCCTGGCGGCCGTGTTCGGACCGACGACCGGTCCCTGGCTGGTGATCCTCGGCCGGGGCCGGGGCGAGACCGAGGTAGACCCCACTCCGTACGTCCCGCGCTCGCACGGCCGTGAGGTCACCTTTCAGCGCAACCTCTCCGACTGGACCCAGGTCGCCGACGAGATAGCCCGGCTGGCCCGGCAGGTGGCCGGCGAGCTGACCGGCCGCCCGGTGGCCCGCGTCGTGGTGAAGGTCCGCTACGCCCCGTTCGTCACCATCACCCACGGCGTCCCGCTGTCACAGTTCATGCCGACCGCGGGCGATGGCTCCCTCTTTCCGCAAGCCCCGCCGACGCCCGCCAGCCCGTCGGCCGACGACGAGCCGCTGACCGAGACCGAACCGCTGACCGGCGCGATCACCCAGGCCGCGGCGGCCGCGCTCGGCAAGTTCGACGCGGACCGCCCCGTCCGCCTGCTCGGCGTCCGCGCCGAGTTCGCCGACAACCCGGCTTAGCGCGAGAGCCGCAACTTCGTTACGGCGGCAGCCTGCCCCAGGGGCCTGTGCGGTCAGGCCGCGGCGCGTGCGGACAATGGTCGCCGTCGCAGACTCCGGTTCTCCAGGGCGGGTGGCTGGTAGGCCTGGTCGAGGGTGCCGACGTCGGTGCCGGGCGGGACGATCTCGTCGATGCGGTCGAGGACGTCGTCGGTGAGCGTGACATCCAGGCCGGCGAGCAGGTCGTCGAGGTGGTCCAGAGTGCGGGCGCCGAGCAGCGCGCTGGTCACCCCGGGGTGGGCGATGGTGAAGGCCATCGCGAGGTGGGTCATCGGCAACCCCGCCTCCTCGGCGAGCGGGACAAACTGTTCGACGACGTCGAGGCGGCGTTCATCGTTGAGGTGGCGGACCAGGCCGGCGCGGCGCAGGTCGTTGTCCTGGTTCTTGCGCACGCGACCGGTGAGCAGGCCCTGGCCGAGCGGACCCCAGACCAGGGCGGCCATGCCGGAGCGCTGGATGGTGGGCAGGACCTCGCGCTCGATTCCGCGGTTGAGGAGGGAGTAGGCCGGCTGCTCGGTGCTGAACCGTTCGAGGCCGCGCCGTTCGGCGACCCACTGGGCTTCGATGATGTCGGACGCGGGGGTCTGCGACGCCCCGATCGCGCGGACCTTGCCGCTGCGGATCAAGTCGGTCAGCGCGGAGAGGGTTTCCTCGACGTCGGTGCCGGGGTCCGGGCGGTGGAGCTGGTAGAGGTCGATGTAGTCGGTCTGCAGGCGCCGGAGGGAGTTGTCCACGGCGGTGACTATCCAGCGCCGCGAGGCGCCTTGCCGGTTCGGGCCCTGACCGGTCGGGCGGCCGAACTTGGTGGCGAGCACGACGTCGTCCCGGTGCCCCCGCAGTGCCTTGCCGACGACGTCCTCGGAGTCGCCGTAGGCGTCGGCGGTGTCGATCAGGTTGATGCCGGCGTCCAGCGCCTTGTGAATGATGCGGGCCGAGTCCTCGGGGGCGTTGCCCATGGAGGTGGCGAACATCAAGGTACCCAGGCCGTAGGGGCTGACCTGGATGCCGGTTCGGCCGAGGGTGCGGTACAGCACGGGTTCTCTCCTTGTGGTGGCCGGCACCGGGTGGATGCCGTACCCTGCGATAAGTGGAAAACTTTTCCAGTACTATACGGAAAGACTTTCCGGTTACGCAAGCGGAGGTGATGGGGTGTCTCGCGACAGGACACGGGCCGCAGTCTCTTCGCCCGGCTCCGCGCAGCCGGGCGCTGGCGCAGCGGCGCCGCGCCAGCGCCGCGCCGACGCCCGCCGCAACGTCGATGCATTGATCGAGGCCGCGCGGACCGTCTTCGCCACCTCCGGTGTGGACGCGCCGGCCAAAGAGATCACGGACCTGGCCGGCGTCGGCGTCGGCACGCTCTACCGGCACTTCCCGCAACGGGCCGACCTGGTCAAAGCCGTCGTGGAAAGCGGGATCGACGCCGTCGCCGACGCGGGCCCGGCGCTGAGCGCGGCCAGCGCGCCGGCGGCAGCGCTCACCGAGTGGATCCACCGCTTCACCGAACTGCTCGCCACCAAACGCGGACTCGCCTCGGCGCTGCACTCGGGCGATCCCGCCTTCTCGGGGCTGCCCGGCTACTTCCTGCAGCGACTTGGCCCCACCCTCGCAGCGCTGCTCGACGCCGCCGTGGCCGACGGCGCGGTTCGCGACGACATCAGCGCCGAGGATCTCCTGCACGCCATCACCCAGCTGTCCCAGCCCGTCCCCGGGCAAGGACCCGAACACAACCAGCGCATCGTCGCCATCTTTCTCGACGGCCTGCGCCACGAAGCGACCCGGCAGCCCGCCGCGGCCGGGACCGCGTAGCCACTGCAGCGGGCGGCTTAGCTGGATCTCGCCGAGGGTGGGGTCCGAGGGTGGGGTCGCCGCCGATGTCGGCGCAGCAGACGGAACGAGCGAAGTCGCGGGTTACCTGGTCACTCGGCGATTACCTGGACGTCGCCCCCCTGGACCGTGACCATGCGATCGGCAAGCCGGACGGTCGCGGGGGCCTCGCTGTGGTTGATGAGCGTGATGAAGCGGCGCTGGCCGTCCGTGCGGCGGACGAGTTCCAGGTCGCGCGGCCAGCCACCCGGCGCGGCCAGCGGAGCGGACGGTTCGGACGGTTCGGCTGGCGGGGTAAGGCCGGCCGAATCGCAAGCCGCGGCGAGCAAGGCGGCCGTGGTCGGGGCATCGGTCCGGGCGGAGACATACCAGGCGCGGCCTTCGCCGAGGTCGTGCCGGGTGACGGCGGGGCCGCCCGCCGCCGGGCCGTTGGCGTACCAGGCGACCGGCTTGGCGCCGGCCAGGGTCACCGCCTCTGTCCAGACGTCCGCGGTTCCCACCAGCTCGCCGGCCGGTTTGGTGCCGGCGAGGCGGTCGAAGATGGCGGCGGGGACGGCGCTGAGACCGGGGCTGGCTACCTCCGGCGACAGGCCGGCTTCCTCCCAGGTGAGGGTGACTCGTTCTCCGGCGCGCAGGGGCAGCCATTCCTCGACGGTGAGGCCGAGGACGTCGCGGAGCGCTCCCGGGTAGGGGCCCGGGTACACCCGGTCGCGGTCGTCCACGATGCCGGAGAAGCAGGACACGACCAGGGTGCCGCCGCCTTCGACGTAGCGGCGCAGGTTCGCGGCGGCCCGCTCCGTGGTGAGGTACAGCGCGGGCGCGATGACCACCCGGTAGCGGCTCAGCTCGGCGGCCTCCGGGTGGGCGAAGTCGGCGGTCAGGCCGGCCCGGATGGACGCCTCGTACCAAGCCGTGACGCGCTCAAGGTAGCCGAGGTCCACGGTGGGCCGCCAGTCCAGCTCCTGTGCCCACCATGACTGCCAGTCCCACAGCAGCGCGATGTCCGGCTCCACGACGGTGCCGCGCAGGCCGCCCAGGGAGCCGATCTCGGCGCCGAGATCGGTCACCTCCCGCCAGACGCGGGTGCCCGTGCCTCCCTGCGGAAGCATCGCGGAATGGTGCTTCTCCACGCCGAACCGGCTCGCCCGCCACTGGAAGAACAGCACGCCGTCCGCGCCCCTGGCCACGTGGGCGAGGGAGTTGCGGCGCATCTCGCCCGGCCGCTTGGCGATGTTCCTCGGCTGCCAGGACACCGCGCTCGTCGAGTGCTCCATCAGAAACCACGGCCCGCCGCCGGCCAGTGACCTGGACATGTCGGCGGACATGGCCAGGCCCAGGTAGCTGTCGGTGGCCTCGGCGGTCAGGTAGTTGTCGTTGGAGATCACGTCGACCTCCGCTGCCCACCGCCAGTAGTCCACGCTCTTGCAGTTGGTCGCCATGAAGTTGGTGGTGACCGGGATGCCCGGCGACAGCGCGTGCAGAATGTCCCGCTCGCGCCGGAAGCAGGCGAGCAGCGCGTCGGAGCTGAACCGGGCGAAATCCAGCCGCTGTGCGGGGTTCACCGCGGTCGCGGACGTCCGTGGCGCGTCGATCTCGTCCCACTGTCCGTAGCGCTGCGACCAGAAGGCGGCGCCCCAGTGGTCGTTGAGGGTGTTCAGGTCGCCGTAACGCTCGCGCAGCCAGTCGCGGAACGCCGCTGCCGAGGTCTCGCAGTAGCACTCACCCACGGGGGCGCCGTACTCGTTGTTGACATGCCAGAGCACCACCGCGGGATGCGAGCCGTAGCGCTCGGCGAGCTGGCGGGTGATCCCTGTGGCCGCGCTCGCGTACGCGGGACTTGACGGGCAGTAGGTCTGCCGGGACCCGCCACCGAGTAGCAGCCCGTCGCGGGTGGCGGGCCGGGCCTCCGGGTGCCGGTGCAGGAACCAGGGAGGCGGCGCGGCGGTCGGCGTGCCCAGGTCGACCGCGATGCCCGCGTCGTGCAGCAGGCCGAGCACCTTGTCCAGCCAGCCGAACTCGAACTCGCCCGGCTGGGGTTCAAGCATGCCCCAGGAGAAAATCCCGACCGAGACCAGCGTGACGCCGGCCTCGCGCATGAGCACGACGTCCTGCTCCCACACCTCCTCGGGCCACTGCTCGGGGTTGTAGTCCCCGCCGTAGGCGAGTCCATCAAGCCGTGGCCAGTGTGAATGCATGGGAAACTCCGTAATTCTGGGTGGTGAGATCTGGGATCGCTCACAGGGGAATAACAGAATGAAAGCAGTGGAGACCGACCCTTGACAAGTGTTGATGACAGGATAACTCTGGGAGCGTTCACAGACATCGGGGACTGACCGCCGCTACACTGCGGACGGCCAGCCTAGCGAATCATCACCTGCGATCTCTCACTGCGGAGGGACCATGAAGCTCATCCCCACCCGGCGGCGCAGACGTGCCGTCGTGATCGCCGGCGCGGCACTAGCCGTGCTAGTCGCGGCAGGCTGCTCATCTTCGGGCAGTTCCTCGTCCACCACCCCGCCCACCGCCGGCACCTCGTCGTCTCCTGGTCAGGGCGCATCGGGCCAGAAGGTCACGCTGACCTTCTGGACCTGGGTACCCAACATGGACAAGATCGTCGCGATCTGGAACAAGGCCCATCCGGACATCCAGGTGCAGGTGCAGACGCAGGCAGGCGGTGACGCGGAGCTCACCAAGCTGCTCACCGCCGCGAAGGCGGGCAACCCGCCGGACCTCGCGCAAGTCGAGTACCAGGTGCTGCCGACGCTCGTCTCGAACAACTACCTGGCGAACATCTCCCAGTACGACGGCAGCCTGAAGAGCGACTTCCCGGCCGGCAACTGGAACCAGGTGACGCTAGGCAGCGACGCGCTCTACGGGGTTCCGCAGGACGCCGCGCCGATGGCGCTGTTCTACCGACCGGACCTCTTCAAGAAGTACGGCCTGACAGTGCCGACGACCTGGGCGCAGTTCGCCGCCGACGCGACGAAGCTGCACTCCGAGGCACCGGGCGTGTTCCTTGGCTCGTTCTCCAGCGTCGACCCTGGCGAGTTCGCCGGGCTGACGCAGCAGGCGGGCGCGCAGTGGTGGTCCGCGTCGGGCAGCACCTGGACGGTGGGCATCGACGATGCCGCGAGCCAGCAGGTCGCCTCTTACTGGCAGGGCCTGGTGGCCTCCGGCGGCGTGGACAACCAGCCGCAGTGGACCGCCGCCTGGAACAAGGGCATGAACAACGGCACGTACATCGCCTGGGTCTCCGACGTCTGGGCACCCGGCGACTTCCCGACCACGGCACCGGCCGGCTCGGGCAAATGGGCGATGACCGAGCTGCCGCAGTGGACCGCAGGCGCGAACGTCGTCGGCAACTGGGGCGGTTCATCCACCGCGGTGATGGCCGCGTCCAAGAACCAGCAGGCCGCCGCCCAGTTCGCCGCCTGGCTGAACACCAACCCGACGGCGACCGCCGCCTTGGTGAGCGACGGCGGCATCTACCCGGCGGACACCGCCGCCGAGGCCGCGCTGTCCACGCCGCCGTCGTACTTCGCCAACGAGCCGAACTTCTGGACCCTCGCGAAGCAGTACGCGGCCGCGGCGGCGAACGTCACCTGGGGCCCGGACGTCAATGTCGCTTATACCGAGTTCCAGACCGCGTTCGGCACCGCCGCCAGCAGCAAGGGCTCGTTCCTCAGCCCGCTGACGTCGGTACAGTCGGCCGTGGTTAACGACATGAAGAAGAGCGGCTTTACGGTCGCGGCCGGGTGACGTGAAGCGCACCAAGAGGCGTACGGCGCCGCGCCTGGCGCCGTACGCCTTCGTCACCCCGGCCGTCGTGCTGTACGCGCTCGTGCTCCTCATCCCGATCGGCTACACCGTCTACCTGTCGGTGGAGAAGACCCAGGTCTCTGGTCTCGGGCTGGGGCTCGGCGCCCGGCGGCAGGTCTTCGCCGGGCTATCGAACTACTCGAGCGCCCTCACGGATGCGCCGTTCATCTCATCGCTCCTGCGGGTCGTGACTTACAGC
>Ga0210395_10004556_pt1 | contig 10650 bp, 8 predicted proteins | sample IncBWH4OmetaG_FD_150861 | JGI IMG/M metagenome (GOLD analysis project Ga0210395, IMG submission 150861) | Forest soil microbial communities from Barre Woods Harvard Forest LTER site, Petersham, Massachusetts, United States - Inc-BW-H-4-O ...
TATCGGCTTCAACGTGCCGCAATACATTGTTCCCTCCACCGGCCAGCCACCGGCGGTATGGGACGTCGAGAACAGCAACACGCAGATCGTAGGCGGACACGCCGTCGTTCTTGCGGGGTACACGGCGACCGGCGCGCGCGTCATCTCCTGGGGCCAATATTACACGATGACCTGGGCGTTCTTCGCCAAATATGTCGACGAGACCTACGCCATCGCCGACTCGACCTGGATCGCGGGCGGCGGCAAGACGCCCGGCGGGCTCACCCTCGCTGAGCTCGAGCAACAGATGCAGGCGCTCAAAACCGCCTGACGCGGCCGAGGCGCGCGCCCGTTTGCGGCGCGCGCCATTCACCGCCGCCCCTCACCGCACCGGTTTCTCGCCGCCCGCGGCCGTAATGACCGCGACGATGATCAGCCCGGTGAGCAGGAGACGCACGCCGGCGCTGACCCCGAACGTGTTGAGCATGGTCAGCAGGAGCACGAGGAACAGCGCGCCGCCCCAGACGCCGGGGAGGTTTGCCCTGCCCCCCGACACTGACGTGCCGCCGATGACGACGACGGCGATCGAGGCCAAGAGATACTCATTGCCAATGTCGACGTTAGCGCCGCGGAAATATCCCGCAAGCAACGCCCCGTTGAGACCGCCCAGCGCGCCGCACAAGGCGTAGGTTGCGCAGCGAACCGGCTCGACCTTGAGGCCGGCCAAGCGCGCCGCGCGCTGGTTCTGTCCAATCGCGACAACCGATCGCCCCCAGATGGTGCGATGAAGCGCCACACTGGCGCCGATCGTGAACAGAACTGTCAGGATCGCCAACACAGGTATGCCCGCGATCAGAATATTCGTGAAGTCGGCGAAGCCGGGCGGCGGCTTGATCTGCAGGCCCCGTCCGTAGCTGATGTCGACGGACTGGATGATGAAGCTCGCCGACAGCGTCGCGATGATCGGCGGTATGCGCAAAGCCCAGATCAAAAGGTAGTTCACGAGCCCGACCGCAAGCCCGCAGGCGATCGCTGCGGCGAGGCCGACAACGACCAACCTGTCGTCGCCGCCCATCGTCTTCATCGCCACCGCGCTGGCGAGCCCGATATTGGCCGGCAGAGACAGGTCGATGTTGCCGGGCCCCAGCGTGATGACGAACATCTGCCCGACGCCGACAATGACTGTGAACACCGACAATGACAACGCCGCCGTCAACATCCCTCCGGCGCCATAGCCTCCAGTGAATGCGATCGCCGCGAGCCATACCGCGCCAGCGCCGACGAACGACCAGATCCACGGCCGCGCTAGAAGCGTCTGGAAGGCTGCGGTCATCGTTCCGACCCCCTGCGGGTGATGGCGACCCGAGCCGCGAGGACGATGATGAGGATCGCACCATTGGCTGCGACCTGCCAGTCCGGGGGAATATGCATGAAGGTCAGAAGCGGCGAGGCCGCCATCGCCATGGTCAGGGCGCCGAGCACGGCGCCGATTGGCGACACGGAGCCCCCAACGAACTCGCCTCCGCCGAGGATCACGCCGGCGATGGAAAGCAACGTATAGCCATTGCCAATATTGGCGTCGGCTGAAGTGGTGATGCCGACCAACGCCATTCCGGACAGCTCGCCAAAGACCCCAGCCAGCGCGAACAGCGTCATTTTGGCCCTGAGCAGCGACCATCCGGCGCGCTCGATCGCCAGCGCATTGCCGCCGGAAGCGCGCAGGATCGCGCCGTAGGACGTTCGCATGAGGCCGAAGTAGCCGACCCCGGCGATGACCGCGGCGGCGACCACGGGGAAGGGTATGAACGGCGGCTTGACGCCCATGATCGCTTGCAGCCAGCCAGGCGCCTTGCCGCCGGGCTTGGGCAAAAGGAGAATAGCCAAGCCCTGCCAGACGAAACTCATGCCGAGCGTGACGACGATCGAGGGCAGATTGCGCAAATAGATGAGCGCGCCGAGCGCGGCGTAGAGCGCCACGCAACCCATCAGCGTCAGCGCGCCGAGCCAAGGCTCGTCGCGCAACCAGGTCGCCGATACGCAGCAGACAAAGCCGACGAAAGTGCCGATCGACAGATCGAGGTCGTTGCCCGCGATGACGAACATCTGCGCCATCGTGGCGAGCGCGATCGGGATCGCAAGATTCAGCATCAGGGTGAAGCCGAAATAGCTGATCGCGCGCGGATTGAGCCAGGCGATGGCGGCGACAACCAGAGCCAGCGACAGGGCCGGGAGAGCGGCGCGCAGCCGCCGCCGCCACTCGGCTCCGCTCGCGCCGGCGGGCGGCGCCGCGGTGGTCGCGCTCATGGTCAGGCGACGCCTGCGAACGAAGAGTGGATCACCTGCTCCTCGTTGAGTTCGTCGCGCGCGAGTTCAGCGACAATCGCGCCGTTGCGAAATACGTAGGCGCGGTCGCAGTTCTTCAGCTCCTCGACCTCGGTCGTGTACCAAAGGAAGGTGCGCCCGCCTCGCGCCTCGGCGCGAATAAGGTCGTAGACTTCGAGCTTGGTGCCGAAATCGACGCCGCGCATCGGATCGTCCATCAGTATGATGCGCGCGTCGGAGCCAAGCGCGCGCGCGAACAACGCCTTCTGCTGATTACCGCCCGAGAGCGAGAGGATGTTGTTGTGAACTTCGGGCGTGCGGATCTTGATGCGCTCCCGCCAGGCGTTGGCGAGTTCGCTTTCGAGGCGGGGCGAGAGCAGCGGACCCGAGCGGAACTTTTTCAACGACCGCACGCCGATGTTGTGGGCGATCGACCACCCCGGAAAGACGCCGTCCGACTGCCGGTCTCCGGCGACGAGCGCGACCGGCGCGGCGACTGTTGCGCCTGCGCGGGGATGCGAGGCCGCGGCGAATGTCGCGAGCAGAAGGTCGGTCTGGCCGTGGCCCGCGAGACCGGCGAGGCCAATAATCTCGCCTTCGTGCGCCACGAACTCTCGATCGTCCGCCTGTCGTTCCGGGCGCACGCGCACAACGACCGGAGCCTCGCCGCGCGCGAGGGTCGCAGCCGCCGCCTGAGTGCGCGGAGCTTCGGGCTCAATGCCGCCCATAGCCCCAACCAGCTTCGCCCGGTCGAAATTTCGCGCGACGTCGGCGATGACCACTTTGCCGTCGCGCATGACGACGATGCGATCGCACGTGGACAGCACCTCGCCGAGGATATGCGAGATCAGCACGCAGCTGACCCCCGACTCGACCGAGCTGCGCACATGCGCCAGCAGCTGTCTGGCGGTATGCGCGTCAAGCGAGGAGGTCGGTTCGTCAAGAATGACGAGGCGCGCAGGCGCATCCGAGACCGAGAAGGCGCGCGCGATTTCGACCATCTGCCTTCGGCCGATCGTCAAGTCCTGAACCAGGTCGCCGGGCCTCACGCCGTGGCCGGGAAAGATCTCGTCGAGCTTGGCGAGAATTAGCCGCCCCGCCCTGCCCCGCCAGCCAAAGCCCCAGATCGCCGGATGAACGACGCGGGCGTTTTCGGCGACGGTCAAGTTCGGGCAGAGTGACAGTTCCTGGAAGACACAGCGCAGTCCGAGCGCTCTTGCTCGCGCTGAATTCCAGTGCGGCTGCTCCTCACCGGCGACGACGAACCGGCCACGGTCCGGCGCGACGCCACCGTTGAGGACATGCATCAGCGTCGACTTGCCCGCGCCATTATGACCGACGACGCCGACGCATTCGCCGGCCTCGAGCGAAAAATCGGCGCCGTCCAGGGCCCGGACGGCGCCGTAGGATTTTTCGACTCCCGTAAAATCGACGAGAGAGGCGCCCGCGTCCCCCATGGTCTTGTCTGTCGCCGCGCGGGGCGCCCGTTTTGCTTGCTGGATTTACTTTATGTTCGCCTTGATAGCGGCGATGGCGTCCGCCTGGCTATATTCGTGGCTGGCGACGCCGCCCTGCGGAATATTCGGCAATTCCTTCTCGAAGTCGTCCTGGGTGAAGGCGAGATAGGGCACGAGCAGATCGTGGGAGATGTTCTTGTTGCCGTCGAGGACTTGTTGCGCGACCCAGAAGGCGAGCGTTGAGACACCGGGCGCGATCGAGGCCGACCAAGTCTTATAGCCGTCCTTCTCCTTCTGCTCCTTCCACCACTGCAATTCGTCCTGGCGATTGCCCTCGATGATGGTCGGACGCGGCTTGCCGGCCGCGGCGAACGCCTGCGCGGCGCCATAGCCGTCGCCGCCCTGATCGACAACGCCGACGATCGGCGGCAGCGAGGGCAGCACCGTCGCGACCGCCTTCTGGGCGGTTGTCTGATCCCAGTCGCCGGTGACAGACGAGACGAGCTTGAAGTCCGGGTGCGCCTTGACGCCCTCGAGGATCCCCGCGTGGATCGCATCGTCGATCGAGGTGCCGGCGAGGCCGCGGATCTCGAGCAGGTTGCCGCCCTTGGGCTCAAATTTCGCCATCTGCTCGACTTCCTGCTTGCCCATGTCTTTGAAGTCGACCACGACGCGGTAGGCGCAAGGCTCGGTGACGATGCCGTCGAACGAGACGACGACGATCCCGGCGTCGCAGGCTTGCTTGATCGCGCCGTTCAACGCATCGGGCGAAGCGGCATTGATGACGATCGCGTTATAGCCCTGCAGGATCAGGTTCTGGATCTGCGCGGCCTGGGTCGGCACTTCCTTATCCGCAGTCGTGAACACGTCCGCCGCCGCGACGACCTTGTCGGCGACGGCCTTCTTGGTGACGATGTCGTAGCTTTTCAGCATTGCCTGGCGCCAGGAATTGCCGGCATAGTTGTTGGAGAAGGCGATCTTCTTGTCGCTCGTGTCGGCGAACGCCGGCGCGGCGAAAAGCCCGGCCGCCGCAGCCAGTGCGAGCATCGAGATGTTGCGATTCATGGAAATATCCTCCCTCGGAGACGAGTACCGCGCGCCTGAGACGCGCTTGAATGTCTGCGCTTGTCCTTGATGGTGCAGCGAGCCGTAAAGACCGCCGCTGCTGCGACAGACTGCTAACATGCCAGAGAAAAGGCGGTCAACGGGATACCGCCGAGACGCCAAGGACGCTTGGAGATGACCTGCCGGCGTCCGTAGCGCAGACGGCACGAGGTCCCACCCCATCTCGCTGTTATCGCCCCGTTTCCGCCGTCGCCCGCGCTCCGGCGGCCGCCTCTTCCACAAATCTATTCTTGCGCGGACCTTGGGGTTTTCTTTAGGGACGGCCTCGATCGCAGGTGATCGGCGGCGCTGCCGGTCGCTCCCTCGTTGACGTCGACGTCACGGTCGGCAACCGGCGGCGATTCTGGGTTGCAAGGAGCCTACGCACGATCCTGGGACGCAAGCTGCGATGCCGCGTTTGTAAAGATCAGCACTTTCGCGCGAACAGCGTTCACACGGAGCGCCGAGCCAGACTTTCGGTTGACGCAAAAATCGAAACGGCTGCCTTCGTCGCAGTGTCGCGCGCTCAACTTGACGGGCGGGGCGCAGCGTCGGAAAAGACGGCTCCCCTTCGCAATGGGAGACCGGATGCAACGCGTCACGCTGATCGACAACTATGACAGCTTCACGTTCAACCTCGTTCATTATCTCGGCGAGTTGGGCGCGGAGGTGTCCGTGTGGCGCAACGATGAGATTACGGTCGCGGACGCGCTCGCCGACAATCCGGACGCCATCGTGCTGTCGCCCGGTCCCTGCACGCCGAACGAAGCAGGCGTCTGTCTCGACCTCGTCCGCGCGGCAAGCGAAACGACGCCGATGCTCGGGGTCTGCCTTGGCCATCAGGCGATCGGGCAGGCGTTCGGCGGCGACGTCGTCCGCGCGCCAACGCCGATGCACGGCAAAGTATCCCGTATTTCGCACAATGCGCGCGGGCTCTTCCGCGGCCTGAACGGACCCTTTAGCGCGACGCGCTATCACTCGCTCGTCATCGAGCGATCAAGCGCGCCCGCCGAGCTTGAGGTCAGCGCGGAGAGCGACGACGGGCTGGTCATGAGCGTGCAGCACCGTGATCGCCCGGCGTTCGGGGTGCAGTTTCACCCGGAGAGCATCGCCAGCGAGCACGGCCGGCAGATCCTGCGCAATTTCCTGGATTTGGCCGGCGCCTTTCATCAGCGCCAGCAAGTATTCTGACGAGAACACGAAACGGGGACATGGAATCATTCAAGCCTCTGATCGCTAAGGTCGCCGCGGGGGCGACTCTCACTCGGAGCGAAGCGGAAAGCGCCTTCGATTCGATGCTTTCAGGCGAAGTGACCCCTTCGCAAATGGGTGGGTTTCTCATGGCGCTTAGGGTGCGCGGCGAGACGGTCGACGAGATCACCGGCGCGGTCGCGGCAATGCGCGCCAAGATGGTCTGCGTAAAGGCGCCGCCGGAAGCGATCGACATTGTCGGCACTGGCGGCGACGGTTCGGGCTCCCTCAACGTCTCGACGCTGGCTGCGATCATTACCGCCGCCTGCGGCGTCACGGTCGCCAAACACGGCAATCGCGCCGCGTCCTCTCGTTCGGGAGCCGCGGACACGCTCGCCGCGCTCGGCGTCAAGGTCGGGCTCTCGGCCGACGGTGTCGAGCGCTGCATCCATGAGGCCGGGATCGGCTTCATGATGGCGCCGACGCACCACGCCTCGATGCGCAACGTCGGCCCGACCCGGACCGAGCTCGGCACGCGCACGCTGTTCAATATTCTCGGGCCGCTCTCCAATCCGGCCGGCGTCAAGCGCCAGCTTGTCGGCGTCTTTTCGGCGGCCTGGCTCGAGCCAATGGCGGAAGTCCTGCGCAATTTCGGCTCGGAACGCGTGTGGGTGACGCACGGACTTGACGGCCTCGACGAGATCACCACCACGGGGCCGACCAAGGTGGTCGAACTCAAAGGCGGCGCGCTGCACGCCTTCGAACTGACCCCGGAAGCAGCCGGCCTTCCCCGCGTGACGCCGGCGGCGCTGAAGGGCGGCGAGCCGGCGCACAATGCGAAGGCGATCGTCGATGTTCTCGACGGCGCTCAGGGAGCCTATCGCGACATCGGGCTTATGACCACCGGCGCGGCGCTGGTGATCGCCGGCAAAGCCGGCTCGATCAAGGATGGCGTTGCAATCGGCGACGAGGCGCTCCGCTCCGGCGCGGCCCGCCGCACGCTCGATAGATTGATCGCAGCGTCGAACGCCGAAGGTCGGGAACGCCGATGACCGACATCCTGAAAAAAATCGAAAGCTACAAGCGCCGCGAAATCGCGGACGCCAAGGTCAGGGTGCCGCGCGCGACTTTGGAGCGCGAGATCGATGGTCAATCTCCGCCGCGCGGCTTCATCAAGGCGCTGCAAAGGGCGATCGAAGAAGGGCGTTTCGGCCTGATCGCGGAGATCAAGAAGGCCAGCCCCTCGAAAGGGCTCATTCGCGAGGATTTTGAGCCGGCCGCTCTCGCCAGGGCCTATCAGGCCGGGGGCGCATCCTGCCTCTCCGTGCTGACCGATGGGCCGTCGTTTCAGGGGGCGCCCGAGCACCTGATGAAAGCGCGCAAGGCGACGACGCTTCCGATATTGCGCAAGGATTTTCTTTTCGACGCCTATCAGGTGCTGGAAGCGCGCGCCTGGGGCGCCGACTGCATCCTCATCATTATGGCCGCGGTCGACGACGAAATCGCCAAAACGCTCAACAAGAGCGCGCATGATCTTGGCCTCGACGTGCTCATCGAGACGCATGATGAGAATGAGCTGAAGCGCGCGCTTAGCCTTGAGGGCCGATTGATCGGCGTCAACAATCGGAACCTTCGCACTTTCGAAACGTCGCTCGAAGTGTGCGAGCGGCTCCTCCCTTCAATCCCGGCGGGCAAGATCGTGGTCGCCGAAAGCGGCATATCCGACCACGCGGACTGCAAGCGGCTGGCCAAGGCCGGCGTGGAGGCCTTTCTGGTTGGTGAAGCCCTGATGCGGCACAAAGATGTAACCGCCGCGACCCGAGCGCTGCTCACCGGAATGTAAGGAATAGGGCGGTCTCTCAGTTCCCCGAGCGTTCGGGTCGACTGCCTTTTCGTCTTTATGTCCGGTCGGCGTATGGCGGAACATCAACCAGTGTTCCAATTAACCGCAACAGAGCCTGCTGCTCGGGCCCCGCCCCCTCTCTCAGGAAGACCCCAACTTCAATGTGTGACAAACGGCCTCCGGAAGGCGCGTTGGGTTGATGAATAATGAATGCGTGTCCGTTCGCCGGTTCCCGACCAAGGAACCAGGTATCACCGTTTGGGCTGCGGTACAGCTCTCGCCGATCTGGCATATCGGGACCCCCATGCTTGCCGTTTGGTATAGCATGAGACAGAGGTTGCCTGCGATGACGGGTCAAGTCCCTCAAATTTCAAACCAAGAACACTACTTGAAGGCGTGCTTTGTCCGCCTCTTCCCGCAGACCTGCTTAGAACCCACCGCGCGGCGGGCGCGAGCGTTCTACCCGTGCCCGTGATAGCTTGAACCCCGGCGATTCGCCAGAATGTGACAAGGAACATGAACGATCTTTTCGGCGCGGCAGCGCCTCGACGCGGCAAGCCCACGCCGGCCAATGGGAGACCTGGCGCGCGCAATGGCGCGCCCGACGAAACGAACTACACCGCCGCCTCGATCGAAGTGCTCGAGGGGTTGGAGCCTGTTCGCCGGCGGCCGGGCATGTATGTCGGCGGGACCGATTCCAACGCGCTGCATCATCTCTTTGCCGAAGTGATCGACAATTCGATGGATGAAGCTGTCGCCGGCCACGCCACTTTCATCGAAGTCTCACTCGAGGAAAGCGGCTATTTGAGCGTGGTCGACAACGGCCGCGGCATGCCCATCGACCCGCATCCGAAATTTCCAAAAAAATCGGCCCTCGAAGTCATTATGACGATGCTGCACGCCGGCGGAAAGTTCGACAGCGGCGCCTATGAGACGTCCGGCGGGCTGCATGGCGTGGGCGTATCGGTGGTGAACGCGCTATCCGAGAAGCTCGAAGTCGAGGTCGCGCGCGGCAGACGCTCTATCGGGCAAACGTTCGAGCGCGGCAAGCCGACCAGCGCGCTCACGATCGTCGGCAAGACGCCGAATCGGCGCGGCACCAAGGTGCGCTTTCTGCCCGATCCCCAGATCTTCGGAGCTCATGCGCGGTTTGATCCTGCGCGCGTGTTCAAGATGGCGCGCTCGAAAGCCTATCTGTTCGGCGGCGTCGAGATCCGGTGGCGCTGCGCGCCCGCACTCGTCGGCGAAGGCTCGAAAGTCCCGGCGGAAGCCACGTTCCATTTCCCGGGAGGCTTACGAGACTATCTCGCCGCCGACATCGAGGGCCAGGAACTGGTTGCCGACCAGGTCTTCACCGGCCGCGTCGAGAAGGCGGGCAAGCATGGCTCGGTCGAGTGGGCGATCGCATGGCTCGCCGGCGATGACGGGTTCGTTCATTCCTATTGCAACACCATCCCCACGCCCGACGGCGGGACGCACGAGTCGGGTCTCCGCACCGCCCTGCTGCGTGGGCTCAAGGACCATGCTGACCGCATCGGCCAGGGCAAACGCGCGGCCGCGTTGACGACAGACGACGTTATGGCCAGTTGCGCGGCGCTGATCTCGCTCTTTATTCGCGAGCCCGAATTCCAGGGGCAGAACAAAGGCCGCCTGCAAACGGCCGAAGCGGCGCGATTGGTCGATGGCGTGGTGCGCGACGCCTTCGACCACTGGCTCGCCGCGGCGCCGAGCCAGGCGGTCAAGCTCCTCGACTGGTCGATCGAGCGCGCCGAGGAGCGCGTTCGCCGCCGCATGGAGAAAGAGATCGCCCGCAAGACGGCGGTGCGCAAACTGCGGCTGCCAGGCAAGTTGGCCGATTGCACGAACTCCTCGGCGCAGGGCTCTGAATTATTTATCGTTGAGGGTGATTCCGCCGGCGGTTCAGCCAAGCAGGCGCGGGATCGGGCGTCGCAGGCGGTGTTGCCGCTGCGGGGCAAGATTCTCAACGTCGCGTCAGCCGCGCGCGATAAGCTCGCGCAGAACCAACAGCTTTCCGATCTGTTGCAGGCGCTCGGCGCCGGCGCGGGCGCGCACTACCGCTCGTCCGACCTGCGTTACGACAAAATCATCATCATGACCGACGCGGACGTCGACGGCGCTCATATAGCCTCGCTCCTGATCACCTTCTTCTACCGGCAAACGCCAAAACTGATCGAGGAAGGCCACCTCTATCTCGCCGTTCCGCCGCTCTACCGCCTCACGCAGGGAGCTCGCTCCCTTTATGCTCGCGATGAGGCGCACAAGGACGAATTGCTGAAGTCGGGATTCACCGGGCGTGGCGCGATCGAGGTCAGCCGGTTCAAAGGCCTGGGTGAAATGCCCGCGCGCGATTTGCGCGACACGACGATGGACCCGGCCAAGCGCGCCCTGCTGCGCGTCGCGCTAGCCTCGCCGGATAACAACGCGACGGCCGACGCCGTCGAACGCCTGATGGGCTCAAAGCCCGAGGCGCGCTTCGCTTTCATCCAGGAGCGCGCGCCAAAGTCGCTGGAGCTCGTGGATCTGTAGAGCCTGGTGATTTCAAGTCGACACAGACGCGCCATTGCGACCCCCGGGCTTTTGGACCCGCGGGGAAGCAATCCAGACGAACTTGGGCGCTACAGTCCCTGGATTGCTTCGTCGCCACAGCCCGTCGATAACGGCGTCTCTCGGCCTCCGGGCTCAGACCCCGGGGGGTCCTCGCAATGACGACGACTGTTCACCCCATGCCTGTTC
>Ga0210395_10004559_pt1 | contig 10648 bp, 9 predicted proteins | sample IncBWH4OmetaG_FD_150861 | JGI IMG/M metagenome (GOLD analysis project Ga0210395, IMG submission 150861) | Forest soil microbial communities from Barre Woods Harvard Forest LTER site, Petersham, Massachusetts, United States - Inc-BW-H-4-O ...
CCGCCGGTTTCGTCGACATCCGCACCGTACGCCTCGAGGTCCATCTGCCAGTGACCGACCCGCGAACCTGCTGGGATTTCCACATGTCCCACGGATTCGCCGGATTCGTCGAGGCCCTCGATCCCGCGGCCGCGGCCGGGTTCCAGCGGCGTGCGCTGGCGGTTCTGACTCGGATGCATGAGTTGGGTGGCATTGTGCTTGACCGTGGGGCCGTGGCCTATCTCGCCGCAGTCCCGGCTAGTCGGCGAGCTTGAACGCGAGCTCGGTTTTCCACTCGTTCATGTCCTGGCCAGGTTCGTCGTAACAAGTCTCCAGGCGGCAACCCCACTGCTCGCCGTCGGGCGCGGGCGTCACGTCCCAGGCCAGGCCCTGCCGCGCGGCCCAGTCGAGCAGCGCCTGAGTCGCGCCGACCAGCCCCTTCGGGTGACCGGTATGCCACAGGGTCGCATACCGGCCGGCCGGCAACACGGCGGCGAACACGCGGTCTTCGCCGGTCACCGGGGCGCCGAGAGGGAAACCCGCCTCGACCTCAAGCTGGCGGTCCATGTCGATGACGTTGTACTTGAAAAACGGCCGTCCGGCCGGCTGCACGCCCCGCGAGCGCAACCAGCCGCGCACCTCGGGGTGCAGCCCGGGCATCACCTCGCCGAACGACTCCATGGTGACAAACGCCCTGATCGCTACGTACGGCTGCGCAACGCGTGAGACGACTCCCGGTTCCGCGGCCATCTCAGGCGTCCAGCCTGGCGACAGGTGCCTGCAGCTCAGTCACCCAGTTCGCCGGATCGTCCGCTAGTTCCAGGTACACCTCGCGGGGCAAGCCGAGCGGCCGGTAGCCATTCTCATCGATCCAGCGCGCAAGCGCCTGGCCAGTCGGCATCACCTCATCCATCGAGCCGTGATGCAAGATCGTGGCCGCTTGCTCGATCCCCGGCAGGTCAAGGACGGCGAAGTCGTACCCGCCCGGCTCCGCGGTCACCGGGATCGCGGCATGCACCAGTATCCCGTCAGGCGTTTCGTCGTAGTAAGCGACACCCGCGCCCGTCACTGCCACACCCGTCGCGTTGATCCTTCCGACTAGGTCGCTGAATAGGGGCCCGGCAACCGGGCCGATGGATTCAGGCTCGAAGTCGGGCGCGAGCGCGGTCAGCTCCGCGACCCGCACCGCGGGTATCTTCTTGATTTGCACATCGGTGGCTGGCATGGCGCCTTCTTCCCTTTCTATGCTGAGGATTCTCGCCTCGACCTGCCGCAGCCGCGCGCTGTCTGCGGCGATCTGCGATTGGAGCTCGGCCTGGCGGAGCCGGAGCATCCCGTACAGCTCTCCGGTACTGACCTTCTCGTCGAGAATCACCCGGACCTGCGCGAGCGTGAAGCCCAGCTCTTTCAGCGCGACGATCCGGTTCAGCCGGGAAAGCTGGCGCGCTTCGTACGTGCGATACCCGGTCACCCCATCGACGTGCGCGGGACGCAGCAAGCCGAGCGCGTCATAGTGCCGCAGCATGCGCACCGACACCCGGCCGGCACTGGCGAACTCTCCGATACCGAACATGCCTATGGTCTATCGCCTGACACCGTGACAGGGTCAAGCCTGCGAACGTTAAGCGGATTCCTTGTGCCCTTCCGCATGCTCGGCGTGCTCGCCCATCCAGACACCGGTGAGCTTGTGCGTGCCCTCGGCGGCGGCGCGGTCGGCGACCGCTGATGACGCTGACCGCTGTCCGGTCGCGAGGCGACTTTCCAGCACCGCCAGGCACCCACGTTTTTTAATTTCGTGGTATGGTCGAATCCCCACGGAAAAATTCGAGGATGACTCATGGCTGATGTTGCCGAGCCGGGAGCTTGCCAGGCCTGCGGGCGACCACTCCCACCCCAGCAGGGCAGAGGACGTACGCGCCGGTACTGCGACGCGAGCTGCCGGGACGCAGCCCGCCGCGAGCGGGCGCGCCGTGCACGCCGCGGATCGCCAACCGTAAAGGAAAATTTGACAGCCGATAGCCGTCATGCATACGTTGACAACGTGGACGGCACGTCCAGCGCGGATGACCCCGTTGCTCTCCGGGTCGCTGAGATGGCGGGCCGCCTTGTCGAGGAGTTCACCCGCGGCACTTCGCCGGCGGATGCCGTGGCGGCGGCACGGGACCTGTCGGCCGCGGCCGAGTCGGCCTTGCAGGCGGCGGTCGACCGGGCCCGGGCCGCCGGGCAGAGCTGGAGGGAGATCGGTGGTGTGGTTGGCACCAGCAGACAGGCCGCGTTCCAGCGGTTCGGGCACCCGGTCGATCCCCGCACCGGCCAGCCGATGACGAGCACCGTCTCGCCCGCCGAGGTCCAGCGAGCAACCGAGTTCGTCGCCCGCTTCACCGCGTGCCAGTGGGACGAAGTGGTCGGCGACTTCGCCGACGCCGTCCGCGAACGTGTCGACGCTAACCGCCTCGCCAGAGGATGGGCGCAGACAATCGGCATGTTCGGGAGCTACCAGCGCGCCGGTGAGGTCGCTCCGGTACCGGCCGGCGACGGCACCATCGTCGACGTCCGGCTGGATTTCGAAGCCGGCGAGGCGATGCTGCTTGTCCAATGGGACCGCGACGGCAAGGTCATCGGGCTCCGCATCCACCCTCCATCCAGCTGATAAGGGAACCTCTAGGAGCCATCATGAACGACACCGGACTGATCATCGGCGGCGCGCTGCTGCTGGCGATGGTCTGCGTCTCCGTCTACGGCGCGTCCGCCTTGCCGCCCGGAGCGCAGCTGCCGGTCCACTTCGGTCCCGCCGGCTACAACCGCTGGGTGTCCAAGAACACCGGCCTGGTCCTCTACCCGGCACTCGGGGCGGTTGTCTTCGCGATCATTTCCGTCGCGGTCAAGAACCACTCAACTCATGGCGGGCTCGGCGCCGCCACCGGCCTCAGCATCGCGCTCGGCGTCATGCTCATCGCCCAGATCGGCGCGCTGGCGGTCGCCCTCACCCGAAGCCGTCGGGGATAGATCGTGTCGCGCACCGCTCTGCTCTCGATGGACCTCCAGCTCAGCACCGTCGCCCACGTTCCCGCCGGTTACCTGCCGGCCGCCGTCCGGGCACTGGAAACGGCCCGGGCCGCGCGGGTTCCTGTCATCCACGTCGTCCTCCTGCTCCGCCCCGGCCACGTGGACGCCCACCCCCGCAACAAGATCTTCGGTTCTCTGCCGGCCCACGTGTTCACGGCCGACGACCCCGGCGCCGCCATTCACCCGGACGTCGCGCCTCGCGGCGACGAGATCGTCGTGCACAAGAACCGTGTCAGCGCCTTCGCGGGCAACAACCTCCGGCAGATCCTCAACGTCCAGGACATCGATCACCTGGTCCTGGTCGGCATCGCCACCAGCGGCATCGTCTTGTCCACCGCCCTGCAGGCGGCCGACCTGGACTACCGCGTCACCGTCTTGTCCGACGCATGCGCCGACCGCGACCCTGACCTGCACAACACCCTGGTTACCAAGGTCTTCAACCGCCGCGGCGACGTGCTGACGACGAGCGAGTGGGCCGAGTCCCTGCTGTTATGTGACAGGTTGTAGCACCATCCAGGAGAGCGAGACCCCGTTCGTGTCACCCGGGTAGTGGTCGCCCGAGTAGGTGAACAGCCGTACGCCGTCGAAGGTTAGCTGCAGCGACCCGTCAGCCAGTCGTACGGTGCCTAGCCGGCCAGGCAGCAGCGCCGGCTTGTACAGTTTCTGCCCGCTGGCGACCAGCAGCGGGTGGTACTGGGCGACGCACGCGGAGCATGCGGCGATCGAGTGGTAAAGCGTCATCCCCGCGGAATCCGTGAGCACTTCGCTATAGTTGCCGCTGGTCAGCAGCTCGACTGTCGGTGTCGGCACGGTGGCCGTAGCCGCGGGTGCCGCCGACGCCGGGCCGAGACCTCCGGCGGCCGACGCCGGGGCCCCCACGCTGATGCCGGCGTCCCGGACCAGGTGCACGTCGGTGAGCCCGCCGGTCGCGCCGGTGAACGCGAGCTTGACCGTGCGCGGCAGCGCCACTTTCTGCGCGAGGATCTGCGCCCCGTCGAAGTACACGGTCAGCACGCCGCCGCTCACGGTGACCTCGACGCTGTGCGTGCCCGCGCGCAGGTCGCCGATCTCATTGACCGAGTTCGTGAGCGTCAGCACGCCGTTGCTGCTGGCACCGGTGGCGATGCCGGCGAAGTTGGACGACGGGTAGCCGGTCACCTGGTGGGTGTCGAAAACGACGGCCACGCCGGAGAGCCTGGCGAAGCCGACCCCGGCGCCCCCCGTACCGTCCGCGGTGCTGGCGGTAGCCGGGTTCAGCAGCGCGAACGTCATGCCGTCGCCTCCGGTCCCGCCGCCGATCTGCTCGTTGAACCGCACCCGCAGTCCGTTAGCGGCCACCGGGGCGGTGTAAACGACGGAGCCGTCCTGGCTTTTGGCCGCGGTGGTCAGCTGCGTGGTGGCCCCGGTCATGTCGGCGCCGCCGTTGTAGGACCAGCCGCCGCCCGGCGCCGGCAATTTCACCGAGCCTGAGTGGATCGTCACGCCCGACACGTCGTGGTCGTCGCTCAGGCCGCCGGTCGCGCCGGTGAACGCCGCCAGCACCATCCGCGGTAGCGCCACGGACGCGGTCACGGCGGACTTGCCATCTATGGTCACCGCGATCTTGGAGCCGGTGACGGTCACGCCGATGACGTGCGGGCCGCTGCGCAGGTTCGGCACCCGGGTGGTCTTCGCAGCGTAGACCAGGCCGGACGAGGTTTGCCCTGTGACGATCCCCACGGACTGCGAGGGGTACGTGTCCAGCGCGACGGCGACGCCCGGCAGGCCGCCGAAGCCGAGCTTGTCGGCGCGGGCCCCCAGGCTGGCCGTTGTCGCCTTGGCCGCGTCGAGCATCGCGAACGTCAGGCCGTCCGCGCCCGAGCCGCCGCCGATGCGCGTGGTGAACGTGGCATGCAGGCCGTTGCTCGGCAGCGGCTGGTAATAGACGGCCGACCCGGCCGCGTCCGTGGCCGCGGGAGTCAGCCGCAAGGTGGTGCCGGTCACCCGCGCGCGGCCGTTCAGCGTCCAGCCGCCGCCCGGCGACGGAATCGCGACGCCGGACGCGGGCGCCGTCCCCGTCCCGGTAACCGGAATCGTGAGCCTTTGCGGCGGGCTGTGGCCGTCGCTAGCGGTCAGCGTGTACGACCCGCTGACCGCGCCCAGGCTCTGCGGGGTGAACGTGACCGGGAGCTCGGCGGTGTCGCCGTCGCCCAGCGTGATGCCCGTCTGCACGGGGACCGGGGTGCCGAACGGCACGGTCGGCGCCGAGAAGCCACTGATCACCATCGACAGGTTGCCGGTGTTAGTGACCGTGACCGTCTGGGTGTGCTGCTGCCCGAGCTGTACCTGGCCGAAGCTGACTGATGCCGGCGCGGCGCTGAGCGTGCCTTGCCCCGTCACGCCGGTGCCGGCGAGGCTCACGGTCGCCACCGTGCCGCCGAGGCTGCCGGTGAGGCTCAGCGAGCCGGTAACCCCGGTCGCCGCGGTCGGCTTAAAGGTGATGGTGACGGTGATCGACCCGCCCGGCTTGATGGTCGTGCCGTTGGCGGGCAGCCCGCTGGCGCTGAACGGCCCGCTGGGCGCGGTCGCGCTCGTCACCGTTTCTGTCGCCGTGCCGCCATTGGTGATCACGGTCTGCAGCCTGAAGCTCGATCCGGTCGGCACGGTGCCGAACTCCAGCGACGCGGGGGACGCGAAAAACCCGGTCTGCGTTCCATCGCCGGACACCGAGACGTTGACCGTGGAGAAGTCGTGCGTGCTGGTGGCGAAGGCGAGCGCCGCCGTCGCGCCGCCAGGGGCGGTGGGCGCGTAGGTAACCGGCACGGTGAGCGTCTGGCCCGCGGTAAGAGTCTGCGGGAAAGAGACAGCCGCCGCGCAGCCGTTCGGCTGATTGACTGCGAACGGGTCCGGAGCCGACGCCGAGCTGGCCGTGACGCCGGTCACCGTCACGGCCGCCGTCGCCGTTACGGTCGCGGTGCTGCACGAGGACGAACCGACGGCGACCGTGAAGGCCAGTGGCGTTCCGCTCAGCGGCGCCTTGTCCGGGGCGCCGAAGCCGAACACATGCCCGTCCGTACCCACGTACACCCGGCCGCTGTCGGTCGCGGGACTGCTGAACTTGGCCGCGGTGCCGATCGGCGCCGACCAGATCATCGTCAGCTGGCCGCCCGCGGTCGGAATCGCGTCGAACGCCTCGAGCGTGGCGTGCGGACTCCCCTCCCCCCCTGAGTTCACTTCCCACATCACCGCGCTCGCCGGATCAGCGCCGTTGGACGTTATGACGGGGGGGCTGGAGCCGATGCGGAACGCGTCGGATGTGTGCCCGGCTTCGGCCAGCGCGGCGGTGGTGGTGTTGAACTTGAAGACGCGCGTGAAGTCGACACCGCCGTGGTAATAGATGTAGTCGGCGCCGCCGGACCCCGCGAACGCCGCCGGATCCCCTCCCTGACCCTCGTACGCGATCGGTGTCTCGTACACCGGACGGTCGGCCTTGCTGTTGCGGCCGCCCAGGCTGTCCCGGTCCAGTATGAATATCCGCCCGTCCTTGCCGGCCTGCATGAGCAGGTTCGGGTGCGCGGATGTGCCGAACGGCAGCGCGATGGGCCCCCCGGAGCCGAGGTCCTGATCATGCACGTCCAGCACCGGGGCGTTGACCGGACTGAAGAAGTCTCGCGCGGCCAGCGAGCCGCCCGGCTGGACGGCGAGCCGCACCACCGAGTCGCCGAGTTCGCCCGGCGGGGACGTGCCGGGGCCGGCCGCCGGCGAGACACCGTTGCCGGTCGCCAGGAAGATCCGGCCGGTCCCGTCCGACATCAGGCCGCCACCGGATTGCCAGATGCCGCCCTGGGTGTCGGTGGTCCCCGCCTCGTCGGTCCACATCGTCAGCGCGTGGGTCGAGGTGTTCACACCAGCGACGTGGCCGACATAGGGCTGCTGGTCGCAGTATGAGGCGAACCCGATGTAGACGGTGCCGTCCAGCAGCAGCAGGCCGGCCCGCTGGCGTTCGGTGAGCGGGTCGAAGGGCCGGGTCGGGTCGTTCACCGGGGCGCCCTGGATCGGCACCTTCCAGTCGACCGTGCCCGAGGCGGCGTTGACCGCGAACAGATCGACGCTCGGCGCGTAGGCGTTGGCGGCATTGTTCAGCACCCCCACGACGTATACGGTCCCGGTGGACGGGTCATACACGGGGGTCGAGGTGACGCCAATGTCCGGCGTAAGGTCCTCGCAGCCGGCCACGGTCGACGGCCAGGTATGGCCCAATGACAGCGACCAGTTGACCGCGCCGGTCTCGGAGTTCAGGCTGTACATCCAGTCGGTCTCCGTCGCCACGATCACCGAACCGCCGACCGCTAGCGGCTGGGCGTAAACCTGGCCGTTCACCGCGGTCGAGAACAGCTGGCCGAACGCGTCACCCGCGACCGCCGACGGGGACAGGAGCGGCTCACTGGGGTCCCAGCCATCGCGCCCCTGATTGTCCGCCATCGTTGGCTCATCCCCGTGCGCGGTCTGGCTAAGGCCCACCGCGCCCGCCGTCATCCCGGCGACCAGCGCGACCACGGCAAGAATGCGTCTCGTTGCCCCCATCGCTCCCCCTAGCCAGTTTCGACTGCCCAGACAAAACGTTGAACGAAAACATAGGACATCGAGATGGAAGTTGGGAAGATACGGGAAAAAGACGGTATTTAAGACAGGTTGGCTTGGCTTCCCAGGTTCGCGAGCCACGCGAGGGCTCCGGGCGCGCTGCGGAAGACGGATATGTGCCCCGCGTCTGCTACCAGCACCAGTTCGGCGCTACCGCCGATGCGGCGCGCGAGCCATTCGCTGTGCGAGCATGGCATCACCCTGTCCGCGGTGCCGTGCACCAGCAGGACCGGCACGGTGATCTCGGCGGGGTCGAACCCCCACGGCCGGACTGAGGCGAGGGCATCGTCCATCATGCCGTCCATCCCCTGGTCGAGCGCCGGGTTGACCACGGTGCCGATCCACTTCCAGTCCCCGTCGAGCGCCGCGTGGTCGTCCGGGGTGAACATCTCCGGGTCGAAGTCGTCTTCGGACGCGTTGAGGGCCGCGAGCGCGTCCTTGCCCGCCAGCATGGCGTCCAGTTCGGCCGCGGAGCCGGGACGCATCCCGGCGAGCCAGTCCAGGCCGTCGGCCGGGTAGGGCGCACGGCCCGACATCGACACGGCGCCGATCACACGCTGCGGCAGCAGTGCCGCGCAAGCCAGGGCGTACGGCCCGCCGCCGGACTGCCCCAGCACCGCGAACCGGTCCAGGCCCAGCGCGTCGGCGATCGCCGCCACATCCGCGGCGCCCGACGCGACGTCCCGGTCCGGCACGGGCGAGGAGCCGCCGTACGCGGGACGGTCATACGACACCCAGCGAATGCCATGTTCGGCGGCGGCGGAGAAGAGCGGCGCCGGCGGGGCGCCGAGCATCGGCGTGCCGTGCAGCCAGAACACCGGCAGCCGGCCGTCCCGCGCTCCCCCGGTGCCGGCTTCGGCGGGGCCGATGTCGTACACGCGCAGCACGCGGCCGCCACTGGGGCTAACGTCTGTCACCCGCATCGTTTTCCTCGTCATCGTCCCAGCCTCCTGTCGTTCCGGCACCGTCTGAAACGCAGACGCGTCGCTGCCGGGAAAATCATCGGTGTCACCAGCACCTTTGACATGACAGCATCCCATAGAGCTATAGTGCTACGTACCTAGCTAAATGGAGGCCTGGTGATCGAGTTCCACCTGGATGCGCGGTCTGGCGTCGCACCGTACATGCAACTGATTCACCAGGTGCGGCACGGGCTGAGGCTGGGCTTGCTGCGCGAGGGTGACCAGCTCCCCAAGGTCAAGGACGTGGCGGCGGGCCTGGCGATCAACCCGAACACGGTGCTCAAGGCCTACCGGGAGCTGGAGTACGAGGGGCTGGTGGCGGCCCGTCCTGGGATCGGGACGTTCGTGACCGGAACGCTGGACGGCGGCTCGCTGGCGGCGCATGTGCCGCTGCGCCGCGATCTGCAGCGCTGGCTGGGCCGGGCGCGCCGCGCCGGACTGGACGACGAGTCCATCGAGGCGCTGTTCATCAGCACTTTTCGGTCCGCGAGTGAGGAGGACATAGCGTGACCGCCGTCATAGAAACCGCAGGGCTCGGCAAGCGGTACCGCACGCTGTGGGCGCTGGCCGACTGCACGGTGTCCATCCCGGCCGGGCACGTCGTTGGCCTGGTCGGGCCGAACGGCGCCGGGAAGACGACCCTGCTGGACCTGGCCACCGGGATGCTGGCGCCGACCACGGGCGCGATCACGGTGCTCGGCGGGCGGCCCGCGGCCGGCCCGGCACAGCTGGCCAGGGTCGGGTACCTGTCCCAGGACGCACCGCTCTACACCGGGCTGTCGGTCGCCGATCACCTGAAGCTGGGCGCGCGCCTCAACCCGGGCTGGAACGCGGACCAGGCGCGCGACCGGGTCCGGCGGCTGGACCTGGACCCGCGCCGCAAGGCCGGGACGCTGTCCGGCGGGCAGCGCGCCCAGCTCGCGCTCACCCTGGCCATCGCCAAACGACCGGAGCTGTTGATCCTTGACGAGCCGGTGGCCAGCCTCGATCCGCTGGCCCGCCGGGAGTTTCTCCAGGACCTGATGGAAACCGTCGGCGAGCACCAGGTGAGCGTCGTGATGTCGTCGCACCTGATCAGCGATCTGGAACGAATCTGCGACTACGTGATCGTGCTGGTGGACTCACGGGTGCGGGTCGCCGGACCGGTCGACGAACTGCTGGCCACCCATCACCTGCTGTCCGGCCCGCGCCGCGACCCCGCCTCGCTGCCCGACGGGGTGGAGGTCATCTCCGCCAGCCACACCGACGTGCAGACCACGCTGCTGGTACGCACGAGCGGCCGGGTCCTCGACCCGGCCTGGATGGTCTCCGAGCTGGGCCTGGAAGACCTGGTGCTCGCCTACATGAAGCAGGCAGGAGCGAGCCGCAACCGCCACCTGGAGGTGCAGAAGTGATCTGGCTAACCTGGCGCCAGTTCCGCGCCCAGGCCATCACCGGGGTCGCGGCGGTGGCACTGTTCGCGATCCTGCTGGCAGTCACCGAGTCACACATGACCAGCTTGTACGACGCCAGCGGGATCGTCGGTTGCCATGGCGGCGCCTGCACGGGGGCGGCGAACCAGTTCCTCACGAACCTGACCTCCGGGCAAGGCGTCTCCTTCCTGCCCGCCGGGGCCAACGCCTACGTGATCCTGTATTTCCTCAGCGTCCTGTTCATCCTCATCGCGCCCGCGGTCGTCGGCAGCTTCTGGGGTGCCCCGCTGATCGCCCGCGAGCTCGAGACCGGGACTGCCCGGGTGGCCTGGAACCAGAGCGTCACCCGGACCCGGTGGCTGGCGGTCAAGCTCGCGCTGATCGGGATCGCGGCGATGGCCGTTACCGAAGCGCTGAGCCTCGTGCAGGCCTGGTGGGCGGCTCCCATCGGCAAAGCGGTCGGGCTTGGCGGCAGCGCCTCGATCATGGGCGAGGGCCGGTTCGGGCAGTTCGTCTTCCCTTCGCACGGCATCACCCCGCTCGGATACGCCGCGTTCGGCTTCGCTCTCGGTGTCACCGCTGGCTTCCTCTTTCGGCGCGCGACCCCCG
>Ga0210395_10004560_pt1 | contig 10647 bp, 13 predicted proteins | sample IncBWH4OmetaG_FD_150861 | JGI IMG/M metagenome (GOLD analysis project Ga0210395, IMG submission 150861) | Forest soil microbial communities from Barre Woods Harvard Forest LTER site, Petersham, Massachusetts, United States - Inc-BW-H-4-O ...
GAGCGCTGCGCCATGATCGCTAGTTCTTGGAACTGGATATCCTGCCAGCGCAGACCAGCCAGCTCACCGCGCCGCAGGCCTGAAGTCATATCCAGCCACACCAGGATCCGCTCCCGCACCTTGAGTTCCACTTGTAGCCGTTGGAACTCTTCGATTTCGAGCAGATCCGGTATGCGTTCCCGCTTGGCGCTTTGACGCACACCCGACCCGCGGACAGGACCGGTAATCGGATTCTTGTCCGTGAACTCCCAGCGGATGGCGTGGTTGAACAAACTCGACATCGTGTTCCGGATCTTCGACTTGGTTCCGTTGGCTCGGGGAATCGACCGTAGCCACTCCTCGACTGCGACCGTGCGAATCTGATCGATTGCTGTCTTCCCCCAGCGCGGGAGAATCCAGCAATTGAGGACAGACTCACAACGATCCCGGGTCGAGTAGGCTCGGCCCTCGTCGCCTTTGTCGACCTGCTCGTGCTCCGAGAAATGTGTCACGAGTTCTTGCATTGTGATTCTTGCCAATGCTGCCGATCCACGATCGACCAGGTTCAAGCGAAATACTCTGGCTGCGTTCTCGGCCGACTTCTTCGTTGGGTACTCGTCCAACGTCCCGATCACTCTCTTGCGTGGCTCCCGCCGGCCGTCAGGCCGAGTCTCGCGCCAGCGGAATACCCAAATCTTTTTGCCGCTAGAGGAGACGTCCAGATTGACACCCCCTCGTTGAATCCGCGTCCTCTGCATTATTTCCTCCTTCCGTTTGCAGGACACGGACGTACTGGATGATGTGGGTCTGAATTTACTCTCGATCTCATCCAGGTGTCCAATTCGGAGACGAGAAATCTCCAGTGGTGACGGACGCCATCGCTGAACGTATAGGCGCGCACGACGCCCTGACGGGCCAAGCGTATCAAGGTCTTCGGATGCATACGGAGGAATGCGGCACCTTCCTCGGCGTCCACGTAACGTTCTGGCGTGCAACTGGTTGCATGGGTCCTGTCGGTATGGGCCATCGAGGGCTTAAGCCGAATATTGCTCGTATTCGTTGTGCTTTCCCCGTGCGAGGCTGCGAATTCGAAGTCGGGATCCATGTCCTACACACGAGTATCGCTTGGACTTGGGAGGTTAGCGAAGACACGGATTGTGGGGAGCCGCTTTGAATCGAGGGTCGATTATCGTTACTTTCAAATTTGGAGAAACAATGAGAGTAGATGTAGGTGAGGTTAGGTGTTGGAATATTTCTGCGTCCAAACCGTTCCAATATTGAGGATCGACCTCATCACTAGTGCATGCTTGGAAGACTGGGCGCGTGAAATGCGCATTTTGATCAAGTTGAGAAAAGTCCCGACATCGGAGGACTTCGATTTGGGAATGATGTTCGAAGCGTGTGCGAACGCCCCGACTACAGGTAAGAGTTTACCTTCGAGCGGGGTACCCTCGATTCGCTGACGAATGGGTTCTTTCCACATGAAAAGTACATGAGATTCAATATCAGTTCTTCCGAATCCAAGCATGCTCGACTGCTTATAAAGCGAAGAGTAGGTCGAAGCTAATTTACTGTAGGTATCATCGATGAGTTCCTCGAGAGCTTTGGTTCTAACGCACATGAAGGCCGATGCCCAGGGTGGGGCGGCTCGGTTGGTCCGCAGCAGTCGCTTTACCTCCTTGAAGCGAGCTATTTCGTTTCGGAGGTAAATCAGCATCTTCTTATATTCGGAGCCACGTAAGGTGGTACACGTTGCACTGAACACGGCCATCTGCTGGTGCGCCTGAATCGCTTTTTCGAAGAATCGATCGATCAAACCTGGGGTAGGCTGCCAAATTGTAGGATCCACATCCTTCAAGAAGCCAATTAGACGAGTCTCGAAATCCTGTCTTGAGAGTGACACGTTAGCTGGCTTGATCGCCCTTTCGAAGGCTTCCTCAACTTCCAGGCGGAAATCACAGCCCAGGACGTGTGCCAGCCAGTAAAACCTGTAATCTTGATCCGTTTTCGGCTTGGGCTCCCCATTCTGTAGGCCTCGTCGGATAGCTCCGGCGATGGCGCGAACAGCTTCAGCTGCCTTGCTGTCTGATGCAATCGATTTGTCTACCTGATAACCGGTTGCCATTGGCTGACCCCAAGGACTTTCGTCCGTTTGATTGATGAAAAGAACTCCTCCTGGCGACTGTAAACGAGCGACAACCATTTCTGAAGTTACTTACGTAAGGTAACGGTAAAACGCATTCTCATTCGCGTCGCAGGCTCGTTTGCGTGCCTCGGCTGCGAGCCATTCTCGAGGCATACTTCCCGAAGACTGAGAAAACAGTCGAACGCAACAAAAAGCAAGGTGGGAGAAGAACAATGGCAATGGAAGGTTTGACAGAGTGCGCGGCAGGTTGTGGCGCGCCGATTTCGGGTGCAGGCAACCTGTGCCTTACGCATCGCGTGCCAGGCGGTGTAGTACGGGTGAATAACAGCACGATGGTGGTGACGGTCTGGTACGCAGAACACGACGGTGAGGCCGGCGTCATTCTCTTGAACGATTTTGCACTCGGCGATCTCTTCGGGGGGCGCGCCGGATTTGAAGTCAAGCTGCAGCAACAGGGCTTCACGGGCGTACGCAACATTGCTACGCCGGAGGAACTGGATGCAGTGAAGAAGTCGGCGAAGGGCAAGTTGGCCGGCTGGGGTGGCCCTTGGCTTACGAAGTATCCCTGGGAGAGTTCTGAGTAAAGAGCCATGTGTTGCAGGGCATTGAGGCTTGGTCGCACGTAGTCCCGGGCTCAACGGCCCAAACAAAGAAACGAATAAAGAGGAGGAAGAGTGATTTCAGATCCAAAGAACACTAAGAATCAGGAGGTCGGCAAGGTGGCCGAAGATCCAGATCAACTGCTACGCAGAATCTGTGAGGCCATCTTCTCCAGCATGCGGCTTGCCGGTGGTATGCCAATGAAAGATGGAAGCGTAAAGCTTGTCCCCATCACTGACGGTTTCGTCTGGCTGGGAATTACGCCGGCGCAAATTTCAAGAATGTTGACAACGCCCCAGTCCGAAACCGACCTTTCGGCCGCAGTAGCGTTTTCCCCCAATGATGTCTACGCGATCGTAAACGTGCGGTTCGATGGCCAGGTCCGCGTTTGTTCGTCGTCTGACGATTTTGCGGTGGCGGTGACGAAGCAACATGGCGAGTTCGAGTATCTGTTCAAAGACTTGACTGAGCCCTTCAATTCGATGCACGCACTTCAATTGCTGGCTCCCAGCTCATCGTCGGACCGGTCCTTCATTTTCGCCTCTGTGCGAGACCGGGCGGCCTATTTGGAAGGATGGCTGAACAGTGAGGAGGCGAGTCGCTTTGCGGCCGAGGCGAGTGCTGACGCTTGTGGGCGCACGCCCGATTTCCATCTCTCGCCGGATGTAGCAGAAGAAGTTGATGCTCCCCAAACTAACAAAAGACGCATAGTGCGGGCGAGCGTAATTGATTGGCTTTACTAGCACGCAGCCAGATGGGTTGGCGGGTCGTATTCCAGGCTTCACCAACGGGACTATTCACCCCGTTCGGATAGAAGAGGAAGAAAAAGTGAAGAACAAAAGCAAAGACGCAGCCGCGGGACAGCCCCTTGGAGGTCGCAAGACCGGCCTCGATAAGTTCTGCGATAACTCGTTACGTCCATCGATCAGGTCGGGCCACCTCCGGCCAGGCAAGCGGTATGACGCGGTCGAGCGATTCCTAAGAAAAATGGATTGGGAGATCCTCGGACAACTATCGCCTATCACAATTTGGGCGCCGGCTCTCACGATTGCAGGAGAGGTGCTCTCGCAGGGAACCCTTTTATCGGAGGGCGCTCTCGTCTATCTCAGTCCCTGTCTCGAGTTTGAATCCCAGAGATTCGTGGACCACACAGTTGCGCATGAGTTCGCGCACATATTCCTTGAGCACCACGTCCCGGGCAACAAGGACGTGGCCCTCGCGAAGCCCGAATTGGAGCACGACTCACGGCCGCATGAGATCGCTGCGGACAACCTCGCGGCCGAATGGGGATTCCAGAGACCTCGAAGACAAACTTGGCTGACCTCAACCACCCTAGCCTTTGCCCGACGGCTCAAGACTCAGCGGGCGCTAGACAGATTCCGCACCATGCTGGGGCTACACGCGGCGGAGGGATCTCGAGAAAAATGACGTTAACAGAAATCCACAAGATGCTTGCACTGCTGTTCGAGCCCGGCCAGGTAATCGGAGTCTCCGGCATCAAGCTGGACGGGGCAATGACAAAGGAGTTCGGCGCGGACCCAAACAATGCCGACGCGTTCGAGAGTGATCCTGAGGATAGAGAGCTGTGAGTTCGCGCGAACACATCGACGCCGCGATATCGGCCTTGTTCCGGCCAGGAGATGTCGTTGAGCTCCGTATCCCAAAGGCCGGCAGGTTCAAGACCATCTCCGGCTATTTCGACGACTTCAACAGGTTAGCAGAAACAATCGAACAGTACAGCGGGGAGTTCGAAGGCATTTACTACACGCTCAACCCGGTCGACCGAGCGCTCCTTGGCAGGGCGAACAATCACGTCAAAGAGTATGCCCAGAGTACGACGAATGATCGAGACATTGTCTGCCGCTGCTGGCTTTTGATTGACATCGATCCAGTCCGTCCCTCCGGTGTTAGCTCAAGCGACGAGGAGAAGCAGGCGGCAAAACTGAAGGCTAAAGCCGTGCGCGCCTGGCTAGCCGAGAGAGGCTGGCCGGCGCCACTGGCGGCTGATAGCGGCAATGGGTATCACCTTTTGTACCGGGTCGATCTTGAGAACAGCGCTGAATCCAATGCGCTGCTAAAAGGTTGCCTTGGAGTCCTGGCTTCGAAATTCGACGATGACACGGTCAAGATCGACACAACGGTTTTCAATGCCGCTCGCATCGTCAAAGCCTACGGCTCGGTTGCGGCGAAGGGCGACTCAACCAAGGATCGGCCGCACCGGATCGCGCACCTGCTGACGAGCTCTGAGAAATCTCCGACCGTGGCGGTTGCCTCAAAAGAATTGCTGGATTCGCTTGCCATTGTGGCGGAGAAGAAGGGCCTCGAAAAGCAGAAGGGGCACGGAGCGAGCAGGACCCAAATCACGCCAGAAAGAATGGAGGAGTTCCTTGTTCATAACAAGGTTCGCCTCGGCGCCAGGATGGACTACGAATCTGGCTACAAGTGGCAGGTAAACTGCCCATTCAATCGCGAGCACAGTAAGCCAGATGCAGTCGTGTATTTGTTCGAAGGCGGTCCACTCTTCAAGTGCTCGCACAACAGTTGCGCGAGCAATCACTGGCCTCAGTTCCGGTCTCGCCTCGAGGAGCTGAACCCCGACCTACCGAAATTCTTCTTTCTCGAGAAGGGTTCTGAGCAAGTCAAAGGCAAGGCCCTGGAGGAAGTCGCGGAATCCAATGATGCCGCGACCACTGGAACCGAGTCCAAGCTGACCTGGAACGAGTTGGCAGACGAGCTCGACCAGATCCGCACCGGCACTGAGGAATACGAGGACGCATACGGGAAGCTAAGGAAGCGGAGGCTGTCGACACATATCGCCCAAGAGAACGTCTATCAGTTCGTCCTGCGCACGTTTCAGGAAAGGTCAAAGTTCTTTTTCGACGCCTATCCTTACTTGTACCTCCCGGCCGAGGAAACGGTCGTCAAGTTCCACAATGACGACGAGGCGCACGCTCTGCTCGGCCGGCTGAGGCTGCGCGTCGAACAACACGACACAAAGCTCTGCCGATCAAACCTCGAACTGCACATTCTGGCCAAGGGCGAGGAGACGCGCGTCGAGAAGTACGGGTGCTGGCGCGGCGACCACATCTTCGTGAACAACGGCCGCGGCGGCATGTTCAAGATTGGCGCGAAACAGATCTCCGAGGTCCCGAACGGGACCGATGGGGTGCTGATGCTGGCGCCAGAGATCCAGCCCTGGCCAGAGCTAAGTGACGAAAACCTGGCCAAGATGAAGGTGCTCAGCAAGAAGCTGGGTGTAGTCGGTCTGAAGGTCATTGAAGACTCTCTGCTCTGCCGGCACCTGGACGCATTCTTCGAGTGCCAGGGGCTTGTACCAGCAGAGTACCAGCAGCTCTTCGTATCGCGCTATCTGTCGCTGTTCCTGGGCGGGCCGAACCTGAAGCTACGCCCCATTCTGATGGCGCTCGGAGAACAGAACAGTGGTAAGTCGACGCTCTTCGAAAAACTAATGTGGCTGCTAGTAGGCCCGGGCTACGAGTCCGAGGCGCTCCCGGGCGATATGAGGTCGTTCGTTGCTGCGGTCACAAATAACCAGGTGAAGATCTTCGACAACATCGACGGCTCGGACGCTGAGGGCTTGGGGTACATCGACATCATGTGCAAGTGCGCTACGGGCGGCCGGATCCCGGTCGCGCAGCTCTACGCCACGAACGTGGAGCGGATGTTCGAGTTGCGCTGCGATCTGATGTTCACGGCAAGATACAATCCGTTCCCGTCGCACCGGTCCGACCTGAGCCGGCGTACGCTCTTTTTCCCAATTCGCAGGCCAACGCCCAAGGAATATCGCACGGTTGAGGCAATGCAACGGGACCTAATGGCGGATGCAGAAGAGATGAAGCTTGAGACATTGATCCGGCTGCGGAATATCCTGCGCGGCCTCTTGGCAAACAGAGACAAAGAGTACTCTCCGGTGTCCGAAATGCACTCGTACGAGACATACACCATGCGGTGCGCGGACCAGGAGGGTTGGGCCGGGGAGATGCAGGAAATCTGGAAAGGCTACCGCGGCGACTACCAGCGGCGGATCGCAGAGTATGCGCCCATCGTCGATGAACTGAAGAAATGGATCGGTTTCAAGAGTCTGTCTAGCCCCTTGACCGCGCCGGTATTCCCAAACAGCGGCCGCTGGGTCAAGGTCAGTGAACTATGGCAGGAGTTGACAAAAATCGCCGGACCCGACATCACCTGGAAAAACGAATCCACCCTGGGCCGCGCGCTTGAGCGGCATTTATCTGCCCTTCGGGTGCTGGGAGTGGAGAAGAAGCTTTTAAATGGTTCTAAGCGTTACCGGTTCATCCCCGACGAGCAGCAGATGAAGGAGTGCGCGGCGGCCTGGGAAGAGGCCCATCGCCAAGGGTATTTTGGGCCTCAGGCTAATCGGCCGGATGAGATAGCCGGCCTGGAGGAAGAGGATGCGGTGTAGTTCCAGGCGATTCCATCGTCGCAAGTTGGGAGATGCCTCACTTGTGTCACCTGAAGTGATGAAGTAGGTGAGGGTAAGTCGATGAATCGAAATGAAAGTGAGTCAGGTGACCTTCTCTGCTCTTTGCAGGCAAGGCTGAGTGTGGGTCTTTAACAATAGAGAAGACACATATGAAAAGGAATAGAGATTTCGTCACTTGACTCACTTGCGTCACCTGGCTTCCGTCGGGGTCCGCAATAAATAGGAACGACTCCACAGGCCAGCCGCGGGACGGCAGCGTCGGATTCCAGTAAGGAGAACATGAGGAAGAAATGCGAAGTGACAGTTATCCAGCAGGTCAGCGGCGTGTACGTCATCGGGGTAGACGCCGACCAGGCGCGGGCCCCGAAAGCGTGCGGGAGCTTCTCTCCGAGAGCAGCTTCGAACTTGAGGACACGATGCAAATCCGCGCTGCCCGCGGGGTCGGCGAAATGGTCGAGGTCAGGGAGATCAAGGAGACGGACCGCGAGAACATTGAAGGCACCGGCTTCGGGATTGACGTGGCGCAGGCGCAGGGGCAATGTGAGTGCTCGGATGCGAGATGGGGGCGATCGTGGAGCTGCGACCTCGAAAAAATTCACAGATTTTGCGGCGCAGGGCGGTATTGATCTATTAGGTGCAAATACTAAGGGAGGATGCAAGTAGCTAATTATGTCAACAGCATCGGACTACAAAAAGTGCAAACAGTGCGGCTACGAATTTGGGGTGCACGAATTCAACTGCCGCACTTGCGAATGGAACTTCGACTGCCTGCGCTGCGGGTACACGGAGTCTCAACGGTGGATAACTGATAACGACGGCACCAGGATCGGTTGGAAGCACGAGATTCTCGAAGGCCATGGCGCCGTTTGGGTTACCGGTTCCGGGAGCGGCATATCCAAAGGTTTCGGCCTGCGGTCCGCACAAGAGGTCGAAGACTTTGCCGAGAAGATGCGCGCCAGCGTCGCAAAGCGTGAGATAAATCCGCGCTCGTCATATGTCACAAAATGGAATCCACAGCTGAAGCGCGCTGAGCTTGCGGCCGGCTCCTGGTGCCAGGACGGCGAAGTATTCGGTGACCAGCCGTTTGACATGACCGCGTTTCCCGTGGACCTGATAGGGCCGGAGGATGAATAAGAAACCTAAGTGTGATGTTCCTTAGACTGCGATATTGAAAACCGGCGTCCGGTCAGATGACCTCAGAGGGGAAAGAGCTGAAAGCGAGGACTGAAATGAGTGAACGTTGTGTGTGTTGCGCTAGGGTAGCAAGCGCCGCGGAGAAACGGGCAGCGAAGCAGGCAGAACTACAGTTGTCCCAAAAGATCATGATGGCGATCAACGGGGAAGGGATGTATTCGACGATGACTGTTCTTCGGGCCCTCGCCACCGCCGCAGCGGCCGAGATCGCTGAGGTGGCTTCAATGCCCCACACTGGCTCTTGCGATCTCAGCACGGAAGCGATGGTAGCCAGGCTTGCTGGCGCTCTCCATACCTGGACGAAGGATATGGCCTGGCGGTTGCTGCTAGAGGTTGAAAACGCGGTACGTGAGAAGTCTAACTAAATGAAAAGTGCCATGGGTAACGTGAGATGACGAAATATTGCCTCAAAGCGCATAGGAGAGCCCCTCACTTCAGTATTCCTATAAAGAAGGTCAACTGAAGTTGATTGTAGAGCAGAAGGTAAAGGGAGAAAGGCTTATGGACAAAGGGAAACTTATCTCAGAGCTCGCTCCGAGCGAGCGCCGGGAACTGTTAGATCGGATGCGGGAAGCTGATCAGCTCCTGCGCTTCGCGGTGAGGGAAGTGCGGGCGTGTCTGCGGGAGCACGAACAAGATTGTGTCGAGTGCGAGGACTGCCGCGTCTTGCGAGAAATGTTAAGTCAAGCGGAGGAGATGCTGTGAGCATTGATAACTATATTTGGGCGCCTGCGGGCGTCCGTGACGACAAGAACATCGGCTACAAGAAGTATAAGTCCTGGGCCGAGATGATCTCTGCTGAGCCATCGCGTGTCCCGCGGCACCAAGTGTTCTTGGCTCACGTGCACCTGATCGATGAGCAGTACTTCTTTGAAGATGCGGAAGACGCCCGTTGGTTTTGGGCTAAGGGCTACCAGGAGCGCGTGTTCTTGGCAGGTGACGGCAAGACGCAAATGTCCTACGACCGGATGGCGCTTTGGATTGATGGAGAGGAGCTGGCAACCCGCGGATACGAGCCTGAGGAGCTGAATGCTCATGGGGAAGCGATCTCACAACTGGCCGAAGAAGAGTCCCTCCTTAGAGACATCGATGACCTCTAGCGGGAGGTGATTCAGAGCGCTGGTCGCGTTGCGAATGACCTCGAGGTTGGAGACACCAAGAACGAGCTCAGTGAGATTCAACAGCCGGGCTGCGCGTCGGAATCGTTTAAGTCAGCAAAGGAAGGTTGCAAAATGGAAATGGAAGTCATGATGGCGTTGTGGTACTCAGAGATGGACCGTGTATACACTCCCGATTGGCAATGCCCACATCGCTAGTGGACTGTCGCAAAGTAACCATTACCAGTTGTTATGCTTCTAAGTTGGTATGGCGACAGACAATGAAGTGTCCCTCACCAGCAACCAACGTTCGGAACTCAGCAGCATCGCCCAATCGCGTTCTTTGCCGGCCGGCTACGTCTTTCGCGCTAAGCTCATCTTGATGCTGGCAGAAGCCTCCTTCAATACCATTAAGCGCAGGCTGCAGACCAGTGCTCCCACCATCATCCGCTGGAAGCAGCGCTTCCTCGAATCTGGGCTCGACGGGCTCGACACCTATCACCCCGGCCAGAAGGCCACGGTGCTGACTCCGGGGTTGCGGGCCCGGGTTCTGTCCGCCACCCGCAACAAACCCAGCGACGGGGCCACGCATTGGAGTTGCCGCAAACTGGCGGCTGCGCTGGGCGTCAGCAAGGACCGCGGTGCATCGAGTCTGGAAAGAAGCGGGCCTGAAACCCCATCGCCTGGAACGTTACTTGGCCAGCGACGATCCCGAGTTCGAACGCAAAGCGGCCGACATTATCGGCCTGTATCTGCGGCCTCCGCAGCATGCCGCTGTGTTCTGCGTCGATGAGAAAACCGCCATCCAAGCCCTGGATCGGCTCGATCCCGTGCTGCCGCTTTCGCCGGGGCGAGCCGAGCGTCACGGCTTCGAGTACTACCGCCATGGAACGCTTTCTCTGTATGCCGCGCTGGACACCCAGACTGGCCGCGTGCACGGCAGAACCACAGCCCGCCACACCAGTCGTGACTTCGTGGCCTTCCTCGCAGAAGTGGTATCGCTGTGCTCGCCCCGGCAGCAGATTCATATCATCCTCGACAACCTCTCCGCCCACAAAACCCAACTCGTTCGCGACTTTCTACAACACCATCCACGGGTGCAGCTTCACTTCACCCCTACGTATTCTTCTTGGCTCAACCAGGTCGAGCTCTGGTTCGCCAAGATC
>Ga0210395_10004563_pt1 | contig 10645 bp, 5 predicted proteins | sample IncBWH4OmetaG_FD_150861 | JGI IMG/M metagenome (GOLD analysis project Ga0210395, IMG submission 150861) | Forest soil microbial communities from Barre Woods Harvard Forest LTER site, Petersham, Massachusetts, United States - Inc-BW-H-4-O ...
TTCAGAATCTCCGGCTGGCGCGGATCCGGGTTGCTCACCAGATGCTGCGCCACCACTCGCCGCGCGAAGTCCCCCACTTCGTCCGTTCCCCGCCGCGGCTCTTCCGTGGCCACGCGCGCCTCCGTCTGTTCGATCATGTCGTCCAGCAGGCTGCCCGACGCCAGTTTCGCAGCGCTGGGCGCAACCACCGGAGTCATGTCTGGTTTTTTCGGCGCAGCCGCAGCGCCCGAGCCCAGCCCCAATTCCTCAGCCGCTTTCTGAAAAGTCGCCGCATCCGCCAGCCGGCCTCGCAACCCGCGCAGTTTGCTGAAGACCTCGAGCCGCTCAAAAATGCGGTCGGGATGAAAATCCTCCAGCTCGGAAAACTTCAGCTTCAGCGCAGAGCCTTCCTCCATCGGCAACTGAATTTCAGCTCCCGCGCGCCCCAGCACTTCGTCAAAGTTGTCTCGATCCACAAGCACCGCGCGCCGCTTGCCGATCGACTTTGCTTCGGAAATCCCGCGGTTGCCGCGCCCGCTGAAATCCCCCAGAATCGCGACGCAGAAAGGAGTCTCCGCCGTCGGACGCGCCCCCTCACCATCTCCGCCAGCCGTCAGGTTGACCCCACCAAAATCGAACGGTTTCGCCATAACTCCTCTGGCTTCGCGATGAATGAATGCAGATCGCTTCGTGATTAACTGGACAGATTGACTTCGCGATGACTTAAGTCAGATAACCCGCAGTCCCCAATACCTTGTCATTCCGACCGCTCGAGCGAAGCGAAAAAAACCTGTCATTCCGACGCCCGAGCGAAGCGAGGAAGGAGGAACCTGCTTTTCGCTGGCGCCAATGCAACCTCGCAGGCAAGGCCCCTCACTGCTCCTTGCCTTCCACAGCAATCCTGATCTTCCGCAACCCCTCCACCGCCTCTGCGTTGCCCGGTTGCAACGTGAGAACGGTCTGAAACTCGCGACGAGCTTTGTCGTACAGTCCCGCTCCGGCGTGCACCTTGGCCAATTTGATCAGCTCGGGAATATCCTTCGCCGTCATGCCTCCAACTTCGCTCGGAACCTCCGGAACTTCCTGTGCCTTCGTCACTGCATCTTTCTTCTTCTTGGCCCGGTTGTCGGCCGTCTTAGAGTTTGGCGGCGGAGTAACCACCACCGGTTTCCCCGGAGCTTGCACCGTTGTCGATTCCGCCGGCTTCTGAACCTCCGGTTCCGCCGGGGGTGACGCCGTACCCGAGGTTTTCTGGTCCGCGGTTTGGGCTGTGCCTGTCTGTTCCTGCGGTTGCGGCACCACACGCTTCGACGCATTCGTCGGACGGAAAAGCACCGCGATCACCACCCCCACCAGCACCACCGCCACCACTCCCAGCAGCACTCTGGTGCGGGTAAAGAGCGGCTCTTCTTCGAACTCCATCCCTGCCAGAGAACTTCCCGTGCTTCCCCGGAAACTCTCGCCCTGATCCGCGGTTCGATCCCGCACCGCAAAATTATCCCCACCCATCACCGTCGGCACGGCTTCACTCAGCGCCGCATCATTCAACGCCTCTCGTCGCGCATAGGGCGAATCCATGATCAGCGTCGCCCCCACCGGCGGACCTTCTACGCTTCGAGCCACGCCCACCGACTCTCGCAGCCCGGCCAAGCGCTCCGGCGTTGTCCACACCAGTTCCGGCAACCCCGCAGGCGAGTCTGCGCTCGCACCCAGCGCTGAAGGCGCAACCAACTCGATCCCGGGAAGGTCGCGCAAACCTTGTGCGATATTCTCCGCCAGCAGAATCTGCCCCGGCTTCGCCTGCCCCAATTCCATCTGCACCATCTCGCCGCTCAACCCGGTCGACTCCGACGTCCTCGGCTGATAAATCACGATCGCGCTGCCCACCCCTTCGCCGGGACGGCAGGCCGCGAACTCCAGCATCGCCATTTGAATCCGCTTCGCCGCCACCACCGCCTGCCTGGAGTTGTCGAAGTGTGCCGCCATCACTGCCGGCGATTCCTCGGCAATTTGCCCCCGGCTCGCACCTACCAGATCGGCGATCATGCACACCAGTACGCTCTCCGACCTCCACGTCAGCCCCACACCCCGGTCCGCACCCCATATTCGAATCGCGATGTCGGTGCCATCCCCGGACGCGCCTCCGCTCCACCCGCCTGTGTGCTGATCGAGGTTGGCAACTTCGAATTCCCGGCTATCGATTTTCGGCTCCGGCATTCTCTATACGCTCCGACCGCGCCCAACTCGGGTGTAGGTTACGCCAAATTCCCACCTCAAGCAAACATTTACCCCGCCAGTTATGTGGCACGATTGTGCCCCGCACCCACCACTTACGCAGGCTTGACTTCGGGCAAACACTGAGTATGATACGGGTCACCTAAAGTAGGCGAATTTATGGCGGTATCCGTCACCCCGGGGAGTTTATGTCACCACGTCCGAAGCTTTACGCAGAATTGTGTCTGCTGTCGCTTGTAAAAAGGGCTCTACCAGCCCTGTTGTCGGTTGCTCTCGCCAGTCCTGCAGCCTTTTCCAAAGACGCTCCAGTTAACGCCATTGAGCTATTCGATGGACCAGGCGGCGCCGCTTTCGTTCAGCTCACTGACCTCCTCATCAATGGCAAGGCCGAAGTCCGTTCCTGCGGCGGCGCCACTCAGATCAACAAGTCCACTTATGGCAAGCTCATAAAAATTCCCCTGAATTCCTCCGTCACTTCGCTCGAACGCGACGCCAAGGGAGTCATGAATCTTACTCGCGGCGGCGCTGCGGAATGCGTGGTTCCTTCGAACTTGAAGTTCGAGAAAGACGAGACCCTCACGCTCGCGCAAATTGCCGACCGTGCCGCTCTCACCGGACAGATATTAACTTCCTCGCCCGCCGGAACCACCGCCGTCCCCGCCTTCAAAGCAGGCGTGAAGATCGTGTTCGTGGCCGCGCCCGACCCCGAACTCGGCGAGTTCCTCCGCGCCACTCGCGCTCACTCCGTTGCCCAGTGGCGGGACTACCTCGCCCACTACGCCAAAGCCACTCACACCGATTCCGCCAAACAATCTCTCGCCGCCCTCCTGCTGAAAGAAGGCGAAGACGGACTGGCGTCCTACCGCGGCTCCGCATCCACCCCCGCGCCCGCTTATCCCGATCTCAAGACCGCCTTCGAGCGCGCCGATCAAGTGCGCGAACTCATCCCCGCCAATGACGGCGCCACCAAACTCCGGGAAAACGTCCGCGCCGATTTGTTACTCGTTGCCGACAAGGGCCGCGCCGAACTGCAAACTTACAAACAAGCTCTGGCCGCACACACTGCTGGATACCTTCATCTCGCCAAGGCCCGCCAGTTAACCGACCACGCGCTGGAAGTCGATCCTCATTTTGACCAGGCCCTCGCTCTGCAGACTGCCATCGCAGCCGAAACCAGCCGCGTCGAAACCACCCTGCACAGCTCGGAATCAATGATCGCCGCCCAGCATTACGATGACGCCGTCACCGCCATCGCCGACTTCCGCTCCTTCGCCGACGAAGAACCGCGCATCGCCGCCATCATCGACACCACCTACAAATACCACTTCGATCGCGGCAAGGCCGGCGCCGCCAGCCAGAACTGGCATGACGCCTCTGTGGAATATCAGAAAGCCACCGAACTCAAGCCCACCTCCGAATCCGCCGCCGCCCTCAAACAGGCCCAGGCGGCATTCATCGCCACCACCAACCGCGCCGCCGCCGACGCCGCCCGGCAGCAAAGTTCTGCTTTCGAGCAGGACAAACACTACATCGAAGCCTACGAAGTTCTCGCCGATCTCCCCGAAGCCCAGCGCTCGCTAGTGCAGGATCAGATGGCGGTCCTCGCACCGAACTACGTCAAAGCTGCGTCCGACGAAGCCAAGAAACTCAAGGACGCACACGTCCCCATTCAGGGAAAAGCCGATGAAATCGGCGTGCAGAAGGCCTACGACTATCTGCGCCGCTCCAGCGCCCTGCAGCCCGACGATCAGAATCTCAAAACCCGCCTCGAGCTGATTTCTCAAATTCTCAGCGACTACTATTTCGCGCAAGCCAAAAAATATCTCGAGAAGCCGCTCGGCTCGGGCGTCGGCATCGCCTGGTTGTATCTGAACGAATCCCAGCAATACGAATCGAACCGCGACGATGTTCGCGACGAGCGCACTCGCAACACCGCCATCCACACCCTGCGCTCCACTCTTTCGATCAAAGTCGTTTTCCGCGACCAGACTTCCCGCCGCGACAGCGCCGGCTTCGCCGATCAGCTTCAGGACGCGATCGCCACTGGCCTGGAAACCACCAATCTGCCGGTTAGAATCGTCCGCGCCTCCGATCCCACCCCCGTAGAGCCAAACTTCCAACTCATCGGCGACGTCCTCGAACACCGCCCGTTCCCCAAACCAAAGATCGAGTCGCTGGATTCCGAATACCGCGCCAGCGAACGGGAAGTTCCAAACGACGACTGGAACAAAGCCAATCGCGATTACGAAGACGCAAAGCTCGATTTGGAGAAACAGCAAAAAATTCTGGAAGGGGCTCAGGCCCACGGCAAGAAAAAAGAAATCTCCAACGCCACCGACGCCGTCGATGCCGCGCAGAAAAAAGTCGAGGCCGCCGGCCGCAAGCTCGATGCGGTCCCCAAAACACTGACTCAGGACGTTCTCAAACCTTACAGCTATACCAGGAAAACCGTCGACCTCAGCGCCATCGTCGAACTCGGATTCCGCGTCATCAACCTCAATGGCGATACCATCGCATCCAACCCCTCGGTCAAGAAATCGAACCAGAAGGAATTCGTCACCTTTGAAAATGTCAAACCGGAAGACACCAAGGGCATCAAGCAAATGGGATCTCCACCCGACGAAGCCCAGTTCATGGGCGACGTGGAAGTCGCCGCCCGCATCGCCTTGATCGAAGACGTGAAGGGAAAGGTCGAGTCGCTCCCCGCCAAGATTTTTGCCCAGGCGCAGAAGCACATCATGGACGGCGACAATGACGGCACCGCCGAATCCTATATCCTCTACCTGAACTCAACCCCCGACACTCCAACGAAAGAGCGCGAAGAAGCCAAGAGATTCCTCCGCGAACAGTTCAACATGATCTGGCCTGGCAGCTCCGTGTAAGTCTGAGGTGATCGCCGAGTTTGGGAACGCGTCGCATCAGAGATTTTGAAACCTGCGGCGTCAGCCGCGTGGAAGCTGCTGCGTCAGCCGCAAAGGGTTCGTGGAAGGGCACGGCTTCAGCCGTGCCGTTAAGCGCCAAGAAAGATGCGGGCTTTAGAGGCCCTGTGAATGCTCGCACCGCCGTGGAAGAGCGGCGCTTTAGCGCCGCGCAAGCGGGCGGAAAACAACAAGGGCTTTAGCCCCTGAGGGCCTTCGATTACCGAGGGACTTATAAATCTAATTCGGGTACACTGTTCGGGATATCTGGCCGGCTCCGAAACGCGATAACTTCCCCCTCGCAACGAAACGCCCGTGACCGCTCCGCCCATCAAACGCATCGGCAAGTACGAAGTGATCGATCTCCTCGGTCGCGGCGGCATGGGTATGGTCTACCGCGCCTTCGACCGCCAACTGAATCGCGAGGTCGCGATCAAGACCGTCACCGAAGGCTTCTCCGGCGACCAGGAAATGCTCCAGCGTTTCTATCGCGAAGCCGCCAAAACCGGCGCCCTCAAGCATCCCAACATCATCATCGTCTACGACCTCGGCGAGCAGGACGGCTTCCCCTACATCGTGATGGAGTATTTGTCCGGGGATCCCCTCGACCGAATCATCCAGTCCGGCCAGTCCCAGCCCCTGGCCTTCAAACTCAAAATCATCGAGCAGGTTTGCTACGCCCTCGGATACGCTCACCGCAATGACGTCATCCACCGCGACGTCAAACCCGCCAATGTCATCGTGCAGCCCGACGGCATCGTGAAGCTGCTCGACTTCGGAATCGCCAGCCAGGAAAAAACTGACGGCCATCTCACCCGCACCGGCCTCGTCATCGGCACCGTCCAGTACATGGCCCCCGAGCGCCTGAAAAACGAGCCCTTCGACGGCCGCTCCGACATTTTTTCCGTTGGCGTCATGATGTTCCAGCTGCTCACCGGCCAAACTCCTTTCACCGCCGACCAGGGCGGCGACTACAGCATCGTCCAGAAAATCCTGTTGCAGAAACAGCCTCCGCTGCGCCAATTCCTCCAGGATTATCCCCCGGCTCTCGACGCCATTCTTGATCGCGCCCTGGCCAAGGATCCAAATGACCGCTATGCCACCGCCGACGAAATGGCCGCCGAACTCTCCTCGGTCGCCCATGAACTGAAAAAGGAGCAGATTAGCGAGTGGATCAACCGCGCCGAACTCCTCGTGCAGGAAGAACAATTCACCAAAGCGCGTGAGGTTCTCCTGCAGTTGCTTAAACTCGACAGCCAGCACACCCGCGCCCGCCAGCTGATCGCGCAAGTCCAGCAATCTCTCACCTTGCGGCAGCGCGCCGAACAAATCCTCCAGCTCCGTCAGCAGGCCTCCGAAGCCGCCGCCGACAAGCGCTATGACGAAGCCATCGCCGATCTGCAAGAAGCCTGCGGTCTCGATCCTGCCAATTCCGAACTCTCGGAACTTCTCGAAACCGTCCGCCAGAAAAAACGCCAGCGTGAACTCGTTGAAGGTTATCTGCGCCAGGCCGACACCGCTCGCGAACACGGTGATCTGCAAAGCGCTGAAGCCGTCATCGCCAAAGCCCTTGAAGTCGATCGCGAAGATTCCCGCGTCCGCGCCGCCTACGTCGCCGTCTCCCGTCTTATCGAGGAGGCGGCGCGTCAGGCCAAAGCCAAACAACTCCTGGAGAATGCCCGCCGCGAAATCGGCGCCCGCCACTTCACCGCCGCCATGGAAGCGCTCGCCGAAGTCGAACGCGTCGACCCCTCCAATCCCGACCTCATCACCCTGCAAGCCGCCGCCAAAACCGGACGCGAGCAGGAACAACGCCGCCGCATCCTCGAGCAACTGCAAAATGAAGTTTCCCTCGCATCCTCTCTCGAAGAACTGACCCGCGCCGCGCAGTTAGTCGACCAGGCTCTCGAACGCATGCCCACCGAGCCCACGCTCATGAAGTTTAAAGGCAATCTGGCCCGCAAACTTCGCGAAGCCGAGATCCGCCGCCGCGTCGACGAACTCTCGCTTCGCTGCCGCAGCCTCATGGAGACCTCACCCCAGGATGCCTTGCAGCTGGTCCGCGACGAACTGCAACAGACTCCCGGAAACGAGCGCCTGCTCTCTCTCCAGTCCACCATCGTCAACCAAATGGCGGAGCGCAATCAGGAACAGTCCCGCGCCGGATATCTCACGCGCGCTCACGAAGCGCTCAGCGCTGGCCGCTACCTCGAAGCACTGCGCCTTCTGGAGTCGTGCCAGAAGGAGGGCATCTCTTCTCCCGAAATCGCCGAGTTGATGGATTTCGCCCGCCAGGAAGCCGACCAGAATCTCAAAACCAACCAGCTCCGCTCTCTTCTCCGCCAGTCCCAGGAATTAATGTCCCGCGGATCCTACCGCGCCGTCGTCGACCTGCTCACTCCCGTCAGCGAAGAACCGTCCGCCGCATCCCTGCTCTTTCTTCTCGAAGATGCCCGCGGCCGGCTGCAATCCGCCCAGCGCGAAGTCGACGCCGCCCTCCAGACCGCAGAACTGCTCTCTTCCCAGGAACACTTTTCCGAGGCCGTCAAATTCCTGGAATCGCAGCCCTCATCCGTTCTGGAAGCGGAGCCCGTGCAAACAACCCTGAAGCAACTGCGGGCCGCGAGCGAGAATGAGTTAGCCGCGCTTCGCGCCGTCGGAAAAGCCTACGCCGCGCTCGACCGCCTCGACCTCGGCACCGGAAATCTGCAGACTCCTGGCCGCGACTCCTCACTGCTCTCCCGCATCGTCCCCGTCTTCACCTCTCGCCGCAAATCCCTGGCCGACCGCCAACTCTCCTCGGCCATCGAACTCGCACAATCCGCCCTGCAGTCCGGCGATCGCAAACAAGCAGCCCAAACCCTCAAATCCGCCCAACCCTTCGCCAGTTGCGCCAGCATCACCTTGCAAAACGAATGGCAATCTCTTCTGAAGAAATCCGAGAAAGGAAAAATGTTCGGCCGCTAGAGCGTGAGCGCAACCGAGAAACACCAGCGCAACGATGAAATGCGGGTTCAACCGAGGAACTCCAGCGCGACGATGAAATGCCAGCACAACCGTGGAAGAGCGGCGCTTCAGCGCCGCGTTCAGCGATCCCAATGAATCCGGGCTTTAGTGTGTGCGTGAGAACTAGATTTCGGATAATCCGTGGAAGGGCATGCCCGAGAATTTAGCCCCGGAGGGGCGAGCGAACTTAGCCCAGCGCTTAAGCGCTGGGTAACGTGGGAGGACGGAACCAGTCCCTGAGGGACGGCACAGGTTCTCACGCGGCCTCTTTAGCCCCCGTGATCGCCTTCCTTGTTTACCCGAAGCATCGAGGTGCTGTAGGATTTACCGCCTGCAATGAATTTACTGATCCAAGCCGCCGGCACCACCGACATCGGCCTCGTCCGCAAAAACAACGAGGACAATTTCGGCTACGACCTGCGCCACGGAATTTTCGTCGTCTGCGACGGCATGGGCGGCCAGGCCGCCGGAGAAATCGCCAGCCGGATCGCCGTCGATACGGTTCTCGACTTCTTCCGCCAGGGTCACAGTGTCCCGCCCGTCGGCGGCGACAGGTTCGAGGGCGTCTCCGCCCGCGCCATCACCCTCGCCAGCGCCATTCAGTCCGCCAATCAGACCATCCACGAATCCGGCGCCCAGGATCCCAATCATGCCGGCATGGGTTCCACCATCGTCGCCGTCGCCGTCGATGGCAACCTCTTCTCCGTCGCCAACGTCGGCGACAGCCGCGTCTACCTCATCCGCAACAAAGACATCGTCCAACTCACCAACGACCACTCCCTGGTGATGGAGCAGGTCCGCCGCGGCCTCATGACCCTCGAAGAAGCCGCCGAATCCAAAATGCAGAATGTGATTGTTCGCGCTCTCGGCACCGACGACAGCGTAGAGCCCGACCTCGCCGATCACGAGTTCAACGCTGGCGATGTGCTCCTGCTCTGCAGCGATGGCATGTCGCGCTACGTCAAAGAAGAGAAAATGACCGAAGCGGTAAATCAAGATTCGCTGGAAAAGGCTTGCACCGATCTCATCGAAGCCGCCAAATCCGGCAACAGCGACGACAACATCACCTGCCTCCTGATCCGCGCCGTTCACCCTTCATGGAAAGACCGCTTCCTCGGCCGCCTCTCCGCCCCCGCCGGCCAGAAAACTTCAACCTGAAAAATCTCCGCCCCCGCTATTGCGTCCCGTCCCACATCGCGTTGAAGTTCGCCAATCCGTAGAAAGCGGATGCTTCCACCCCTCCGCTGAACCAGGGAACGTCCCACATGAAAACCTCCGGATCTCCGTCTCCTTTGAGACCCCCATAGTCCCTCACCGACTTCACCGCCTTGACCAGTTCGATGTACTTATCCGGCTCAGCCTTGAGGAGCGTCTTCAGCATCTTCGGAGTCTTCGCCCCGAGTTTCGCCATGGCTTTGAGCACCGGCTCAATTTTTTTTAATTTCGAAGCCGACTTGGCCATTTTCCCCCAGTTCTCTCCCAGAGCCAGGTTGAAGTCTCCATCACCCTGCTGCCATCCGTTCAGCTTTTCGGGCTTGTCCACGCCAGTGATGAAAACAAAAGCGAACCCGCCGGTTGCTCCCCAACCCAGTCCAAACCGATTGACCGAAGCACCGATCGCCATCCACTTGCTTATATCATCCAGTGAGACTACAAAGCCGCCCACCGTTTCGATTCCGGCGACCACAAACATCGTCCCCGTCTTGCCCACGACGCCCAGCCAGGCGTTCATTTTCGGCTCTTCTTTCGTCTCGTGTACCGGCACGATTACCCCCGGCTTCGGCAGATACACGACTCCCGGATCATCTGACGGCGAGAACACATAGTTCTTGTGATCGCGCGTCGCATGGCGGCATCCGACCTTGTGATACAGATACCAGTTCACTTCAGCCGGATTGCGAGTCTTAAAGTTGAAGTAGCACAGATCGTCCGAAGACACACCCGCCGCCTGCATATCCGGCCGCAGAGCCAGTAGATCGAAACTGTCGCGTGCCGTAACTTCGTAGCGCATCCCGGTCGGTGGGACATAGTCGAGAGGAGATGGAAGTGGCCTGGGTTCCTTGACGATAGGCATAGAACTCTCCTTAGGAAGATTTTCGCCGGGGGAATGTAACGCTCCTGCTCTTGACGCTGGGCCTTACGTCACGGCGATCCTGTGGTCACAAGCCTCCGAACGCTAATGCCCCGACACCGAACTCACACACCGAATCCCATGCAAATCAAAAAACGGATTCGCCGGCCCCGAAACCTGCAACTGATAATCGTACGACTTCACTTTTCCATTCGACAGCTTGATGGGCTGTCCGTTGTTTTCGATCACCCACTCCAGCCTACCGCCTCCCATTTGGCGGGCCCTCGCAACAAACCTGAACGCCGCCCATGGATCACCCGGAAACGAATCCAGCTCGTCCCCGCCCTTCGCCGTCACCACAATGTCCTCCGGCGCACCCGTCCAATGAAAAGTCTGCTGCCCGTCTTCGCCCGCGAGTTTCGTGCTCCCGATCTTC